>Ga0210058_1000009_pt1 | contig 227998 bp, 211 predicted proteins | sample CryGeymeta201511_FD_183979 | JGI IMG/M metagenome (GOLD analysis project Ga0210058, IMG submission 183979) | Groundwater microbial communities from Crystal Geyser aquifers in Utah, USA - Crystal Geyser metaG 2015-11 (SPAdes) (version 2) | ecosystem: Environmental > Aquatic > Deep subsurface >...
AAACCAGCTTTTACAAAATAAGTATAAGGTCTTTCGATGCCTTTAATTTTTAATAGCTTTTTAAAATTATAAATAATCATCTGTTTTCTAGTTTTTTGATGTAAATATACGTTTAATTCACTAAAAAATACCTGTGTTTTGAAAGATAATTAGTGTGATAGACTTAATAATAATTGTACGAAGCATTAAAATACAGCTATTTTGAATTATGATGCATTTACTTTGAGTTACGGTGCGTGTACTTTGAATGAAGGTGCGTGTACTTTGAATGAAGGTGCGTTTACTTTGAGTTACGGTGCGTGTACTTTGAATTACGGTGCGTTTACTCTGAGTTACGGTGCGTGTACTTTATGTAGATAACGGTTCTCAGCTATACGCAGGCAGGGGTTTTTACCACTGAACTACCTACGAAGAACTGAACTTTAAATTTACCACTTTCCTGTCCTACGAAGCACGAAACCCCTGCTTGCGTATAGGTGATGTTATCGCTTCGGTGTTCTTTTTCGTCCGTTAGTTTGTCTGTCGTTTTGGTCGTGCGGTTGGACAGACACACTCTTTGCCAAGTTTTGGTTTGAGCTTTGGCTTGTGCGACTTGGCAATGTGTGTGGCTGTTTAGCGTGTGCATATTATATCAAATTATATTTTTCACTTGGTGGAAATAGTAAATCTAGCCCCTTAGGTTTGATTTTAAATATCGGTCCTTTTTCAACAACTTTCCCGTTTGAATTTCTCTTTATTAAGTGGTCAAGTGTAATTATTCCTTGGTCTACCAGAATGTCAAATTGTGATGTGATAGGTTTTTTAGTGTGTTCTACAATTGAATATTGAAAATGCTCAAGTCCATCAATGTATGTGCTTGTTGCTTCAACCCAAAATGTTTCTTTATGCTTTTCTAAAAGTCTATTATGCAATGTGTTTAAAGTCCAAACAACAAAATCCCCAATCTCAGGTTTGTCTGAATTTTCAACTAGTTGCTTTATGTCTGAATCAAGTCTCAAAGCTAAACCTTGTGAGTTTCTTGTGATTGCTGATACTGTACAATAAAGTTTAAAATCTTCTTCTCTATGGTAACCAAAAGCATCTAAAATTTCTGCCGAACTTTTGAACTTACTTAATGACCATTCTGGAACTTGTGCAAATAAGTTTTTCCTGTTCGTTCGACTACTTCTAAACGATTTTAGTTCTATTCCTTTGTAGTCGGGCTGTTTGGATGAATTGATGTCAATTCCCAAGGCTGTCTCTAGAGTTCTTCCAACAGAAGTATCTGCTGCAACCATTGAGGGAATAGGACCCGAACTGGCAACTTTTCTTAACATAGCCAATAATTCAAATGCAACTTCATTAGCTTTTCCGCTGATTTCTGAAATCAACTCTTTTAGCGGATTTATTAGGTTCGAGTTTAATAATGCTTCTACATTCAATTGCGTTAAATTGAAAATATGAAAAGAGCCAGAATAAAAAATCATTGCAATCAAATCGTTTGGATTTGCAATTTTAGTAAGTCCTGAAAACCATATTCTTGGATCTCCTTTTTTGGTTTTAGGCCTGTACAATGAAGCAATTGATTGAATTACTTGAAAGTCTTGGTAAATGATTGCATCAATTTGAACTTTGTTTTCAGGACCTTGTCCTTGGATATCATAGTCGTGAATGTTGTTTTCTTTTAGAAAACTTCTAACTGAGCCAGTGGCATCCATTATTGATTTCTTTAAACCAGTTTCGGTTGGCTCAATCAGAGAAAGAGAAACTTGATTTTTGGTCAGGATTTTAATTTTTGACTGTTCTAAGTCTGTTAGTACTCTCATTTAATATTTTTTAAAATTTCTGTCGCCACAGCTCTAGCTAATAATGGCGGTACAGCATTCCCGACCAAAGTGTATTGAGGAACTTCTGTTTTTCTATTATTTCCACCTGTTGAACGTTTCCCTTGAAATACAAATGTATCATCAAAGGATTGAAGTCTCGCCATTTCACGTACTGTCAATGCTCTAGGCGAATTGTAATGAACATAATCATCTGGTATTGTCATTATGGTTGAACTTTGTTCATCAGGCTTCAGTACATTATAATTTCTTTTGTTTGAGGTTAATCCGCAATCATCTATTTCACATTGAGCCTTTTTATAATCGCCATTTTTCAGGATAATTTCGAGACGTTTAATCACATCATCATTTTGATTACTTGTTTTGTGATTATTCAAAATGTCAAAATATTTTTCTCCCTTTTGAAGTCCTTCAAAATTTCTTACGTAAAAAGGTTTTGTTTTAGGTTGATACCTTTCAATCAATCGACCTTCTCTTGACCATTCTGCAAATGATTTTCCAGTCTTTGGGTTCTCCTTTCCGTCAACAGTTCTTTTCTTTAAGAGGCTTTTCATTTTTTCGACTGTACCATTGAATTGCTTTGAAATATCAACCAATTCATAATGATGTGCTTCCTGATTATTGCCGATAAAATCTAAGTCGTATAAAGCTTCAAAAATGGTTACTTTTTCATTTTCCTTTACGGTTGGTGGTATCTCAGAAATAAATTTCTGGTCTTTTCTACAACCAATAAAAAGTACTCGTTCACGATTTTGCGGAACACCATAATTTGAAGCGTTTGCTATAAATGGTTTTTCAATTTTGTAAAGTCTAATGCTGTCCAGAATTTTATTGAGTTCAGATTTCTCCTTTTCAGAACATAGGTTCAATAGTATATCTACGGTTTCATCAAATGAATTAGTGTAGATTTTAAGTGCTGTTATTATATCAGAACAGTCCTTTTTAAATTCTGAAGGAACTTTAAGTTCCTTAAATGCAAGTTCAATTTGCTCTATTACACTTTCAGACCCAATATGAGTTAAAAAAGTCGTTAATGTTTCTACAAATGCATCACTATCAATATTACAAAAGTCTTTTTCTTTAATGATGTCACGTTTCAGTTTTTCCCATTCTTTGGTTCTGGCAAGTATGTTAAATCCGTGTCTAATGGTATTAATTCTTGAATCTGTTTTGCTAGTTTTATAATCAGCAATTTTAGGAGTAAGTAGTTTGAATCTATTATCTACAAATCGAATAAATTCTTCTCTCCCTGTTTCAATTTCAGCATCTCTTAATTTTTCAATTTCAACTCGTTTTACAATACTTTCAAGTAAGAAACTGTTTTTGTCTGATTTCATTTTTCTGATGAATGAAACTAAAACTGGAATTTCTTTTATATCAACTATTGAATTGATTTCTTGAATAATTAAATCTTTGATTTTTCCATTTTCCTTTGTAAGGATGCCTTTTACGTTCTCCATTACAAAATACTTCGGTTGCAAAATTTTAATTACTTCGAGGTAGTGAGAGAATAAATCATCTTTTTTATCAAACTTCTTTCTCTTTCCTGCCAAACTAAAACTCTGACAAGGCGGTCCACCGCAAACCACATCAATTTTTTTGTTACCTATCTTTTGTAAAAGGTTGTCTAAAAAATCTGGTTCTGTGATGTCTTGTTTCAAAAATTCAGCATTCAATCCTAGTTGATGGTTGTATCTTACTATGTGAGTGAGTTCGCAATTTTCATTTATGTCGCTTGCCGCAATGAAGTCAAAGAATTTATTATGAGCTTCTGCTTGTAAAAAGCCTTCACTAAAACCACCTGCACCTGCAAACAAGTCAATGAAAGTAAAAGGCTTGCCATATAGTGAAATCTGTTCCTTTACAATATTAACAGTGTGATTTACTCTGTACCCGTCAATATGTTGATTGAGAATGTCTTTGATTTCATCTTGTGAAAAAGTTTTTTTGTTGGAATGATGTAATAATTCATCTGCACGTTCATTGAGAAAATTCAAATAGTGATTTGTCTCTGTTGCTTCAATAGTTAACCCCTTAACTCGTTGTCTTTTTTTGTCAAATAGCTCTGGGTCAATTTTTTGTCCTGTCGCTAACTTAATTTGTGTGCCAGAACAGTTAATCCTTAAATGAATAGGAGCAAGCCCTTTCTTGTCTGGTTTGTCGAGATAAAAATTAATTGTTGCCATAATTACGGACGGTTTTACGTACACGGACAAAATTACGGACAAATTTTGAATCTCTGTTCATTTTTGTTTATTTTCTGTCGAGCGTTGGCAAAAAAATGGCTCTTTTGGTTTTTTGAGCGTTGGCTTGAGTGTCGGAAAAAACCAAATGTGCCATTTGCGGGTCGGCTTTTTACACTGAGCGATAACTAGTAAATAGGCGCAACTTTATGTAACTTTTTTCTATTTTTCATTGCGCAAAAACTTTGCCTAAAGTAACTATTTTTTATAAAGTAACAAAATCAATAAGTTAAGTTAAATAGAAATTGAAAACCTTTCAATTCAAATTATTGTTGCGAGTGCTTTGCTATAATTGGATATTTTTGGTTTAATTAATTGCTATTTGAATAGTTCCCAGTATTCTTTCGGAGTTACTATTCTTGTTTTTTTATAAATATTCATTGTAAAGTCGGTTGTATTTCCAGCTATTATAAAATCTGCTTTTGATACTTCTGCCAACTCTAAAAGTCTATTATCAGGTTCATCTTTGATAATTTTTAATCTTTTTTTTGGTTCGTAAGTTTCTGAAATTTCACTGATTCTTGCAATTAAAAAATCAGCATTTGTTTTAAAATCTAAGAATTTCGCAAACTTTGGTCGGTCAAGTACTTCTAAATATTCTTGAATAATGGCATTTGAAATACAAATAATAGCATTTCCATCAATACAATGATCTACAATGAGAGATGTGTAATTTAAATGGTTGAAGAAGAAATAATTACATTCGTATCAAGAATTATTTTTTGCATTCCTGTAAGCTTTTATTTCATCATCTATATCTTCCATTGTCATATTAGAAAGCTCATATTTATTTGCAAGTTTGATACTTTTTTCGAGAGTTTCTTTTGTTATTTTTTTTCAATGATGTCTATCAATTCTGAAAAAGATAAAGTGTTTTTGTTCAGCCCTAATTGATTGAATTCAAAATCAGATATCAGAATATTTACAGTTTTCATTTGGTTTCTTATTTATTTTCAAATTTACTAATTTTTATGTAATCTTTTTCAGCATTTCTAGTAACAAAAAAAATGGGTTTTATTTTTAAAATCTTTCATCAAGATAGCGGATTTGCTCCTTAAAACCCCCTTTTTAGGTTTCTTTTTATTGAATATCTCGTCTTGTAATTGTGCGAAGTAAGAAATTATATTTAGTTTCTTGTTTGTAAAACTATAAGTTTCTTTCTTATATATCCCTAAACTAGAGAAGCTTTTAAATTCAAATACTCACAAACTCTCCCTCAAAACCGCAATTTCATCACGCAATTTTGCAGCGACAATAAAATCCAATGATTTTGCAGCAGCTTCCATCTGTTTGCGTTTTTCTCTGATGCGTTTTTCAATTTCTTCTTTAGGCAGATATTCCAACGAATTTTCGGCTACTTTTTGAATGGCATTGTCATAATGAAAACTGGAAATGGCACTTTTTGATAAAGATTCATCAATTCGTTTGTTGATTTGAGTAGGAGTAATGTTGTTTTTTTCGTTGTAAAGTACTTGTTTTTCTCTTCTACGATCAGTTTCATCAATGGTTTTTTGCATGCTATTGGTGATTTTGTCTGCATATAAAATCGCCAAACCATTTACATTTCTAGCAGCTCTACCAATAGTTTGCGTCAACGAACGATGTGAACGCAGAAAACCTTCTTTGTCAGCATCTAAAATAGCAACTAACGAAACTTCAGGCAAATCCAATCCTTCACGTAAAAGGTTTACTCCAATCAACACATCAAACAAACCTTTTCGCAAATCTTGCATGATGGCAACACGCTCTAAAGTATCCACATCAGAATGAATATATCTGCAACGAATATCCATTCTTGTTAAATATTTAGTCAGTTCTTCAGCCATTCTTTTGGTTAAAGTAGTGACTAATGTTCGTTCGTTTTTTTCAACACGAATTTGAATTTCTTCAATCAAATCATCAATCTGATTCAGACTTGGTCTTATTTCAATTACAGGATCTAGCAAACCTGTTGGACGAATTACTTGCTCTACAAAAACACCTTCCGTTTTTTGCAATTCATAATCTGCAGGAGTGGCACTCACAAAAATGGTTTGATTTTGAATGGCTTCAAATTCTTCAAATTTCAAAGGACGATTGTCCATAGCTGCAGGCAAACGAAAACCGTATTCAACTAAATTTTCTTTTCTGCTTCTATCACCTCCATACATAGCATGGGTTTGTGGAACTGTAACATGACTTTCATCGATAATCATTAGATAATCTTCAGGAAAATAATCCAACAAACAGAAAGGCCTTGTGCCTGGTTCACGTCCGTCTAAATAGCGAGAATAATTTTCGATTCCTGAACAATAACCCAATTCACGAATCATTTCTAAATCAAATTCTGTGCGTTCTTTCAAACGTTTTGCCTCTAAATGTTTGCCAATTTCAGTAAAATAATCCACTTGTTTTACCATGTCTTCTTGAATTTGATGAATGGCATTTTGCAACACATCAGGAGAAGTAACAAAGAGATTTGCTGGATAAATCGTCAATTCTTGAAAAGTTTCAATGACGGCATTGCTTTCTAAATCAAAAGATTCAATTTCTTCGATTTCGTCTCCAAAAAAATGAATTCTGAAACCATTATCACCGTAAGAAGGATAAATCGTCACAACATCTCCTTTCACTTTAAACGTTCCACTTTTGATGTCGTGTTCAGTTCTGGAATATAAACTTGTGACGAGTTGATGCAAAAACTTGGTTCGTGCAATTTGCTGTCCAACTTCCACAGGAATCACATTTTTTTTGAATTCGACAGGATTTCCAATTCCGTATAAACACGAAACTGAAGCAACCACCAACACATCTCGTCTGCCAGAAAGTAGGGAAGAAGTGGTGCTCAATCGCAATCGTTCAATATCATCATTGATGGACAAGTCCTTTTCAATGTAGGTTCCTGTGACAGGAATATAGGCTTCAGGTTGGTAATAATCGTAGTAAGAAACGAAATATTCAACCGCATTTTTAGGAAAAAATTGCTTGAATTCTGAATATAATTGCGCAGCCAGCGTTTTGTTATGTGCCAAAACCAAGGTTGGTTTGTCAACATTTTTGACAACGTTTGCAATGGTAAATGTTTTTCCAGAACCAGTTACACCCAATAAAGTTTGAAATTTTTCTCCAGAAATAACCCCATGAGTCAATTCTTTAATTGCTTGTGGCTGATCTCCAGTTGGTAAAAAGTTGGATTCTAACGTAAATTTCATGTTGCAAAAATACGCATTGAAAACCGTTGTTAATTTTTAATAAAACTAAAATTATTATAAATTTTAGTTTTGAATAAAATTTACAAATCTCTTTTCTCCAATAACTTGTATGAAAAATATATAAAGATAAAAGTCCAAAAAAGCACCATCAAAATTGCTGAAAATTGCACATCATAATTTTTGGTAAATGCTTCACCCATGGTATTTGCCGCAGTTCTAACAGCTCCCAATCTCGAAAATGGTTCTTTGATTAAATTGGTCATCGCTTCTAAAGGTAAAAATTGCATAAACCAATCTACTTTTTCACTGCTATTCTCTTGACCTCTGAAGTTATAATAAAGAAAACCTTTGCAAATTCCTTCACCAATCAACCAAACAAGCATGCCTGCAACTGCAAAGGCAGAACGTTTGATAAGGATACCTAAAAATAATCCAAAAGAAAAAAATCCTAAAAGTTTTATGAAAAAAGCCAATAAATATTCCATGTCAGAAAAAATGATAGAGAGTTCATTGTAATCTGAATACATCAATCCTAAAATTAATGAAACTACAAAAACAAATATTGTTGAAATCAATGCAAAAGCCAAAACCATATAAAATTTTGACAAGATAAATTCCTTTTTACTCAAACCATCTATCAGGTTTTGTTTCAATGTTTTATAGCTATATTCATTAGACATCATGGAAACAATGACCAACAATAAAAAAAATTTTAAAATGGCGGCAATATAGGTATTAAAATGCCAGATATATGGAAAATTAAAAATGCCTGCATCAGCCAAATGCAATTTGAAACTACCAAATTCGAACTTAATAGCGGCGATTAATGCAATAGAGGTGAGCAATCCAAAGTAAATAATAGACAATATTTTGCTTGCTCTGTTGTATTTTAATTTGTGAAATTCTATGGAAAGTAGTCTAAACATGACGCTTGTTTTGCAGGTTAATAGTTGTTCGTTAAATCTAAAAATTGTTGTTCTAAACTAGGTTTTCTTTTCACTAAGTGCGATAAAATCAGTCCATTTTCAAACAAATATTGATTGATTTCTTTTGCAGAAATTGGTTTGTTTAACTTCGCAATCAACAAGTCATGTTCTTGAGAAATTGTGCCAATAGCCTCATGATTATTCAAAATACGAATCAATTTTTCTTTGTTCTCATCAATTTTCAACTCCAATAAACCGTTTGAAGCAGTCATTTCATCAACCCTTCCACTGTATAATTTTACACCTTTTCTAATAACAACCACGTGCGAGCACACTTTTTCAACTTCATCTAAAAGGTGAGAGGCTAATAAAATAGTTGTTCCATTGGCAGCAATTGTTTTTATTATTTGACGAATTTCATGAATTCCTTGGGGATCTAAACCATTTGTTGGCTCGTCTAAAATCAAAATTTCAGGATCATTTAACAACGCCGATGCAATTGCCAAACGCTGTTTCATACCCAAAGAAAAAGTTTTGAACTTGCTATCTTTTCTTTCAAAAAGATTGACAGCTGTTAATTTTTCATCAATTTTTTCAGTAGAAATTCCTTTTATTTTACAGATTAATGACAAATTTTGACTTGCTGTCATGTAAGGATAAAAGTTAGGGCGTTCAATAATTGCGCCTACTTTTTTCAGTGCTTCATGCGTTGAAAGTTTCCCGTCAAACCAAGAAAATTCTCCAGAAGTTTTATTAACAACATTCAAAACAATACCTAAAGTGGTTGATTTTCCACTGCCATTTGGACCTAAAATACCGTAAACAGTTCCTTTTTTGATATCAAAAGAAAGATTATTTACTGCATGAACGGCACCGTATTTTTTGTCGAGATTTTTGATTGAAAGAATAGTTTCCAAAAAAAGTAGTTTTAGTTAGTTATTTATTTAGGACGATTAAAAAATCCTAATGTTACAAAATAACAAATAAAAACTTTCTAAAAACTTGAAATTAATTAAGATTTTGAAATTTAATATTCAGGATATTCAGAGTCATCAAAATGATCAAAACCTTCGTCAATAAAATCATCATCACCAAATTCGTCCTCAAAATCTCCCCCAAAATCTTCTGCCACAAATTGTTTTTCGGGAGCTTCTTTTGGAACATCTCCAACAGCTAAAATAGTTTTTGGTAAATGTTTGCTCTTTTCTGAGGAAATTTCTAAAACATCAACATAAAACGTCCACATGTTTATAAAATCATACACATAAATCAGCTTGTCATGTACTTTAGGCAAGGTTTCATTTAAAATACAATTTTCCATTGAAATATCCTCACCAGCCTCAGCCATGTTGAATAACGGGATTTCTTCACCTTGATTCCAATCTTCATCAGCTCTATAAAATGACGCCATTTCATGACCTTCAAATCCGAACGAATTTGCAATAATTGTGTGTAAACTTTCAAGATTAATAGTGTTATCAACTAAAATAGTTCTGATAACATCTTCCTCCGTATCTAAGATTGCGCGAATTTTGTACATAAACTTTTAAAAAAAATCTTAGCAAAAATACGATAAATTATGTGTAATTTTACGCCTCTAAAATTGAAAATCTTTGGACAAGCAAAAAATATTAAACTCTATAAATCGTCTTTCAAACAACACTTTGATGCAAACGTTGAATATTGAGTTTATAGATGTTACTGAAGATTCTTTGACTGCTAAAATGCCCGTAAATAGCATTGTTTATCAGCCTTTTGGAATTTTACATGGAGGAGCAACAGCGGCTTTAGCAGAAACTGTTGGAAGTTGCGCATCAGCACTTTTTGTGGATACTGAAACCAGTATAGTAAAAGGAATTGATTTGAATATTTGCCATTTAAAAAGCGTAAAAGAGGGTTTTGTTTACGGAATTGCAAAGTCTATTCACAAAGGAAGAACAATTCATTTATGGGAAATTAAGATTTTTGATGATGATAAAAATTTAATTTCAATTTGCAAACTCACAAATATTGTGTTGGATAAAAAGTAAAAGATGTTTGAAAGTGTTTTTTTTAGGAAATTTTTAAAAGTTTTTGTCACAATTTTATTCGTGTTATTTGGGTTGTTTTACGGATTATTTTATTTTTTTACTTCTCCAAAATCTGACGAAAATATACTGAGTGAATTTGATGAAACGTATTTAAATCCAAAAATTACGCATCATAATTTTAAAAATTTAAAATATAGAAAGTTAACAATTATCAATGATACAATATTGCCTACCATTGTTTTTGTTCACGGCACAATTGGTTCATGTGTTGATTTTATCGAATATATGAAAGATTCAATGATGTATTCAAAAGCAAATTTTGTGAGTTATGACAGAGTTGGTTACAATTATGATGATCAAAATGAAGTACAAGAATCAATCGCTTTTGAAAGAGACATGTTGCAAAGTATTACCAAAAATTTGCCTAAAAATAAAACTGTTGTCGTTGGTTATTCTTACGGAGGTTCCATTGTTTTAGCGGATACAACTCGTTATAAAAAAGAAGTTTTATTAGCGCCAGCAGTTTTTAGTAGTAAAGAAGTAATGCCATGGCTTTTAAACTTTTATGAATGGAAAGCAACACGTTGGTTGATTCCGCCAATTTGGAGGCAAGCTTCAAAAGAAAAATTATCTCATAGGAAAGATTTAAGGTTTTTTGAGGATAATTGGAACCAAAATAAAAACGATATTTTGGTTGTTCATGGAGATAAAGATGACATTGTTCCTTTTGAAAATGCAACAGTTTTAGCTACTAAATTTCCAAAAAAAAAGCTTGATTTGATACAAGTTCGCACTGCGGGTCATGGACTAATTTGGAGCCAATATGAGTTTATTAGAGAACAATTGATACTTAGTTTGAATTGAATATTTTCGATAAAATAGTAAATTCTTATCAAAAAAAGCAACCATTTGTTGTTTATAGAAAACCTGAATCAATTGATTTTGCTGGGTTTTTTCAAAAAAATGATACCTTATATTTTTTAGATGATACATCCAAAAGCGGATTTATTTTTGCGCCTTTCAATGCATCAAACAAAACTATTTTTTTTTCAAGCGAAAAGACTGATTTTATTTCAGAAAAACTTCATTTTACATCTTTAGAAAATAGTGATTATAATTTTGTTGAAAACTCAATTCAAAAAGAAAATCATATAAAAATTGTTCAAAATGCGATTGATGAAATTTCAAAAGGAACTTTTAAAAAAGTTGTAATTTCAAGAAAAGAAGCCATAAAACTCAAGGGTTTTAATCTTGTAGAAGTGTTTCAAAAATTACTTCAAAATTATCCAACTGCATTCGTATATGTTTGGTTTCACCCAAAAGTTGGTTTGTGGTTAGGAGCTACTCCTGAAACGCTTTTAAAGATTGAAAATTCAGATTTTGAAACGATGTCTTTGGCAGGAACGCAAGTTGCGAACGATTTGCAACATGCAGTTTGGCAACAAAAAGAGCTGATAGAACAAGGTTTAGTAACCAGTTTTATTCAAAATCAATTAAAAAACCTTTCATCAGATTTAGAGACTAGTCCAATTGAAACCATAAAAGCAGGAAATTTATTTCATTTGCGAACCAAAGTTTCGGGTAAATTAAATTTGGAAAAATCAGCTCTTAAAGATTTGATCGAAGCTTTGCATCCTACTCCGGCAGTTTGCGGATTGCCAAGAAATGAATCAAAAAAATTTATCCTTGAAAACGAAAATTATGATAGGGAATTTTATACTGGTTTTTTAGGAGAATTAAATTTGAATAATTATGATTCTGATGTAAAAAAATCAATGCTCTACGTGAACTTGCGTTGTATGAAAATAATTGAAACCACTGCAAATTTGTTTATTGGTGGTGGAATTACAAAAGACAGCAATCCAGAAAAAGAATGGCAAGAAACAGTTTCGAAAAGTAAAACTATGAAACTGGTTTTATAAAAAAAACCGCAAATAAAAGAGTTGCGGTTTTTGAGTGTAATTAAACTTGAATTAAAAATTATTTTATTTTTTAGAACAAATTTACGTCTGATTGCTAAATATCGTCAAAAGAAATATCAGTGAAACTGCTTGAAGTTTTCACTTCTTCATCTTCATCATCTTCTTCTTTTTTGAAATCTTTTTGGTGACGTTCACTAATCACTTCATCACCTTTTTCGTTCAAAATATAATCCGTTGCTTTGGTTAGCATTTCTTGAAAATCGGTAAAATCTTCTTTGTAAAGATATATTTTGTGTTTTTGGTAATGAAAAGAACCATCATCGTGTGTAAATTTTTTACTTTCAGTAATTGTTAAGTAATAATCATCAGCTTTTGTTGATCTTACATCAAAAAAATACGTTCTTCTTCCTGCTCTTAAAACCTGTGAAAAAATTTCTTCTTGTTCAACTCTCTCTGCCATAATTCTTTTAAAATTGTTGTTAAAATTTCGTTTATGTTACCCACAAATCTAATAAAATATTTTACTTGATACTCATAAAGTTATATTTCTTTTTCTAAAAGTTGCTGTTCATACAAGTTTTTATAATAGCCATTTTCGGTTATCAGTTGATTGTGAGTTCCTTGTTGAATAATTTTACCATGTTCTAAAACGATAATTTTATCTGCATTTTTTGCTGAAGACACTCTATGACTAATAATAAATGTTGTTTTACTTTTTGATACTCTTTCAAGATTTGCCAAGATTTTCTCTTCAGTTTCTGTGTCAACGGCTGATAAACAGTCATCAAAAATAAGAATTTTCGGGTTTTTGATAATTGCTCTAGCAATCGAAACTCGCTGTTTTTGTCCTCCAGATAATGTAACGCCACGTTCGCCTAAAATCGTTTTATAACCGTGTGCAAATTCGATAATATTTTCATGCACAACCGCATTTTTAGCAGCTTCAATAATTTCATCTTCCGTAGCATTGTTTTTACCAAATTTGATATTATTTTCAATGGTGTCTGAAAATAAAAATGGGTCTTGAGGCACAAATCCAATTTGATTTCTTACTTCATTCAAATTGAGGTTTTTAATTGGTTTATCGTCCAGTAAAACATCTCCTTCAGTAACGTCATACAATCTAGAGATCAACTCAATAATGGTCGATTTTCCAGAACCTGTATTTCCTAAAATAGCCAAAGTTTCTCCAGATTCTAAAGTGAAATTGATATTTGTTAGCGCTGTAATATTGGTGTCTTCATAGGTAAAATTAACGTTTTTAAAAGTGACTTTTCCATGAATTTCAATGTGTTCATCATTGCTATTTTTAATTTCAGGGGCTTCATTTAAAAACTCATTGATTCTTTTTTGTGATGCCTCCGCCTCTTGCACCATGGATGTTACCCAACCAACAACAGCCACAGGCCACGTCAAAATATTCACGTATAATAAAAATTCTACCACAACACCAATTTGAATTTTATCATCAATGTATAAATTTCCTCCAACATAAATTACAATGATATTACTGATGCCAATTAACAGCAACATTAATGGAAAAAAAAGCGCATTTGCATGTTGCAAACGGATGTTTTTTTCTTTGCTTTCATCGGCAATACTATCAAATTCTTTTATGATGGATTGTTCAATTCCATAAGATTTTACCACATTTATTCCTGAGAAAAACTCTTGATTAAAGGTTGTTAGTTTTGATAAATATTGTTGCACAATGGTACTTCTTTGATTGATAATTCTGCTCAATACAAAAATAGAAATCGATAAAAGTGGAAAAGGAATCAATGTATAAAGTGTCAATTTTACATCAACTTTTAGCATTTGTGTAAAGCCAACTACAAAAAGCACCAACATATTCATGGTATACATGATTGCAGGACCCACATACATTCGAACTTTTGAAACATCTTCACTGATTCTATTCATCAAATCTCCAGTTCTATTTTTTTTATAAAAATTCAATGAAAGTCGTTGATATTGTTGATAAATTTCGTTTTTCAAATCAAATTCTATCAATCTCGAAGTCACAATAATGGTTTGACGCATCAAATACGTAAAAAATCCACTCAATAATGCTACACCAATGATAATCAGCACATTGATAAGTAATATTTTTTTAACTTCAGCAACATCACTCACAATTCCTTTTTGATATTCTTCCACAATATTTAGTGATTGTCTAATGATTTGAGGAATTTTTAAAGCTAAAATTTTAGAAAGAACTGTGATTAACAATCCAATTAAAATACGCCATTTATACTTTGCGATATATTTGTTTAAATGCTTAAGTGCTTTCAAAAGAAATTTTGTATAAAAATTGAGCACGAAGATACCAATTTCAATGAGAATTCATTTCTTAAAAAAGAATTAAAAAGAATCGACTGAAAAACGAAAATAATACTACTTTTGCAACGCTAAAAATGCAATTTTATTTAAGTTCTTTTCGATGATAAATAGAAGACATATTCGAGTGAAAGTAATGCAATCCATGTATGCAATGCAACAATCTCAAAATGATGATGTTGTAAAAGAGGGCAAATTTTTAAAGCATAGTATTTTAAAAATGTTCGATTTATATGTGCTAAATCTTTTGATGATTGTTGAAGTTCAAAAACTCGCCGAAAAAAAAATAGCAATTTCAAAAAAGAAAATGCTTGCCACTAAAGAAGATTTAAAACCCAATATCAAATTTTTAAACAACGGTTTAATTGATGCTATCAAAAATAGTGTTGGTTTAGAAAGTTATTATGAAATCAACAAATTAAATAATTGGGAAGTTGATGACGAATATGTCAAAATAATTTATGATGAATTGATGAAAAGCGAAATTTACAGAAATTATCTTGATACTATTGAAGATTCTTTTAACGTAGATCGTTCTTTTGTAGTCGATTTCTTCAGAGAAATCATTGCTCCAAACGAAAAATTGGCTGAGTATTTTGAAGACAAAATGATTACTTGGGTTGATGATATTCCTTTCGTAAATACTTGGGTTTTGAAAACTTTGAGTAAATCAAAAAACAACGCTACATTTATGTTGGGAAGTTTATATAAAGACAAAGATGATGAAGATTTTGTGTTAGAATTGTTCAATAAAACTGTCTTAAAACAGCATATTTATGAAAAAGAAATTGCTGCCAAAACGCCAAATTGGGAAACAGATAGAATTGCAGATGTTGACATGATTTTGATCAAAATGGCAATTTCCGAATTTCTAAATTTTCCTTCTATTCCTGTAAAGGTTACCATCAATGAATACATTGAAATAGCCAAAGATTATTCAACTGAAAAAAGCAGCTATTTTATCAATGGGGTTTTGGATAAAATTTCGAAAGAATTTGAAAGAGATAAAAGAATTGTAAAAATTGGAAGAGGTCTATTATAATTATGCTATTGAAAAATATTTATTACTTTTACAAAAACTTTAAAAACATGAAAAAAATATCCATTTTATTGACTTTTTTGATTGCAATGTTTGTAACTTTTTCTTGTGCAAACGGAGATGTTAAAAATAAAATCAATAAAGAAAATTTAGAAAACGCCACTTCAAGAGACAATAATATTAAAAAAGGCGCTGCAATTATTGCTTTTGATAAAGTAGAATTTGACTTTGGAACAGTCAATGAAGGTGACATTGTAGAAACTGTATTCAAAGTAACCAATGCTGGAAAAACAGATTTGATTATCACAAATGCACAAGCTTCATGTGGTTGTACAGTGCCAACTTGGCCAAAAACTCCAATAAAACCTGGAGAATCTGGAGATATTGAAGTCGTTTTTAACACTTCAGGAAAACCAAACAGACAAAGTAAAACCATCACCTTAACTACAAATACTGAATCTGGAAGAGAAGTTTTAACACTGAAAGGTTCTGTAACACCAAAAACAAATTAATCTTATGTTTTCAATTATTTTTTTACAATTATCAGGAAGTATTGCAAGTATGTTGCCTTTCCTAGCAATGATTTTAGTATTGTATTTTTTTATGATTCGTCCACAAATGAATCGTCAGAAAAAAGAAAAAGCTTTTCAAGCGGAAATTAAAAAAGGGGCTAAAGTAGTGACTTCTAGTGGAATTCATGGAAGAATTGCTGAGATTCATGAAGCTGACAATACTGTAACTATCGAAACTGCAGGTGGAAAAATTAAATTCGAACGTTCAGCAATTTCAATGGAATTGAGTAAAAAAGTGAATTCTATAGAAAAAAGTTAAAAAAGCAATACTAAAATATTCAAGTGAACTTTTTCTTTTTTGATGAGGTTCACTTTTTTTGTTTTAAATCAAAATTAAATATTTAAAAACAACATTTATCAATTGAAATCTGCAAAAAAAATTCCGAAAACATTTATTGTATTTTTAATCGCCTCATTTTTTATTTGGTTGTTAATCACGTTTTCAAAAGAATATAAAACGGTCATTTCTTATAATGTTGATTTTAAAAATATTTCCCAAAAAAACATTCTTCTTGAAGCAACCACTCAACAAATTAAAATTTTCATTAAAGCTACCGGTTTTAAACTTTTATGGACCCAAATTTTTGATAATAAAATAACATTAGATATTTCAAAACTAAATCAAAAAAAAGCGACAGTATTTTATTTTTTTCCCAAAAACCAATTGTCTGAAATTCAAAATCAATTGACTTCAGGAGTTTATATTGAAACTATTTTAAAAGATACTATGTTCGTAAATGTTGGTTTCTTAGCTTCAAAAAAAATAGCTTTAAAACCCAATTTAAATATCAAATATCATGTTGGTTATGATCTTTTGGGAGCTGTAAAAGTAGTTCCAGATTCGATTGTGATTTCTGGTGATGAAAATGAGATTAAAGACATTCAATTTTTGAATTTAGAGAGTATAAATCTAGAAAATCAAAAAACTGATTTTTCAAAAGAAGTATCAATTTCTAGAACTCTAAAAAATAATAATCTAAAATTAAGTACTTCAAAAGCAGTGATTTACTTCAAAGTAGATAAATTTACTGAAGGTAGTTTGCAAGTTCCTTTTAGGGTTGTTAAACTTCTTTCGAATAGTAAAATTACCACACTTTCAGAAACAGTTACTGTAACTTTTGTGGTGGCATTATCCAATTTTTCAAGGGTTTCTAAAGAATCTTTTATCGTTGAATGTGATTTTGAAGTGACACATAAAAATGGTTTGAGTTATTTGATTCCCAAAGTAGTTTTCAAACCAGAGTTTGTAAAAAGTGTAAAAATAATTCCAAATAAAATTGATTTTTTAATTCAAAAATAACAAATGATAATTGGTTTAACAGGTGGCATTGGAACTGGGAAATCTACAGTTGCAAATTTTTTTGCAAAGTTTCCCAATATTGTTATTTATACTGCTGATATTGAGGCTAAAAAATTGATGAATTCCTCGAAAATCATTCAAGAAAAAATAATCAACGAATTTGGAATTGATTCTTTTTTAAATGACGTTTTGCAGCGCGATTATCTTGCGAAAATTGTATTTAACAATCCTGAAAAACTCTCAAAATTAAATTTAATTGTGCATCCAGAAGTAAAAAAACACTTTCAAGATTTTGTAAAAAAGAATACAAACAAGCTGTTTATTATTTATGAAAATGCCATTTTGTTCGAAAGTAAAAGCAATCTGTTTTGTGATGTGATTATTACTGTATTTTCTAGGTTAGAGACAAGAATTCAACGAGTTATGAAACGAGATAACGTTACAAAACAAGATGTTTTTGACAGAATTAAAAATCAATTAAGTGAAGAATCAAAATTATTACAATCTCATTACATAATTTTAAATGAAGATCTTGATAATACTCAAAATCAAGTAAAAAATATCTACAAAATTTTAACTAAAAAATAGGGTTCTGTTTAAGAATCTATAAAGTATTTGTTAAAACACTCTTAAATTTTAGGAAATTATGTTAGTATTTAAAATAAAATTCATTTGAAATTTTATTATGACGTAATTTTGTATTGTGGGAAAAAAAATGTTTATTCTGATTGTTGTTTTGATGAGTGTTTCCTTGATAGGAATCATAGCAGTGCAACTTTATTGGATAAACAATGCTGTTGAAACTAGAAAAGAACAGTTTAAAAATGATGTTCAAAAATCATTAGGAAGAGTTTCTGAAAGAATCAACGAAAAGGAGGAAAGACTTATTGAAATTCAAATTCAAGATATTCTTGAACACAAGGCAATAGCTGATAATGCCCAAATTAAAAACTATCTTTTTCAGCAAATTGATACTGCAAACAATCGAAAAATTACTTTTGGAACAACTATTTTAGAAGAAAATTTCGAAATTCCTTTGGATTTTTTGGATGATGAAAAAATAATTTTTACCAGAGTTACCGGAAAAAAAGATTTTTTTAAAAGCACTTTTATAAAAAGTCCAGACAATCTTTTTAAATCTAATGAAAATGAACGATATACTTTTTTAGGTCGATTAAAAAGTATGGAAAAAAGTCAGATTTCTGAGGTGATGAAAGATTATAAGCGTTTAAATCCTTTAAACTTAAGAGTAAATAATAGAGAACTAAATGCAACAATTAAGGAAGAACTCACAAAAAGCAATATCGATTTAGATTTTAAATATGGTGTTTACACAAATGAGGGTTTGGCAACTGAATTAAAATCAGGGTATTATACCATCAATATCAATGAAAGTTATGAATATCCATTGTTGTATGATTCAGAAAATAATCCTGAACATATATTGTATGTTACATTTCCTTCGAAAAATGAGCATATTTTATCTGGAATATCAAACATTTTATTGCTATCGTTATTTTTCATTTTTGTAATAATAATAGCTTTTTCAAGTTCATTATACCAATTAATAAAACAGAAAAAAATATCTGAAATTAAAACAGATTTTATAAATAACATGACCCACGAATTCAAAACTCCAATTGCAACCATCAATTTAGCTTTGGATTCTATAAAAAACCCTAAAATTATTGGAGATTCTGATAAAGTGTTGCGATATGTAAAAATGATTCGCGACGAAAATAAAAGAATGCATACGCAAGTTGAAAATGTATTGCGAATTTCAAGATTGGAAAAGAATCAGTTGACTATCAGTAAGGAAACTGTTGATGTTCACGACATAATTGAAGACGCGATTAATCATGTGGGTTTATTGATAGATGATAGAGAGGGAAGTATTGAAAAGCATTTTCAGGCAATTACTTCTGAAATTTCTGGTAATGAATTTCATTTATTAAATGTGATTGTAAATATGTTAGAAAATGCGATTAAATATTCAAATGAAGCCCCTAAAATTGATGTTTACACAGAAAGTACCAACAAGTTTTTTATCATAAAAATAAAAGATGAAGGCATTGGAATGGGAAAAGCAGCTCAAAAAATGGCTTTTGATAAATTTTATCGAGAACAAAAAGGAAATATTCATGATGTAAAAGGACATGGTTTGGGATTGGCTTACGTCAAAGAAATTGTAGAAAAGCATCATGGAACAGTATTTGTAGAAAGTGAAAAAGGAAAAGGAAGTATATTCACAGTTAAATTACCTTTAAATTAGACAAAAAAATGGGAAGTAAAAAGATTTTATTAGTAGAAGACGATCCAAACTTTGGAACTGTTTTAAAAGACTATTTGGCATTAAATGATTACAATGTAACACTTGCAAAAGATGGTATTGAAGGCTTAATAATGTTCAAAAATAACGATTATGACATGTGCATTTTAGATGTAATGATGCCACGTAAAGATGGATTTTCATTAGCGCAAGACATTAGAGTTACTAACAAAGAAATTCCAATTATTTTCTTGACAGCCAAGACTTTGAAAGAAGATGTTTTGAAAGGATATGCAGTTGGCGCAGATGATTATTTGAATAAGCCATTTGATTCTGAAGTATTATTGCACAAAATTAAAGCAATTTTGCAGCGAAAAGAATCAGACAAAACCTCGGAATCAGATCAGATTTTTGAGTTTACAATTGGAGGTTTTTCATTCAACTCAAAACTGCGTTATTTGTCATCAGCAGCCACAAAAGAACCCATTAAATTGTCACCAAAAGAAAGTAAATTGTTAAGAATGTTAGCGATTCATAAAAACGATTTAATGCCTCGTGAACTAGCATTGACCAAAATTTGGAGAGATGACAATTATTTCACATCAAGAAGTATGGACGTTTATATTGCGAAATTGCGTAAATATTTGAAAGATGATGAAAATGTAGAAATTTTAAACATTCATGGAGAAGGATTTCGTTTGATTGATAAATCATAAAAATTAGCTTCTTCCCAACAAATGAAAGCTCTAATTGTGAAAACAACTAGGGTTTTTTGTATTTTTATTTTATGGCAGAATTTATCAAATTATACAACGAAAATCCAAATCAAAAAACCATTGATAAGGTTGTAAAAGTATTAAAAAATGGCGGATTAATTATTTATCCTACAGACACTGTGTATGGTTTGGGATGTGACATTACCAATACGAAAGCACTTGAAAAAATTGCTCAAATCAAAGGTATGAAATTAGAAAAAGCCAATTTTTCATTTGTTTGTAATGATTTGAGTCATTTGTCGGATTATGTAAAACAAATTGATACACCAACTTTTAAAATATTAAAACGTGCATTGCCAGGTCCTTATACATTCATTTTGCCAGGAAGCAACAATTTGCCAAAAGCATTTAAGAAAAAAGACACTGTAGGAATTCGTATTCCAGATAATAATATTGCAAGAGCCATTGTTGATACTCTCGGAAATCCAATTGTTTCTACGTCAATTTATGATGAAGATGATATTATTGAATATACCACTGATCCTGAATTGATTTTTGAAAAATGGCAAAATTTAGTTGATATTGTTATTGATGGTGGTTTTGGAGACAACTACGCATCTACAATTATTGATTTAACAACTCCAGAGCCTACTGTAATCAGGGAAGGAAAAGGAAGTTTAGATATATTGTAGCTTATTTTAAATCCTCAAATTTTTTTCTTCCTAAAGCAAAGTATTGCCATACAATACTGATATGTGAAAAATAAAATTGCTTTTTTTGAACACTTCTTCTTTTGTTTAGAAAAGGAATCAAATTTTTATAAAAACTAAGGTGTGCCCTAAAAATTGAGAAAGTGTGAATGGGTCGTAATTCAATTAAAAATTTAACTCCCGCAATTCCGTCTAAAATCAATCTTGAAAATACAACAATCAAAAACCATTTTTTAGGAACATTTTTTACCACATTTAGCAAACTATTTCTAAAATTTAAAAATGTTTTATGTGGATTTGTTTCCTGTAAAGTAGCACCGCCAACATGAAAAACGGTTGAAGTTCCTACATAATTTATTTTATAACCAATATTATTCGTTCTCCAACACAAATCAATTTCTTCTTGATGTGCAAAATAATCTTCATCAAAACCATTTAATTGATGAAAAACATCAGAACGAATAAAAAGACACGCACCAGATGCCCAAAAGATTTCAGAAATATCATCAAATTGATGATGGTCTTTTTCTAAAGAATTAAAAACACGTCCTCTGCAATATGGATATCCAAAAAAATCGATGAAACCACCTGCAGCTCCTGCATATTCAAATGTTGATTTTTCTTTAAAATCTAAAATTTTTGGTTGAATAATTGCGACATTTTTATCTTTTTTAAAAACTTCTAAAATAGGCGTCAACCAATTTTGAGTAACTTCAACATCTGAATTTATCAAACAATAAATATCAGCATTTATAAGCTGCAAAGCATCATTATATCCTTTTGCATAACCACCATTAAAACTGTTTTCAATGATTTTTATAGACGGATAATTGGTTTTTATAAATTTTACGGAATCATCAGTAGAAGCATTATCAGCCACATATATGGTAGCTTTTTTTGAACTAAAATTTACTATCGAAGGCAAGAATGTCTCCAATAATTTCATTCCGTTCCAATTTAATATGACAATGGCAGTTTTCAAGTGTGCGAATTTACACTATAAAATTGAGTTACATTACAAAGTTTTCTTAATAAAATCAGGAATTTCTTTTAAGAAAATATAGGTTTCATTTTCAAAATCCATTTGACAATAAAAATGCTGTAGACCATTGGTTACAATTAAATAATTGGCATTCAATTTTAGATTATAACGCGCAATTTGGTCAAAAGTTTCTTGCGAAATTTTTACAGATGGCGCTTTGCACTCCACAATAATTTCTGGAGTTCCAAAAGAATTAAAAACCAAAATATCACTTCGTTTTTTTAAATTATTAATGATGAGTTGCTTTTCAACAGAAATCAATGAAAAAGGATATTTTTTCTCTTCCAATAAAAAATAAGCAAAATGTTGACGAACCCATTCTTCAGGAGTTAAAACCACATATTTTTTCCTGAATTTGTCAAAAATAAGCGTCTTATTTTCCTTACTTTTGAATTTGAATGAATAGGTTGGAAGATTGAGTTTTATCATCAATCAAAATTACTAAAATGAACGAAATAAAAGATATTGTAGCGAATATAAAAATAAAAAACATCAAACCTATTTATTTTTTGATGGGGGAAGAAGCATATTATATTGATCAAATTTCAGATTATATTGAAAAAAATGTACTTGATGAGTCCGAAAAAGGGTTTAATCAACAAGTGATGTATGGTAGAGATGTTACCATTGAGGATATTATTTCTGCCGCAAAACGTTACCCAATGATGGCTGAAAGACAAGTGATTATCATTAAAGAAGCGCAAGATTTGAGCAAAAATATTGAAAATTTATTGTCTTATGCCGAAAATCCGCAACCGTCAACAGTTTTGGTTTTTAATTACAAATATAAAACTCTTGACAAACGAAAAAAATTATATAAAGTAATTTCCAAATCAGGATTGATTTTTGAAAGTAAAAAATTGTATGAAAACCAAGTTTCTGATTGGATTATAAGACTTTTAAGAGGAAAAAAATATCAAATTGAACCAAAAGCAGCATCGATGTTGGTTGAATTTTTGGGGACAGATTTGAGTAAAATTTCCAATGAAATGAATAAATTGATGGTAATTCTTCCTGAAGGAACTATAATCAAAGACCACCATATTGAAGATAATATAGGTATTTCAAAAGAATTTAACAATTTTGAACTTCGCAAAGCAATTGGAGAAAAGAACATTTTAAAAGCCAACAGAATTATCAATTATTTTTCTGAAAATTCAAAAAATAATCCTTTGGTTGTGACGATTTCTTCATTAAATATTTTTTTTACACAGTTGCTTTTTTTTTATGGTTTACAAGATAAATCAAAGAAATCTGTGGTAATTTCGCTAGGAATCAAACCATATTTTGTTGATGAATATTTAGTTGCTGCAAAAAATTATCCTATTCAAAAAGTTACGAGTATTATTTCTTTTTTAAGAGATGCAGATGTGAAAAGCAAAGGTGTTGGAGCAAACCAATCACAGAGGGATATCCTGAAAGAATTAATTTTTAAAATACTACATTAAAAATAAACTCAAATTAAATTCCTTTAAATTAATTATTTAAGAATTTCTTCAGCCCTGGTGATAGCATCATTGATATTGTTAAAAATATTGTTTTCACCCAATATTTCTAATAAATTATTTTTTGTAAAGTCGTCTATAATTTGTTGGTTTGCGCCAGAAATAATCACTTTTGTTCCACAACTATGCAAATTACTTAAAAATTCTTTCAATCTATTAATTCCTGTTGCATCAACAAAAGGAACATTTCTCATTCTCAAAATGAGGACCTTAGGAGTTTGATTTAAATCCGATAAAAACTCTTGAAATTTTTGTGAGGCACCAAAAAATAATGGACCATTGATTTCATAAAGCATGGTGTTTTTTGGAATATAGGCAAGTTCTTCTTCAAAGAGAATTTCTTTATCATTTGGGTTTTTGTTTCCTGATAAGTTATTCAAGTTAGAAATTGTAGTTGATTTACTCATTCTATTCATAAAGATAAAACTTGACAAAATCATTCCTACTTCAATTGCCAAAATCAAATCGAAAAATATGGTTAAAAAGAAGGTGCTTAACAATATAATGATGTCCATTTTATCACTTTTGAACAAACCTTTAAAATGTTTCCATTCACTCATGTGCCAAGCAACAACCACTAATATTCCGGCCAAACAAGATAAAGGAATTAGTTTTGCAACAGGAGAAAAAAGTAACATTATCATTAGAAGTATGATTGAATGAACAATTCCAGCAATTGGAGTTCTACCACCATTTTTTACATTTGTAGCTGTTCTTGCAATAGCTCCAGTTGCTGGAATTCCGCCAAAAAGTCCAGAAAAAATATTTCCAGCACCTTGCGCAACCAATTCCATATTTGATCGATGTTTGCCACCAATCATTCCGTCTGCAACCACTGCAGATAAAAGTGATTCTATAGAGCCTAAAATTGCAATCGTAATGGCAGGTTTCATTAAATCTTGAATAATCTCAAAGCTAATATTGGGAATTTGAGGAAGAGAAAGTTTGTTTGGAATTTCGCCAAATTTACTCTCAATAGTTTCAACTGGAATTTCAAAAAGATAAACGGCTAAAGTACATAAGATAATTGCAACAAGTGAACCTGGAACTTTAGTAGTAATTCTATAAAAATTTAAGGTAATCAGTGTTGTAAACATGGCAATTGCAAATGAAGCCCAGTTGATAGTGCTTAAGTTCTGAGAAATACTTCCAATTTTTGGAATAAATTCTGAAGGAAGTGCCTCAATAGATAATCCTAAAAAATCTTTGATTTGAGTAGTAAAAATAATGACTGCAATCCCACTTGTAAAACCGACTATTAAAGGATAAGGTATGAATTTCAGGTAATTTCCAAGACGCGCAAATCCCATTCCCAAAATGATAAAACCAGCCATAAAAGTTGCAATTGTCAACCCTCCAACGCCATGATCTTGAACAATTCCATAAATAATAATGATAAAAGCACCAGTTGGACCTCCAATTTGCACCCTACTTCCGCTCAAAGTAGAAATTACTAAACCTGCAATAATGGCTGTAATCAACCCTTTTTCGGGAGAAACACCAGAAGCAATTGCAAAAGCAATGGCAAGTGGCAATGCTACAATACCTACAATAATCCCAGCAACAATATCTTTTTTTAATTGGTCTTTTTTGATTCCAACTTTTAATAAAGTGAAGAATTTTGGTTTAAATTCCTTATTTTTCATTTTCTAGAATTGTTACACTACCATCATTTAGATGATATTTCATTCCAACTATTTTTACTTTTTTACTTTTAATGAATTCTGCTAGGATAGGCTCTGATTTTTTAATCACTTCAACACCATGAATAATATTTGCGTCAACAGCTTTATCGTAATAAGACTTGGTTTTTTCATTAATTAGTTTTTCCTCTGGCTCTTCTTTTAGATAATCAATAATTTTTTGAATGTGATTAGGAATGGTATCTTTTTGATGTTCAATAAAAGCGCCAATGGCACCACATTCTGTATGACCAAGAACCACAATTAGCTTAGTGTCAAGATGTTCAACTGCATATTCAATACTACCTAATTCATAATCTGAAATAATATTTCCCGCATTTCTGATTACAAATAAATCTCCTAAACCTTGGTCGAAAACCAATTCAGTTGGCAATCGTGAATCAGAACAACTTACAATTACCGCAAAAGGATGTTGTCCTTTTTTTAAATTGCGCAATCGTTCTAAAGTTTGGTCAGGATGAATAGGGTGGTTTTCTAAAAATCGTTTGTTCCCTTGAAGCAATCGATCTAAATCGTTAATATTTGAGATTTCTTTTTGCTGGCAACCAATGAAAACTATTTGAAATAACGCAAAAACTAATATGATTAAACTACTTGATTTTTTCATTTGTAAAATTTTGAAATTGTAGTGCAGAGCGTTTACCGATATTTTATCATCTCCAAACACACCGTAAATTTAAAATTAAAACTCAATAAAATCTTAAAAAAATCACAATTTTTAAAAGCAATTTCTAACACTATTTACTGATAAATCGTATCATATAAATCTTTATAAATTTCTTTAATTACTTCTCTTTTCATTTTCATTGTAGGGGTAAGGTGACCAGCATCAATGGTCCATTCATCTTCAGTTAATTCAAAACGTTTTATCTGTTCCCAATGACCAAATTTTTCATTACAAATATTTATGACTTTTTGAATTTCTTGAATCACTTTTGGATTTTTAATCAAGTCTTTGTTTGATGAAAAGCTTATGTCATTTTCTTTAGCCCAATCTTTTAAATAATCAAAATTTGGCTGAATAATTGCTCCTGGCATTTTTTCACCTTCGCCAACAACCATAATTTGTTCTATAAACAAAGACTGTTTTAATTCGCCTTCTAATAAATTTGGAACTATGTATTTTCCGCCTGAAGTTTTGAACATTTCTTTGGTTCTACCCGTGATTTTTAAAAATCCATCTTTGTCAAATTCTCCTTTATCTCCCGTATGAAAATAGCCATTTTGAAGTGCTTCTTGAGTTTTTTCACTATCTTTATAGTAACCCTGCATCACGTTGTGACCTTTTACTAAAATTTCACCACTTTCTGCTATTTTCACTTCAATTCCGTTAATGATTTTTCCAACAGTTCCTATTCTAAAACCACCATTATTTAAGTCATTTACAGAGATTACGGGTGAAGTTTCAGTCAATCCATAACCCTCCATAATGGGCATTCCTGCTGCTGCAAAAACCCTTGTTAATCTTGGTTGTAAGGCTGCACTTCCTGAAACCATTATTTTTAAATTACCACCCAAAGCAGCCTGCCATTTTGAAAAAATAAGTTTTCTGGCAAGCCCTAATTGTATTTCATACCACCAGCCATTGGCTCCATAAGGTTCATATTTCAAGCCCAAATTTAAAGCCCAAAAGAACAGTTTCTTTTTGATTCCTGTTAAATCTTCACCTTTTAAAACAATCTTATCATAAATTTTTTCATACAATCTTGGTACAGCAGTCATCACATCAGGTTTTACTTCTTGAGCATTTTCTGACAATTTTTCAATGGATTCAGCAAAATAAATATCCACCCCACAATATTGATACAAATATAATATCATGCGTTCAAAAATATGACAAACGGGTAAAAAACTCAACGCTTTTGAATTTCCATATTCAAGTGGCACTCTTTTTTTTGAGCAAATCACATTTTGAACAATATTATCATGCGTTAACATTACTCCTTTTGGTTTTCCAGTGGTACCTGATGTATAAATTATTGTTGCTAAATCAGATGATTTTACTGCATTTTTTCTAATTTCAACTTCTGCTTGATTGCTATTATCTTTTCCCAATTCTAGAATCTCTTTCCAGCTTTTTTCTCCTTGAATGTCATCATAAGTAAAAATGCCTTTTAACTGCGTATTTCCCTTGATTTTATTTAATTTTTCTAAAACACTGGTATCCGAAACAAAACAATAAACAGATTCTGAATGATTCAAAACATATTCATAATCTTCTTTGGAAATTGTTGGATAAATAGGTACGGTTTGAGCACCCAATTGTAATACTCCAATGTCACAAATATTCCATTCTGTTCTATTTGTGGTTGAAATTATGGCAATTTTATCATTTGGTTTAACACCTAATCTCAGCAAACCTCTGCTCAATTGATTGGATAAATTTACATATTCTTTAGATGATATAGATTCCCATTTTCCATTGCATTTTGTGGAAAATGCATTCTTAAGATTATAGGTTTCTAATTGAAAATAAGGAAAATCAAATAATCTGTTAATTTCTGTTTGCATGTTGTGTGTTTTCTGGTAATGCAAAGTAATAAAAAACTGTCAATTTTACAAATAGTTATTAAAGTAGTTCGCTTTTTATGAATATTATATTTTTAAATGTGTTTTTTTTCATATTTATTGATGTCTACCAAACTTATGGAGATTTATTTTCAGTGGTAATTATACAACTTTTACTGATTATTGTGTAAGCTAGTTTCTTGTTTTCAACATCAACTTTGCATTATTGTTAATAGTGCGCTTATAACTTAAATTTAAATAAAATGAAAAAAGTAATTTTACTAATTGTATTTGTTACAGTTTCAATAACAAATTTTTATGCTCAAACTGATGCTGTTCAAAGAAATTCAGTAACCTTTGGTATAAAAGCAGGGGCAAATTATTCAAATGTGTACGACTCAAGCACTCAGGATTTTATAGCTGATGGTAAATTTGGATTTGCTGGTGGTGTTTTTGTTGGGATTCCATTAGGGAAAATTATCGGAATTCAACCAGAGATTTTATATTCTCAAAAAGGATTCAAATCCTCAGGAACGTATTTTGGAAGCACTTATGAAATGACACGAACTACTGAATTTATTGACGTTCCGTTGTTATTGGCAGTGAAACCAATTGACCAGTTAACATTATTATTTGGTCCTCAATTTTCCTTTTTGATGAAACAAAAGGACGAATTTACGGGAGGTACTCTAAACGTAACTCAACAACAAGAGTTTGATAATAATGATATTACGAAAAACATTATGGGTTTAGTTGGCGGTGTTGATTTCAACGTAAATAATTATGTATTTGGTTTTAGAGCTGCTTGGGATATTAAAACCAATGAAGGTGATGGAAATTCTTCTACACCTCGTTACAAAAACATGTTGTTTCAAGCAACTGTAGGATTTAGATTTTAATCTAAAAACGACTTTAAACTTAAAAAAGTGTCTCATTTTTGAGACGCTTTTTTTATTCGAGATAATTCAACCTGTAATGCACACACATTTCTAAATCACCCATTTCAAAACCACTTTTTTTTAGTGTTCACACAAACAGTTAACACCCGCTAAAGTTCTAGGAAAAAATGATATCGATTGATTGGGAGGATTATTTTCAAGGTTTGAAATTAACAATGTAGTAATTTATCAGAATATAAAAAAGTCCGAATCTTTATTGATAATTTTCAGCTAAATATAGGTTTTTCTTTATTTCCAAAAGCATCAATTGAAGATGAACAATTCAGGAATACATCACAATTTGGCATTCGCTCTTTCAACATAAAAGCTTTTTCAAGGATGCCTTTTTCATCCTCTTCTGCATCTAAAAAAACTTCCTTGAGAGATTGATTATTTAATGAATCGCATAAATCAGTTAGTGTAATTTTTGTTTTGGTAATATTTAAACTCTCTAATTGCTGCATTTGGTTGATAAAAGGAATGCATGCTTTCGTAATAGTATCATGCCTTCTTAAAAAAAGACTTTTCAGCTCTTTAAATTGCACCATATATGCTACAGCTTTATCTGTAATTAAAGTATCTTTCAAATATACATCTTGAATTGTAATAAGTCTTTTGGTAAAAAAATAAAAAAAATCATCATCTTCATTGCCATCAACAGACCAAATTTGTTGCCAGTTTTCATGAAGTTGAGAAGGCTTGTCAAAATGATAATGCGTTTGCCAAAACTTTTTTTCTTCTTTTGAAAATTTCATTATTGACAATGTTTTTCTACCCAAATTCGTGCGTTCACAAAAGCAGTGATCCAAGGTGAAACTTCATCTTTTCTGCCTTTAGGATAATTTGCCCAATTCCACTGAAAAGTAGAACGTTCAATATGTGGCATGGTTACCAGATGACGACCTGTTTTGTCGCACAACATTGCTGTGTTAAAATCAGAACCATTTGGATTATTTGGATACCCTTCATAGCCATATTTTGCCACAATTTGATAATTTTCCTCAGTTTCTGGTAAGTGGAATTTTCCTTCTCCATGCGAAATCCAAACACCCAATTCTGATCCTGCTAACGAGGATAACATCACTGAATTATTTTCTTGAATTTTGACAGATGTGAAAGAACTTTCGTGTTTTTTAGAATCATTATGAATCATTTTTCCATGCACAGCATGCTCAGGATTGATGAGCTCTAATTCCATAAACAACTGACATCCGTTGCAAATTCCGACTGATAAGGTATCTTCTCTTTGAAAGAATTTTTGCAAAGCGATGTTCGCTTTTTCATTGTATTTGAATGCGCCAGCCCAACCTTTTGCAGAGCCTAAAACATCCGAATTTGAAAACCCGCCAACAGCACCAATAAACTGAATATCTTCCAAAGTTTCACGACCTGAAATTAAATCGGTCATGTGAACATCTTTCACCTCAAAACCAGCTAAATACATCGCATTTGCCATTTCACGTTCCGAATTTGAACCTTTTTCACGAATAATTGCTGCTTTTGGACGTTGATTTTTGGGAGAAATATTTCCAACAACATCTGCTAATTTTCCAGTAAAATTTTCAGGAAAGGCAAATTGTAAAGGTTGGTTTTTAAAATTTTGATAACGGGCAGTTGCTTGGTTATTTGCGGTTTGTTTCTGGTCTAATAAATAAGAAGTTTTGTACCAAATATCTCTGGTTTCCCCAACATCAAAAGTGAAAATATCAGTATTGTTTTTGATGATTACTTTTCCTGAATTGGTTGCTTTTCCAATATTGATAATCTCAATACCATTTTCATTAAATTCCTTTTCAACAGTTGCGTCTGCCTGAAAAACCAATCCTGCATTTTCAGCAAAAAGTAGTTTTATAGCATCATTTTCATTCAAATTAGAAAGGTCAAATGCGGCTCCTAAATTCACTTCTGCAAAACACATTTCTAATAACGTGGTAATCAATCCTCCAGAGGCAACATCATGGCCACTTTTGATTTGGTCGTTTTTGACAAATTTTTGAAGTAAATTGAATGTTTTTTTAACGAAAGCAGCATTTTTCACATCAGGAGTATCGTTTCCAATCGTGTTTAAAATTTGGTTGAAAGAACTTCCTCCTAATTTATAAGCATCTTGAGAAAGGTTGATATAGTAAATAGTTCCACCATCAATTTGTAAAACAGGCTCTACAACTTTCGATATTTCATTACAATTTGCAGCAGCAGAAATAATTACTGTACCTGGAGAAATCACTTCTTCATTTGGATATTTTTGCTTCATAGAAAGTGAATCTTTCCCTGTTGGAACATTGATTCCCAATTCAATAGCAAATTCTGAAACTGCTTTAACTGCTTTGTATAATCTTGCATCTTCACCTTCATTTTTGCAAGGCCACATCCAGTTTGCTGACAATGAAACCGAATGCAATCCGTCTTTTAATGGTGCCCAAACAATGTTTGTTAAAGCTTCAGTAATGGCATTTCTACTGCCAGCTTCAGCATCAATCAATCCTGAAATTGGAGCGTGACCAATACTTGTGGCAATTCCTTCTTTTCCGTTATAATCCAAAGCCATCACACCCACATTATTCAATGGCAATTGCAAAGCACCCACACATTGTTGTTTGGCAACTTTTCCGCCAACACATCTATCAACTTTATTAGTCAACCAATCTTTGCAAGCAACTGCTTCTAACTGTAAAACTTGCGCTAAATAGTCATAGATTTTTTCTGATTGATACTTCGAATTTTTATAATTTCTGAAAACGGTTTTGTCAGTCATTACCGTTTTTGGAGAGGATCCAAACATGTCTTCAAGCGCCAAATCCATCGGTTTTTGATGATTGCTTTTGGATTCGAAAGTAAATCTTTGATTGTCAGTCACAGTTCCAACAGTATACATTGGCGAGCGTTCACGTGCTGCAATTTTTTGAAGGATTTCTATATTTTTTTCGGCAATCACTAATCCCATTCTTTCTTGAGATTCGTTGCCAATAATTTCTTTGGCTGATAATGTTGGATCACCAATTGGCAATGTGTCTAAATCAATATTTCCACCAGTTTCTTCTACCAATTCTGATAAGCAATTTAGGTGACCTCCAGCGCCATGATCGTGAATTGAAACGATAAAATTCTCTTCACTTTCCACCATTCCACGAATCGCATTTGCAGCACGTTTTTGCATTTCAGGATTGGAACGTTGCACAGCATTTAACTCAATTCCAGAGGCAAATGCTCCAGTATCTGCAGATGAAACTGCTGCACCACCCATTCCAATTCTATAATTTTCTCCACCTAAAATAACGATTTTATCTCCTTCTTTCGGACTGTCTTTGATGGCTTGAGTTGCTTTTCCATAACCAATTCCTCCAGCTTGCATAATGACTTTGTCGTAACCTAATTTTCTTGGTTTTACTGAAAAATTTTCTGAATTTTCATCGTGTTCAAACGTGAAAACTGAACCACAAATCAGAGGTTGACCAAATTTATTCCCAAAATCAGAAGCACCATTTGAAGCTTTGATTAAAATATTTATCGGAGTTTGATACAACCATTTTCTAGCTTCAAATTGTTGTTCCCAGGGTCTATCTTTTTCCAAACGAGAATACGAAGTCATATAAACAGCGGTTCCAGCCAAAGGAATCGATCCTTTTCCGCCTGCCAATCTGTCTCTGATTTCACCTCCTGAACCCGTTGCTGCACCGTTAAAAGGCTCAACCGTTGTCGGAAAATTATGCGTTTCTGCTTTCAAAGAGATTACAGAATCAAAATTTAAGGTTTGATAAAAATCAGGCTTGTCAGCTGATTTTGGTGCAAATTGGGTTACTTCAGGACCTTTGATGAAAGCAACATTGTCTTTGTAGGCAGAAACAATCTCATTTGGATGTTGTTTGGATGTTTCTTTAATCATCTTAAATAATGATATCGACTTTTCTTCTCCATCAATAACAAAAGTGCCATTAAAAATTTTGTGACGACAATGTTCTGAGTTTACTTGACTAAATCCAAAAACCTCAGAATCCGTGAGTTTTCTGCCAATTTTATTTGCAACATTCTCTAAATACTGAACTTCTTCATCACTTAATGACAATCCTTCTTGCTTATTATAAGTTGCTATATTTTCAATTTCTAAAATTGATTCAGGTTGAATATTTATCGAAAAAATAGTTTGATTCAATGATTTAAATTTTTCTGAAATCATTGGGTCAAAGTCAGAAAAATCAATAGTACATGCTGAAAATTCTTCAATTCTGATGATGTCAAAAATACCCATATTTTGAGTGATTTCAACAGCATTTGTGCTCCAAGGCGTAATCATTGCGGCTCTTGGGCCAACAAAAAAGGCGTCAATAGACGCCGCATTTATTTTAGGTTGATTTCCAAATAACCAAGTCAATTTTGAAATGGTTTCAGTTGAGAATTCTTGCGTTGTTTGAACCGCAAAAACGGTTGTTTTTTGATCGCCGAAGAAATGAATCATTGGTTGGTTTTAATTAAAAATAAAACGCAAATTTACTTTTTTTCAAATGATTATTTACTCATAAATTCACTGAAATTTAGGAGTTATTCACGATGTTTTGAACAAAATTTTATTTTATGAATTTAAATGTTTTAACGACGTTAGTGTTCTTTTTAAATTTTAAAAAGTACAATCCATTGATTAAATTTGAAATGTCAATCATTTTATTTTCAATAATTCCTTGTTGAATTATTTTTCCTAATGCATCGTAAATTTGATAGGAATCAACCTCAAAATCTGAATCAATTCTCAAAAAATTCACTGCAGGATTTGGATATACTTTTACAGTTATCAGCTTGTTTTGATTTAGTGATAAAACACCTGTTCCCCATTGATACCATAAATCATGGGTGACATTTGTGATATCTTCTGTCTGATTTTCTTGACCACCATTGCCATTATTAAAAATAATATTTATTGAAGTAATTCCAGTGAAAGTATGTTTATACCATTCGTTATCATGTGTTTGCATTGAAATCCCTGGCCAAGGGTTACTTGGTAAACTGCTATCTGGAGCAGCATTCCACCAATAAATTTTGGGTGTATTTAGCCAATTTGAAGGTGGCTTAAAATAAACTGTTATGTTAGGAATTTCCCCAATTGTATAAGTTTTGGTAATAATTTCTGATTTATTACTATCATTATCAATTGCAAAAGCCTTGAAAGTGGTGGTTTCTGAAATTGATTTATTGACTGATTTAATAGCTGAATTTGAGTTTATAGTTGGTGTAGATCCATCCAAAGTATAATAAATTATAGGATTAAGATCTTTTGAATCTTCTGCTGAAATGGTTATTTCAATCGCAGTTTTTGAATAGGAATTTTCGGGTGTAAAACTAACTTTTGGAGCAACATCTAAATTTTTTCCAACCCAGACATGTTGAATTTTTGATTTGGTCATGTTTCCTTGTATATCTGTGATTTCAACATAATAATCCACCAAAACTTCTGACAAACCTTGAATTTTTGCATAATACAAATTCGAAATGGAAGTAGGTAAAATAAAAAAATTTATTTCAGCGTCATTTGTAATATTTCCCATTGGAAAAACTTTTTCTGTCATTGAAACACTTTGCCAATTCTCGACACTTTCTCCCCCTAAATAAGTATCATTATCATTATTTTCAAGTGGATTTTTTCCGTCTTTGTCAACTCTGAATTTTAACTCAGCAGTTTGAATTCCGCTTACGTCATAGGCGAAAGTCCAAACTGTGAAATCTGCGCTATTTAAATGCTGTTTGTAGCCATAAGTTGGTCCAAAACCGATTTCACCGGGATTATAAGGGTATCTTTGAGGAATAAAAACGGAAGGCTTTGTATTATCTATATTTTGATTTGCATCAATTACTTCTTTGGCATAAGAAATGGCATTATTTGATGCAATTGTTGGCTTAACTTCCATGTCAATTGATTTGCCATAATACATATATCCACTGGTAAAACCGGGTAATAAGGCATTCCAAGCCAATGCTGATTTTTTAGAATTTGAAGTAGGATGAACAATATTTTCAATTGTTGAAATGCCTTCTAAATCTTCAGACATGATAACATAATTTTCGGCGGCTGTCAAAACTGCCCAATTTCGGGCATCTTCTGTCCAACCATTAGGATCAAACTCAAAATTTGAGGTAAATAAAGGCCACAACCAATTGATAAATTGGGGACTTCCCCAATCATTTTCGGCATTTATCCAAGAACCATCTTCAACTTTTACTAGTGAATTTTCAGGAGCTGGATTATCGAATAAAAATTGCTGAATCGTATTTGGAGTATAGCCTTTATTGGCGGCTGCATTTGTGAAGTTTCTCACAGCTTCTTGATAATAACTTGCTCCTCCACCCCAAGCATTGTCACCATCATGCGCTAATAAAACAATCGAAGGATGATTTGATTCAGAAAATGGGGCAATATGTGTATCAATATCTCCCGTACTTTGTTCAGAAAAACCATCTTTATAGCTCAATAAATCAGCCATTGGAACTACTGTAATCTTATATTCAATGCCAGTTTCAGGATTAACATACTTGGCTTTGTGCGCTTGATAAGAATATGGTGCTGCAAAAGCGCCTCCTCTTCCATCAATTTGACCACTCCACCAATTGATACCATTCGTTGATACCTTGTCTGCTTTGTTTGGTGGGTTCGAATTCACGCCTGAAGTTCCAAAATTCAAATTAGGATAATCGTTTAAAGTTCTTGCTAAATGACTATTCGCAACTATAGACCACTCAAAACCTTCTTCAACCAAAACCTGAATAATTCGTTCAGAAAATGAACATTCAGCAGGCCAATAGCCTTTGGAATAATTACTGGCAAAATTATTTTGAACAATATATCTATGTCCTTGAATTTCTTTTTTTAACACACGATCACTCACTAAAGGACTCAATACGTGGTGCCATGAAAAACCGGTAATATCCATTCTTGGAAAACCTCCTGAAGTTTTCCAATTTTGCGCTTCAATAATATTATTTTGCCAATTGTTGACATATCCCAAAGCGTTTTTTTCGGCCAACGAATTCATATTTTCAATTAAACAAGCACCATAATTTACTTGTGCTCCTGCATTCGAATGCTGTTTTATTGAATTAATAGCGTTTTTGGTTTCCCATTGGTAAGCATTTACTCTATCAGCTTTTCCAAAAATTTCTTCTAAATTATTTAAAGGATGAACCAATCTGTCAGCATAAACATTTCCGCCATTATTTTTTAAAAAATTTGATTCCCAAACTTTTTGATATTCAAAAGGATTAGTTAGACTTTTATCAGGCCAATAAATAGGTTGCTGTAGGTGCCATAAATAGGAGGTATGCACCTGTGAAATAATTTTTACAGACAAAAGTAAAAGCAAAGAAAAAATTATCTTTTTCATTGTAAAGTGTATTTTTTTAACACACTAAAGGTACTATTAACAATTATTCAATACAATAAGAAGATATGAAAATTACGAACACGTGTTCGTGGATGACTATTGAACTATAAAAAAACTTATTTTTTTATCAATTTTTTGGTGATTGAAAATTGATTTGAAGAAATTTTCACCAAATAAATTCCGGGTTTCAATGATGAAATATCTATTTGTGAATCTGTTGTATCAATTTTATCGGACAGCATTTGTTTTCCTAAAATTGAAGAAATTTGAACAGTTACAGTTTCAGTAGTTTTCAAATAAAGGGTATCGCCTTCTGCGGGATTTGGATAAAAAGTAAACTTATTTATTTCATTTAGAGAGATATTAAGTGTTCCCCATCTATCCTGTGGTTGTTGAGTTCCAGAAGGTGGATTTCCCCAAATTTTTGTTGCCAAAAAAGGATTGTCTATAAACGGATTTCTATTTCCTTGAGCATAGGTATTATTTAAATTTCCATGATAATTATTTCTTGTATCTTCAAATGAAGAAACAGGATCTTCTGCATTCCATTTAAGAAATAAATCAATCATATTGTCAGGAGTATTTGAATCACTACCAACACCAACTGCAGATGGCAAACAACGATCTCCATATCTCAAATACATATACATCATCATTCGTGCAATGTCACCTTTCCATTCGTCTCCAGGATACCAACCTCCAGATACATCACCAGAATTTCCAATGCCACTTGCAAATTTCTTACTTCCTCTTTGTCCATTGTACTGAACGTCAGAAGGTCTTAAATGATGGGCATCTGATCCTGGACCAGTTGTGCCTAAATTTGGATTTCCGATTGATTTTGGATAGGTATGTTCTCTATTCCAATCTCCATTATTTCCTCCATTATCATTAATTCCTCTTGTTTTGGATGTGGTTCCTGATGAACTATAACCATAAATTAGAATTACTTCAGATGAATTATTTGGGTTTACATCTGTTATTTTACAAACTTCCCAAATTTCAGAATATGATAAAAAGTTTTTGTGTGTGCTAATTATTTTGGCTGCTAAATCGTTTTTTAGGGCTATTCCATATTTAGTAAAATCAATTCCGATATAGTAGTTTTGTTGTGAAAATATAGAAACTGATAAAACAGTGAATAAAAGTATTAGAAATTTTTTCATTATTCTTTTATGAATTTTGCGGCAAAGATACCATTTTCAGTAAATATTTTTATAAAATAAATTCCTTTTGATAAAAATTGAACATCCAATTGCGTTGAAAGATTTTTAAAAGAAAGTACTTTTTTGCCAAGTGTATTGAAAATTTCTCCTGAAAAAATATTTTCAGTTGAAAAATTTTCAATTTTTAAGTATGATTTTACAGGATTAGGAGTTAGATATATTTTGAATTTTTCAAAAGAATTGATACTCAAAACAGAACTATGAGTTCCAATATCATCCACATTATCTTGAGGATACGTATCCCATTCATTATTGAGATCAAAAGTTTTATTTGGTTTTGAAACTCCAGTTTTTCTGCGCAATGTTTTGTTTAATGCGAAATTGGCACTTCCTCCATTATAGGTTCCAATAACATCTACTAAAACACCATCTTTGAACAATCCAACAGGATCATTTCCATTAAAATTGATAGGTGCTCCATAGTTATTTTCCTCTAAAACGGTTTGTAAAAAATCAGCTTCAGCTATTAATTTTTGAATATTTGAACTTCCATTGATAATGACATACACATCTTTTTTCAAAATAGTCCCTGATAATAGCAATTCATTCGACCAATCATCTCCATCAATACCCCCATTTGTTTGTCTCTTGATACTAAATCCATTCAAATCAATATCAGCCTCAGTATTATTAACAATTTCTAAGGCTTTGTTGTTTGATGAGCCTTCTACATATTCAGAGAAAAACAATTCGCTTGAGACTGCATTTTCAGCAGTTGTGCTTCCAATTGCTACAATTGAAAGTTCTGAAATATTATTTTTAGCGTCTTTTGCACGAATTTGAATATCATAGGAAGTGGATGCAGTTAAATTAGACACTGTAAAACTTGTTTCAGAAGTGGAGCCAATCAATACAGTATCTACAAAAATGTCATAAGAAGTAACAGCTGTATTATCAGTGGATGCATTCCAAGAAACCACAAAAGAGGTTGTTGTTTGATTGCTGAAACTTATGTTTGTTGGGATACTTGGTGCTTCAGTATCTTCCAAAGTTTTTATTAAAACAACATTACTTTGTCCTGATTTGTTATTTGCAATATCTTTCGCCAACACAGAAATTGAGTAATTTGTGTTAGAATTTAAACCCGTAATTGTTTTTGAAGTTTGAGCTGTATTTGTATATAAATTTCCATTGACAAAAATATCATAACTTGTTACAGCAACATTATCAGTAGCTGCTGACCAAGACAAATTCAAAGAAAAAGTAGTGATATTATTGGCAACTAAATTTGTTGGAACTGAAGGAACTTCAACATCTGAACTAGTATAAATTCCCCACAAATCCTCAGCTTCAGGCCCGCCCCAGATTCTGGTTGCCAAACGTGGATTATCGATAAAAGGATTTCTATTTCCTTGTGCTTCTGGATTGTTGGTATTTTCGTGATAGGTATTTCGTTGTTTTTCAAAATCAGAAACAGGGTCTTCAACATTCCATTTTAAGAATAAATCAATCATATCATCAGGGGTATTTGCACTGCTTCCTAAACCAACATTGGTAGGCAAACAACGATTTCCATAACGCATATACATATACATCATCATTCGTGCAATGTCACCTTTCCATTCGTCTCCAGGAAACCAACCTCCACTGGATACTCCAGAAGCTACGCCTATTCCATTGGCAAATTTGGTATTTCCTCTTGAGGAATTTTTTTGAAAATCAGAAGGTCTTAAATGATGAGCATCAGCTCCAGGACCAGCTTCGCCCAAATTGGGTGTTCCTAATGAGCGTGAATATACATGTTCGCGATTCCAATCGCCAACGGAACCTCCATTTAAATCGATTCCACGAAATTTATCATTTGTTACATCGCCATCTAACCCATTTTCCCAGCCATACATCAACAAAACTTGTGATGGATTTGTTGGATTTACATCTGTAGCTTTACTGGCATTCCAAATTTGGTCATAAAATAAAGTTCTTGTATGCGTATTGATAATTTTCACTGCCAATTCCTCTTTCAAAGTGACCCCTGTCAAATTCAAATTTACGTCGTTATAATATGCTTGTTGGGAAAATAGTTGCAATGAAAATACTAAAAATAATAAAAAAGCAAAACGAATATTCATTTTAAGAATTTTGGGTTAACGAAAAATCGTGTCCTTTTTCTAAGCAATTGTTTTACAAGAAAATCGTGTAAAACCTTATTTTTTTTCTAGTAGCGCCATATAAAATCCGTCAAAACCTGAAAGATGTGCGTAAATATTGCTATCTTTTACAAAAGTAAAACTTTTTCCAGCTTCGGATGTTAAGAAAAGGTCAACTTGTTGGCGATTTTCAGAAGGTAAAATAGAGCAAGTTGCATACACCATTTTGCCGCCGGGTTTTACCATTTTGGAGTAATTTTGTAGAATTTCTTGCTGTGTTTTTTTGATTTCATCAATAAATTCGGGTTGCAATTTCCACTTAGAATCTGGATTTCTGCGCAAAACTCCCAAACCAGAGCAAGGTGCATCAATCAGGACTCTATCTGCTTTTTCATGCAGTTTTTTGATGACTTTGGTAGAGTCAATCACACGCAAATCGATGTTATGCGCTTTGTTTCTGCGAGCTCTAATTTTTAATTTTTTGAGCTTACTTTCATAAATATCCATTGCAATGATTTGCCCTTTGTTTTGCATCAAAGCAGCCAAATGCAAGGTTTTTCCTCCTGCACCAGCACAAGCATCTACTACTTTCATCCCTGGTTCAACCTCTAAATATGCAGCTACCAATTGCGAAGAAGCATCTTGCACTTCAAACAAACCTTCGTGAAAAGATTCAGTGACAAAAACATTGGCTCTTTCCTCCAATTTTAATGCATTTGGGTAATTAGGAATAGGCTCTGTTTCGATGTTTTCAACTTTCAATTTTCGCTGCAACATTTCTTTGGTAGTGTTCAACGTATTGGTTCGTAAAACTACATCTGCTTGTTTGTTGAGGGCAGCAATTTCTTTAGTCCAAATTTCTTCGCCCAATTCTTGCACACCCAATTCATCCATCCAATCAGGAATGGATTCACGATATTTTCGGATTTTTGACAATTCGTCAAATTTCCCTTTGATTCTTCTCAAAGGCACGTCCCCAATTTGATTCCAATCAGGTAATGGAATTCCTCTCAAAACACACCACACAGAAAATAATCGCCAAATATTATCACGATCATAAGGTACTTTTACTTCGGCAATTTCAGCGTATAAACGGTTCCAACGAACGATGTCATAAATGGTTTCTGCCACAAATTTGCGGTCTCTTGCACCCCAACGTTTGTCTCTTTGCAAGGCTTTTTCAACAGCTTTGTCAGCATAAACGCCTTCATTAAAAATATCTCTGATGCTGTCTATAACTGCAAAGGTTAAGTTTCTGTGTAATCTCATGGTTTTAGTTAAACGGCAACAAAGTTACAAAATAGCTAGTTGAAGTTAATGTAAAAAAAGAAGGGAATTGTGAAAAGGGCAAAACACATTCATTAGGACAATTTAGAATCTTGATGGAATAATTAAAATGCAGAGAATTTGCACAATATGTAGGATAAGTGTGTAAGGAATATTATCAATAAAAAAATCGGATTATCTAAAGTTATAAAATCGGATTTTTTTATTGATTATAGTTTTATATGTAATTAATGAGTTTTGTTAAAATCCGCTTCCTAGCGCTGCAAGACTCTGTGCCTGTGCCTTTTTAGGAATCAAAATTAAATAGGTTTTTAATGCAGTTAAAGCAGCATATTTTCCGTAAGTACCTATCTTTTTGAAAGCTTCTTAACGTGTGATTTCTTCTGTGTTTTTATCTTGATTTTTTATGTGTATTGTATTTTTTAAGTGATTCAAATTATTCTAAAACTATTTTTTTGTTCAATTTGCCAGTAGCTGTTTCTAGCTGAATGATGTACATTCCTGTGGCTAATTTTGGCAATGAAATGTCTTTCACTCCACTTGAACTAAATGAAGTTTGCATCACTTGTTTTCCTAAAATGCTTTACATTTTTACATTCGCATTTCCTGATGGCAATCCTACTACTCTTAGAGTATTGTGGTTCATTGCATAGATATTGGTGTTTGTAAAGAAACATCATCAGTATTCAATACTCCTGAAGCTTTGGTGTGTAAAAAGAAAACTCCTGTTCCGTTTAAAGCATCATTCAAGGTTACTTTGTATGAAGAGTTTGCTTCGTCTAAACGAGTTATGGTGTTTGTCAATCTGTCTTCTAAAAATACTTTCAAATCATTTGGCAAGTTTAATGCTTCAGCAGTAAATGTGATTTCTTTTCCAGCAGCAGCTTTGATTCCCAGAGGAACAATCATCGTTTCCATTTCTGAAATTGGCAATGATTGTATTTGGAATTTTTTAGCTTCATTATTTTCTGCTAAATTGGTAAACACATCTTCTGAATTTTCAATTCCTCCAAAAGTTTCACCATCAAAACCATTGTCAAAACCTTTGGTAACATTATCTAAATAATACATTTTCGCAAATCTATTATTTGAACCATCTGTCATGTTTACTATGATTTCAGTTTTTGAGGTTTTTTGGAATGTACCTCCTTTAGAAGCTTGGTATGATTCTGCAATGTTTAGGTTTGTTCCGTTTGAAGATATTTCAAAAAATCCTTGAGTTGGAGCTAACACAAATGCATCAACAATAACTTTCGTTTCATAATTTTCGGTTGCTTGGTTCCAAACTCAAATAGTTTCTGAAACTAAATTTGCAGGTGTAGATGCTAAAACAGGAAAAGAACGTGAATTGCACAATGATTTGGCTTTGGATGTGATTACTTTTAAAGTAGCAAATAGCTATAAAACAAACTACGAAACCAAAGAAAATGACAGTAATAAGTTGATTCACAGAGCCTATTTCAAATCAAATGTGTTGATTGTATCAGATGCTATTTCTAAAGATTATTCTCAAATTGACACTTTCGTAATCTACATTTGTACAGAAGTTTTTGTGAAAGTTCTATTAGAAAACAAAGAATATGAACTTGCCATGGGCGAAACCATTTTGATTCCTGCAAGTATTAAAAAATTGGAGTTAGTGCCTGAAAAGAAATCTAAATTGTTAGAGGTTTATTTATAAAAAAAGTCCTGTATTTACAGGACTTTTTTTACATGTTCTTAAAATTATCTCTTATATAAAACCACTTTATACACTCCAGGAGTTGTTACCACTTGTTTTGTTGCAGGAGAATACGCATCAGGTTCACCTTCTTTTTTGGTGATTGTTTCAATTTCTTTTTCGGTTTCAAAAACGCGTCCAAAAACCCTCAATCGTGAGTTATGAAACGTTTCATCGCCATTTAACATTCTTGTTGAAATCCATTTTTCATTTTCATACGTTCCTTCAAAAACCTGTCCTATATACCCAATTTTATTTTTAATTTCAGAAGTAAAATACACAGATAAATTCATTCCAATGACAATAAATTCATTTTCATTTGTTTGAATGATGATTCCGAAAGAGGGTTCATTTGGCTTTTCATACATTACTTTTACTTTGTAATCACCCAAATAAAAATCGTTATAATTTTCAGTTCCTTCTTTTAAAACAGCAACCATTTTTCCTGTTCCTTGGTATTTTTTAATCAAATGTTGAACTTCATTTAACACTTCATACGACTTTGTAAATACAAAATTATTTGCAGCATCTTCAATTCCGAATGGAGAAAAACAAATGGCATCATGTTGTCCAAAAGCATAAAAAGCTCTTCCAACTTCTGCCTTTGATTCAGGAATCAAAAGAGGATTATCATCTCTGTGATACATGGAAACAATTTCTTTAAAATTATCCAAATAAATATCTGGAGATTGAATATCGATATCAGGAGCAGCAGCTTTCCAAATATCAATAACTCTTGAAACTGGCCCTCCATTTGGATACACTCCTGGCAAATCATCTGGTTTTTGAACAATCCAAGAATTTACCATCATTGGAAGATTGTACGCTGTTCTGCCAGCTTTTGCCACAGTATTAATGTAAGTTGCATATTGCCAAGTGGTAAAAATGGATTTAGATTCTGGGGTATTTCCAAAAACTTCTTTCCAAGTGCCAGCAATTTTGAAATTTGTTTTTGACCAAGCATTTTTTACAAAAGCATCTAAACTGTTTTTGTTTTTTTGAAGGTACGTAAGCAATTCTTTCGGAACTTTTTGCTCAAAAAGATTCAGTGATATTTCATTGTAATCAATGTCTTGAAACATGCCAACTTCATTTTGAGGCTGCACTAAAATAACTGTTTGGTTTGTGTCAACTTCTTTGATATGTTTCATTAAAACTGCAAATGCTTTTGCATCTGCAATTTTAGTTGCCTCACAAAAAGGAGATAAGGTTTCAATTTCCAATCCATCTTTCGTTTTCACTCTAAAAAAACGTTTGGTATCTTTTTTTACCCACATTGGTGCATAACTTGATTCGCCATTTTTCCAACTAGCAAACCATAATAAACAAACTTTGAGATTGTTTTCTTGGGCATTTTTCATGATTTCATTGACCAATGTAAAATCATAAACACCTTCTTCTGGTTCAAATTGTTCCCAAGCCAAAGTGACAAAAACCGAATTCAAATTCATTTTTTTGAGCTTAGGAAACAGTGGTTTCATAAACTCAACTGTGGATGCAGAAGAATTATGAATTTCGCCAGCAATCATCAAAAATGGTTTGTTATGAACCATTAATTGTGTCGCTTTTCCAACCTTTTTTAAATGTGGAATGTTATTTTGTGAATACGATTTGAATGAGAAAATTAGAACTAGAACAAGAATATTTAATGTTTTCATAAGTTTTAAATGAAATGTATGAATATTGATTTTTTTTGAAAAAAGTAAAGCTCATAATGAATGATGAGCTTTACTTATATTTATAGAATCAAAATGGATTTTTAATTAAAAAGTACTTTATAATTTCCAGTACCTTCTTTCGAAGTGATTTTCACAAAATAAAGGCCTTTTTTAGGAATGCTATTTTGAGAAATTTTCCCATTGATTGTTTCTTTTAAAATTTGAGCTCCTTTCAAATCAAATACATATAACGTGGCATTTTGCAACTCGTTAGTAAATTGAATGCGACCATCTTGTGAGATAAAAGCACGATTTGTTAGTTTTTCAAATGTATTGGTATTCAAAACAGAGGATGAAGCAATATAAACATTGTCATAATAAATTGATTTTGCTTCGCCAGCTGCAGGATACAACTGAATTTTAGTGATATTTTGACCTGCATAGGTTGATAAATCTAAGCTAACTTCATTCCAACCAGTTGCAGCATTTACATGATGTGCAGGATCAGAACCGCTAATTTGCACAAAACTTCCAGAAGTACTTAAATCCATTCTCAACTGCCAATTTGCAGCAGCATTAGGATTGTAAAATGAAATGAAAAATTTATCTCCAGTTTTCACAGTATAACCTGTTGGGAAAAACTGCGTTTCTTGCCAACCTGAAGCGCCCGTATTTTGAAGAACAATAACTTCCTGGATTTCCAGAAGTCTGAACGACATCAACGCCGGTCAACTGCCCTGCTAACCCTTCTTCAAAACTGGCAATAGGAGAACTTAATAGATCCTTAGATTTTATAGTGGAAACTGAATTTGCTACTTTTTCAATGTTTTGAGAGCCATAACCAACCACAACAATTTCCTCTAATTGACTGGAGTCTTCTTTTAATACAATCTCAAAAAAAGTTTCTTTTCCCACAACAACTTCGTTGTTTGAATACCCTAAAAAGGAAACTACGATAATGGAGGTTTCACTTTCTACATCCAAAATAAATTTTCCATTAAAATCGGTTTCTGTGCCTTTCAAAGTTCCTTTTATGACAATGCTTGCACCTGGTAAAGGATTTTTATTTTCATCAATAATAATTCCTGAAATCTTTATTTGTTGTGTATTTATAATCGAATTTGTTGAAATAGAGACTTCTTGATTTTTAGGTATTAAGATAATTTGTTTACCATTTAATGAAAATCCAATTTTTGTATTCGCAAATAATTTCTTTAAAACATCCGAAAGTTCTTCCTTAGTTGCTTTGATAGATACATTTTTTTTGTAATCTACATCCTTGTCTTTAAAAACAAATTTATAATCAGTTATCGATTCAATTTTATTAAAAACAGTTTCAAGACTTACGTTTTCATAATCTAACGAGACCAATGTTTTTTGTGCATAAGTCCCGTTAGCTTGAAGCTGAAATAGAGAAATCATTAACAATAATGTAGTAATTCTCATTTTTATATTGAGATTAAATAGAAGAGAATGGTGCGTTCTTTTCTTTATTACTTTTTTCATATTTTTGTGTTGAATTTTGGGTGATTGATTCATTTTGTCACCATTTTATATCGAAAGGTGCTGCAACATCTTTCGATTTTTTTGTTTTAAAAACAAAGTGACTTTTTAAAAATGTTTTTTTAGTTCATCTGATTTATTTTTTTACTTTGGTGATGAATATTTTATTTCCATTGATTTTATAATTGATAGGATGAATTTCATTGATTACTTCAAAAACTTGTTTAATGGTTTCTGTGTCAAAAGTTGCAGTAATCAATTCTTCTCCTAATGCTGTATCATTATTAAAAATTTCAACATTATAATATCTTTCCAGTTTTTTAATGATGCTATTAAATTTCATGTGTTTCATAATGATTTTTCCATCAATCCAAGCAGTATGAATCTCAATATCAGCTTTTTCAATATTGGTGGTTTGTAAATCTTTGCACCAATCTGCTTTAAAGCCAGGATTTAAATAAACCGCTTTTTTCGAATCGTATGCTAGTTCTGATGAATATAAACTCACGGAACCTTCCACCAAAACAGTTGAAATAGTTGCGTCTTCAGGATACGCACTGACGTTGAATTTAGTTCCTAAAACTCGTACATTTAATTGATTGCTATTCACGATAAATGGATGAGTTTCATCTTTTGCCACTTCAAAATATGCTTCTCCAGTTTCAATAAATACTTGACGATGTTGTCCTTTGATAAATCGCACAGGATATTTTAAAGAAGTTCCTGCATTTAAGGTTACTTTAGTGCCATCAGACAATAAAACAGCAAAACGTTTTCCGTAAGGAACTTTTAGTCTGTTGTATAATAATTTTTCGTTTTGATTTTTATTTTCATATACCAATTCATTTCCTTTTTGATTTCCAATTATATTTCCTTGGCTATCTTGAATGGTAAAAATGCCACTTTCATCAATTACCTTCACGTTTCCATTATCCAAAATCAGCGTTATTTTTTCAGATGGATTGAATTTTTTATCAATAGTTGATGTTGGATTGTTAAAATAAAAATAACTCACAGAAATTAGGACAATCACTGCAGCTGCATATTTCATGAACGTTTTCATCGTATGCAAACGAACCTCTTTTTTATCTTTTGATATAAATGCTAAAAGCTTTTTTTCTGATGCTTTGGTATCAAATTTTTTGGTGTTTAAATCAACTAAAAAGTTAACTTTTACAAAATTGGTAAAATGTTTTTTATGTTTTTCATCCTCGTGCAACCAATTTTCCAAGGCCTCCAATTCGTTCATTGAAGCTTGTTTATTCAGGTATTTGATGATGATATTTTGATGTTTTTTTGAAATCATGCATTGTTTAATATATTATGATAACGTTATAATTTTGACATACCCTAACTTTCTTTCTAAGTATTTTCTAATTTCGCACTAATAATTTTTTAATATTGTTGACCTTATAAAATGAAAACATATTTTTCAAATGATTTTGATTTAATAGCAGCTCTTAAAAAAGGAAATACAAATGGCTATTCTTTTTTAGTAAACTTTTACCATAAAAAATTGTGTGTTTATGCCTATAGTTTAACCAATGACAGGGATTTAGCCGAAGATATTGTGCAAAATGTATTCATGAGTATTTGGAATAATAGATTCAAATTGAAAGAAGATTTTGTCGTTAAAAGTTATTTATACAAATCTGTTTACAATGAATTTATTGATCAATATCGAAAAAATAAAGAAGTATTAAAACTCGATAAAAAATATATTGATGCCTTGGCGGAAGTGGTGGAAGAGGAAGATGAAATCTCATTGAATAAATTGGTAACTATTGTAAAAAGAGAAATTGAAAATTTACCCCCAAAATGCAAACAAATATTTTTATTAAGCAAAGAAGAAGGATTGACAAACGTAGAAATTGCTGAATATTTGAATGTTTCCATCAAATCTGTGGAGGCGCATATCACGAAAGCATTTGCAATTTTAAGAAGTGCAATTGGCAATAAAATTGATGGTGTGTTGTTTTTGCTTTTTGGCAAAAAAGGAGTTGTAAATTCATTCTAGACATATTTTTTTAAACTCCCAGATTCTCAAATTCGTGAAAATTTGTGGTATTAGTGTCTAAATAAATTGTAGAAAAAAAGATACTGTCAGTTCGAGTAATTCCAACTTTTTCGGTGGAATTGTATCGAGAACCCGCTCTGCAAAGTCTCCCGTCTTTGCAGCAGTGATAAAAAAATCAACTAATTTCTTTTCAGAGCTAAAACCTCAATCTTCTTCAAAAGGAATTACTTCATAGTTTCTAATATTTCATTAAAGGAAATTTTTGAAACAATCAAATGTTTCTTTAAAATAGTTGTATAATCATAATAGGATTTATTTCATAACCTGAATAGTTATTTCAGGACGGGTCAAGGACGGGTCATCAAGCAGGTTATAGCCTAGGTATAGCGTACTTATAGCGTATTATCTTCAATGATGCTATTAGGATATTATTGTAATGACTGTATCATGATAAGTAATGCAATTCAACACCAAAACATGGAATCTCATAAATCTTCAAGTCAACTAAATTTGCAATGCTCCTTCAGATGTTTGATATTTGCTTTTAAAAAATAAAATAGGTTTCAAAAGGTAAAATTTCATTTATAAACTTTGAACCCAAAACATTGAATCTCGAACAAAAAGCATGCGAAATCTCAACAATCCCATCACCTATATCAACGGCATGAGCGTTCAAAGAGCCACGTTGTTATATACGGAATTGGGAATCAAAACCTGTCATGATTTATTGCATTTTTTCCCTTTTCGATATATTGATAAAACCCAATTTTACCAAATCAATCAATTGCAACCCAACAGTGCAGAGGTGCAAATTGTTGGAAAAATCACCCAATTAAAAACGGTTGCGCAAACCAAAGGAAGTAGGTTAGTGGCTACATTTCATGATGCAACTGGCATAATGGAGTTGGTTTGGTTCAAAGGACAAAAATGGATTAAAGATGTTTTGAAAATCAATGAACCATACGTGATTTATGGAAAATTAAATCATTTCAACGGATTGTATAGCATGCCTCATCCAGAGATGCAATTAGTTTCTGAATACAAAAAAACACTGCAATCAACGATGCAGCCTGTCTATTCATCAACCGAAAAGTTGGTAAATGCAGGTATCAGCAACAAAATAATTCGGACTTATATCGAAAATTTATTCAAACAATTTTACGGTGGCATTCAAGAAACATTGTCTTTAGAAATCATCAACGAATTTCAATTGATTTCAAAAAAAGAGGCGTTATTGAATGTTCATTTTCCTAAAAGCCATGAATTACTTGCCAAAGCGCAATTCCGACTGAAATTTGAAGAATTGTTTTTTATCCAATTGCAGTTGGTTAGAAAAAATCTCATCAATAAAACCAACATCAAAGGGATTGTTTTCAAAAATGTTGGTGCAGCTTTCAATGATTTTTATGAACATCATTTGCCTTTTCAATTGACAAATGCGCAAAAAAGAGTCATCAAAGAAATTAGAAAAGATGTTGCCTCAGGAATTCACATGAACAGATTGTTACAAGGTGATGTGGGTTCAGGGAAAACAATTGTGGCTTTATTAACCATGTTATTCGCAATTGACAACGGGTTTCAGGCTACATTAATGGCGCCAACTGAGATTTTAGCAAACCAACATTTTAACGCAATTTCTGAGTTATTGAAAGGAGTCAACATTTCTGTGGAATTGTTAACAGGTTCAACCAAACCTAAAAAAAGGAAAGTTATTCATGAAGCATTGGAAGATGGTTCTTTAAAAATTTTAGTAGGAACACATGCGTTGCTCGAAGAAAAAGTGATGTTTGATAATCTAGGAATTGCCATAATTGATGAGCAACATCGATTTGGAGTTGCACAACGTTCGAAATTGTGGATGAAGAATAGAAAAAGCCTCCCTTTTGGGGAGGTTGGAGGAGCTTCTCTTCCTCCACACATTCTCGTCATGACAGCAACACCAATTCCAAGAACTTTGGCAATGTCTGTGTATGGTGATTTGGATATTTCTGTGATTGACGAATTACCTCCTGGCAGAAAAGAAACTAAAACGGTACATCGTTTTGATAGTCAACGGTTGTCAGTACTGAAATTTATGAAAGATGAAATTGCCAAAGGCAGACAAGTATATATAGTGTATCCTTTGATTGAAGAATCTAAAGTATTGGATTATAAAGATTTAATGGACGGTTTTGACGGTCTTTCTCGTGAATTTCCAATGCCACAATATCAAATTAGTATTGTGCATGGACAAATGAAAGCTGAAAAGAAAGACTTTGAAATGCAACGATTTGTAAAAGGGGAAACACAAATTATGGTAGCAACCACAGTGATTGAAGTAGGTGTAAATGTGCCCAATGCAAGTGTTATGATTATTGAAAGTGCAGAACGTTTTGGACTTAGTCAATTGCATCAATTAAGAGGAAGAGTTGGAAGAGGTGCAGATCAAAGTTATTGTATTTTAATGACAGGAGTCAAACTGTCTGATGAAGCAAAAACTCGTATCAAAACAATGGTAAGCACCTCTGATGGATTTAAAATAGCAGAAGTAGATTTGAAATTAAGAGGTCCTGGGAATCTCATGGGAACACAGCAAAGTGGCGTTTTGAACTTAAAAATTGCAAATATTTTGAAGGACTCAAAAATTTTAATTGCGGCAAGAAAAAAAGCTATTGAGTTGTTGAGTAAAGATCCAAATTTATCAAAGGAGGAAAATGCACTCATCAAAATTGCTTTTACCGAAATGACAAAAACTTCTAAAATTTGGAGTCAAATCTCTTAAAATCACCGACCAAAAACCAAAATCAAAAACCAAAAACTCAACACTAAAAATCTCAAAATTCAAAACTCAACAATTACAACTCTCTCCCCAACAATCGTTTTGCGGCCAAAAATGGTGAAGTTTTTCCATTTTCTAATTGGTGAATTTCTTCAGAAAGGGCTTTTTGAACTTTAGGATTTTGATAAAATGAATCCTTTAATTGTTGTTCAATGGTGGATAGTAACCAAAATTTATTTTGTTCATTTCGCTTTTGTTGAAAAAACCCTGATGATTTTACCATCAAAATATATTCCTGAATCATAGCATCAACTTGAGTAATTCCACTATTTTCTATGGCGCTAGTTGTGAGTACTTTAGGTTGCCATTTGCTGTCTTTTAATGGATACAAATGCAAGGCTCTATCAAAAGCAGCTTGCGCAATTTTGGCATTTCTTTCATTGCCTTTATCAGCTTTGTTGATGACAATTGCATCAGCCATTTCAATTATTCCACGTTTGATGCCTTGCAATTCATCACCAGCACCAGCCAATTGCAACAACAAAAAGAAATCAACCATAGAATGTACCACAGTTTCTGACTGCCCAACTCCAACTGTTTCAATTATAATGGTATCAAATCCAGCAGCTTCGCAAAGAATGATACTTTCACGGGTTTTTTGTGCAACACCACCCAAAGAAGTTCCTGCAGGTGAAGGTCTTATAAACGCATTTTTGTCTGTGACTAACTGTTCCATTCGTGTTTTATCACCCAAAATACTGCCTTTATTCACAGAACTGCTTGGGTCAACTGCCAACACAGCGACTTTTTTTCCTTGGCTAGTAAGTTGTTTTCCAAATACTTCTATGAAAGTACTTTTTCCTACACCTGGAACACCTGTAATACCAATTCTGACAGAATTATTTGCTAAAGGCAAGCAGCGTTCTATGATTTCGTTTGCTTTTTCTTGATGTTTTGGATGCGTACTTTCAACCAAAGTAATGGCTTTGCTTAAAAAAGGAATATTCCCTTTAAAGATATTTTCTACAAATTCATCGACAGAATTTTTAGTGGCTCTGAATTGTTTAATCTTTGCAGCACTCAAAGAATTCATCGTTTTTGGTTGAGAAACACCCGGTATTTCATGAAGTGCAGATGGATTTTTAGCCATATTTATAAAATATGAGTAAATTTAGAAATAAAATTTCACTCATTTCGAAACAGAAGAAAAAATGTGTTTTTTTAATTATCAAACTTCTAATAGTTTTCCATTTCTATATTCTTCTGAAAGTGCCTATCTTTAGCCCCTGAAATCAGGTATTTTTTAAATGGAACGTTACAAAGAAAATCAACTCAAAATATACAATTCTCTTTCTAAACAAAAAGAAAATTTCAAACCCATCACAGAAGGCTATGTTGGCATGTACGTTTGTGGACCAACAGTTTACAGCAACGCACATTTGGGAAATGTAAGAACGTTTATGTTTTTTGATGTAGTGTTCAGATACCTTTTACATTTGGGTTACAAAGTGCGTTATGTTCGAAATATTACAGATGCAGGACATTTGGAAAATGACGCTGATGAAGGCGAAGATCGTATTGCAAAAAAAGCACGTTTAGAGCAAATTGAACCTATGGAAGTGGTTCAATTGTACACAGTTGATTTTCACAATGTATTGAAAAATTACAACTTTTTACCACCAAGTATTGAGCCAACAGCCACAGGTCATATTGTAGAACAAATAGAAATGATCAAAGATATTTTGGCGAAAGGTTTTGCGTATGAAGTAAATGGCTCAGTATATTTTGATGTTTTTGAATACAACAAAAAAGGAAATTACGGTATTTTATCTGGACGAAAAATAGAAGATTTAATTCACAATACACGTGCTTTGGATGGTCAATCTGATAAGAAAAATCCGCAAGATTTTGCTCTTTGGAAAAAAGCAGAAGAACGTCACATTATGCGTTGGCCTTCTCCTTGGAGTGATGGTTTTCCAGGTTGGCATTTGGAATGTTCAGTGATGAGTACCAAATATTTAGGCGAACAATTTGACATTCATGGTGGAGGAATGGATTTAAAATTCCCACATCACGAATGCGAAATTGCACAATCGCAAACGTGCAGTGGCATCAAACCTGTGAATTATTGGATGCATACAAATATGCTTTTATTAAACAGTCAAAAAATGGCAAAATCTACAGGGAATTTCATTTTACCAAACGAAATTTTGACCGGTGAAAACAGCATTTTGCCAAAACCATTTTCGGCAAGTGTGGTGCGTTTTTTTAACATGCAAGCCAATTATAGAAGCATTTTAGATTTTTCTGGCGAAGCATTAGAAGCAGCTGAAAAAGGGCATGCAAAATTGATGGAAGCTGTCTCGTTTTTAGATAAAATAGAAGCTGGAAATTCCTCAACTTTTGATGTTCAATTATGGAAATCAAGTTGTTATGCAGCAATGAATGATGATTTCAATACACCAATTCTCATTGCTAATTTGTTTGAAGCAGTGAAATTCATCAACCAAATAAAAGAACAAAAAGCGACCATTACCAAAGAAGATTTGTTAGTTTTAAAAGAAACTATGAATGCTTTTGTTTTTGATGTTTTAGGATTGTTGAATGAAACTTCTCAAGAAAATTCAAATAAAATAAATGGTGTTATAGAATTACTTATCAAATTGAGAAAAGAAGCCAGAGACAACAAAGATTGGGCTTTGTCAGATCAAATTCGTGATGAATTAGTAGCCTTGGGAATTCAGTTAAAAGATGGGAGAGAAGGGACTACTTTTACAGTGAATTAATGAGAAAATGTAATAATGAATAAATGACGAACTCAAATACTAAAACTAAAAACTCAGCACTAAAAACTCAATACTTTAAACAGATTCTCATTTTTCCATTCGTGTTTTTAGTTCGATTTTATCAAGTAGCGATTTCGCCTTTAACACCTTCAACTTGCAGATACAGCCCAACTTGTTCACATTATACATTAGAAGCTCTGAAAAAACACGGACTTTTTTTTGGTGTATGGTTGGCAATCAAACGAATTTTTAGTTGCCATCCTTGGGGAGGCAGTGGTTATGACCCAGTTCCTGAAAAGAAAATACATAAACGTTGAATTATCGCACTTTCTTATTTGAAGATACGAATAGCTTCACTAAGTTTGCATACATAAAAATAACAATACAATGAACTATTTAGCAATCACTTGGGATCCTTCTTTAGGCATCAATCTTGGTTTTTTCACCATTCGTTGGTACAGTTTGATGTTTGTAACTGCTTTTTTATTGGGTTTACATTTGATGAAAAAAATCTATATCAAAGACGGAATTCCTGTTGAAAAGTTAGATACTTTATTCATGTACACTTTCATTTCTATGTTGATTGGAATGCGTTTGGGAGATGTATTTTTTTACAGTTGGGATTATTACCAAAATCATTTATTGGAAATTATTTTACCTTTCAAACAACGCGAAGGTGCAACAGCGTTATTTGGGTTGATTAAAGGTTGGGAATTTACTGGATTCACAGGATTTGCAAGTCATGGTGCGGCCATTACCATTATTTTTGCTATGTATTTATATGCAAAAAAACACCTGCAAAAACCATGGTTATTTATTTTAGATAGATTGGCTATTATGGTTGCTTTGGCTGGTTTTTTTATTCGTTTTGGCAATTTTTTCAACTCAGAAATTTACGGAAAAGAGACCAATTCAAATTTTGGTGTCATTTTCAAAGCCAATGGTGAAGATTTTGCGAGGCATCCAACCCAATTATATGAAGCATTTAGTTATTTAGCATTGTTTTTTGTGATGTGGTATTTGTATTGGAAGACTGATAAAAAACAACAACTAGGCTATTTATTTGGACTTTTCATGTTGGTTTTATGGACTTTAAGATTTGTCATTGAATTCCTGAAAGTAGAACAAGCTACTGGAAGAGAAGAAGGATTTTTTAATCTTTTTAATACAGGACAAGTGTTGAGCATTCCACTAATTCTTGTTGGACTTTGGTTGATGTTTAGAAAAATTAAAAAAGCAGTTTAAATTTTGTTAGAAAAATTAAAATTACGTTGGAAAATATCAAGTAATTGGGATATCATTGCAATTATTTTCGTGTTTGCAATCAATGGATCATTTGCAACTTGGGTCGTAAAACCAGTAACTTCTTTTTTTGGAATTTCCTTAGAAACAATGTCTCCTTGGATTTACTGGCCGCTAAGAATTGCATTGATTTTTCCAATTTATCAATCATTGTTGCCAATTGTTGGTTGGTTTTTTGGACAGTTTCAATTCTTTTGGGCTTTTGAAAAAAAGTTTTTAAGCAGATTGGGTTTGGGTTTTTTATTTAAAAATAATTAATTATGAATTACGAAATACAAATTATTGCTATTAAACTTTCAAACTTTGATGTTTTGAGTGATGAATCAAATAAGTATAAATCCACATAATGGTAAAAGTTGGCACTACATCAGTAAAAGGTATGATTTCCTCAATAAAACTGATTATACCTGCGATTTTACCTTTCATTCCAGAATACATTTTGGTCATGATAAAACCGGAAAGTGGTGCCCAAAAAACATCAATAAAAGGAATCAATCCTACCAAATCCAATAAAATACTCAACAATAATTTTTGAAATTTTTTATCCATAGCTTTGCTTACCTTAAAAAAGGAAATAATATGTTTGCTAAAAGTAACTATTCAGTATGAATTTTACAGAATTCACCTCAAAAATTAATATTATAAAAAAAGCCACTTTAGGCGGTTTAGATGCACAGTTTTTATTAGCTCCAAGACTTCGTTTGCAATATGATGCCCAAAAAATTGCAGCAAATAATCCTCGCAAAGCAGCTGTAATGGCCTTGTTTTATCCTGATGAATTCCAAAAAACCACATTTTTACTTACTCAAAGAGCCGCTTACAAGGGGATTCATTCATCACAAATAAGTTTTCCAGGAGGTAAATTTGAACAGCAAGACAAGAATTTGTCAAATACTGCTTTGCGAGAAACTTTTGAAGAAGTAGGTGTTTTTCCTGATTCTATAAAAATTTTTAAAGAATTGACAGATGTATATATTCCTCCAAGTAATTTTTTAGCAACGCCATTTTTGGGGTTTATGGAACGAAAACCAAAGTTCATTTTAAATCACGAAGTTTCAAAAACAATTGAACTATTATTGAGTGATTTGTTGGATGAAAATAACATCACTTCTGCAATTTTAGATACTTCTTACATGAAAAAAGTAGAGGTTCCGTGTTTTAAAATTCAAGACTGTATTATTTGGGGAGCAACAGCCATGATGTTATCTGAAATTAAAGAACTCTTTAGGGAGTAAATTCTCAAATTGTTTTGTATTTTTGTGAGTTACTAATTTTAAAAATCATTTTTTAATGCCTTTATTTAAAAGGAATCCTTTTGGACATTATTTATTTCTAAAAAAATGGCTTATCAGAGTTTTTGGGGTAATTTCTCACGGTAGATATCGAAAATTTAATAATTTACAGATTGATGGCTCTGAAATAATTAGAAGTCTTCCTGATAAAAATGTATTATTTATTTCCAATCATCAAACGTATTTTGCAGATGTTGCAGCGATGTTTCATGTGTTTAATGCTTCATTAAGTGGAAGAGATGATAACATCAAAAATATTGGTTATATCTGGAATCCCAAGCTGAATATTTATTATGTTGCTGCAGGAGAAACTATGCGTGCTGGACTTTTACCAAAAATATTTGCGTATGCAGGCTCTGTTTCTATTGATAGAACTTGGAGAAGTGAAGGAAAAGATGTCAACAGACAAGTAAAAAATTCTGATATTTCAAATATTGGAAAAGCCTTGAAAGATGGTTGGGTAATTACATTTCCCCAAGGGACAACTACGCCTTTTAAACCTATTAGAAGAGGAACAGCGCATATCATCAAAACGTTTAAACCTGTTGTAGTGCCTATTGTTATTGATGGTTTTAGACGTTCATTTGACAAAAAAGGACTAAATATCAAAAAACGAAACGTATTGCAATCTATGGTGATAAAACCGCCTTTGGAAATTGATTATGAGAATGAAGATGTTGCGGACATTATCAAAAAAATAGAATTTGCTATTGAACAACATCCTTCCTTTTTAAAAGTTTTGTCGGCTAAAGAAGCTGAAGAATTTTTAAGAGAAGAGGAAGAATTAAACAAACAACGAACTTTCTGGAATTCGTAGTGATGTTTTCCTGCAAGATTCACTGTAACGTTTGGTTGCTCTGTCGTTTTTGTACATAATGTTTAAAATTATGTAGCCTTTTTTTAGGACTGGTCATAATGCATTACAACGTTTTTGTATAAATAAAGTTGCGTGGTTAGTAAATTTGTTTATTAATATCTATTGTCTTTTGATTCTGCTTGGTGTTTCCAAATTTGCTGTTAGTAGCAATTTTGTTTTTTAACTCAGTTCTTTGTTGGTAGCCGTTTTCATTCAATCGATTTATTATTTCTATTAAAAGTTCCAAGTTAAATTTACTAAAAAAAACATTGGCAATAGATTACTTCTAAATATTGTCGTAGATATGTCGGAAGTTTGAAATTGCTCAAAGTTCTTTTCATTAGTTAGGTTTCTAGTAATAAAACTTATTTCCCATTTTTTGCTTTTTGGTTTATGTCTTAACGTTGCATCCAAAAAGAAAAACTGTTCTTCAGATTGTTTAGTATTAGGAATGTAGTAGTCAGATGAAACTATAAAAGACCATCTTTCATTAGTTTTTAAAATAGCTTTAAAAGTATATTGCCAAGATTTATTTGTAAATGATGCTTGATTTTCACTTTTTGAATTGGAATATTGATAAGTAAATGTATTTTCAAAATTGATAAAAATATCAAACGCTGTTTTCCAAAAAAATGAATTGCTTAAAAATTGATTTTGATTTTGTCTTAAATCAGAATTATTTACCACATTTCTAAAGTTTGAAATTGAATAATTGCTTGTTAATTTTAAGGTAGATTCAATAAAAGGAATATATTTTGATATTTGTATATTCATATTCCAATTGCTATTGTCTTGTGGTAGAAAAAAATATTCTATTTGCGTGGTGTCTTCTGTTATGTTTTGATTGGTGAATATGTTTCCTGTTAACTTTAGGTAACTTATGTTTGCAATAAATTGAAACTGATTATATAAATCATTATTAAAATATAACAAACTATATCTTTGACTGCTTTGTAATTCTAAACTTGGTAAATTATTTATAGTAGTTCTGTTATTGATTAAGACTTTATTTGAGAAAAAATATTGTTCTGAGTTGGTATTTTGATTATAGCCTAAATTAAAAGATAAAAAGGAAATTGAATTCAATTTATACTTTAAGTTTAAAGTAGGTTCAAAAATAAAATCGCTTGTAGCTTCTTCCAATTTTTCTGTATTTTGTTTCAATTTTTGACTTAAAACACGAATAGAATATGATGGTGAAATTTGCCAATTTCCTCTATTAAAATTATACACACCTCTATTAAAAATATTAGTTTTAGTATAATAAAAATTGTTTTCAGAAATTGTTTGCATTGAATTAAACAATCTTGAAGTAAAAGGTGAGGAATTTAAAAAACATTTGTCTTGTTTTTATCCGCATTTTGTATTTTTTGCAATGCAACATACAATGGGTTTGATATTTGCATTAAATCTTTTCGCTTTACATGTTTATAAATCATCGTAGTTTCTGGTCTTGCATGTCTTGATCCTTTGCGAGGTCAGAAGACCATCGAAAAACAAGGTTTTATAATCTAAGACTTTGCGAAACTTTGAGGCATAGCTATTACACGAAATCCATAAAGTTGTATAATAATATATTGTTTTTCAATCATTTCTATTTAAATGATAAAAGCCCCAAATTTGGGGCTTTTATTGTTTTAAAATCAACTTAAAATTAATTTTGTACTTTGTTTTTAAACTGATCAAACTTATCAGATTCTTTTTTAGGCCAGCTGTTATTTGAAGTATCAACATCAGCAGTTTCTAAATCAGGGTCTACAACAATACTAACAATTTCTTGTGTTGAAGCAAACACTCTTTTCACTGAATTGTCATCTCTCATCCATATTTGAGCAGGAAAAGTTTGTTTTTCTTTTGTGCCATCTGCATACGTTAATTCAACAATGATTGGCATTACCAATCCTCCTGGTTTTTCAAATTCTACTGAATAAATAAATGAAGGCACTTCTTTTCCATCTGCATGATTTTCCATCACTTTTGGATTCGCATCTTCTTTAACATCTGTGATATAAACCAATTCACCCAAACTATCAAAGTACTCTTTGTATTGCGATTTTAATTTGGTAACTCTTTCATTTGGTTTGTTTGTTAAATATAAAGGTTTTACCTCTTTAATCCCAATATCAGATGCTTCTGTTGTATAAAACCAACCTCTAAAAAACCAATCTAAATCCATTGCTGAAGCATCTTCCATTGATCTGAAGAAATCCTCTGGAGTTGGGTGTTTAAACATCCATCTTTGAGCATAGGTTCTAAATGCATGGTCAAATAATTCAGGACCCATAATAGTTTGACGCAACATGTATAATCCTGCTGCTGGCTTTGTGTAAGCATTTGGCCCAAATTGTTTTACATAATCTCCTTGAGCCATGATTGGTGAAATATTGTTTTGATCACCACCCATATAACCCACAATATCTTTTGGTAAATTTCCTGTATTGAAATTTGGATCATATTTTAGTTCTGCTAAAATTTCAACAAAAGAATTCAAACCTTCATCCATCCAAGTCCATTGTCTCTCATCCGAATTTACGATCATTGGGAAAAAGTTGTGACCAACTTCGTGCGTAATTACGCCAATCATACCGTTTTTAGTTCTTTCAGAATACGTTCCGTCTGGATCAGGACGACCATAATTGAAACAAATCATTGGATATTCCATTCCCTGTCTGTCAGCATGAACTGAAACTGCTTTTGGATAAGGATAATCAAACGTTAATTTTGAATATTCTTGTAATGTGTTTGCAACAACTCTCGTTGAATGTTGCTCCCACAAAGGGTTTCCTTCTTTTGGATACAAAGAAGTTGCCATTACTGTTTTTCCGTTTATGCTTACAGCCATTGCATCCCAAATGTATTTTCTTGAGGTTGCAAAAGCAAAATCACGCACGTTTGTTGCTTTGTAATACCAAGTTTTGTTGGTTGTTGCACGACCTTTTTCGTTTTTTTCTGCTTCTGCTTGCGTTACAATGATTACAGGATTATTGAACGATTTTCTTGCTTGTTCATAACGACTACGTTGTTCTTTCGTTAAAACATCTTTTTCATTTTGCAATTCGCCAGTTGCTTCCATGATATGATCTGAAGGAACAGTGATTTTAACGTCATAATCTCCAAATTCTAAGGCAAATTCACTTCGTCCCCAAAATTGCATATTTTGCCATCCTTCAACATTGTTATAGACACACAATCTTGGAAAAAATTGGGCAATGGTATAATTGTTGTTTCCATCAGGAAAATCCTCAAAACCAGAACGTCCTCCATCTTTCACAGAATTGTTTATTTTATAGTTCCATTGAATACTGAAATTGAATTTTTCACCTGGAGCCAATGGTTTTGGTAAGTTGATTCGCATCATTGTCCAGTTGATTAAATAAGATAAAGGTTTGCCTTCTGCATTTAAAACTTTTTCAATGTTAAATCCGAAACTTTTGCCTTCTTTCATGAAGTTTTTCTTGAAATCTTCTGGAGTTAAAAAAGCAGCAGCAGCATTTGATTGCGCTAATGGTGTTTTAGAATCGTCAGCTCTCATATTTTGATCAAGCTGAATCCATAAATAGTCTAAATTGTCTTTAGAGTTGTTGTGATACGTGATTTTTTCTTCACCATAAATTTTGTTAGTACTTTCTTCTAAACGAATGTTCATCACATAATCTACTTTTTGTTGAGAATATTGATGTCCAGGAGCTCCTGAAGCAGTGTGTTGGTCATTGGGTGTTGCCAACAAATCTTTCATTTGACGAAACTTATTTTCGTCGGTGTGACCTTTTTGAGTTACTTTTTTTTCCTTGGTTTCTTGTGCTAGAAAAGCATTTGAGATTAAGAAAAAAGAAAAAAGTAATAAAGAAATTTTTTTCATTTGTATTGATTTGATTTTTTTTAAATTTAGTCAACTAAAGTAACAATTCGCTTTAAATACAAGGAACATATGTTAAAAATTTAACAAACCTTTATCAAAAAAAAACACTATTTGAAAATAGTGCTTTTATTTTAGGTGTTTTACTGATTTTATCCTTTAATTTCTTTTTTGAATTTATCGAATTTATCAGTTTTTTGAGCAGGAAAACTATTGTTACTTGTATCAACATCGGCAGTTTCTAAATCAGGATCAATCACAATACTTTCTAATTCTTTTTCAGAAATAAATACTTTGGTAACTTCACTATCATTATATCTCCAGATTTGTGCTGGATATATTTTGCGTTCTTTACTGCCGTCTTTATAAGTAAACTCGGCAATAATTGGCATTACCAAACCTCCAGGTTTATTGTAAGTAATTTCATAATGATATTTTGATTGTTTTTCAACAAAACCCAATCCCTCGGAGGTATCTTCAATAAAGTTTACAGTATCTAAATCTTTTTTAGAATAGAATTTTTTAACACCTTTAATGCCAATATCAGTAACATCCGTAGTGAAAAACCAACCTCTCCAAAACCAATCTAAATCTACGCCCGAAGCGTCTTCCATCGTTCTAAAAAAATCTTCAGGGGATGGTCTTTTAAACATCCATCTTTGTGAATAGGTTTTGAATGCGTGGTCAAACAATTCATTGCCCATCACAGTTTCTCTTAATATCCAAAGAGCTGTTGCTGGTTTGCCATAAGCATTGTTTCCAAAACTATACACATTGTCACCTTTTGACATGATTGGAGCAATTCTTGACTGATCTCCATTCATATAATTCACTATATTTTTGGGCAGTCCTCTTGACATTGGGAAATTTGGGTCGTAAGCCAATTCTGCTAACATTTCTAAATAAGAGTTCAATCCTTCGTCCATCCAAGTCCATTGTCTTTCATCCGAATTTACAATCATTGGAAAGAAATTGTGACCAACTTCGTGAATAACTACTTTGATCATAGTATATTTTACCCTGTCAGAATAGGTTCCATCAGGATTTGGTCTTCCTGGATTGAAACAAATCTGTGGATATTCCATGCCCATTTGTCCATCAACAGAAATTGCTTTGTGATAAGGATAATCGAAAGTGTATTGAGAATAGGTTTTTAAGGTTTGAGCAACTGCTCTCGTAGAATGATCACCATACAAAGGATTTGCTTCTTTCGAATATAATGAATATGCCATCACTGTTTTTCCGTTAATATCAACTGCCATTCCATCCCAAATAAATTTTCTTGAGGTTGCAAAAGCATAATCTCTGACGTTTTCAGCAAAAAATTTCCATGTTTTTGTTTTTGTTGCGCGTGTTTTTTCGTTTTTGGTAGCTTCCTCTTGCGTTCTAATAATTACTGGATTGTCAAAACTTTTTTTAGCATCAGCCAATCTTTTTAATTCTGTTTTTGACAAAACTTCTTTTTCGTTTTGCAAAATTCCTGTTGCACCTAGCATGTGGTCTTCCGGAACTGTGATGTTTACTGTAAAATCTCCAAATTCAAGGGCAAATTCACTTCGTCCCCAAAATTGATCATTTTGCCATCCTTCAACATCATCATACACGCACATTCTTGGATAAAATTGTGCAATTACGTAATTGTTATTTCCATCTACGGGAAAATGTTCATAGCCTGATCTTCCACCATCTTCTCTGTGATTATTGATGTTATACCACCATTTTACATTGAATTTGAACGTTTCCCCAGCGGCCAATGGTTTTGTTAAATTGATACGCATCATAGTTTGATTGATGGTGTAAGAAAGCGGAGAACCATCAATATTTGTAATACTCATGATGTTAAAACCTCCGTCAAAATTGTTCTTAGGTAGTGATTTTTCGTACCGTACTTTACTGAGTTTTTGGGGAACTTTGTCAGGATTGATATCTGGTGTTTTTGAATTTTTCGCACGCATATTTTGGTCTAATTGCATCCATAAAAATTCTAAATTATCATCAGAATTATTGTGATAAGTAATGGTTTCAGCACCTGTGATTTTTTGTTTTTCATCATCTAAAGTGACATCAATAGTATAATCAACTTTTTGCTGTGTGTATTTTTTTCCGGGAGCACCAGAAGCAGTTCGTTTTTCATTGGGAGTTGCCAACAAATCTTTCATTTGTTTGAACTTATTTTCATTGGTGTGCCCTTGTTTTGTTTGCGCATAAAGTTGCGTCATAAAAACAAAAGAGAGTACTAGAAATCCTATTTTTTTCATGTGTGTTGAGGTTTGAATTAATTAATGTTCTAAAATTCCAGAGGTTTTTTCTTTGTTCAGCAAGATACTTTTATTTTTTTTTCCGACGTTTGTTTTTATCAAATTTTGTTGTTCCGGAAAATGTTTGATTAATATTTTATTCACCACCTGAATTTTATTTAATTGTGAAATATTTTCTATTTCTAAGTAAAAATAGACCAATTCTCCATCATATTCTTTTCCAATGTATTTGAATTCTTTAGAAACCTCATCCAATTTGAATTGTATTTTTTCTTTTAGATATTTTTCAAAATAAACATCGTTTTTTGGCAATTCATTTTTGGTTGTCAATTGTAAATCAATGTTATAATCTTTGTTCAACGCCAATTCAATATCATCCATAAAAACGTTGATAATAATCTGAACAGATTTTGATTCTTCTTTGAATTTAATTTGAGTCAAACTCAGGTAATATTTGTGCGCAGAAAACGCAAAAAACGGAATAATAAATAATAGTAAAAGTGTTTTATATATTTTCATGTGTTGTTAATCGTCAATCAAAATGCCAAATTACTCTTTTTTTATGATTTTAAGATATGTGACGCTTTCGTCTTTTAAAATTTTTATCATTTCAAGCAGTTTTCCTTTTTTATAAAGCTGTTCAATACCTTTAGCATTGCAATATTCTAAGAAATGAAAATAATTGTCTAACGGAATTTTCAAATCATCAAAAAAGAATTTATCTCCCAATTCTGATAAAAGTTTATATGGAAATGCCTTTTTAAATGCCAAGTCTTTGCGCAAAGCCCACAGTTTTTCTGAGTATTTGAAAGGCATACTTCCAGATACACCTGCTCCAACAAATCTCGAATTTGGGTCTGTAGTTACAATTTGAGGTCGCACACGTTTGTCAGTATAATCTTCATCTTGAGGCGTGTTCATTTTTATTTTCGAGAAATCCATCACAACTCTTAGCAACGAATCTTTCTTGTTTTTAGGAACAACTTTCAGGTCAATTCCAAGTCTGCCAGATAAATTATTTTTTTTTAGCTCGAATTCATTGAGAATATAAGTGTTCAATTTTAGTTTGATTTCGATGTTTTTCTCTTCGAAAATTTGTTTGTCAACTTTTATTTTTTTCGATACATGTTGAATAGATGAAATTTGAATGCTATCACCAACAGCCACAAAAATTCGAAACAAACCTTCATCATTCGAAAAAGTTCCTTGATTGTTATTGAGATTGATGATGTTTGCGTTTTTTACAATTCCTAAAGAATCAATAATTTTTCCGCTTAGAATCGTGTATTTTTGTTGTGCAGTTAATGAAAAACTAACAAAAAACAATAAAATTGATGAAAGTAGTTTTTTAAGCATCTGTTTTAATTTAAATCTAAATCTATGCTTTTATTAAGAAAAATAGAGGTGTTAGTTTTGTAAATTTTTGTTAAAGCTAGTTTTTCATCTTTTTTGAATGATAAATGCAAAATTATTTTATTTTTGAGTAATGAGAAAAATGATAATCGCAAGTACTTCTACCATTTATGGAAGTGACTATTTGGCCTATTTATTTCCTGAGTTACGTATTTTTTTGAGAGATGTAAAAACAGTCCTCTTTATTCCTTATGCACGACCTAATGGAATTTCGTATACTGAATATACAAGAATTACTAAAAATGCTTTTGCTAAAATTTCAAAGGAGGTAGTGGGTATTCATCAATTTGAGAATCCAAAAGAAGCTATTGAGCAAGCGCAAGCTATTTTTATTGGCGGTGGCAATACTTTCGAATTGGTCAATCAATTGTATAAAAATGACGTGCTTTCTGTGATGAAAAAAGTCATTGACAATGGCACATCCTATATAGGTACGAGTGCAGGAGGCAATATTTGTGGTGTTTCAATGATGACGACTAATGACATGCCCATTGTGTATCCTCCAAGTTTTTTTACTCTTGGTTGCTTGCCATTTAATATCAATGCGCATTTTATGGATCCGTTACCCAACTCAACCCATATGGGCGAAACAAGAGAAACCCGTATCAAAGAATTTCATGTTTTTAATGAAACGCCTGTATTGGGATTGCGTGAAGGAAGTTGGCTAAGAGTTATTGGAAACACCATAAAACTGGAAGGAAATTTATCAGCAAGATGGTTTCAACCCAACCAAATTCCTCATGAAATAGAAAGTGGAAGTGAGTTTGGTAACTAACTTTTTTTTATTAATTAACTAACTTTTTTTTCTAAAAGTGTTCGTTTTAAAACTACCAATGTAATAAGTTTTAAAACTTACTAATGAAATTATAACAATTAAAAATTATCTTTACTTGAATCTTGTAATCTTTTTTTAAAAGTTTTCATTTTATTGCTGTCTTTTTGAAAAAATATTTAATCCATCCGTAACTCTTTTTTCAAAATTTGCACTCACTAATGAAATACAACAATAGGTATAAATAATAAATTTTTGTTAGGTTTTAGATTTAAGTTTATTAAATGTAATGATAAATTAAACGGAGAAATGGTTTTAAGATTTATTTAATACCCAACATAATCAACAATTTCCAATCCATAACCAATCATTCCTACTCTTTTGGTTAGCGGAGATGAATTTGAAATAAGTTTTAATTTACTGATATTAAGGTCGTGAAGTATTTGCGCTCCAATTCCAAAATCTCTATGATCCATTTCAATTGTAGGTGCCTTGAGTTCTCCTTTCGCTTGGTTTTCTTTCAAAATAGTCAACCTACTCAATAAGTTAGTTGATTGATTTTGTTGATTGATGAATAATATTGCACCCTTTTGAGCATCATTAATCACCTGAAACATTTTATCCAATTTTTTATCAGCGTTATTGGTTAATGTTCCTAAAATATCATTGTTCACCAAGGTTGAGTTGATTCGTGTAAGAACTGCTTCATCATTTTTCCAAGAACCTTTTGTTAATGCCAAATGCACTTGATGATTAGTAGTTTGTTGATAAGCTCTCAATCTAAATTTTCCAAATCTGGTTTCAAACTCAAAATCTTCTTTCTTTTCAATCAAAGAGTCGTGCTCCATTCTGTAAGCTACCAAATCTTCAATCGACACAATTTTGATATCGAATTTTTTAGCAACTTCAAGCAGTTGAGGCAAGCGAGCCATAGTGCCATCTTCATTCATAATTTCAACAATGACTCCTGCAGGTTGCAAACCCGCTAGACGTGCGAAATCTATTGCAGCCTCTGTGTGACCTGTTCTTCGCAAAACGCCTCCTTGTTTGGCTCTTAGAGGAAAAATGTGTCCAGGTCTTCCTAAATCAAAAGGTTTTGTTTTTTTATCAATTAATGCTTTGATGGTTAAAGCTCTGTCAGCCGCAGAAATTCCAGTTGTGACTCCTTTTCCTCGTAAATCTACTGAAATGGTAAATGCGGTTTCCATAGGGTCAGTATTATTGCTAACCATCATTCCCAATTCTAGTTCTTTACAACGATTTTCGGTAAGTGGTGCGCAGATGAGTCCACGACCATTTTTCGCCATGAAATTGATCATTTCTGGGGTTACTTTTTCAGCAGCAGCTAAGAAATCTCCTTCATTTTCGCGGTTTTCGTCATCAACTACTATGATGATTTTACCATCTCTGATATCATTTATAGCTTCTTCAATGGTGTGTAATTGGCTATTTTTTTTTTCTATTTTAGTTGTCATTTTTGACTTTTTTTGAAACTAATTTTTTAAAAAATCCAGTAATTGGCCGCAAAAAAGCATCAATATTAAAAATACCTTTGTCTTTTGAAGCTCTTCTAGTGAGTAAAATTGCGATTGGAATCATAATCATAGCAGAAACCCACGAACCCACAAAGGCAGAAATAGTGCTTTGTTCGGCTAAGTTTTTTCCAAAAGTATTTGAAAAATGATAGGTAACATATACTGAAATTGCTAATATCATTGGTGTCCCAAAACCTCCTTTTCTAACGATAGAACCTAATGGAGCTCCAATAAAAAACAAGATTACACAAGATAGTGATAGTGCAACCCTATTGTAATATTCTGTCTCATAGAGGTTTAATACTTTTCTACGCCATTTTAAACTTTCAACACTATTATTTATGGTACTTAACAATCTGTTTGATTTTGATGCTGCAGCATTCAAAATCGTGATTTTTTCGTTAAGCTCAAAATTTTCTATCGTGTTGATATTTAATTCCTTATTTTTTAGTGAATCCGGGATTTTGTGTAATTCACTAGCTTGTGCAGAGGCAAAAATATTTTTTGCCCTGATTTCCATGTCCTCATCATAAGAGTATTTTAATTTTGGGACAGTATCTTTCAATTCATTTAAACGATACATCATTGGACTTCCAGTAGTGTTTATGGAATCTAATGCACCATTATCAAAAAGATCTCCTACATCAATATTGAATTCGTATTCTTTGAAACTTGCGCTTGATGCAGCCATTTTACTTCTTTTTTGAGGCGTTTTTGCTGATTTTACATACTCTTCATAAAAATTTCCATCATTTAAAATCAGTGTAATGTATCTACTACCATCTTCGGTAACAATTTTTCCTCTTTTAGCGGTAATTACTTTTTGGTTTCCTCTATTTCCTCTTAAATCATAGATTAATACATTTTTTAATAAATTTTCCTCTTCTCCATATTTTTCATCAAATTTTATTTGATATCCAGGAATATCTGCATTAAAACTTCCTGCAATTAATGACATGGATGGCTTTTTCTTTTTTACGTTGATATATAAATTACGTTGTTTTAAGTTAGCATAAGGAAATACATTATTCAGAAAAAAGAAATTAGCAAGACTTAATAAAATAGCCAAAATTGCCACAGGTCTTATCAAACGTTGTAAAGAAATTCCTGCAGATTTTGCAGCGGCAAATTCATAATTTTCACCCAAACTTCCCAGAGCCATGATCGAGGAGAGGAGAACTCCAATTGGCAAAGCTTGCGGAATAATCATTAAAGTTGTGTAATATAAAAACTTTAAAATAAATCCAATACTCACTCCTTTACCAGCAATATTTTCAAATGCTTGCCATAAAAGTTGCATGACCAAAACAAAAAGTACGATAAGAAACGTAGCTATGAAAGGTCCCAAAAAGCTTTTGAGAATGTATCTATCTAAAATTTTCATCGAAAACAAAAGTAGCTTCTTTAGGAATAGAATGCTAATAATTTTCTATTAATGTAACAAACTAATCTATTTTATAATTTTTACTTAAATATTTTTGTTTATCAAACGTAAAGAATCCCTCTGATAATGGTTCGTTACTGTTGAATTTTGTGATGGTAAAAGTTGTTTTAGATCCGTTTGTGCCTGTCTGAATCAAGTTGTAAATATGTTTTGTTTTCGCATCAATTCCAAGTTCTACTCTCTCAATTTCGGACGAACTATCCATAGGATGTAATTTAACAAATTGAATATTTCTACCACTAATATTTTGTAATTTTCCCATTTCCAATTGATATCCTTCTTTATAGAAAGTGAATAATTTTGAAGGATAAATAAATCCGTCATCACTATCTAAATCGCCATTTGTAATCGAAATTTCTTTTTCATCATTATTAATGACATATAATTTTTTACCATCATATAAAAAAGTATTTCCGAGGTATTCTAAATGATATTTTTCGCCAGAGATATTGATTTCTCCTCTAATTGGTGGTTCATCACCTTTTTTAATTCCAGCGTCTTCGTTTTCTAATGTTTGACTAAATCCAATAAATAAATTTTTATACGCACTCATTTTCACTGATACCTCGTCTAACAATAATTTTGCTTCTTTAGCGCTCTGTGAAAAAGCAAAATTCGTTACAAATAAACCCATGCAAACTATCCATATTTTTCTAATACTATCCATTCTTTTCATTTTCTAATAATTGTTCTAAACTCATAAAATCCGAAATCAAAACCTGTCTGGCTTTACTTCCTTCAAATGGACCTACAATTCCTGCAGCCTCCAATTGGTCTATCAATCTTCCCGCTCTATTGTAGCCTAATTTTAATTTTCTTTGCAATAAAGAAGCTGATCCTTGTTGTGATGTGATGATAATTTCGGCAGCTTCTCTAAATAATTTGTCTCTTTCCTCAATATTGTTATCAAGATTTGTGCCACCTTCTTCGCCAACAAATTCTGGTAATTGATAAGCATCTGGATATGCTTTTTGAGAACCTATATAATCAGTAATTTTTTCAATTTCAGGAGTATCAACAAAAGCACATTGAATTCTTATCAATTCATTTCCAGCTGAATAGAGCATATCTCCTCGACCAACCAATTGATCTGCACCTGGTGCATCTAAAATGGTTCTTGAATCTATTTTTGAGGTCACTCTAAAAGCAATTCTCGAGGGAAAGTTTGCCTTGATAATTCCTGTAATCACGTTTACTGATGGTCTTTGAGTAGCCACAATTAGGTGAATTCCAATGGCTCTTGCCAACTGCGCCAAACGTGCAATGGGAGTTTCAACTTCTTTTCCGGCAGTCATAATCAAATCGGCAAATTCATCAATTACCAGGACAATGTAAGGTAAAAATTGATGACCTTCATTCGGATTTAACTTGCGTTTTTTAAACTTTTCATTATACTCTTTGATGTTGCGAACCATGGCTGCCTTCAGCAAATCATAACGATTGTCCATTTCTATACACAAAGAGTTTAAAGTGTTGATAACCTTATGAGTATCTGTAATGATTGCTTCTTCTGTGTCTGGTAATTTTGCCAAATAATGGCGTTCAATTTTGTTGAATAAGGTAAGTTCAACTTTTTTTGGATCAACTAAAACAAATTTCACTTCAGCGGGATGTTTTTTGTATAACAACGAGGTTAAAACTGCGTTTAATCCGACAGATTTTCCTTGACCTGTAGCACCTGCCATCAATAAGTGTGGCATTTTTGCCAAGTCAACCACAAATGTTTCGTTAGAGATTGTTTTTCCAAGAGCGATTGGCAATTCCATTTGAGATTCTTGAAATCTTTTTGATGAGATTGCAGAATACATGGATACAATAGTTGGCCTTTTATTTGGAACTTCAATACCGATAGTCCCTTTTCCAGGCATTGGCGCAATAATTCTGATGCCTAATGCAGATAATGAAAGCGCAATATCATCCTCTAAATTCTTGATTTTCGAAATTCTTATGCCTGCATCAGGTACAATTTCATAGAGCGTAATTGTAGGGCCAACAGTGGCTTTAATCTCAGAAATTCCAATACCGTAATTTTTTAAAGTTTCAACAATATTGTTCTTGTTTGCCTCAAGCTCATTGGGATCTATTGAGATGCTTTCATTGTATTGTTTTAGCAAGTTAAATGAGGGAAATCTAAAATTTGACAATTCTAAGGTTGGATCAAATTCTCCAAAATCCTTTAAAAGCTTGTCAGATAAGTTTTCAATTTCTTGTTCTTCAACTTCTACTTTTTCGATGTCAATTTCAACATTCTCGTGATGAATTGGCGGAACATTTTCTTCTTCAACTTTTAAAGAAATTTCTGGTTCTTTTTTATTAGAAATATCAGAAAAACTTGAAATTGTTGGTTTTAGATTTTCAAAAGGACGCTCAAAAGTTGATTTTTTGTTGGTGTTTAGTGTGAAAGTATTTCCTGTGTTTTCAGTGGGTTTTTGAATTGGAATTTCTAAAACTTTTTCTTCGGTTTTATCAGCGAGAACAGCTTCTTTTTTCAATGTTCGTTCTTCACGTTTTCTCTTTAAATTTTCAATATATTCATCGAAAGTAATCTTATAACGTACCACTAAATATCCTATAAACATGAATAATAGTCCAATAATTAAGCCGGTTTTTCCAATAAAAGCTTGTAAAAATTCATTTACTTCTACACCAACTATTCCCGAGAAAATTGCAAAATCATCTGGTAAAAAACCCAACGTTACTGAAATCCAAATCATTGAAATAATTCCCCAATTCCAAGAAAGAATGATTCTTGACAATTTTTGTTTTAATAATATAAAATAACCGGTTGCAAAAATTTTATAGGTAATGATAAAAGAAGCCAATCCAAAACCTTGGTAAATGAAAAAGTGACTCAAATTTGCACCTACTTTTCCTAACAGATTGTTTGTAGCAACTTTTCTATTAAAAAATTCTTTAACAGTGCTTTGATCTTCTTGCCAATTAAAGAAAAAGGAAATAAATGCAGAGAATAAAAAAATAGCAAACAACATTAAAAAAGTTGCCAACAGCGTTTTAGCCTGTCTTGTTTTTAAAAATGCAAAAAAAGATCGTTTTTCAACGGTTGAATTTGTTTTTTTTTTGCTAATTTTTTCTTTTGTCATTTATTATTTGTAGAAAAGTAAAGTTTTAATCATCTTAAAATAATGCTATAATTTTAGGAATATATATAATTCCTGCTATTACAAGTGAAATTAAAGCGGCAAAACCAGGAATTCCAGCAGCAACATCTTTAATCACTTCGATTTTTTTGTGGTATTCAGGATGCACAAAGTTTGCTATTTTTTCGATAGCTGTGTTTGCTGCTTCTGCCATTAAAACGAGGCCAATAACAATTAACTGAAACATCCATTCAATAGTTGAAATTTTAAAATAAAAACCCATTATTGTTGCAAATACGCCAACAGTTACTTGAACTTTAATGCTATCTTCGGTAGTAAGTAAAATCCATAATCCTTTAAAAGCATATTTGAAACTTTTTATTCTACCAAAAAAAAAACCGTCATTTGGGTCTTTCATTATCTTAAATTGATTTTAATGCTGCATCGTAATTAGGTTCGTTTACAATTTCTGAAACTTGTTCAGTATAAGTTACAATCCCATTTTCGTCAATGATTACAATCGCTCTTGAATGCAAATGAGCCAATGGACCGTTAGCAATTTCTAAACCATAATTTTTTCCAAAATCTCCTGTTGCAAAATCAGACAACAAAACAACGTTTTCAATTCCTTCTGCACCACAAAAACGACTTTGTGCGAAAGGCAAATCTTTTGATATGCAAATAACAACTGAGTTTTCTAATTCAGCAGCTTTTTTGTTAAAAGCCCTTACTGATGCTGCACAAGTGCCAGTATCAATACTTGGAAAGATATTCAGAATGATATTTTTTCCCGCAAAATCAGCTAAATTTTTGTGCGATAAATCTAATGCAGTTAGTTTAAAATTAGGTGCTTTTGTGCCTATAGTAGGTAAATTTCCAATAGTGTTGATTTCGTTTCCTTTTAAAGTGATTTTTGCCATTATTTTTTGGTTTTTAAAAATCCAAAAATAAATAATTTTTAACGAACATAACTACAAAAACTAACATAAGTTACTTGACTTTTATTTTGGGTTTAATGCGTATCTTCGCAAGCTCTAAAATTTTTAAAAGTGAACATCACACAATATACCTCTGAATTTAAAAAAAACTGGTATTTAGCAGCTCCTGTAATGCTAGGAATGTTGGGACACACTTTTGTGAATTTCATTGATAATATTATGGTTGGTCAAATCGGAACGGCTGAATTAGCGGCAGTTTCACTGGGAAATAGTTTTATGTTTATAGCGATGTCTCTGGGAATTGGTTTTTCAACAGCAATCACGCCACTCGTAGCAGAGGCTGATGCGTCAAAAAATACCCAACTCGTAAAATCTACTTATAAACATGGTTTGGTTTTGTGCACATCTCTTGGAGTTGCACTTTTTTTGGTATTGTTTTTTTCAACACCCATTTTACATCACATGAAACAGTCTAAAGAAGTAGTTGCATTGGCAATTCCTTACTACGAATTGGTGGCATTTTCATTGATTCCATTGATTATTTTTCAGGGAATTAAACAATTTAGTGATGGATTGTCATTGACAAAATATGCCATGTATGCAACTTTGATTGCCAATATTGTGAATGTAGTTTTGAATTATTTATTGATTTTTGGAAAATTTGGTTTTCCCGAATTGGGAATTGTTGGTGCAGCTTATGGAACGCTGGCTTCAAGAATTGTGATGGTAATTTATCTATGGTGGATTTTACGAAAAAATAAGCACTCAAGACCTTATTTGAAGCATATAAAAATATTTACGTTAGAAAGCAAAATTATGAAAAAAATCATCAGTTTGGGTTCATTAACTTCTTTGCAAATGTTTTTTGAAGTTGCCATTTTTACTGCTGCAGTTTGGCTAAGTGGCACTTTAGGAAAAAATCCTCAAGCTGCCAATCAAATTGCATTGAATTTGGCATCAATGACTTTTATGGTGGCAATGGGTTTGAGTGTCGCTGCAATGATTAGAGTTGGAAATCAAAAAGGCTTGCAAAATTTCACAGAACTGAGAAGAATTGCTTTTTCAATCTTTTTTCTTGGACTCATTTTAGCAACGATATTTGCTATTTTATTCTTTATTTTTCATCAAAGTTTGCCAACAATTTATGTTGATTATAATGACAGCGTCAATTATAAAGACAACATAGAAGTGGTTGCAATTGCCTCAAAATTGTTATTAGCAGCGGCTATTTTTCAGCTTTCAGACAGCGCTCAAGTGATGATTTTAGGTGCTCTACGTGGATTACAAGACGTGAAAATGCCCACAATTATTACCTTTTTTTCTTATTGGGTTGTGGGTTTTCCTATTTCTTATTTCTTAGGAAAAGAGACTGTTTTGGGAAGTTTTGGTATTTGGATGGGATTATTAGCAGGATTAACAACTGCCTCAATTTTATTATTTTTCAGATTTAATTACTTAACTTTAAAACTTATAACGAAGAAAAATGAACTTACCTAAATTTTTATTAGCCGATAACAGCAATTTTCCAGAAGATATTTTTGTGTTACACACAGAGTTTCCGCGTTTTGTAATCAATTTGAAAGATGACGAAATAGAATGGTTTGAAGATTTGTCTGGAGAAAATGAAGAAGATATTGCCAACGAACTATCAACTTTGATTGAACAAGCATCACTTTTTTATGACAAAGAAATGGCGCAATATGAATAATTTTTTGAAGTAATCTATTCTGATTTTTTCAAATCTTTTCTATGACTTAGATAAGAATATATCCAATTTTCAACTTTATTCTTAACGCCACCTGCTTCATTGGAAACTACATTTGTAATTATAAATTGAACAATTGATCCAAAAATATTTCTCGAAACACTCATTGAATTGGCCAATAATATTTTTTTTGCAAAAAGACCCATTCCAATTCCAATCGCGTTTTCTAAAATAGAATTTTTAATTTCAGAAGAAGAAGTTATTTCTTTAAAAGTACTTTTGATGATGTTTATTGGTTTTAAACTTTCAGATGCTTCAAAAAATTGATTTTTTAGTGCCTCTAACTCTAAATTTTGTTTTTGTTCCAAAGCAACAATTGCCAGTGACAACGCTTTATTTTCATTTTTCATCGTTTTGTTTTTTAGCTGATTTAGTGCAAACATTTCGTGTTTGAAGTAACTTATTTACTGTTTTATAAAACTGATTAAAAATATTACTTTCTTTTTAAAATCTCACTAATTAGTGAATTACTAACAGGATTTTTAATCCATTGATTGCAAAAAATGGCCAGTAATATCGCTAAAATTGCATAAAATCCACCAATTATAAAAAAGCCGTAAAACAGGTCATTTAAAAGCTTTCCAATCCATAATGCAAAGCCAATATTGATTATTAAGAACGACAAAGCAACTGTTGAAAAAATAACCAAACTACCAACTAAGGATGAAACGATATCTACTGACTTATCAATCAGTTTTAGTTTATACAATTCGATGCTTGTTTTGCTAAATTCTTCTAAACGCTCAAAAAGTGTTGAAATAGGAGTTGCATTGTCGTTCATAATAAATTGATTATTAGATTTTTTTAAAAAAATAATGAATTATGAAACTGAATGTTTGATATCAGCAGCAGTATTTTTCACCTCATTTTTTACTTCATTATAAGTTTCTTGGCTTTTGTTAGCGAAAGATTTTGCTTCATTTTTTGAGTGTTCAAATTTTTCAGTCAATGTATCTAACATTTCATCAAATTTTGATTTTAAATCTTCTACATATCCATCTCCTTTGTCCATAATTTGTTTACGGGTTTTAGACCCTTTTTCTGGTGCAAATAAAATTCCTGCAATTGCACCGATAGCAAGACCTGCTAACGTTCCTAATACTATTTTTCCTGTACTCATGATTACTGTTTTTAGTGCTACAAATACCTAAAGATTTAGGGTAATGAAGCGATTTTTATTTTTATTTTACAAATATTAAAACTATTGAATCTTCAATAATTTCTACAAAGGTGGATTTAAAAACAAACATTTTGATTACACAATTACAGATAAATGTTATATAATTCACATTTTTTTAAAGTTTTTAAAATCTAAAGATTCTCAAAACCCTATTTCTGTCTAACCTTTTTGGCTCAATCACCTCCAGAAATAATTTTTTTTTAGGATTTTAAAGTCAAACTTTCTATTTTTTATAAAAATTACTCGAAAAGGATTGATAATTTGACAATTGGCAGTAATCTTAAAGAAATTCCCTGAAGTAAGGGTTTTATTTTCTAATTGATTTTTTATTGAAAACTGAAGCTTCTTCATCAATTTTTCAATCAATATGCGTTTCGTAAATAAGTTTTAAATCGCCAACCAAGGTGAAATTTAGATTGTTTTCGATTTTGGTTATAATGCTCTCTATTTTTCTAGGATTCTAATCATTTTTAGGAGTTGCTTCAACAGTTAATTTTGGCTGATAAAAAGGATTTTTTGAAGCTAAAAACGTCGATAAATTCATTTTTAATCATCTGACTTTCGCTATTATAAAACTTGAAGACAAGTTTCATATCTTGAATACTAATTGAATTTATTGGCAAGTTTTTAGTAAAATTATTTTCTTTTAAAATATTTTTTGAATAGATGATGTTATATCTAAACTTCACCACTACTTTTTTGGTGTCTTTGTCATTAAAGAGTTTGTAAGAATTGATGTTGTTGATGTGATTAAAATTATTTTTTTGACTGGTAATACATTCTTTTATATTATGACTAATTTTTTAATAAATAATTGTAAATCATGTTATTAAAAAAATAAAATCATCACATGTTAGGGTAAATTTGATGATTTTATATTGGATTCATTTCTGAACAACGAGTTTACTTTTTGTTCGAAAAATAAGTATTCTTTTGAGTTTATATATGGTATTCTTTTTCGGGGATGTTTCAAGTAATTACAGCTATTTTTCGTTCAGTTTCGCTTATGGCTGAAACGCATCCTTTTCAGAGGTTTATTGTATGAAAGAAATCTATGATTAGATAAGATTCTTACCATTAATCAAAATAATGGTGTACTTTTTCGTTGTAACATCAACATTAAAAGCCACAGAAATTAGCATTTAAATTTGAGCAATTCCAATTAAAAATGTAGTTTTAGCATTCATTAAAAAGAATTAAAATCACTTTTTTTTGGTTGAATAAAAATTAAAAAAATATCTAAAAACTTAAAAACATATTATGCATTTACCATTATTACAAGACATGCTTATTTTATTAGGTTTTTCTGCGGTGATTGTTTTTGCACTGCAACGCTTAAAATTGCCATTAGTCATTGGATTTTTAGTGGCAGGTACCATTATTGGACCTTATGGTTTGAGCCTTGTAAATGCTGTTGAGCAAGTTGAAATTTTATCGGAAGTTGGAGTTATTTTATTGTTATTTGTGATTGGTATGGAGTTGTCTATCAATCAATTAATATCTATTAGAAGAACCGTTTTTCTAGGTGGTTTCTTTCAAGTTGGCATCACTGTTTTGGTGGCTGCATCCGTGTATTATTTTTTTGGTAATTCATGGAACGAAGCAGTTTTTGTTGGGTTTTTATTTTCATTATCAAGTACTGCAATTGTCTTAAAAACCATACAAGATCGGAAAGAAATTGCTACTCCACATGCACGAAATGCGTTGGCAATTCTTATTTTTCAAGACATCATTGTAGTACCAATGATGCTTGTAACACCTTTAATGGCCGGAATATCTGAAAATATTTGGATGAGTATTTTCTCATTATTGATAAAAACCCTAGTCGTTTTGGTAATAACATTTGTTAGTGCACGATATATTGTGCCAAAATTGATGTATGCAGTTGCTAAGACCAATAGCAAAGAATTGTTTTTATTGGTTACGATTACACTTTGTTTTGCGGTTGCTTTTTTAACTTCTGAAGCTGGGTTGTCTTTGGCTTTGGGTGCTTTTATTGCAGGTTTGATTGTGTCAGAATCTGAATATAGTCATCAAGCAACCAGTATCATTTTGCCGTTTAGAGAGTTGTTTACGAGTTTTTTCTTCGTTTCTGTTGGAATGTTACTTGATTTGAGTTTTTTTTCACAGCATATTCTTGTCATTTTAGTAATGGTTTTGTTAGTTTTTATTGTCAAAACATTGATTGCTTCCTTGGCAGTTGCGATTTTAAAATATCCACCGAGAACGGTAATTCTCACTGGTTTGTCATTATTTCAAGTAGGGGAGTTTGCTTTTATATTATCAAAAGTTGGTATTAAATACCAATTATTGAATGTTGAAACAAATCAATATTTCTTATCGATTTCAATTGTTTCGATGTTATTAACGCCTTTTGTAATTATTTTTTCGGACAAGATTACAGATAAAATTATAGGAGTTTCAAGAAAACTAGGAATAGAGCAAAATAAGATTTCTACGAACGACACTGAATTATTCGTTTCTGAAGATTTAGAAAATCATCTCGTTATTATTGGTTATGGCGTAAATGGAAGTAATTTGGCAAAAGCGGCAACATCAAGCAATATTCCTTTTATTGTTATTGAATTTGACGCTGAAATTGTGAAACAGGAAAGAAAAAGGGGATTGCCAATTATTTTTGGAGATGCTACTCAAGATCATATTTTGGAAACGGTACAACTTCAAAATGCAAGAGCAGCTGTTATTGCAATTTCTGATAATGATGCTACAAAAACAATCGTAAAGAATATTCGAAAACATTCTGATTCGTTGTTTTTGGTTGTGAGAACTCGTTTTATCAAAGAAATATCAGAGCTTTTTGCCTTGGGTGCAGACGAGGTAATTCCTGAAGAATTTGAAACTTCTGTTCAAATATTTACTCATGTTTTGCATAATTTTTTGGTTCCAGAAGATGATATTGATCAAATTGTAGAAAAGGTAAGAGCAGACAATTATCAACTATTTAAAGGCGAATTGAAAGAACCAAAATCGTTTAAACCTAATAACTTGTTGGCTGATTTTAATATTATTTGTGTAAATATTGCTACTGATAGTAATGATTTTTTAGGAAGACCTTTATTAGAATTAAACTTAAGAGCCAATTATGGCATCAACATCATTGGTATTAAAAGAAATGAAAAGTTGTTTCAAACCATAAGACCCGATGATGTTTTGTTGCAAGGAGATAAAGTGTATATCCAGGGAAAACAATCGAATATTGAGCAGTTTTATAAGTTGGTGAAATAATTGTTTTCCAGAAATACTTTAATTTATGAGAGGATTTTTGACCATAGCACTATTGATTTTGAGCAACTCATTCATGACAATTGCTTGGTATGGACACTTGAAATTTGCAGAATGGAAATGGTTTCAAAAATTGGGTTTGGTAACTATTGTGTTGATCAGTTGGGGAATAGCTTTGTTTGAATACATGTTTCAAGTACCTGCAAACAGAATTGGTTATATTAAAAACGGAGGACTCTTTAGTTTGTTGCAACTAAAAGTGATACAAGAGGTAATTACTTTGGTCGTATTTGCCATTTTTACGATGCTATTTTTTAAAACAGAAACCTTTAAAATCAATCATTTGATTTCATTTGGATTTCTGATTTTAGCAGTGTATTTTATGTTTAAGAAATAAATTTGGGTTTAAAATTCTAAATTTAAAATTCAAAACCTTAAAATTTAAACCTTGAACTTTGAACTCTTATTGTTGTTGCTGATGTTGTTGCAAGATTTCTAAATTCTTTTGGTATCTGTTAGCATCTTTAAAACTGTCAGTAAGTTCAAAAATGGGTTGCTTTTCTTTGAATTTTTTGATAGTATCTACAGTAACAATTACTTCAAGAGTATCTTTTACTTTTCCTCTAAAAACGCCTTTCACAGGAGAACAATCGTTATAATCTCTTCCAATTGCCAAACGAACATGATGTTCTGTAGCAATAATATTATTGGTAGGATCAAATCCTAACCAGCCATAATTTGGAATATAAGCCTCAATCCAAGCATGAGTTGCGCCTTCACCTCTTGAAATAGCATCATAAGGACACAAATAGCCACTGACATATCTTACAGGAATTCCCATCATTTTGGTGGCTTGCAACATAAAATTGGTAAAATCCTGGCAAACGCCTGATTTTATTTTCCAAACTTCATCCAAAGTGGTATTTACAGTAGTTATCCCTTTGATATATTTGAATTCATTAAAAATAAAGCTACTCAATTGTTGTAAAAATTGATAAGGAGTTGTCACATTTTTATCAAAAGTATCTAAAAATAATTGTACTTCTTGGGTTCCAGAAAAAGGCTTGAATTTTAAAAAGTCAATAAAAGCGGTTTCTTTTGAAATTTTTTTTAATTCTTCCCATTGCAAATTTGCTTGTATGCTGTCTTTGGGAAACATTCTTGGATACACATCTACTTCAATTTCCGACTCAATTATAAGCATTGAATGTGGTTCAACAATCATGAAAGTACCTACTTTATTGTTAAAATAGTCTTGGTGAGTTTCAATAAAAGGATTGGTATTGATATTAATTTTTTGAGCAGTCACCTTTTGAAATGCATCATTGATTGGATACAACAAAATCTTATTTGCACCATCAATAACAGTGTTGCTATAAGTGTATTTTGTGAGGTGATTGATATAAAATGTGGGCATGTTTTTGAAATTAATTTGAATGTGAAAAATACACAGTATTGATGCTAAAAGAAATATTTTTAATATCTTCTTTGATACCAAGAATAAACTGATTTAATCCTTGTTGATTGATGCTTTCAATTGTGGTATATTTTATAGTACTTTCTAATTTTCCTAATAAAAATTCGGTATTATTTCGTTCAAGTTCTTGAATTTCAATCAATTGTTTTATATGGCGATTCAGTTTATTGACGCAATAATACATTGAACGTGGAAACAATTGGTCTTGAAAAAGCATTTGGATCACATGATTTTCTTGAAACGAAGATTTGTAAGTTTTTAAATAAAACTGATATCCACCTACAGAAAGTAAGAGGTTTTTCCAATAAAAACTTTGCTCTAAACTGTCAGAAGTTTTTGCCACTTCGATTAATTTCATGGCAGTAAATTCCGAAATTTGAATAACACGTTCTAAAAATCTTCCAACATTCATAAAATAATAGGAGGGACCTCTTTCTTGAGTGATGTCCATAGTACCAATATAAATCAAATGAAACTTTTTCAAATCGTCTAAAAAAACTATGGGATCTTCGGTTTTAAGTTTTTTTATCAAATCTTTTTGCATCAAATACAAATAATAGTTGTTTATGCACAACCAAATTTCTCGTGATAAATGTTCTTGTACGCTTCTTGCATTTTCTCGTGCTTTGGTGACCAAATTCAAAATTGAATTCGGGTTTTCAGTACTAAAAATCAGATATTCTATACATTCAATAGCATCTTCAGTATAAAATTCGGTTTCTGACGCATTGTAGTTTTTGATGATTGGCGACCATGAAAACAATTCTGGAGAATCTTGATTGGCAGAAAAATTTACCCTAAGCAAACTTAGCATACCATTGCCACGTTCCATATAACGTTCTATCCAAATCAAATTATTTGCTGCTCTACTTAACATACATTTGTTTTTAATCTTGAATTACCCAAGTATCTTTACTTCCACCACCTTGTGAACTATTTACGACCAATGAGCCTTTTTTGAGGGCAACTCGTGTTAATCCTCCAGGGCAAATTTCAACGCCATCTTTTCCTGAAAGTGCAAAAGGCCTCAAATCTATACAACGTGGTGACAATTTTCCGTTGATATAACAAGGAGCTGTTGATAATTTCAAAATAGGTTGTGCTATAAATGCGCTTGGATTTCTATAAACGGTAGCAAGGTAGTCTTTTATTTCTTCTTCAGAGGCTTCATGCCCCATTAACATGCCATATCCACCACTTCCATCTGTTTTTTTGATGACCATAGTTTTGATATTTTCAGCCACATGTTTCAATTCATCAGGATTTCCTAGTTGATAGGTTTCAATATTTTTGAGAATTGGTTCTTCATTCAAATAATATTTGATCATTTTTGGCACATAAACATAAATTGCTTTGTCGTCTGCAACCCCTGTTCCTGGAGCATTTATGATATTTACATTTCCTTTACGATAAGCAGACATGATGCCTGCAACTCCCAAAACACTGGTGGCATTAAATTCAAGCGGATCTAAAAAATCATCATCAACTCTTCTATATATCACGTCAACTTGTTTCAAACCATTGGTTGTTTTCATATACACAAAATGATTTTTTACTACCAAATCACTTCCTTCAACCAATTCAATACCCATTAACCGCGCTAAAGTACTGTGTTCATAATAGGCAGAATTGTATATTCCAGGAGTTAGCAACACAATATTTGGCTGACTTTTGAAAGACAATTCTTGAAGTTTTTTGTAAAGCATGTTTGGATAATTTGAAACTGAACGAACATTGTTTTTAGGTAAAATACCAGGGTACAATCGTTTTGAAATTTCTCTATTTTCGAGCATATAACTCACTCCTGAAGGTGTTCTTAAATTGTCTTCTAATACATAAAATTCTCCGTCATTATTGCGTATCAAATCAACGCCTGCAATATGAACATAAATATCATGTGGCACTTTCACACCTTTCATCTCACGAAGATAATTGGGACAATTGTAAATCAAATCTGCGGGAACAATGCCATCTTTAATAATAAATTGATCATTATAAATGTCTTTGATGAACAAGTTTAAAACTTTGATTCGTTGTTTGATGCCTTTTTCGATAAAATCCCATTCAGACGCTGTAATAATTCTAGGAACAATATCAAAAGGAAATATTTTTTCAATGCCCTGATCATCATTATAAACTGTGAATGTAACACCTTGACTCATAAAAAGCTGTTTAGAAAGCTCTTCTTTTTTACTCAACTCTTCTTTCGAAATCTTTTTTAAGCAATGAATAATAGCCTCGTATTGAGGTCTAATTTCAGTTTGATTGTTGATCATTTCATCCCAAGTATTTGGAAGTTCGTCATAAGACGAAAAAAGGAAATCTTGACTCATATTGAAACATAATTTTTTCAAATATAAGGAAATCATAGTATTTTCAATAAAAACAATAGTTCATTATTAATTAATTATTGATTTGATAAAATTGATACAATAAAAACAGTATTTTAATATTTTTGTTCGATTTAATTCAAAATATAATATTTATTAGAGATAGAAATTTATAAAAAAAACGAATACAGCTATTTCTGATAATCTTAAATAAAAGTTTTGTGTTTTTAAGTTTATGGTAGTTTTATTTTAAAAATCAGGAATATTTTTTTTGAAAGTAATCATAATTAAAACCAATCTAATTTTTTATTCTTTTCCAATCATAGTCATAGAAGATGTTGTATGATAAAATTCTCTTTTCCAGAAACGCATTAAAAAATCAATATCTTTTAGATAGGCTTTTCCGAGTCCTTTTTTAAAAAACGGCAAATTTTTCCTGCAATTTTTGATACAATAGTTTGCCAGTTCTAAGGAAACACTGTCAGAAACTAACAACAAAAAAATAGCTTCTTCGCTCTCATCACTTTTAAAATATGGGTTATTTGGCAATGGAAATGCACTATTTGCTTTTAAAACTACTTCAATTCCACTTTTTGGATTGAAGAAAACCAAACCTGTTTCTGAAAAATCTTTGAAAAATTCATTTTTATCATCTTTAACAAAAAAACTGTCATTTTTTATTCTTTGTTTTGATTCTTCAAATTCTTTTTCTGTGAGTTGCAATGAATTGTTGAAAAACGCATAGAAAGATTCAATAAAAGATTCAATTTTTTTTGTTGGCATAAAAGCGATTTCATTACCCTCATTGAAGCTTAAAAATGCTTTGAATTGTAATTCTAGATTTTCTTTGATTTTCTTTTTTTCTTCGGCTAAAAAATTGACAGCATTTCTACTTGTATTAGAATTTTTTTCATCCAGAATCAATTCAGCTTTGAATTGTTGTTGCGTAAAAATTCCCGAAAACCACCATTCTCCCTGCCATTGTGCAATACCAATATATAAAATTGAATCAATTTTTGTGGAAGTACTAATTGTGTCAATAGATTTTTTAGTCATTTTAAATTGTTTTCCAGAAGCAATGTGTTCAATAAAAACATTTTTAGGGTCTTGCCCTTTATAAAAGAAAAAACCAGTGATTTTTTGGGACATATTTTTAAAAGAATTTGAAAGGGCGTGTTTTCTTCCAATAATTTCAGAAGCCCATTCTTTTCCACGTAAGCTCAGTAAAGATGTGTGAATTTTGTGAAGTGTATGATCTCTATTTTCATTCAAATACATTGTGATATTTTTATCATTTTTGTTTTTGTTGATGATTTTTAATTCATCTTCTCTGAACTTTAAACCTGTATCAGGAAAAAATAAATAAGTTTCAAAAAGAATGGTATCAATCAATTTTCGGTTAACATAAAAGTCGTTTTCTTTGTCATCAAGCTCATAAAATGTTTTTAAAAATTCATTTTCAGGAGCAAATTCCCAATTAGCTTCAAATATTTCCATCACTTTTTCCGCGCTTTTGAATATAAATTCGTTGTAAGGGGAAATGAAATTATTTTTTTGATAACAATTCAAAAAATACCAAATTAAAAAACAAACATCTTGATAATTGATTTCTTTTTCAAAATATTCGTCAAATTCATAAAAGGGCAGGGGTTTTTTATAAATTTCTTTATGTTTTTTTATAAAAGTATTCCAAATATTAGTGTCGGAAACCAAATCTTCCAAATAAGAAACCAAGAAAACTGACAATATTTCTATTTCATTTTTGTCTAAAAAACGGTTTATTAAAAATGATTCGGTTCCTTTTTCAAAGGTTTTTTTTACATCATTTGATAGTTTTAGGTAGTAGCTATCTGTTATAATATGCTTTTTATAAGGTTTCAATAATAGCCATTGATTGATAAAAATTTTACTTTTCATTTAAGAATCTACTTTAAAATTTTATACTTTGTTTTTGTAACCACTCACAATTCTTGAAATAATTCCTTTATCATTCGTAAATTCAGCATACAATACACCTCCAATATGAAGCACAATAAATGTTACCAAATAGTATATAGAAAGTTCGTGAATAGATTCCATTGATTTTTTAAATTCTTTTGGACCAAATTTGATAATCAATCCTGTAATCAATGAAATAACCACGCAAACGTAGAAAACAATATAAATCCATTTTTGGATTTTTTCTTTGAAAGTTATGTTTTTATCCAAAGGATTTTGAATTTTCATCTCACCAAAAAATGGCAAGGAAAATCGAACCACAAATAATCCTGTTAATACATATCCTAAATAAATATGCCAATCCCACATAGGTTGTCTGATTTGTTTTGCCAAGACAATCAATTGATCTTGAGTTAAAATAACATCGTTTTTACTGAGATAATTCTCCATAATTTCTGCCATATTATTTTTGTTCATCCAAGTTAATCTCAGAAAAATAGTAATAAGTGTGAGTGTAAATGAAATGGCAATTGACCAATGAAGTATTCGATATATTTTTGAGTAGGTAGGTTTCATTATGATTTTTGGTTGATGAGTTTTTGTATTTTGAATGTATAGTATTTTCTTCAAAATTAAAAAATTATACCAAAGAAAGTTTAAAAACTATCAGTATTTATTTTTTAAATTATTATTTTTTTATACAAATAAATATTACTTTATGTAAAGTTTATTTGTCATTATAATATAAATACTTTACATTTGTCACAAAATTTAAAAAAAACATTATGAAATTACAGTACCTATTTCCAAACAAATACAAGAAATTTGGTTGGATACTTTTGATTCCGTCAGTGATTTTTGGTTGTATGAATCTTTTTTTAGAATACGAACCTGATTTTTTTGATTTTAACGTCCCAACAATTTTTGTGGACAAAGTTTTTGGTAATGGTCATTTTTTTGGTCTAGTAGAAAATAATATTTTCAACGAAATTTTGGGTGTTTTTGTCATCATTAGTTCATTAATTGTGGCATTTTCAAGAGAAAAATTAGAGGACGAATACATCAGTAAAATTAGGTTAGAATCGTTGGTTTGGGCTGTTTACTTGAATTATGCAATTTTGATTATTTCATTTCTTTTTCTGTTTGATATGACTTTTTTCTGGGTGATGATTTTTAATATGTTTACCATTATTTTATTTTTTATCATCAGGTTTCATTGGCAAATTTATTCACTCAAAAAAGCGTCAGAAAATGAAGAATAGCATCAAAGTAGAAAGAGCAAAAAAAAACATGACGCAAGCAACTTTGGCAGATTTAGCAAAAGTGAGCAGACAAACCATCAACGCAATGGAATTGGGAAAATACGTTCCTTCAACTGTATTGGCTTTGCGATTGGCAAAAATATTTGAAGTTGAAGTAAGCGAAATTTTTATGTTAGAAGACGTTGATTGGGAGTAGAAAAATGAAAAATTGGTGTCAATTCATTGTATTTTTTGAATGAAAAACATTTTTTAAACAGACTCTCCAAAAGTCAATAGGTTTTTATCGGGATCAAGCAGCGAAAATTCTTTTTGTCCCCACGGTTTTGTTTCCAAAAATCCATTTGGATGAATTGAAACTTTGTTGTCTAAAAATGTTTGGTAAATAGCATCAATATTGTTTGTTCTGATGTAAACTTGACCATAGTTTTCATTTGGATTCAGTTCTTTGAACTCAAAAAAATGAAGTTGAATAGCATCTTTACTCACCATTAAATATCCGTCAAAATATTGACTTCCATAAAGTTGAAAACCCAATTTATTCAAATAATAGTCTTTTGTGATTGCTTTATTTCTCATTGGCAACTTAGGATTTATATCTACTAGCATTTTTTTGATGTTTATGATTTCTTTGTAAAAGTATATATTTTTTAATTTAAAGACTAAAAATTATTTTGAAGTTGATGAGTATTTGTCTAAAAATAATTCAGAATTTTGTGATTAAATGAGTTGCAAAATAAAATTATATCATCAAACAAATTTTTTAAAAATAGTATCAATGAAACGCATTTTTTTAACCTCTCTTTTCTTGTTACTTTTCACAACTATTAATTCACAAAAAACGGCATCAGGCTATTATATGAATCAATCTAATGATACAATTGCTGCAGAAATCAAGATTGGTAAGGGCGTATTTGGTCAAATGAGTACTAATTTTACAGACGAAGTTTATATAAAAGACAGCTTGAATAATTTTAAGAAATTTTCACCTTCGGATATAAAATCTTATGGTTTTGAATATGAAGGAAAAAAATATATTTTCTTTTCAAAACCAACAAAAAAAGGTGAAAACAAATTTTTAGTTCCCATGTATTTGGGGAATAAAGGAAGTCTTTATCAATATGGAAATTTTATTGCTGGTAATGGGTATGCACTTCCGTCTCAACAAGTATTTTATACTTTTGAAAAACCAAATGAAGAGTATCTTTTTTTGAGAAATATCTTAAATAAGAAATTTAAAATTCAGATAAAAGAATTTTATAGTGAACACCTAGAAACACAAGAATTAATTGACAAAAAACTTCAATATTGGTTAGATTTGAACAAAGATCTTATCGAAATAATGCAATCAATTAATAAATAATAGCTGATTTTTAAGTAGGATTTAAATTTATTTTAAATTTTTTTATCAACCTCAACAGAATCTATTTTCTTTTCATAAATGTATTCAAGTTGATATTGTTTGCTTTTCACTACACTATCGTTTTTGAAAACAAGCTCTAAACATTCTTGGTTGCTGTTAAAAGCACCTGGTTTAAAACCCATATTATAGTTCCATTTTTCAGGTGAGTTCGCTTTGATGCTATCATCCCAACCATACCATTCACTTTTTCCTAATATTGATTCAATTTCTTTTTTTGATTTTCCATTAAATAGCTGTTTATCAATAATTTCATTGCTCATTTCATAGCGTAAAGCTGGGGCTTTTTTCCAAGCAACATTGTCAAAATGTTTTTCATGATGATAACTACTGAAAATATTCAACAACGGATAAAAAATATAAAAATAAACCACTGGCGTCAGCACAACGCTTACAAGAAGTGTTAGCCATTTGCGCTCATCAATAGTCTTGATAAATAGCCAAACCAATATAAAAACTAAAATCAGGAAAATAATGTATAAAGGTGTAAAAATCATATCTTATTTTTTATGAACTAATTAAAAATTATTGGATTCAATTTAAATTCGGTGCAAATTTATAAAATTTTTGGTTTTTACTGAAATTTGGTTTCTTAGATTTATTTGCTTTAATTGACTTTTTTTAATTTTTCTAAAGCAATATTTTGTTCAAATTTATTGTATAAGATAAGTATGATAAGACCAAAACTTATGGCGGCAATAATCAAAACGGTGTTTAAAAGTCCCGAAACTGAGAACGAAATTCGCAACAAAATTGTTGAAATGATAAATCCAGAGTTTCTAAAAACTTTGTGAAATTCATCAGTATGAAAAAAAGAAAATAAAAGTAGGATTACATCCGTAATGATCAAAATTGTAAAAAACTGTTCAAAAAAGACATTATTGATATTCTTAAATGAAATAGTTGTTTCAGGATTTTCACTTATTGAAGACGAAAACCAATTGACAAATGAGTAAATTGTAACACAAACAATAACAGGCACTAATAATGTTGCCAATATTTGTTTGAATTTTATAAATCTTTCAATTCCATTATTTTTAGGTTCATCATCCACAAAATTGTATCTTTTTTTACTTTGAATAAAAAATTGATAAATCAGAAAAAACAGTATTAGTGATGCAACAATGTCGTAAGTAAACTGCAAATCGTACTTGATCGTAAACCAATCAGAAGAAAGAGTCAAACTAGAAAGGTCTTTAAAAATCCTTCTGATAACAATAAGTGCAATGATTTCGTATTGTTTGCTAATGTAAATCGTGAACGATTTTGGTAGATAATAAATTAACAAATACACTTCATAAATAAGGATAAATGAAAAAGGCGTATAAATTGCCGCAATAGGATTTGTCAATAAATCAGAATATTCATCAAGCGCGATAAATCCAAAATCGACCAAAAAAATAATCATTAAATGAACAAAAAAACTTGTGATTGAAATGATCAAGATGATTTTTTCGAGTTTTTTTCGAGTTTCATCCGATAAAAGTTTTTTGTAAAGAAATTCAGAATATTTATTAAATCCCATTTAAGAAAAATTATTATCAAATATAATCATAAAAACAATCACTTTCCTATTTGTGTTTGAACCAGCAATCTAAACGTTCGTTTTCGTATTTTTTGAAAACAGTATTCACAGGTTTTCCATGAATTAATTGATTGTTAAATTGGGTTCTTGCCAAATAATTAAAAGCACCCATATCTCCCGTAAAAGCGGTTTTGTTTTCGATATTGAAGTTTTTATGAATTGCATATAATTTTTGAATAAAATCATTAAAAACAGCAATTTCACCGCCTATAATTCCGCAGTTTAGCAGTGTTGCCTCTTTGAAATTTTCTTCATAATCAGCAAAATCTTCAATTTTTTTTCTCAAGTGTGAATTATGCTCGTTCATCCAATCATTATTAAGAATTTTAGGTTCGTCTCCACAAAAAATAGCAGTTGGATTTTCAAGAAATAACGGGTCTATAAAAGGATTTTTAACAAGTGTTACATCTGAAATGTCTGTTACAAAAATATTTTTGAGGCGATTGGCATAGACATCTAAAAACTCTTTGTAAACAAAATAGCGATACACATTTGGATTAAATGCAGGGTTATAATCAATTTTGATGAAACTAATATATTCGTTCTCATACTTTTTGCAAGTTTCGTTGCTAAAATTATTATGAAAAATAATGCCATTGATTTTTAAATTTGCTACAGATTCAGCCCATTCTTGCACTAATTTAAAGTTATCATGCTCTAGGGTTGTGCTTCTATTCACATCATAAACTCCAGTAATGTGGCAAGCCATGATTAAATTGAAAGAATTATTTTTTTCTAAAATCATCAATTCAAACTCGATAATTGTTCTTTTTTGAGCGTTGAACAAATGCTATTTGGCATATTTCTATAATAAATATAGGTTCTTAAATCTACTTTTTTTACCAAAAATTGTTCGCTCGCTTTTTCATAAAAGTCTGCATCAGCAGCAAAACCATTTTTGAATAAAATGCTTTTAAAAACTTCTTGACGACCAAACAAGGTTCCAAAAAGGATGCCATCATCTAAATGAATTAATTTCGTGTGGTCGTTTTTATCAGGAACATAATAATCTTCCATTGAATCAACAACAGTTTCGGTAGTTGAACATATCAAATCAACATTTTCAATTTCGTGAAGACATGAACTCAAATGATGGGGTTTGTATTCGTCATCGCTATCAAGAATTGTAATAAAATCGCCAATACTATTCAAAACGCCACGATTGATAGAGGCAGATTGTCCACGATTGCTGTGACGAATATACGTTATTTTTTCTTCGTGTTTTTCAACGTATTTCAATAAAGATTTGCGATTGTTTTTTTTACTTCCATCATCAATAATGATCAATTCAAAATTCTTAAAATCTTGATTTAAAACAGAGTCAATAGCTCTTTTTATGTGGTGAAAATCGGTGTTGTAAACGGCCATTAAAACCGATATTTTTATTTTTTTAAGCATTTTTTAGCTCTAAAAATTTTTTTGCAAATGTAACTAAAGAGTTTCAAAAGGTCTTGATTTAATTGGTTAAATTTTTAATTTAACAACATCGGTTTATGTTTTCAAATTTCAAATTATTTAACGTATCTAATAATTTTACCAGGAATCATTTGCTCAGATTTTCAAAAACAACTCTAATTCCAATCAATTCTCAAAGATTTCATGTTTAAGTTTGACAAAAGAGTATATTTGCACTCTCAAAATTTTAAGGAAAGAAAAACCAAGTACTTAAAATTCTTAAACTTATAAAATAATAAAAATGAAAGCCGGAATTGTAGGATTACCAAACGTGGGAAAATCAACTTTATTTAATTGTTTGTCAAATGCCAAAGCGCAAAGTGCGAATTTTCCTTTTTGCACGATTGAACCTAATATTGGAGTGGTGAATGTGCCAGACACTCGTTTGGAAAAATTAGAAGAATTGGTAAACCCTGAACGCGTTTTGCCAGCATCTGTTGAAATAGTTGACATTGCAGGTTTGGTTAAAGGCGCAAGCAAAGGTGAAGGTTTGGGAAATCAATTTTTGGCAAATATTCGTGAAACAGATGCTATTTTGCATGTGTTGCGTTGTTTTGACAATGACAATATTATCCATGTTGATGGTTCTGTAAATCCAATCAGAGACAAAGAAACCATTGATATTGAGTTGCAATTAAAAGATTTAGAAACGGTTCAAAAACGTTTAGAGCGTGTAAAACGAACTGCAAAAACAGGGAATAAAGAAGCACAATCAGAATTGGATATTTTATTGATTGTAGAAAATACTTTGTTGCAAGGAAAATCTATCAGAGGAATTCAGTTTACAGAAGCTGAACTTGAATTTGTAACTCCTTTGCAATTCATCACTGCAAAACCAGTATTGTATGTGTGCAATGTTGATGAAAGTTCGGCAGTTTCTGGCAATAAATATGTTGATTTGGTCAAAGAAAATGTAGCCCAAGAAAATGCAGAAGTGATTGTTTTGGCAGTGGCAACAGAGGCTGATATCACTGAATTAGAAGATTATTCAGAGCGTCAATTGTTTTTGGAAGATATTGGTTTGCAAGAAGCTGGCGTTGCTAGATTGATAAGAGCAGCTTACAAATTATTGAATTTACAAACCTATTTCACAGCAGGCGTTAAAGAAGTGCGTGCTTGGACTATTCCAATTGGAGCGACTGCACCTCAAGCTGCAGGTGTGATTCACTCTGATTTTGAAAAAGGATTCATCAGAGCAGAAACGATTGCTTATGAAGATTTTGTGAAATTTGGCAGTGAAGCCAAAGTAAAAGAAGCCGGAAAAATGAGAGTGGAAGGCAAGGAATATATCGTAAAAGATGGTGATATCATGCACTTTAGATTCAATGTGTAAGTCTATTTCTTTTTAAAAATACGTTAAAAATCCCAAACTTTGTTGGGATTTTTTGGTTTTAGGAACACTTATTTCAAATGGAATAATTTAACCCATACTTTTCTTTTACAATCCAAACAAATAGTACTTAAAAATCAATCATGCAAACCTTTACTTGGTAAGTATTTTAAAAGAAGTTCAGGCCTGTCTGTTTGAATAATATCAATATGATTGTTATAATCCTTCAAGTTGTCTGTTTTTTGCTGAATAGTCGTTTTTTTGTTAGCAATAGGCGCAAGTTGGGTTGATGTGCACCCAATAAAAATGAACAACAAACTATAAAAAAGGATACTAAAAACTCTCATAGAAAAAGATATTTATTGTAAAAACAATCAAAGGTAATCCGTTGCAATAATAAGCTATAAAATTGAATTTTTTTCTATTGATAGTTGATGAATTGGTTGTTTTATTATCCAAGTTGGTGTCGCATTTATGACCTACTGACAATTTCAAATACAATAAACATATTTTTACTATTCCGAATTTCAACAAAAAGCGCCCAATTTTTCAAAGCTTGATGTTGTTTTGTCATATAATACTACAATCACTTCCTTGCAATGGTATGCATGTAAAAATACATACGTATGCGTTGATAAATACATAGGTATGCGTTTCTTTTTACATACGTATGTAAATAAAATACAATAGGTTGTTTAAAATAGTTAAATAAAAGGTGGCTTTTAAAAATAGACGTTTAAAAATAAATTCGGTATGCTAAAAGAATAAAAAAACTACTTTTTTTAAACACAATTCTAGAGAAAAAAAAGTCCCACCGAAGCAGGACTAAAGATTTTCATCTACGGCATATAGCCTTATTGTGATAAGATTAAAGATTAGAATTTTAATTTCTCATCGTAAATGTAAAAAACTTTTTTTAATTATCAGATTTTTTTATGTGATTCTTTTTTGTAAATTGTTGCTCTTTAATAAAAACAAAAAATGCTATGACAAAAATACTAGGTTTAGATTTAGGGACGAATTCTATTGGGTGGGCGATTCGAGATACAAATAAAGAAGGTAATCAAATTGTTGATTCAAATGTAATTGTATTTCCACAAGGTGTTGGAGAAGAAAAAGGAGTTGAATTTTCTTTAGCTTCAGAGAGAGCAAAACACAGAGCTTCACGAAAATTATATAAAAGGAGAAAGAAAAGAAAAACCGATTTATTAAAACTGTTGATAGAAAATGGTTTTTGTCCTTTGACTAATGATGAGCTATTAATGTGGTCTGTGTATAAAAAAGGGCAAGAAATGAAATATCCAACAACCAATTTTGAATTTTCAGAATGGTTGAAAATAAATCCTTATGAAGTTAGAGCAAAAGCTATAAATCAAATTGTTACAAAACAAGATTTAGGAAGAGCTTTGTATCATATGTGCCAAAGAAGAGGTTTCAAAAGTGGTAGAAAAGATGCTGATGCAGGTAAGGATTTAGAGCAATACAGAAAAGAGCAAGCTATTTTAGAACAAAATAGTTTTAAAACTTTAGGAGAATATTATTTTGACTTGTTACAAAATGATAAAAAAGTTAGGAAAACAAAATTTAGTGCTGATGATCAAGAAGTAAATTCTTCTAGAATTAGTTATGTTGAGGAATACAATATTCTAATGAAATCTCAAAACGTAAGGAAAGAATTATCAGATGCTTTTTTTGATGCTATTTTTTTTCAAAGACCTTTAAAATCTCAAAAAGGAGCAGTTGGAAAGTGCACTTTAGAAAAATCAAAAGCACGTTGTCCTATAAGTCATCCTTTGTTTGAAGAATTTAGAATGTTTCAATATTTGAATTCTATCAAAGTAAAAGAACAAAATAATGATAAGTTTGTTTTTCTTTCAGAACATCCAGAGTATTACAAAATTGCGAAAGATAAATTTTACAGAGTTAGTGCAAAAAATTTCAAGTTTGTTGATATTTCAAAAAGTATCAATACAGTTGCTAAGAGAGAAAGTTTGTTTTTTGAATTTAATTACAATGATAAATATCCTATTGTAGGAAGTCCAACAATTAGTAAATTAATTGAAGTTTTTGATGCAGAAGATTGGACAGATTGTAAAAAACAACTTGTTTCAAAATATAAAAAGCAAGACAATAAAAATGTTGATGATTTAGTAGATGAATTATGGCATTCGTTATTTTTTTCAGGCGATTTTGTAAATGACATTACTTCTGAGAAAGTGAAAAATTTCATAAGAACTCGATTTGATATTTCAGAAGATAAAATTAATTACTATGAAGGAATCAATTTAAAACAAGGATATTCTTCATTAAGTAAAAAAGCTATAGGCAAAATTTTACCATTTTTAGAAAGTACCATTATTTATCCTTATGCGGTTTTCTTTGCGAATATTGATGCTATAATTGGAAAAGATAAATGGAATCAAAATAAAGAATTCATTCAAGATACCATCATTGATATTATTTCCAATTATAAAACTCAAACGTTAAAAATTGACGTTGTAAATGGTTTGGTTGGCGATTTTATCAAAGAATATGATAATTCCAATTTCGATTATATTTTAGATGAAACCGATAAAAAAAATGTAGCTGAAAAAACCAAGTTATTCTACGGTAAGTATGAATGGGAAAAAATGTCAGACGAAACAAAAACTGAATTGTTAGCCGAAATTGAAAATGAATTTCAGCAACAATTAAGAAAAAGAAGATTTGGCGGTTATTATTTACCAAAACCAAGAGTTGATGAAATTATAAAAAACTTTTTAATTCAAGAATATAAAGTTTCAAAAGAACAAGCGGATAAATTGTATCATCCTTCTGCTATGGATGCTTATCCGCAAAGTCAAGATGGTTTTTTAGGATTGCCTTTTACCAATTCTATTAAAAATCCAATGGCAATGCGAACGTTGTTTTATTTAAGAAAATTGGTAAATTCTTTACTTAAAGAAGGTAAAATAGCTCCGGATACAGAAATAATTATTGAATTAGCCAGAGAATTAAATGATAAAAACAAACGCCTTGCAATTGAAAGATGGCAACGTGAACGTGAAAATGAAAATAAAAAGTATAGAGAAAAACTAGAAGAGTTTGCAAGAGACACCAACTCTGTCGTAACAGAATCAGATGTTATCAAATATAGATTGTGTCAAGAGCAAAACGGAATTTGTTTTTACACAAATAAAACCATTAATTGTGAAAAATTATTAGGTTCAAATCCGCAATTTGATATAGAACACACCTTTCCTCGAAGCAAATCTTTCGATAATTCTATAGCAAATAAAACGTTAGCAGAAAAAGCATTCAATCAAATTAAAGGTAATAGAATTCCGCAAGACATTAATGATGGAAATTATAAAGATAATTTCACTAACAATATTATAGTTTGGCAAAAAACTATTGAAGAATTAGAAGAAAAAATTGAACAACAAAAGTATTTTTCAAAAGTAGCGAGTACGGTTGAGCAAAAAAACAGAGCAATTCAACAACGTCATTACTTAAAACTAGATTTGGATTATTGGAAACAAAAAGTATATCGATTTACAGCAACTGAAATTAAACCCAATTTCAAAAACAGTCAATTGGTAGATACAGGAATAATCACTAAATATTCTGAATTGTTCTTAAAATCATTATTTCAAAGAGTTTTTCCAGCAAAAGGAACAATGGTTGCAGATGTAAGGAAGTCTTGGGGATTAGGAGAAAAAGATAGAAATTATCATTATCATCATGCCATTGATGCTGTGGTTTTAACGTGTATGGATAAAAGTATTCGAGATGGTTTAGCAGAAGCATTCAAAGAATCTGAAGAAAATAGATATCAAGACAAATTTAAAATTGCAAAACCTTGGCAAACCTTCACAGAAGATGTGAATCAATTGAAAGAAAACATCATAGTCATTCACAATCATAAAGATAAAATTGAAAAACAAACGAAAAAGAAATTACGAAAAAGAAATAAAATTCAATACGATAAACAAGGAAATGTAATTTATGAAAAAGGACAAGGAATAAGAGCTTCTTTGCATAAAGCTTCCTTTTTTGGGGCAATTGAAAGAGAAAATGAAAATTCAGAAAAAGTAATTTGGTTTGTAAAAAGAGATTGGGCAAGTAACATAAATGAGGCAAATCTTGAAAACATTGTTGATGAAGGTATTAAGCAAAGGATAAAGAAACACGGTTTAAAAAATGTCAGGACTGAGCAAGGTTTTATCTTATTACCAGAAGAAGATAATTTAAAAAGTATGCTAATTAAGAAAATTAGATTAAAAACAAAAAACAAAAATTTACCAAAAATTAAATCACAAAGTCACGTTTCACAGGGCAAACGAAAAGAATACAAAGAACATTATTATGCAACACTAGAAAACATTTTTGCTATGGCGATATATGAAACTGTGGATGGAAAAGGAAAACCACCTTATAAAACAATTTCAGCTTTTGAATTAGCTAAATTTAATCAAGGCGATAGTAAATTAGAAATGCCTGTTGAAAAAAATGTTGAAATTGTGCATAAGAAAACAAAAATGTTAATGCCTTTATCTAAAATTTTAAAGGTAAATCAAATGGCAATTTTTTATGAAAATAATCCAGAAGAACTAAAAACTATTTCTAAGCAGGAAATAAATAAACGACTTTTTAAAATTACAGAATTTGAAGGTGATGGTAGAATAAATTTACGTCATCATGCACAAGGTGGAGCTGATAAAGATTTAAAAGAAGAGTCATCATTAAATTTTGATAAACCTTCTCAAAAATTAAGAATTAGCTTGAGTAATGTAAAGGCAATTTATGAAGGAACAGATTTTATTTTGCATCCTTCTGGTAAAATTGATTTTTTATGAAACGTTTTGACTTTTCAATAAAATTTTGTTTAAGTTCAAAAAATTTAATTTTAATCCAGTCAAGGTAAAAATATCAGTATCAGGTAAAATTGAAAAATCATAAATTTTTAATTTCATTCTAATTATAAAAGAATGCTTTCTAATTTATAAGAATTAAATAAACGTTTATAATAAATGTAAACTAATTTATAGGAAATGCTTTCTAGTTATTAACAAACGTAAACTAGTTTACAAGAAACGTATATTAATTGTTAACAAATGCACACTTGTTATTTATAAATGCTTTCTAGTTATCAATAAACGTGTATTATTTTATAACAAACGTTTACTAATTTATAGAAAACGTAAACTAGTTGATAAGAAACGTAAACTCATTTTTAATAAATGCGAAATCTATTATAAGTATCTTTAAAAAAATTTTATAAAACATTAAATTATTTTAAAAAAACTAAAAAATAGTGTTTAATAATTTTTGAGTATTTCAACTTTTTTTTACATTTATTGCAAACTTTTAAATTTAAAAATAATGGCTAGAAAAAAATTAATTAGAGTACCTGATCTTGAAAAAGGAACTACTCGTTTGTCATCCGTGAAAAGTATTGACCCAGAAATTGATTTGGGAAATGGCATCACTGCCGCAAATTATGAAACGCAAATCAACCAATTGCGAACCAACTTAAACAAATACAATACTGCTTTGAGTGCCATAGACGATATGTATAATGATTGTATTGCTCAAATAGAGGTGGTGCGTGATTGGAATGACCGAGTATTAACGGGAGTGGCAACCAAATTTGGTAAAAATAGTTCGCAATATGAAATGGCTGGAGGTGTAAAAAAAAGTGAACGAAAAAAATCGAGTAGTAAACCAAAAGCATAAAAGCTATAAATCCCAATCTGAGTATTGGGATTTTTTATGATTTTTTATAAATGTTTTTTGATAACTACGTTCTTTGAAATACTGATTTATTGTCTTTAACAAGAAATTAATACTATAAAATGATTTTTCTCTGAGTTGGTCAATCATCTTACAAATTTTTATTCAAACATTTGTGAACTGTCCTTAAAATTCATCTTAGTTATGTATTTTTGGTATATATTTACATCACTTAAAATTAATAAATCATGTCAAGACAAAGCATCACCTTAGCCAATCAAAATGATGAATGGTTAAAACAGCAAGTAGCCAATGAGGAATTTGCCAGCAAAAGTGAAGCTGTAAATTATTTAATTCAGCAAGCAAGAAAGCAAGAGGATTATTATGAATTTGTTCGTATGAAAATTGAACTTGGAGAAAAGAGTGGGCTTGCAAAAAAGCAAACTAAAGAAGAAATGCTGGCTGAATTTAAAAAGAAGCTAAATGTATAATTACAATTTAAGTGAAAAAGCAAAAGAAGATTTACTAAGAATTTATGAATTTGGAAAAACTAAATTTGGGATAAACCAAGCTGATAAATATTTTGAAATGATGCATTCATGTTTTGAAAAAATTGCTTCAAATCCATATATGTTTCCTGCTGTACCAAATATTAAAAAAAATTATTACAAATGTGTTTGTGGTGTTGATGCAATTTATTATTAGATAAAAGAAGAAACAATTGTAATTAGTGCAATTATAGGAAGACAAGACTTTGAAATTGAAAGTTTAGTTCTTTGACATGAGGTTCTTCAAACTCTTAAACAGCCAAACCACAACTGAAAATCTCCCGATTTTCACCAACTGATTTTCAGTTGTGGTTTGATTAAAGATTAGAAAACACGATATTTAAAGGGGGTACAATACGAATAAAATGTAAGTTGTGGTTTGATTAAAGATTAGAAAACACGATATTTTTTACAAATTTCAAAGCCCTATCAAATGGTTGTGGTTTGATTAAAGATTAGAAAACACGATATTATTGATTATAATAAACTTTTCGTCTAAATGGTTGTGGTTTGATTAAAGATTAGAAAACACGATATTTGAAAGTTTCTTTGTATTCGATACTGTTTGGTTGTGGTTTGATTAAAGATTAGAAAACACGATATTCTTCCACAAGATAGCCCAAACAATCTAATAGTTGTGGTTTGATTAAAGATTAGAAAACACGATATTTGTATACTTTGTTGTAATTAATGTGGTATCGTTGTGGTTTGATTAAAGATTAGAAAACACGATATTTATCACCAAGAAACGCACACAGATGCACAAGTTGTGGTTTGATTAAAGATTAGAAAACACGATATTATTTAATGAAGATGGAAGCGTAAAAGGTTAGTTGTGGTTTGATTAAAGATTAGAAAACACGATATTAAAAAAAGGGGGCTTGAGCAAAAACCACGCGTTGTGGTTTGATTAAAGATTAGAAAACACGATATTTGTTGCCTTAATTGTTTGCATTGGTGACGCGTTGTGGTTTGATTAAAGATTAGAAAACACGATATTAAAGGCAATATTATCCGTAGGTCTGTAATGGTTGTGGTTTGATTAAAGATTAGAAAACACGATATTAAAGGCAATATTATCCGTAGGTCTGTAATGGTTGTGGTTTGATTAAAGATTAGAAAACACGATATTCGAAATTATAATTTTCCCAAATGAGCAGGAGTTGTGGTTTGATTAAAGATTAGAAAACACGATATTAAATCGTCTATCAGGACTTTCTTCTGCTCGGTTGTGGTTTGATTAAAGATTAGAAAACACGATATTCACTTGCCCATATTTAGCAAACTGGAATACGTTGTGGTTTGATTAAAGATTAGAAAACACGATATTGTTTTTGCGTTAATTTTGTTGGTCAGTCAAGTTGTGGTTTGATTAAAGATTAGAAAACACGATATTCAATAATTGTTTGCTTTGTATTTTTTTCAAGTTGTGGTTTGATTAAAGATTAGAAAACACGATATTCATCAGCGAGTAAGTCATCAGGACTTAGTGGTTGTGGTTTGATTAAAGATTAGAAAACACGATATTCACTCGTTTAGGTTCTCTTTCTGATGCTTTGTTGTGGTTTGATTAAAGATTAGAAAACACGATATTGAATGGATGAAAAGTTTTAATTTTACTCCAGTTGTGGTTTGATTAAAGATTAGAAAACACGATATTAAAAAAGCGTTAGAAAACTGTATATAATCGGTTGTGGTTTGATTAAAGATTAGAAAACACGATATTAAACAAGCGCTTTACGAAAAATTAGCAGTGGTTGTGGTTTGATTAAAGATTAGAAAACACGATATTCCAACACCGCAAGTAGTTACTAATAATTGGTTGTGGTTTGATTAAAGATTAGAAAACACGATATTAAACTTTTTTTGATGTGTTTTTATTGGTTAGTTGTGGTTTGATTAAAGATTAGAAAACACGATATTTTTCTTTATCAGTTTCATAGTCTAAATTGGTTGTGGTTTGATTAAAGATTAGAAAACACGATATTAAATCAATAAATTATGACACTTACAAACAGTTGTGGTTTGATTAAAGATTAGAAAACACGATATTATTACAAAAGAAAAGGCGAACACTCCGTTAGTTGTGGTTTGATTAAAGATTAGAAAACACGATATTATTTTCTTTCAATGTTGTAGCACGGTTAGAGTTGTGGTTTGATTAAAGATTAGAAAACACGATATTTTGGGGTTATTTTCAATGGAGAAGATAACCGTTGTGGTTTGATTAAAGATTAGAAAACACGATATTATCTTGTAACTTTTTAGGAGAAATATGATAGTTGTGGTTTGATTAAAGATTAGAAAACACGATATTTCATAATACTCGTGCATTTGACACCTTTTGGTTGTGGTTTGATTAAAGATTAGAAAACACGATATTAAAACTACTTATTAAAAGATGGCATTTACAGTTGTGGTTTGATTAAAGATTAGAAAACACGATATTGCAAAATAATTGCAAACCCACCATTTACAAGTTGTGGTTTGATTAAAGATTAGAAAACACGATATTTTGATAGTTATGTGCCATACGAGATTTGCAGTTGTGGTTTGATTAAAGATTAGAAAACACGATATTGTTTTTTGTTAAAGGAGACTACGAAGGAAGGTTGTGGTTTGATTAAAGATTAGAAAACACGATATTTGGGATAGTATTAGAAATGCTCCCTACACGTTGTGGTTTGATTAAAGATTAGAAAACACGATATTATTTAGGTTATTTAATGCCAACCGACCAAAGTTGTGGTTTGATTAAAGATTAGAAAACACGATATTACGGTTCGTATATGAAACGTAGCCATGCAGTTGTGGTTTGATTAAAGATTAGAAAACACGATATTAAATGTTTAGAACATCCAATGGCAAATTCAGTTGTGGTTTGATTAAAGATTAGAAAACACGATATTTATGGTTTTTTATACCCAGCAACCAATTTAGTTGTGGTTTGATTAAAGATTAGAAAACACGATATTAAACACTTCTCCCAATTCATTAGCTAAATAGTTGTGGTTTGATTAAAGATTAGAAAACACGATATTTTTTTACACGCATTTTCACTCTCTTTTTTAGTTGTGGTTTGATTAAAGATTAGAAAACACGATATTTGATTCCTGGACACGATGTGGACCAGTCAAGTTGTGGTTTGATTAAAGATTAGAAAACACGATATTAGAAACAGGGACTGTATTAGGTTCTGTTTGGTTGTGGTTTGATTAAAGATTAGAAAACACGATATTACATTCAATGTTAACAACAAGTAGAATCAAGTTGTGGTTTGATTAAAGATTAGAAAACACGATATTCCAGCTAATGTGAATTCTGCAGATGTTACAGTTGTGGTTTGATTAAAGATTAGAAAACACGATATTCAACATAAACAACGTTTTTTGCATGAAAACGTTGTGGTTTGATTAAAGATTAGAAAACACGATATTGTAACATGTTAGCTCTGCAGGGGTGCAACTGTTGTGGTTTGATTAAAGATTAGAAAACACGATATTTAGATGCTGAAAGATTCGGCGATAAGTATGTTGTGGTTTGATTAAAGATTAGAAAACACGATATTAGTTGATGTCTTATCTTCTAATTATCAAGTATTTAAAAGTAAATATCGTGCAAAAAAATGCTTCTTTTTCAGTGCAAATGCCTGTTATTGAAGCATTTTTTTTATTTCAATATTGAAGGGACAAGTCACGACTTATCCGTACGTGTGCGTTGTTGTTAGAATATCTTTATCCAAATTCATTTATTTTGTGATATCCAAAAATGATATATCATTAAAAATAAATTTATTTAAAAAAAAATCAAAAATGAAAATTAGAAAAAGAAATCGATTGAAAGGATATGATTATTCCAGAAATAATTTATATTTTATTACAAATTGTGTTAAAAATAAGGTGTGTTGTTTGGGGCGTGTTGTTGCGGTAGGGACAGGTCGCGACCTGTCCGAAAAACATCCCGAAAAACATCCCGAAAAACATCCCGAAAATCCATCCGAATCAAAATATATCTGTAAATTAAATGAATTTGGTGAAGTGGTAGCAAATAAAATTCGTTGGTTATCTCATCAATATGAATATGTTGAAATTCATAATTTTGTGGTGATGCCCAATCATTTCCATTTGATTTTGGAAATTGATGCTACAAAATTGAATGATAAGCAGATAAAAATAAAATCAGTATCTAGTTTAATTGGTGCTCTAAAATCAACAGCATCTCATCAAATTCGTCAATTGGGATATGTTGATTTTGAATGGCACCGATCTTTTCATGATCATATTATACGAACGGATGAAGCGTATCAAAATATTTCAAATTACATTGATAAAAATCCAGAGAAATGGTTTGAGGATACATTTTTTTGAAAACATTAAAACAATTCCAATTGGCTTGGTGGAGGTGCTTTTGGTTTTTCCATTCGTCCCCAAAAATTCATAATATTGCCATATTGCTTATCGGTAATTCTTAAAATACTCACTTTTCCTAAAGGTGGCAGTAGCATTTTGATGCGTTTTTCATGCACATCAGCACTTTCACTACTGGCACAATGTCTGGTATAAACTGAAAATTGCATCATGTCAAAACCATCTTTCAAGATATTTTTTCGAAATAAAGAGGCATTTCTTCTGTCTTTTTTGGTTTCAGTTGGCAAATCAAAAAATACGAATAACCACATAATTCGATACCCATTTAGTTCCACAATGCCGGATATTTTATTTTTTTTCGCTCTCCAGTGAAACACTGTTGCAATGAACTTGCTGTTTTTTGTAACCCAACCATCAACGGACTTTTTTCGTCTTTAAAATAAACGGTTCTTGTGAGTACTTGCAACAGTGCAGCTTTCATTTCAGAGGTTAATAGTAGCTCATCATATTTATGTATCAACTCTAAAACGGCTTCATCAACTGCTGGTCTATAGGGTTCCATAATGTCATCAGCCAAAGCAAATGCATTGTATTTATTTTTGTGGTAAATACCCAACGTATTTAACAAACCACTACCTGATAATGCCCTTGCAGTGGCTGCTCGCAAAATGGTGTATCCATAATTCAAAAAAGCATTGGGATAATCGCCATTTCGCATTCTAACGAATTCAAAATCAAAGAGATTTTTCCAATAAAAACTGGCAGCAACTGCCTCTCTATTACTACTATCTCCACTCAAAACTTTTGAGGAATAATAGGCTAGAGGATGTTCTTTTTTTTCTAACCGATCTAATAAAAGTCCTTGATTGGTGATTTTTTGTTGGATTACTTGTTGCCAAAGTTGTTTTTTTAATGGAGTTGTAGCTTGTATTTGCTCTTTAAAAATTTCCTGCTGAATGTAATGTCCATCCAAATTCAACAACATACTTTGAGGCATGTGTGTTGTATCGCAAAAAATTACGGCAACATTGTTTGATACTAATTGAGAAATTGCAGGAATTGAAATATAAATTTCTTGATTTTCAATTATTATATAGCCAATATCTTCTATTGGAATTGTGCGAATTTCTGTTTCATTTTTAATGACTAATTGATTATTTTTAGTGCTTAAAGAATATTTTTTTGAAAAAAAGAGTGTTTTCTTAATCATATTTTTTTTCTAAAAGTACAAAAATTAAATTACAAACAGTTAAAAGTCAATTATTTGAAAAAAAAGGTTTTTAATCAATTGTAATTATTCCTGCTTACAGTTTGTTAGTAATTATATAATCGTATTTACTCTATCAAAAAATTGGTATTGTTTTTTAAGAATTTATCAAAGTAGTGTTGAGTTATAGCTAAGTAAGATTTAAAAAAAGGAAATAGCAATTTATACCATGGTTTTTACGTGACCACATCTGCTTTATAAATACGTTTGGTAGAGGTGTAATATAGATTTCAATTATTCCTTAACAGAATTGGTTTTACCAACGATGATAGTTTATTACTTTAAAAAAAGCTAAAAATGTGGTTTCTGGAAATCATAAAAAAATCTCCAGAAACCACATTTTTTTAATTTTATAAATAGAAAGATTATCCTTTATAAAAAGGAAATTTCACAACCGTTGCAGGTATGGCATTTTTTCTTATTTGAATGTTGATTTGACTGCCCAAACTAGAAAATTCAGTAGTCACATACCCCATTCCAATGCCTTTTCCAATGCTAGGGCTCATTGTCCCTGAGGTAACGATTCCAATCACATCGCCATTCGCATTTACAATATCATATCCATGTCTTGGAACACTTTTTTCGTTCATTTCAAAGCCTACCAATTTTCGAGTGGGTTTGTCTTCTTTTTGTTTTGCCAAGAATGTTGCATTTACAAAATCTTTCGTGAATTTGGTAATCCAACCCAAACCAGCTTCAATGGGTGAAGTGGTATCGTCAATATCATTTCCATACAAACAATACCCCATTTCCAAACGCAAAGTGTCTCTGGCTGCCAAACCAATTGGTTTGATTCCAAAGGATTTTCCTGCTTCAAAAACACGATGCCAGATTTGTTCAACGTCACTATTTTTACAATATATTTCGAATCCTCCTGCACCTGTATAGCCTGTTGCAGAGATGATTACGTGATCAATTCCTGCAAAATCGCCCACTTTAAATTTATAAAAAGGAATGCTTGATAAATCGACTGAGGTCAATGATTGCATGGCTTCCACAGCTTTTGGACCTTGAATGGCTAACAATGAATACTCATCAGAAAGATTGGTTAATTTGGCATTAAAATTTTTGTTGTATGTAGTAATCCAATTCCAATCTTTGTCAATATTAGAAGCATTTACCACTAGCATATACGTATTTTCTTTAATCCTATAGCAAATCAAATCATCTACAATTCCACCATTTTCATTCGGAAAACAGCTGTATTGTGCATCACCAATAGCTAATTTTGAGGCATCATTAGAAGTTACTTTTTGAATCAATGCCAACGCATGTTCTCCTTCTACCAAAAATTCCCCCATGTGACTCACATCAAAAACGCCCACAGAATTGCGAACTGTGTGATGTTCTATGGTTACGCCTTCATATTGAACAGGCATCTGAAACCCTGCAAATGGAACTATTTTTGCGCCTAAGGCTTCGTGAATGGAGTGTAATGCAATTGTTTTCATTTATTAAATTCTTTAAATTCAAGCAAAATTATTGAAAATTACATAAAAAAGGAACATTATTAATTCAGTATTTTTCTAAAATTTGAAAGAAATTATACTATTTTTGAAAATTATCTTTAAATACATTGTTTATGAAAAGTTCCAAATTCTTTTTACCCCTTTTTATTGTTCTTTCTTTCAGTAGTTTAGCACAAACTCCTACTAATTATTTATCAAAAGAATTTCATAAAGAAAGAAGAAATTTATTGCGTTCTAAAATGCCAAAAAATTCGGCGGCTGTGGTGTTTGCCAATCCTGTAAGAAACAGGGCGAATGATGTTGATTTTATATTTCATCAAGATCCAAATTTTTATTATTTGACAGGCTACAGAGAACCAAATGCAGTTTTAGTGCTGTTTTCTGAAAATCAAACGGATGATAAAGGAAATTCATACAATGAAATTTTATATGTTCAAAAACGCGATCCTAGAGCTGAACAATGGAATGGAAAACGTTTGGGAATTGAAGGTGCTAAAACTGAATTGGGCTTTTCAGTTGCTAAAAATGGAGAAGATTTTTTAGCAGATGCCATTGATTTTAAAAAGTTTGACAAGGTTTTTATTGAAAGATTCAATGACGATTATCGCAATTTGAGTGATGCTGCTGATGTGTTTGATTTGGTGAAAAATTTCAAGCAAAAAGCAGGCTACAATCCTGATATATTTTTATCAAGACCGAAAGAATATTTGTACACAAATATTGCTGAAACACCTGTAGAAAGTAGTGCGAATGTAATTAACATTATTGATAGATTATCTATTCAATTTGAGGATATTAAGGATGATGAACTTATCAAACAGTTTAAGTCTGCAAAGACGAATGAAATGCGTAAAGATATCAAACAAAAAATTACGCTTGCATTAAAACCAAAGACAAATATTGATTTAACTTTTTTAGAAACAAATTTGGCAACAATGCGTGAAATTAAAACAGAAGCTGAAATAAAATTGATTACAAAAGCCGTGCGAATTTCTGCCATTGGTCAAGTAGAGGTGATGAAAGCCATGAAACCTCATTTATCAGAAACTGAATTACAAGGAATTCATGAATTTGTGTATAAGAAATATGGGGCAGAATATGAAGGATATCCCTCAATTGTGGGCGCTGGAAATAATGGTTGCATTTTGCATTATATCGAAAACAATCAAACACAAGTAGGTAATGAATTGGTTTTAATGGATTTAGGTGCTGAATATAGAGGTTTTACTGCAGATGTAACTAGAACAATTCCTGCAAATGGGAAATTCACTCCTGAGCAAAAAGCAATTTACGATTTGGTCTTCAATGCGCAAGAAGCTGGAATTGCATCATACACAATAGGTTCAAGCATGGCTGAACCAAGAAAAATTGCTACTAAAATTATCAATGAAGGACTTTTTAAATTGGGAATCATAAAATCTATTGATGAAAAACACAATTATTTTCCTCACGGAACTTCGCATCACATTGGTTTAGATGTTCATGACCCAGGAAATTATGTGAAATTTGAAGAAAACATGATTGTTACTATGGAACCTGGAATTTACATTCCTGAAGGAAGTCCTTGTGATAAAAAATGGTGGAGAATTGGTATCAGAATTGAAGATGATATTTTAGTAACTAAAAATGGTCCTATAAATTTATCAGCAGAAGCTCCAAGAACTACTGAAGAAATTGAAAAAATGATGGCAAAGAAATCTGTTTTGGATACTTTTACATTGCCTGATTTGGATAAATAATGGGAAAATCTGCCATTATTCTAGGGGCAACTGGTTTGACAGGAGAAATTTTGTTGAAGAAATTGATTGCAAATCCTTCATACGAGTCTATAAAATTATTTTCAAGAAGTCACTCAAAAATCTCGTCACCTAAAATTCTTGAGTTTATTGTTGATTTGCAAAATCTAACCAGTTTTTCTGATGATTTTACTGCTGATGAAGTGTTTTGTTGTATCGGAACAACTGCTTCAAAAACAGCGAATAAACAACAATACAAGAACATCGATTTTGGGATTCCTGTGGTTGCATCAAAACTTTCAAAACAAAATAATATTCCAACGTTTATTGTGATTTCTTCAATGGGTGCGAATATTTCAAGTAGCGTTTTTTATAGTAAAGTTAAAGGTGAAATGGAAACAGCTGTTTTGTTGCAGAATATTAAAAAAACCCACATTCTTAGACCTTCTTTAATTGGAGGAGATAGAAATGAATTCAGATTTGGAGAAAAAATAGCAAAAGTAGTTATGGGATTATTAAATCCGTTGTTGGTGGGCGATTTGCAAAAGTATAAAATGATTCATCCTGAAAAGATTGCAAATTGCATGATTACGCTTGCCAATTCTGAAAATAAGCAAGTTATTTTTAGTTCAGACGAAATAGAAAATATATCAAATTATACTAAGTAAATGAGCCAAGAACAACCCAATAATCCCCTGCATGGCGTCAAATTAGCCACCATGTTAGAGCAATTGTATTTGGAATATGGTTGGGAAACTTTGGGAAATACATTGAATTTAAAATGTTTTCAGAACAATCCAAATTTCAAATCAAGCTTAAAGTTTTTAAGAACAACACCTTGGGCGAGAGAAAAACTAGAGAAATTTTATTTAAAAACCATGGTGAAATAATTTTCGATTAAAGTTTTAATCAAAATAATATCGATTCATTTTAAAAATATGAATTTAGAAAATTATTTAAAATTGAACAATTAATCTAACTTTTTTTGATTTTTCTCATCATTTTTTGTTGTTGTTTGATGGTCTGCGAACTTCCATCATGACTCCAACCTGGAGCGCCAAAAGCATACATAAATTTGTGTTTCCAGTTCTTGGATTTCTTTACATCTCTCCAAATATTTTTATATTCGTGCGTTAAAATGGTTATAGGATTATAAGAATTTGGGGGATTTGTCACTCCATATTTGATGTCAATAGTTTCATCCAACTCTTTCCAAGTGCCAAATATTCTGTCAAAAATATTTAAAAATCCACCATGATTCTTATCCATATATTCTGAATTTTGAGCATGATGCACTTGATGCATGGTGTGCGTATTCAAAATCTTTTCAGCAAAACCCAATTTTGGAACATACACTGAATGCAATTGAAATTGCCACAAAGCCTCAATTCCCAGACAAACAATCAACATTTCTGGCGGAAAACCAATGGCTGTAATCCACATATAAAAAAATGGTTTGTAAAGAATCGTAAACCATCCATTTCTAACTGCGGTTCCTAAATTGAAATTGTCAGAAGAGTGATGCACAATATGAGCCGCCCAAAGAAAGCGAACATTGTGGTTTTGTCGGTGAAACCAATAGTAACTAAAATCATCTGCTAATTGACATAAAATCCAAATATACCAAGCATAACCAAATGATTTATAACCAAATATATTAGTGCGAATACCATCAATGATTGGATTAAATATTTCATAAACAAAATTAAAAAGAACAATGGCTGCTATGGTTTTGGTTAAAGGTTCTAAAATGGTGGAACCAATTCCCATAATCAAACTTGCGCCTAAATCTTTCCAATGGTATAATTTTTTGTTTTTTATAGGCTGATGATGTTTGCTGTAAGCCAATTCAACCAAAATAAGCCCCAAAAAAAGAGGAACACCATATACTAAAGGATTTGTAAAATTCATTAAAAATATTCTTTTTTTAAATGTTGGCTTTTCGCTTTAAAAGGCAAAAATGACTATTTTTGAAAGGTAAAAAAAAATAAGTTTACAAAATTTTATACGTGATTTCTTTTCGTGAAAAACTGTAAACTTTGAAAGGTTTTATCGTTTAATTAAAAATATAATTGACAATTCTTTTTCAACGATTATAAATCAATCTAAAAAAAATTATTTCGAAATAATTTCCAAAACCAATTCTTTTGTCAATGGTTTTCCGTTGGCAATTTCTTTGATTTTTTCAAATGGGAATAAAAAGGTGCACCCATTTTTATATTCAGAGCAACCATAAGCTGTTTTGCCTTTCAAGATAATTCCTTTTTGACATTTTGGACACGGAATTTTTTCAGTTTTAGTTGTTTCAGTTTTGGAAACAATTCCTTTTTTGGGTTCTAATTTCACATTGAAATTTTCGTCAAAACGAATCAAACCAGCTACTTTTTTAGTTTCATAAGTAAAACCTGTCAAATGGGTTGTACAACCTTTTTCAATCAAACGAATTAGTTGATTTTCAGAGATTTTCTTGCCAAAAATTTCAAAAGGAATTTTGAAATCACAGTTATTTTTATATTCAGAACAACCAAAAGCAGCAGAACCTTTTAGGATTGTTCCTTTTTTACATTTTGGACATTTTTTTCCTGCAAGTTGTTTGTCTTTTTTGTCATTACGAGGAGTTGAGGACGAAGTACTCTTTTTAGTATTAGCAGATTGCTTCGCGGCATTCGCAATGACTGGTGAGTTTGATGAGATTCTTTTGACAGTCGAATTTGAACGCACTTCATTCACCAAATCTTCCACCATTTTTTTCATATTACTGATAAAAGTTCCAGCGTTGAATTTCCCTCTTTCAATTTCTTTCAAACGTTTTTCCCACTGTCCAGTTAATTCAGCTGATTTCAGCAATTCATTGTCAATCAAATCAATCAAATCAATGCCTGTTTGGGTTGGAATTACCAATTTTTTTTGACGCTCAATGTATTTTCGTTTAAACAACGTTTCAATAATACTCGCTCTTGTAGAAGGTCTTCCAATACCATTTTCTTTCATCAATTCGCGCATTTCATCATCATCTACTTGTTTTCCAGCAGTTTCCATGGCTCTCAACAAACTTGCTTCTGTAAAGTTTTTGGGAGGTTTGGTTTCTTTTTGCAAAAAAGAAGGTTCATGAGATCCTTTTTCTCCTTCTATGAATGTGGGTAAAATAGCGTGTTCATTGGTTTCTTTTTTTAGTGCGCTTTCATTAGTCGCAAAAACCACTCTCCAACCTTGCGTAATGATTTCTTTTCCAGAGGTTTTGAAAGGAACATCAGCAGCTTTTCCTAAAACAGTCGTATTTGCAACTTCAGAATCTGGATAAAAAACAGCAATAAATCTTCGAGTTATGCTGTCATAAACTTGTTGCTGATTGTATGGCAAATTCGCCTCAATTCCAGTAGGAATAATTGCATGGTGATCTGTGACTTTTTTATCATCAAAAACCCGAGTTGTTTTTTTGATTTTCTTGCCTAAAAGCGGTTGTGTCAAATCGCTATAATTTGTTAGTTTTGATAAAATTCCACCAACTTTCGGATATACATCATTGGGTAAAAAAGTAGTATCAACTCTTGGATACGTTACCACTTTCATTTCATACAATTTCTGTACGATTTTTAAAGTATCATCTGCAGAAAATCCAAATTTATTGTTGCAATGAACCTGCAAACCAGTTAAATCAAACAATTTAGGAGCATAATCTGTTCCTTTTTTTTTGTTGACAGACACAATTTCAAAGTCAGCTTCTTTGACTTTATTTGCCAAAATTTCACCCTCTACTTGATGTTGAAATCGTCCATCTTCATAATTGAACAAGGTATTTCTATACGTGGTTTGCAACTCCCAATAAGGTTCAGGTTTAAAATTTTGAATTTCTTTATAACGATTTACCAACATTGCTAAGGTAGGAGTTTGCACTCTTCCAATAGACAACACTTGTTTATAACCACCATATTTTAAGGTGTATAAACGAGTAGCATTTAAGCCCAAAAGCCAATCTCCAATCGCTCTTGAATAGCCAGCATAATACAAATTATCGTATTTTTTGGAAGATTCTAATTTTTCAAAACCCTCTTTGATGGCTTCTTCCGTCAAGGAAGAAATCCATAGACGTTTTACTTCGCCCTTATAATTGCATTGATTCATCACCCAACGTTGAATGAGTTCACCTTCTTGTCCAGCATCACCACAATTGATGACAACTTCGGCTTTTTCAAACAAGGATTTTACAATATTAAATTGCTTTCTGATGCCAGCCTCATCTGTAACTTTGGTATCAAAACGATCTGGCAACATGGGTAAATTGTTCAAATCCCAATTTTTCCAATGAGGTTTGTAATCTTTTGGGTCTAAAAGTGTGCAGAGATGTCCAAAAGTGTAGGTTACTGCATAGCCATTGCCTTCAAAATAGCCATCACGTTTGGTGTTGGCTCCTAAAATTTGGGCAATTTCTCTTGCTACACTTGGTTTTTCGGCAATACAGACTTTCATGAAGGGTTTTTAATTCGATGCAAGCTACTGAATTATTTTCTCAAATGCCAAACGTTTGTCTCCATAACTTGTCTTAATAATGCCACAATATTGATAGCCCAACCTTTTCACCAAAGATTGCATTCCTTGATTTTCTTGATGTGTATCGATTTTTAAACTTTGGATATTTTGTTCCTTTAAAAATGCGTGAAAATAGTCAAATACGAATTGTGCAATTCCTAGTTTTCTGAACTCTTTTTTGGTTGCCAATCTGTGAATAACGCCATATTTTTCAGTTTCTGGAATCACCCAATTTCCTTCAATAATTTTGTAAGTTGGTTCACCAGTTATAGAAAACATAGTGGTTGCAATGATTTGGTTTTCAGTATTTAAAACCACATAACTTTCGTTGTTTTTGATATCATTTTCAATTTGAGTTTTGTTTGGATATCCATTTTGCCATTGGTCAATTTGAAGAGACTTCAACAATGCTTTTGCATCATCAATAATTTCTAAAATGTTGGGAATATCATCAAAAGTTGCTTTTCTAATGTTCATAAATTATTTGCATAAAAAAACCACGAAATTCCAAGTATTTTTTGAAATTTCGTGGCTAAAAATACTATTTTATTTTAAGCTGTGACAGCATTTTTTGAGGCTGTTTTTGGGAGTTTTACCACTTCTTGATTTTGTAAAATATCTTGAATGGTTTGTCTTTTTCTGATCAAATAATCTTTGCCATCCACAACCATTACCTCTGCAGGCAAATACCGTGAATTGTAGTTGGAAGCCATTGAAAAACAATAAGCACCTGCATTGTGAAAACACAAAACATCTTCTTCTGAAATTTCGGCAATTCGTCTGTTTGAGGCAAACGTATCAGTTTCACAAATGTAACCAACCACAGAATAATAGCGATCTCGTCCTTCAGGATTTGAAATGTTAGTGATGTGATGATACGCATCATACATCATTGGTCTTACCAAATGATTAAAACCAGAATCAACATGAGCAAAAACAGTTGAAGTAGTTTGTTTCACCACATTTACTTTGGCTAAAAACGACCCAGCTTCAGACACTAAAAATTTTCCAGGTTCGAACATTAATGTGATTTCTTTGCCATATTCTGCGCAAAATTCATTGAAACGTTCTGTCAATTGAATACCTAATTGTTCAATATCTGTTGAAATATCATTGGGTTTATAAGGTACTTTAAAGCCACTTCCAAAGTCAATAAAATCGATATTATCAAACTGTTTTGCAACATCAAACAAAATATCTGTGGCACGCAAAAAAGTATCAATGTCCAAAATATCAGAACCTGTGTGCATGTGAATTCCGTTGATATTCATTTTGGTATTTTCCACAACTCTTTTGATATGAGGCACTTGATGAATGGAAATTCCGAATTTAGAATCAATATGACCTACAGAAATTTTTGAATTTCCACCAGCCATGATGTGGGGATTGATGCGTACACAAACCGGAATTTCAGGATGTTTTTGTCCAAATATTTCTAAGATTGATAAATTATCAATATTGATTTGTACACCTAATTTGGCAACTTCCTCAATTTCTTGTAATGAAACGCCATTTGGAGTGTAAATAATTCGTTTAGGATCAATGCCAGTTGTCAATCCAAGTTGCACTTCTTGAATAGATACAGTATCCAAACCAGCTCCTAAATTGGTAAAAAATTGTAAAATATTAATATTTGAAAGTGCTTTTACTGCATAATTCAATTTTAAGTTTTTAACGCCGCTAAAAGCAGTTGTTAATCTATGATATTGAGAAGCGATTTTATCTGTATCATAAACATACAAAGGACTTCCATATTTTTTTGCCAATTCTAAAAGTTGTGATCTTTCCACTTTTTTCTATAATTTTGAATTGCAAAAATACATAATTTGTTAACTATTTTGTGATTTGTATAAAAATACAACAAATTGATTTTTTTTGTGTTTTTTGTCTGTCAAAAGTTGTTAAAATCCGTTGAAATCCTGTTGATAACTAATTAAAACAACCTTTTTATTTTATTGGGTTAAATGGTAATTTAGCGAGTACTTCAAACCGATAAAACGAACGTGATTTCATGAGTCAAGAAACAAAATATACAGAAGATAATATTAGATCATTAGATTGGAAAGAGCACATCAGAATGCGTCCAGGAATGTATATTGGAAAATTGGGTGATGGTTCTTCTGCTGATGACGGAATTTATATTTTATTAAAAGAAGTTATTGACAATTCTATTGATGAATTTGTCATGGGTTCAGGAAAATCCATCGAAGTTTCTATTCAAGGAGAAAAAGTTACGGTGCGCGATTTTGGACGTGGAATACCACTTGGAAAAGTAGTGGACGTGGTTTCAAAAATGAATACTGGCGGAAAATATGATTCAAAAGCGTTCAAAAAATCAGTAGGATTAAATGGTGTTGGAACCAAAGCTGTGAATGCCCTTTCTTCTTTTTTTAAGGTTGAATCTACACGTGAGGGAAAATCTGCTTCGGCAGAATTTTCAAAAGGAGAATTGCAAAATCAAGAATTATTGGAAGAAACTTCTCGCAGAAAAGGAACCAAAGTTTCATTTATTCCTGATGAAACTATCTTCAAAAAATACAAATTCAGAAATGAATATGTAGCCAAAATGTTAAAAAACTATGTGTATTTAAACACAGGATTGACGATTATTTTTAATGGAGAAAAATATTTTTCTGACAACGGTTTGAAAGATTTATTGGAAGATTATAACAGTAAAGATGACATGTTATACCCAATAATTCACCTAAAAGGTCATGATATTGAAGTCGCAATTACGCATAGCAAAACGCAATATTCTGAAGAATATCACTCGTTTGTAAACGGACAAAATACCACGCAAGGAGGAACACATTTGGCAGCATTTAGAGAAGCTTTTGTGAAAACAATTAGAGAATTTTATGGAAAGAATTTTGAATCCTCTGATGTTCGAAAATCAATTATATCTGCGGTTGCGATTAAAGTGACAGAACCTGTTTTTGAAAGTCAGACAAAAACAAAATTAGGTTCTACTGATATGGGCGGAGATTTGCCCACAGTTCGAACTTTTATCAACGACTTTCTAAAAACGCATTTAGACAATTATTTACATAAAAATCCGGAAACTGCCGAGAAATTATTGCGAAAAATAATGCAAGCAGAAAGAGAACGAAAAGAGCTTTCTGGAATTCGAAAATTGGCAAAAGATCGTGCAAAAAAATCGAGTTTACATAATAAAAAATTGAGAGATTGCAGAGTGCATTTAGATGATATCAAACACGAAAATTATCTAGACTCCACCTTGTTCATTACAGAAGGAGATTCTGCTTCTGGTTCTATCACAAAATCAAGAAATGTCAATACACAAGCCGTTTTTAGCTTGAAAGGAAAACCTTTAAATTCGTATGGATTGAGTAAAAAAATTGTGTACGAAAATGAAGAATTTAACCTGTTGCAAGCAGCTTTGAATATTGAAGATGGTTTGGACGAATTGCGTTACAATAATATTGTGATAGCCACAGATGCTGATGTAGATGGCATGCACATTCGCTTATTGTTAATTACTTTTTTCCTACAGTTTTTTCCTGAATTGATCAAAGAAGGTCATTTATATATTTTAGAAACACCACTTTTTAGAGTTCGAGACAAAAAGGAAACCGTTTATTGTTATTCTGAAGAAGAAAAACAAGCTGCTATGGAGAAATTAAGAGGAAAACCCGAAATTACTCGTTTTAAAGGTTTGGGTGAAATTTCGCCCAATGAATTTGTTCATTTTATTGGTGACGATATTCGTTTAGACCCTGTGATGTTGGACAAAGAAATGTCAATTGAACAAATGTTGGAATTCTATATGGGGAAAAACACGCCTGATAGACAAAAATTTATCATTGATAATTTGAAAGTGGAATTGGATATTGTAGAGGAGGTTTAAATTTTTAAAAATATGAACATCAAATTTCAAACAAAAGAAGAAAGTAAAAAAGAGCAATTAGCTGCTTTTTTAAAACTAACACCTTCAGAAAGAGTGATTCATTTTTATAGATTGATGGAGCGATTGAAAGATTTCCCAACTCAAAAAACAATTAAAAATAATTTTGAAATTATCATTCATGAAAAATAATTGGGAAGAGAACATCAATCAATTTATTGGTTTGTCTAACAAATATCAAGTAAAAATGATTATGGTTGGTGGCGGTGCTGTCAATTTTCATGGATATCAACGTCATTCTGCTGATGTAGATTTTTGGATTTCAACGGTTGATGAAAATTTACAAAAATTGGTAAATGTTTTCAAAGATATGGGTTACGAAATCGATGATTTTCCTGACGAAGTTAAAAATCAAATGCAAAATATTTCTGTTAAGTTTTCTCCTTTAGATTTAGATTTAGAATTGATAACACGTTTTTCATCATCCAAAACTTTTGAAGAAGCCTATAAAAAAAGTGAAGAAGCGTTTATTGAAGGAGAAAAAATATTGAAATGGCGTGTTTTGTCTTTTGATGATTTGATTGATAGTAAAATTAAAGCACAAAGACCCAAAGATTTGTTGGATATTCAGCAATTGCAAGAAATAAAAAATGAAAAAGAAAGAGGAAATTAGTATCATTCTTGATGAAATTATTTCAAACAAAATCTATTTGATTCGAAATCAAAAAGTAATGATTGATAGAGATTTATCGGAATTGTATCAAGTGGAAACAAGGGTTTTAAAACAGTCCGTTAAAAGAAATATCAATCGTTTTCCAGAAGATTTTTTGTTTGAACTCAGTAAAAATGAATTTGAAAATTGGAGATCACAATTTGTGACCTCCAATGCTGACAAAATGGGATTAAGATACGCTCCAATGGCATTTACAGAGCAAGGTGTTGCCATGTTGTCAAGTGTTTTGAATAGTGAAAGAGCCATTGCAGTGAATATAAAAATCATCAGAATTTTTACAAAAATGCGCGAATATTTGTCTGATAATTTGACTGTAAGACTTGAAATTGAAGAAATTAAAAAGAAATTATCCAATCATTCAAAAAATATAGAATTGGTTTTTAATTATTTAGATGAATTGATTGATAAAAAAGAAAATCCAACATCAAGACCAACTATAGGTTACAAAAAGAAATCATAAAACTCAACAAATTATTTTTTAGATGAGTGAAGAAATAAACGAAAACGAATACGAAAAAAACATTCCTAATCAAGCTGAATCAGCACCAGAGGAAACTATTACCAAAGTTACAGGAATGTACAAAGAATGGTTTTTGGATTATGCCTCGTATGTAATTTTAGAAAGAGCAGTGCCTGCTTTGATGGATGGATTAAAACCTGTTCAAAGAAGAATCATGCATTCAATGAAAGATTTGGATGATGGTCGTTACAATAAAGTTGCCAATATTGTGGGTCATACTATGCAATATCATCCTCATGGAGATGCTTCAATTGCAGACGCAATGGTTCAAATTGCGCAAAAAGAATTGCTCATTGATATGCAAGGAAATTGGGGAAATATCCTCACAGGTGATAGAGCTGCAGCTTCAAGATATATTGAAGCACGTTTATCAAAATTTGCGTTAGAAGTTGTTTTCAATCCAAAAACTACCAAATGGCAGGCTTCATACGATGGACGAAAAAAAGAGCCTATAAATCTTCCAGTGAAATTTCCTTTGCTTTTAGCGCAAGGTGCTGAAGGAATTGCCGTTGGGTTATCAACCAAAATTTTACCCCACAATTTTATTGAATTGATTGATGCGTCTATCAAATATTTAAAAGGAAAATCTTTTACAATTTTGCCTGATTTTTTAACAGGAGGTATTGCAGATTTTTCTCATTATAACGACGGAAAACGTGGAGGAAAAGTACGCGTTCGAGCAAAAATTTCGCAGTTTGATAAAAAAACACTGATTATTACTGAAATTCCTTTCGGAACAACCACCACAACATTGATCGAAAGTATCATCAAAGCCAATGAAAAAGGAACCATTAAAATAAAAAAAATTGAAGACAACACTGCTGCTGAAGTAGAAATTGTGTTGCATTTGCCACCCAATGTTTCACCTGATAAAACCATAGATGCTTTATACGCTTTTACGAGCTGTGAAAATTCAATTTCGCCTTTGTGTTGCATTATCGAAGACAACAAACCTTTGTTTGGAGGTGTTACTCAAATGCTCAAACATTCTACTGATAACACAGTTTTGCTCTTAAAACGTGAGCTGGAAATTCAGTTAGATGAATTGGAAGAACAATGGCATTTTGCCTCTTTAGAACGCATTTTTATTGAAAACAGAATCTATAGAGATATTGAAGAAGAGGAAACTTGGGAAGGAGTTATTGAAGCTATTGATAAGGGATTAAAACCACATATTGCACATCTTAAAAGAGCGATTAGTGTTGAGGATATTGAGCGTTTGACGGAAATACGAATTAAGAAAATTTCAAAATTTGATATCGACAAAGCCAAACAATTTATTGAAAGTTTGGAACAAAAAATTGCAGGTGTTAAACATCATTTAAATAATTTGATTGAATTTGCCATTGATTATTTCAAAAGTTTGAAAGAAAAATTCGGAAAAGGCAAAGAACGCAAAACCGAAATCCGAATTTTTGATGATATTGAAGCTACAAAAGTAGCCATGAACAATGCCAAACTATATGTAAACAGAGCAGAAGGTTTTGTGGGAACTTCATTAAAAAAAGACGAATTTGTCACAGATTGTTCAGACATTGATGACGTTATTATTTTTAGAAAAGATGGCAAAATGATGGTTACCAAAGTCGATGCAAAAAACTTTGTTGGAAAAGATATTATTCATGTGGCTGTTTTCAAAAAGAAAGATAGAAGAACTGTTTATAATTTTATCTACAAAGATGGTTCAAAAGGGCCAAGTTACATGAAACGCTTTACAGTCACAGGCGTAACACGTGACAAAGAATATGATTTAACGAATGGCAACAAAGGTTCAGAAGTGCATTATTTTTCTGCAAATCCAAATGGAGAAGCTGAAGTGGTGACTATTAATTTACGTGCTGTTGGAAGCGTCAAAAAGCTGAAATGGGATATAGATTTTGCAGATTTAGCAATTAAAGGAAGAGACGTTCGTGGAAATACAATTACCAAATTCGCCATAAAAAGCATCGATTTCAAGTATGAAGGAGTGTCTACTTTAAAGCCAAGAAAAATTTGGTTTGATGACACAGTGCAACGTTTAAATGTAGATGAAAGAGGAGAATTGTTGGGCGAATTCAAAGCAGAAGATAAGTTGTTAATCATCACACAACATGGAAAAGCAAAAGCTGTAAAACCAGATTTGACGATGCATTTTGAAGATGATATGATTGTTTTAGAAAAGTGGAAACCTCAAAAACCAATTTCTGTAATTTATTTTGATGGCGAAAAAGAGCGCTATTTTGTAAAACGTTTTATTATTGAAACTCCTGAAAAAGAAGAACTTTTTATTTCTGACCATCCAAAATCGCAATTAGAAATTGTAGCAACAGATTATAGACCAATTGCAGAGGTTTTTTTCTCAAAAAGAAGTTTGGAAAACCTCATCGTAAATTTTGAGGAGTTTATTGCAGTAAAAGGAATCAAAGCACTTGGAAATCAGTTAACTACTGAAAAAATAAAACAAGTCAATTTGAAAGAACCTTTGCCTTTTGAAGAGCCAGAAATAGAACTTATTGATGATGTTGAAGTCATTGATGAAGAAATTGTAGCCGATATTTTGCCTTTAGAAATTACAATTGTTGAAAAATCAAACTCAGACTCAGATGAAGAAAAAACAATTATGAAGAAAAAAATTGATAAAAAGAAAAATGACGATGAAAGTCAAATTAAACTATTTTAAAATGAAACTTAAATATTTTTATTTATTATTGGCTATTTTGGGTGTGATTTACACTTGGTATTTCAATATTCAATATTTTCAAAGTGTTGAAAATGCTACTTTTACAAGTTTTATGAATGATGCACAAATCAATTTTGCAGGAAAATCTTTTGGTGCAGATTTAACTGTAGTTGTCTTTACTTTTTTTGTTTTTTTAGTTACAGAATCTTTGCGCTTGAAAATTAAGTTTTGGTGGGTGTTTATTCCCTTTACATTCTTAGTTGCGGTTGCATTTACTTTTCCACTTTTTTTATATTTCAGACAGCTAAAATTGGAGGAATTAAAAGAAATTTGATATTTCAACCAAAAAAAGTTGCAATTTGCAACCCTTTTAGATTATTATTTTTGCCAAGGATAATAATTTTTTCTTTCTGGTCCTTGCAAATCATGCATTTTTCTATTTCCAATGGTAACTTTTAAATCCGAAGTTACTACTCGATTCCAGGGTCTTAAATTTTTTAGTTCTAGAGATCTTAATTCAGGGTTTACAATACCTTTAACGTTCAAAACGGTAACCTTTTTTTTCCTATCCCATACGTTTATGTTTTTAGCCTTTGGTCCAGCTAATGGTTGCTGAGCAAAGACACTTCCAACGAAAAACATCAAACAAATAATTCCTAATTTTTTCATAATAATTTGCTTTTGAGTGAACTATTTTATTATTCAAAAATAGAAAACTAAAGAAGTTAATGGTGTTAAAAAAATGCTAACATACTCAAATACTTTTCTACGAATTATGAATTATGTAATAAATGAATCTAATTATACTACTAATTTAATGTTATTCAAAAAAAGCTCGTTTTTGATATGAATAATTTTCCAAATCCTTTTATTATTAGTTTTTTTCTAATTTTTCAATTTTGGGCAGTTGCATTGCGCAAAGTTTGAGTTTTCTGACTTTAAGAAAACTTATTAAATATGACGATTTTTTGAGTCTTATGCTTTGGAAAACGGTTTCAAAAATGGAAAAAGTAAAAATGCAATTGAAATAAATAACAAATATTACTTCATCACAAATTGTTGCAAATTTTTGTCAAAATGAATCATTTCATCAGGAAATAACTTATCAAATTCACTTTTTTCAATCAACTGTTGTGGAGTGCCTTTATAAATTTTTTTTTCAATCATCAAGGCTATTTCATCCGAAAATTTGATTGCCAAGTTTACTTCATGCGTAGAAATCAGTATAGTTTTTGAAGTTTCTGTTACTAATTTTTTCAAAACCTTGAATATTTTCAGGGTGTGATGCAAGTCTAAATGTGCTGTTGGTTCGTCTAAAATAATCAAAGGAGTGTCTTGTGCCAAAGCTCTTGCTATAAAAACACGCTGCAACTGACCATCACTCAATTCATAAAATCGATGGTTTTTTAAATGCGCAGTTTCAGTGAGTTCCATGGCTTTCTCAATGTTGAGAATATCTTCTTCCAAAAGCGTATCTACCCAATTTGTATAAGGCTGTCTGCCAAGTGCAATCAATTCAAAAACAGTAAGTTGACTTTCTGGTAATCGTTCTGTGAGTACCAAACTAACTAATGTTGCCAAACTTTTACTGCTATACGTTTCTAGTGGTTTTTCATTGATGAAAATAGTGCCTTTTAATGGTTTTTGAACTTGAGAAAGTGTTCGCAAAAAGGTAGATTTTCCAATCCCATTTTTGCCTAATAAGGTTACAAAAGTTCCTTTTTGAAGGTGAAATTGGATGTTTTCGCAAACTACAGTACGTGTTTTTTTGGAAGTATAACCAATACTTAAGTTTTCGGTATGTAAAATGCTGTTTTTCATTATTATACAAATAATTTCTTTTTTCTGACCAACAACCAAATGACAACTGGCGCTCCAAAAAGTGCTGTAATTGCATTGATAGGAAGCGTGAATTCGCTTGTAGGAAGTTGAGCGATGATATCGCAAATCAACAGAATAATTGCTCCTAATAACAAGGTTGCAGGAACTAAAACTTTATGATTGGAAGTCGTAAAAAACATGCGAGCAACATGAGGAACTGCCAAACCAACAAATGCAATTGGTCCTGAAAAAGCGGTGATAACTCCTGTTAAAATACTTGTAATTACCAAAATCGTATTTCTAGTTTTTTGAAGATGAATGCCCAAACTTTTTGCATAGTTTTCGCCCAACAATAAACTGTTCAAAGGTTTTATTATTGGAATAATGCCAATTATTCCTACAAAATAAAACACTGCAAAAATGAATAATTCTTGCCAACTTAGATTTCCCAAACTTCCAAAACTCCAAAAAACATATTGCTGAATCTGAGAGGCTTCACTAAAATACGCAAGTACACTGATAATAGCTGCTGTAAAACTGCCAAACATCAATCCAATAATTAAAATAGACATGGTATTTCGAACGTTATTGGCTGCAATAATCACTGCTGACAACACTAAAAAAGCACCCAAACTTGCTGCAATTGGCAAACTCCAATGTGTAAAAGAAGATGAAACTAAAAATCCTCCAAATAAACTAGAACCTAATAATAAAAAAGCAATACCTAAACTTGCGCCCGAAGAAATGCCCAATACAAAAGGGCCAGCCAAAGGATTTCGAAACAAGGTTTGCATCAACAAACCACTTACTGAAAGTCCTGAGCCAACCATCACAGCAGTAATTGCTTTCGGAATTCGGAAATTCAACACAATGATTTCCCAACTTTCTTTACTCGCATTTTCGCCCATCAAAACAGCCATAATATCCTGAATTGGAATCATTACAGAGCCCAAACTGATGTTCACAAAAAACAAAACAATCAGTAAAACTGAAAGGATTAAAAAATGTTTTTTGTAACTTGTTTTGTTCATTTTAAAAGTTCAATACTATTCAAATTTTTTAATGATTACTTTTTTATGCTACATAATCCCTTAAAAAAGCAACTAATTTTTCAATCGCCAAACCTCTATGTGAAATCCGATTTTTGTCTTCTGAACTCATTTCAGCAAAGGATTTTTCAAATCCATTTGGTTGAAAAATGGGATCATATCCAAAACCTTTGTTTCCTTGTGGTTGCATCAAAATTGTTCCTTTGCAAATGCCTTCAAAATAATATTGATTTCCATCCAAATTCAAACAAATCACAGTTCTGAATTGTGCATTTCTGTCAGTAAAACTAGCCATTTCGTACAATAATTTTTCCATATTTTTTTCAGCATTTGTTGGCTCACCAGCAAAACGTGCAGAATAAACGCCAGGTTTTCCATCAAGTGCAGCTACTTCCAAACCAGTATCATCAGCAAAACAATTGAGTTGATAATTATCGGTAATATAATTGGCTTTTAAAATGGCATTTCCTTGCAATGTAGTTTCAGTTTCGTCAATTTCTTCCTCACAATTGATGTCTTTTAAAGAAACCAATGTTATCGAATTTGGTAGCATTTCCTGAACTTCTTTCAGTTTGTTGATATTATTGGTAGCAAAAACCAGTTTCATGAATTCTTTTTTTTAAAAAAGCAAAACTAATCAAAATTTTAAGGGTTTTTGTAGTTTGTGTTGTTTGAAATGTTTCTGTTGTTTGAAATGTTTCTGTTGTTTCTATTGTTACATTGATACATTGTTACATTGTTTCTATTGTTACATTGTTAAATTGATACATTGTTACATTAATTCACTGATGATGATATGGCTCATTTTTCAAAATAGTAAAAGCTCTATACAATTGTTCTATCACAAAAACACGAATCATTTGATGCGAAAATGTCATTTTTGATAGCGAAATTTTGCCTAGCGATTTTGCATATACAGCCTCAGAAAATCCATATGGACCACCAATTACTAAAACGAATTGTTTGACGCCTGCATTCATTTTTTTCTGTAAATAGGATGAAAATTCTAAAGAGCTAAATTGATTGCCGTTTTCATCCAACAATAGCAATTCGTCTGTTGGTTGCAATTTGCTGAGAATCAGTTCGCCTTCTTTTTCTTTTTGTTGTGATTCGCTTAAATTCTTGGCATTTTTGATATCAGGAATCATTTCAAATTCAAATTTGATGTAATGTTTTAAGCGTTGTTGGTATTCATCCATCAGCAATTGCAGTGGTTTACTGTCTGTTTTTCCGATGGCAAGCAGTTTGATTTTCATACCTCAAAATTACAAATTATGACAATTGAATTTGTATTTTTACCACAATTAATAAAAAAACATGATTTCAAAAGCACAATTTGAAAAGGAAATACAACTGATTATCGAAAATGCCATCAGAGAAGATGTTGGTGATGGCGATCACAGTTCGCTTTCTTGCATTCCAAAAGAAGCGAAAGGGAAAGCAAAATTGTTGGTAAAAGACCAAGGAATTATTGCAGGAGTGGCATTTGCAAAACAAGTTTTTGAATATGTTGATGCCAATTTAAAAGTAGAAACCTTCATCAATGATGGTGAAAAAGTAGCTTTTGGCGATGTTGTTTTTCATGTTTCAGGAAGTTCGCAATCCATCTTAAAATCGGAACGTTTGGTGCTGAATGCCATGCAACGAATGAGCGCTATTGCTACAAAAACAGCTTCGTTTGTGGAATTATTGAAAGGCACAAAAACCAAAATTTTAGATACCAGAAAAACCACTCCAGGTATTAGAGCCTTAGAAAAATGGGCTGTAAAAATTGGAGGAGGAGAAAATCACCGTTTTGCGTTGTATGACATGATTATGATTAAAGACAATCACATTGATTTTGCTGGCGGAATTTCAGCAGCAATTAGCAAAACAAAAGCCTATTTAAAAGCAAAAAATCTCGATTTGAAAATTATTGTGGAAGCTAGAAATTTGGATGAAATTTCAGAAATTCTTCAAAATGAAGGTATTTATAGAATCTTAATTGATAATTTTTCTTTTGAAGATACCAAAAAAGCAGTCGATTTGATTAGCAACAAATGTTTGACAGAATCTTCTGGAGGCATCAACGAAAATACTATTAGAAAATATGCAGCATGTGGTGTGGATTATATTTCATCAGGCGCTTTAACACATTCTGTGTATAATATGGATTTGAGTTTGAAAGCTATGGATTGATGTATCAATGTAGCTATGTATCAATGTAACAATTTACTAATCTAACAACAGAAACAACAGAAACCCTCAAACAACTGAAACAAAAAAATGTCCAAAGAAGTAGAAGCGCAATTACAAAAAATACCCATCATTAATTGGTTGATGAAATTTGGAAAGAAAATCAAAATTCCGGGTTTGGAAGGCATGTCTTTATATGACGTGCTTGAATTGTATGTCATTGGCATCATCAAAGGAGCATTAACGTCAAGAGCAGGAGGTATTGCTTTTAGTTTTTTTATGGCGATTTTTCCGTTTTTTCTATTTATTTTAACGCTCATTTCCTACATTCCTATTGATGGTTTTCAAGAGGAATTATTTACTTTTATTAGGGGTGTATTGCCACCAAAAACCTTTGAAGCAGTTCGAGTTGTTTTGGGCGATATTATCAACAATCAGTATGGAGGTTTGTTGTCTTTCGGATTTATTTTGTCAATTTTTTTAATGACAAATGGCGTAAATGCTATTTTTGGAGGCTTTGAATATTCCTATCATGTTAAGGAATTTCGAAACGTTTTTAGAGCCTATTTTGTGTCGTTAGGCGTTTCATTGGTATTGTCATTTTTTTTGATAATCACAGTCACCTTAACCATTGTATATCAAGTAGCTATTTCAAAAATAAATGATAGAGGTTGGTTAAATACGGATGATTTAAACCTGTTTTTAATCGGTAAAAATATCTTGTTTTTAATCATGATTTTCACCATTGTTTCGCTGCTTTTTCGATATGGAACTAAGCAAGGAAAAGACGTAAAATTCTTTTCAGCAGGCGCTATTTTGACAACAGTTGTTTCGCTATTTACCTTTTATTTATTCGGAATTTATGTTGAGAAATTTGCGCAATACAATCAGTTGTATGGCTCAATTGGAACGCTTTTAATTTTGATGTTATTCGTTTGGTTAAATGCCATTATTCTCTTGTTAGGTTTTGAATTGAATGCTTCTTTGTATTCACTAAAATGGAGAAATAAAACTCAAAAACGACTTGAAAATAGCTAGGTTTTATCGATATTTGCGACTTGATTAGGAATTAGGAATTACGAATTATCAAGTATAAATTCGTAATTCCTAATTAAAAATTTGTAATTAATTATATGAAACCAAGCATTCCAAAAGGAACTAGAGATTTTTCACCAACAGAAGTTGCTAACAGAACTTATATCATCAATACCATAAAAACCACTTTTGAAAACTTCGGATTTCAGCCAATTGAAACACCTAGTTTTGAAAATTCGGAAACCTTGATGGGAAAATATGGTGAAGAAGGTGATCGTTTGATTTTTAAGATTTTGAATTCTGGGGATTATTTGGAGAAAGTAACTGAGCAATTTTTGGCGGATAAAAATAGTTTAAAACTCACTCCTCAAATCTCCGAAAAAGCTTTGCGTTACGACCTCACTGTCCCTTTTGCAAGATATGTTGTGCAACACCAAAATGACATTACATTTCCATTTAAACGCTATCAAATTCAGCCAGTTTGGCGCGCAGATCGTCCTCAAAAAGGGCGTTTTAGAGAATTTTATCAGTGTGATGCTGATGTGGTTGGAAGCGATTCTTTGTGGCAAGAAATTGATTTTATAAAGTTGTATGACACCGTTTTTTCAAACTTAGGTTTGAAAGGAACTACCATCAAAATCAACAATCGCAAAATCCTTTCTGGAATTGTAGAAGTGATTGGGGCATCAGACAAATTGATTGATTTTACAGTGGCTTTGGATAAACTAGATAAAATTGGCAAAGAAGGGGTTGAAAATGAAATGATTTCTAAAGGAATTTCTAAAGAAGCCATCGCAAAAGTGCAACCTTTGTTTGATTTTTCTGGCAATAATTTGAATAAACTAACATCCTTAGAAAACCTTTTAATCACTTCTGAAGAAGGAAAAAAAGGTGTTTCAGAATTGCGTTTTATTATTGAAAACATACAGCAATTAGGGTTACAATCTGCTGATTTAGAGATTGATGTTACCTTAGCAAGAGGTCTCAATTATTATACAGGTGCCATTTTTGAGGTTGCTGCTCCCAAATCCGTAAGCATGGGTTCTATTGGTGGTGGTGGAAGATATGATGATTTGACAGGAATTTTTGGATTGAAAGATGTTTCTGGAGTGGGAATTTCCTTTGGATTGGATCGAATTTATTTGGTTTTAGAAGAACTACAGTTGTTCGAAAAAGTGGCTTTGCCAAAACCAACAGTGTTGTTTTTAAATTTTGGTGACCAAGAAGCATTGTTTTGCATGAAAGCCATTGCTGAATTGAGAAAAGATGGAATCAAATCAGAATTGTATCCTGAAGCTACAAAACTAAAAAAACAACTGAATTATGCTGACAAACGCGAAATTCCGTTTGTGGTCATTGTTGGTTCTCAAGAAGTAGAAAAGCAAGTTTTTACATTAAAAAACATGATTTCAGGCGAACAAACAAGTTGTTCTTTATCTACATTATTTGGTGTAGTAAATAAATAAAGCCTTAAATTTGCATTTTTAATTATACAATTAAATGTTTGAATTGCGAACTAACATGAACGACGAAATCATCAACGAAATAGGAGAAAATCATATTGGAACTTCAGCTCAAAACCCTATTAGAGCTGATGCTTTTGAACTTTCTGACCAAGAAAAAATAGATAAAATTCAAGAAAGCGTGAAAGATATCTTACACACTTTGGGCATGGATTTAACAGACGATAGTATTCAAGGAACTCCAAGAAGAGTTGCCAAAGCCTTCGTTAATGAAATTTTTATGGGTTTAAATCCTAAAAATATGCCAAAAGCATCCACTTTTGAAAACAATTACAAATATGGAGAAATGTTGGTAGAAAAAAATATTGTGGTGTATTCTACTTGTGAACATCATTTATTACCAATTATTGGACGTGCACACGTGGCATATATTTCGAATGGTAGAGTAGTTGGGCTATCGAAAATGAACAGAATCGTTGAATATTATGCCAAAAGACCTCAAGTGCAAGAACGTTTAACGATGCAAGTTGTGCAAGCCATGCAAGATGCATTAGGCACTCAAGATGTTGCTTGTATAATCGATGCCAAGCATTTGTGTGTTAATTCTCGAGGAATTAAAGACATCGAAAGTAGTACTGTAACTTCCGAATTTGGGGGGAAATTCAAAGAAAAAGAAACCAAAAGAGATTTTTTAGATTATCTAAAATTGGAAACGAAGTTTGAATAAGTTGAGGTAGAAGAATTAAGACTAAAGCAGAAGAATTAAGACTAAGGCAGATGACTAAGGCAAAAAAGAGAATAGAATAAAGAGCTAAAACTTTTTAATCCAACATCTTTTGACTATCGAACAACAGCCAAAAACAATTAACCAATTCCATGAGTCAAATAACCACCAGTACTTTTTTTAAAGTAGAAACATTTTCAAATAAATGGTGGGCATTTACACAAATGCAATTAGGTCATCGCGGTTTGAAAAATGTTGCTGGTCTCACTTTTTATAAGATATTAGGCTCAGGAGCAAAAAATGGTTTTAGTGCGATTCCGAATTTTGGAACTTATGTTTTATTTTGTATTTGGGATTCTGAAGAATTTGCCAATACTTTTTTCAAAGAAAATTCATTTTTTAAAAACTACCAAAAACGTAGTAGCGAACATTTTACAGCTTATTTGAATTCTTCTGAAGCTCATGGTTTTTGGGATGGCACTCAACCTTTTAAAAAAAATGCAATATTATCTAAAGACAAACCAGTGGTTGTCCTTACGAGAGCTCGCATTCGATTCAAAAAACTCTGGTCTTTTTGGAGCAAAGTAGGAACAGTAAGCCAAAGTTTGGAGGGTTATGATGGGTTGGTTTTGTCTATTGGAGTAGGTGAATGGCCTTTGATTCAGCAAGCCACTATTAGTATTTGGAAAACCCAAGCAGAAATGATGGATTATGCCTATAAAAATCCAAAACATAGAGAAGTAGTATTATTGACTAGAAAGCTAAACTGGTATAAAGAAGAATTATTTGCAAGATTTGTTCCTTTTAAATTTGAGGGAATTTGGGATGGAAAAGATGTAGCAACAACATTTACTAATATCGTTTAAAAGAAAATTGATAATTTTTTCGATTTTAGTTTCAAAATGTTTTTGAGTTTTGCTTTGTATCGTATGTTTATTTTCAATAGTGTTATTAAAAATCTTTTACAAAAAAAAATCAAGACCTCACAGCTCCCAAAGCATAAAGTTGCTCTAAATTTGGGGTTTCACTTCCTCCAGCAGGTTCTAAAGTGATACCAAATGCTTCTGAATTATTCGAATTTTTTATTGTGAAAATCTTATTAGCATCCGCACTGAAATTGTCTAAAGTTCCCAAACTTGTCGGAGTTAAAGGGGTCACTTTTAGTGACCATATTTGATAAACTTTTCCTTTAGGAGGTGTTGGCAAACCTTTGGCATCCAAATAAATATTTTTGGTTTTTTTATCCCAATACACTTTTGCATAGGAACTGGGAGAGGCATTTTGTCCTGCTAATGGTACAGAAATAATGTCTTTATCTCTAAAAATTTCAAGCAATTTTTCTGTTTGAGACAAACTATTTTTTACCCTGTCAATTTGCTCTTCTAATTGTTGTTTTTCGCCGGCAACCATTGTGGTTGATTGTTTGTTTTGAAAATTAGTATACACAAGAACACCCCCCAAAATAAAAGCGGCAACCCAACCTGAATACGTCCAAAAATTTTTTTTCGGTTTTTGCATTGGAATAACTTTTGGTTCGTTTGAAATCTTCTTTTTGATAGCGTCAAATGAATAAGAATCTCCTTGATTTGTGGCAGCAGTGAGTAGTACAATTGCTTTTTCGATGGCAATTACTTCAGCCATCAATTCTGGATATTTTTGAATTGCATCATGCACTTCTTCGTTTTCTTTTTCAGAAAGCGAACCTGCAACGTACAGTTCTAATATTCCAGATGCTATGTATTCTTTTATGTTCATTTTTACAATCCTAGTATTGAACGCAATTGTCCAACACATATTTTATTTTTAGTTTTTATGGTGCCCAAAGGCATGTTCAACTCTTCGGAAGCTTCAACTTGTGTAAATCCTCTGAAATACAACAATTCAATTAATGATTTGCAGGTTTCCCCCAATTTATAAACAATATCTTTTAAACCAATTGCATTTGTGCTACTGTTTAAATCATCATGTGTTTCAAGAATATCTACGAAAAAATCAGTAGTTTGGTTTTGTTTTGATTGTTTAAAATTTTTGGATCGAGTGTGGTCAATAGCTGCATTTCGTGCAATATTTAATAACCATGTAAAAAATCGTCCTTTGCTTGGTGAGTAAGAAGCAGCATTGTTCCATGCTTTTAAAAAAACGTCTTGAGTAATTTCTTCTGTCACCTCAGGATTTTTTACAATCGTATTTATAACACCTGCAATACTTTTACAATAAGCATTGTAAAGTTTTTCATAGGCTTGCACATCTTTTTGCTGAAACTGTAAAATTAAAAGCTCTTGATTTATCATAATATCAAGAGCTAAAATAGTAAAAAAAAATAGTTTGGCTAGTTTCTTTTGATAAAAATAAAATCTCCTCCTTCATCACCAGTATTTGCAATTGGTGCATATTGTGGTTGATTTTCTCCAGTTGTGTTATTGATTACTGGATCTTCAATCATATTGAATAATTGTCCTGCTGAAATGTAAGTATCAGTATTGTCTTTTAATTTTTTCAAAAGATATTTCATAAATACACTTTCATTAGGAACTGTCGTTAAAGTTCCACTGGTGATAGCTTTTCTACTTGGCAACTCATATTTTTTCTGAACTGCTTTTGTAGCTTCTTTAAAATCTCGATTTCTAACTAAAATACTTCCACTAAAACAAGCATCTGCAATCAACAAAGTGTGTCTTGAATTAATGGCTTTTATATAAGAAACAATACTGGTATTTAAAATTACATTTCCTTCAAATTCCATTTCAGCATCCGAAGGCATCCAATAACCTTTTTCACTGGCTTTGTCATAGTTTCCATGTCCTGCGTAAAAAATGACTAAATTATCATTTTTGGTAATTTTATTTTTTAAATTATAAAATTCCCTAATAATTTCGTTTTCTTTCGCATTTTTTAGGACACTAACATTTTGTTTGTCAAAATTATAGTAAGTAACCAAAATATCAGCCAAAGCTTGAGCATCTTTAGTTGGTTCTCCATTTAAACTTTGGATGGTTTTATCTTGATATTCACTAACACCAATTATCAATGCATAATACTTTCCGAAGCCAATATCTAAATTTTCTTTTTTGTCAACATTGGTAATATCAGCATCTATGATTTCTGGAGAATTTCGTTTGATAACAAAACTTTTTGTTGAGGACGCTTGTTTTAAATCAGTTGCTTTTACAATCAAATCGTTTTTTCCATATCCTAATGGCACACTAACAAAGAAAGTTCCATCTTCAGAAACACTTGCTTCTTTGCCATTAACAGTGATTTCGAAAATGCCATCTGCATCAGTTGCTTTTCCTTTTACTGTAATTGATTTGGCTTCCACAATTTTAAATCCTCTTACTTCTTCAACAATTGGTTCCGTAATGACAATTACTGGAGGATTGTTATAGCTGTCAGTTTGGTATTTAATATCTAAATATTCTGCGCCAATTTTTCGATCAAAATAAATGGTGTATCCAAATTTATTGTCAAAAAATCGTTCAAAAGGAGTTTCGCTCACATACGTATTGTTGATGTAAAAACGAATTAATGAACCTGATTTTACAATTTTTATGACATTTAAAGCATTAGTTCCTGTTTTGATTACGGATGAAAATGTGAGTGGAATGATTTCTTTATAGACATCATTATCAAATTTTCGGAATTTATAATTTCCATTTCCTGACAACAAAAAGCTGAATTCGTTTGAAGAATTTTTTCTGCCAAAAGTAATTCCATACCAACCTGTAGAGGTGTTTTCTTCGCGAATAGCAGATTCTATAATAAAGTCTTTGCTATCATCAATAGCCACATCTTTACTGATAAAAATTCCACCCTCTTTTTTTCTATGCATTATCAGTTTTCCTCCTGTAAGTTCTGTAGAATAATCGTCAGCATTCTCTAAATTCCAACTATTTGTGTTTGAAGAAAAATCATCGTATAAAGGAATTTTTAAAGCATCATTATTTACAATTATATTGTTGGTATTTTCTTTAATACCTTTGATGCTCAAATAATCAACTGAAATTTTTTGTTTGTAATAAACACCATAACCAATTTCATTTCCATAAAATTTTTCATAATCAATTTTGGTAATATAAGTATTATTGATATAAAACTTATAATATTCACCTTCTCTTTTGATTTTTATAGTATTTTCACCTCCAACGCCCTCTTTTAAATAGGTGGTTTTCGTCCATTTGATGATGTCTTCATTAACGTTATTAACAACTTTATTTACTTTATAATAACCATTTGTCGTAATCAAAAATTGAAAATAATTAGAATTTTTTTTGCCCCATAATATTCCAAAGGGTAAATTTGTTTCTCCTGAAACGTGTTGAAACTTGGTTTCTATTTCAAAATCTTTATTGCTGTCAAATTCTCTTGTGATATGACTTAACCGTCCCTTTTCATTTAATTTATGATTTAAATAATATTTTCCATTACTAATATTAAAGTCGTATTCGTCAGCATAATTAGTATTCCAATTATTTCCGTTTGAAGAAAAATCATCAAATAAAATACTCTCACCAATGTTATTATTGATATTATTATTCGTGTCGATATAATTATTATTTTTTGAGCCAATATACCTCATGCTCAAATAAGTTATAGAAATTTTTTGACGACCATAAACAATAAACCCAGTTCTTTCACCATAAAAAGTAGGAGCGTATTGCGTATGAACCAAAGCACTATTGATATAGTAGTTCATCGCATTTCCTTTTTTCTCAACTTTTAAATAGTTGTATTGGTTGTTGCCTGTTTTGATTTGGCTTGCAGTTGTCCAACCTTTTATAGCTGTAGATGAACCATTTGATGTTTGTTGAATATAAAACATTCCATTTCCAGAAATGAAAAACTCATTTTGATTGTCATTGTCTTTTCTGCCAAAAATAAGTCCATAACCTCTGTCTTGAACACCAATCATTTTTAAAAAAGAACCTTCAATATAAAAATCTCTGTTGGTGTCAATTCTTTTTTCATAGGTGGTATTCCAGCCACCATCATCTCTTTTATGGTCAAAATCGTATCCCCCATTTTTAATTTCTAAAGTAACATCATTGTTGTTTTGAGTTGCCCAATTGTTATTGTTATCATCAAAACCATCGAACAAAATAGTTTCTCCTGAAGTGATGTTTTTATTGATTATTGAGGATGTTTTGGTAACTCTAATATAATCAACTGAAATCTTTTGGTTTCTGTAGAGTTGGAAGGCTAATTTTTTTCCAACTATTGATTTATGAGTAGTTGTGTAAACATAGGTTCCATTGATATAAAAAGTAACTGTTTTTCCTTTTTTAGTAATTTTAAGAACATTTGTTCCATAATTTCCTGTTTTCAAGGCAGTTGATGCTACCCAAGCTTGTAGCGTAGAATAAGTTCCGCTTACGGATTCTGCCACTCTATAATAACCGTTTGCAGTGATTCCAAATTCTTTGTAGTTATTTTCATCTTTATAATCGTATAAAAATGAAATTCCATAATCTTGAACTCCAGAAATTTTTTGAATAGAAGTTTCTATTTCAAAATCGTCACTATCTGAAAGTGAAAAATCGGCTGTTGAAACTTTCCAAGATTCTGTTGTTCTTTTGTGTTCAAAATAATAGCGACCATTGTAAACGCTAAGTTCACGAGTGTCATTATTGCCTGTTGGCCAATTATTAGTGTTATTAAATTCTTCTTGGTAAACGTAAGTACTTTGACTAAATCCAAGAAACGATAATACAAGGAAAAAAAATACTATGTTGTTTTTTAGGATTTTCATGAGTGTTTATTTTATTTGTGATTCATTTCAATAAAAATAGGGACAACCTTTTCAACATTGCTTTTTGAATTGGCATCAAAAGCAATTTTATTACTACTGAAAGTTACATCAGTTCCTTTAAAAATGCTTGAAGACAAAGCGCCTTTTATATTGGATACAAAATCTCCAGAACTTGTTCTTGCTTTGCTTACAATATCATCAATATTTAGTTTGTCTTTGCTATATAAAACACACAAAATATCTCTTCCAGGATTATTATCAAATTCTATAAAATAATCCTCATTTGGTATTGCAATTTCACTATCAACATAATTGAAATAATCAGAGAAATTATCAAAAGGATACAATTTGTTCACTGATTTATCAGCAGAGCCAAAACCAATTAAATATACATATCCTCGTTGTTTGGTTTTTAAATAAATACGAAATTGTGTTCCAGAAGTGTAAGTATTATTAACTCTATATGTAGTATTTGTCGCTTTCACAATATTGAAATTTCTTGTTGCACCATCAGCTAATTTTATTGGCATATCTTCTCCTGTGTCTAGTTTCAAGGTCAATTCACCTCCTAATTTATTGTTAATAACTGTATTGATGTTTACATTAATAATAGTATTGTTATTAATATTATTATCATCTCTTTTATCAATCAACACATACGCAGTTTTTATTTGACGTTCAAAATCTGCATAACGAATCCAGAAGAAACCATTGTTTCCAAAATTAGTTCCCCAAGAATTCATGATTTCAAAAGCACCACCAGCTTTATTGTCATCATAACCAACAACTACCATTGCATGTCCATTAGTTCCTGTATTTGGAATCCAAACTTTGTTGGCATCTAACATCAAACTGTTGTATTGAAACAATCCAATAACCACAGGGTTTTTCTCAGAAATGGCTTTTTTTACTTTTCCAACTAAATTTACTGGATTATCCCATCTTGCTAATCGCTCATACGTTATTATTTTATGATTACTAGCAGAGGACAATACATACGATGAAGGTGAAGTAGTACAAGATTGATCAGTATAAGGAAATTCATTCATTTTTGCGGCACCATTCATATTTAAAACTTTCATAGCATTTTCAATGTAAGCACCTTCACAATTATTGTTTACACGAATTTGATTGTAAACAAAAGAAGGTGAATAGGTATTTTGATTGATCATAGCTGTGTTATATTGCCAATTATTTTTTACGGCATTTGCAATTGTTCTTGCACCAAAAGCACTTGCCCACCCAACACACGAACCTTGTCTTCCTTGACTTTGTGGAGTTGGAGCATAACCTTTAATGCTAAAAGAACTTGGCAAAGCAGTAAAACTTCTGGTAACTAATGGAACAGATTGTGGCAAATCTTCATATAATTTTTGGTCAAACTTTAGTCCTGTGCCAAAATTGTCTTGAGAAAATGCGCTTATTGAAATAAACAAACTGCAAAGTAAAATTGATATTTTTTTCATGGTCGGCGTTTTTAAAATGAGATTAAGCAAAAATCGCCATAAATATATAAAAAAAAATACGTCATTTGACGTATTCGTAAAATTTATAGATAGTATATGAATTATAATCAACTGAAAATTAAAATTATAGTATAAATGTCAGTAAAAATCACAATTTTTTAATAACGCACAATTTTCAATACCTTATTCTTTTTTAAATAGTTTTTTACTAAGTGTTTTGCCAATTTTCTATTATCAATTGGGGTTACTAATTTTCTAATAATTGACAAATCATTTTCTTGAAACGCCAAATTTGTGTGCCCAAAACCAACGATTTCATTATTTTCAACCAAAACAATTCCATGTTCTTGCAATTGTCTTCCTTTGTCAATAATCAAAAAATCGGGATGATTGAAATTTTCTTCAACAATCAAGAATTTCTTTTTGAAATTGTATTTTGGAGACAATTTGTCCAATTCCAAATAATATTTTAGTTTAATGAAAAGCTCATTTCCAAAAATATCAAATGAAATCGAATTTGCATGGATTTGGATTTTCAATGCCCGTTTTGAAGTTTTCATTAACACGCGATTTAATTCAGATTTCATGTTTTTATGTCTGCCAATATAAATCACGGTTCCTTTTTCATCATGAATATAAAAAACACCCAAAGATTCAGGTATTTCTTCAATCATTTTTTTCAGTTTTTCTTTTTCAAATTTTTTATCAAAGTATTTGATGGCTTTTTTAATGATGGTTTTTTGAGTATCTTTTTCAAGCAAAATTTTGAACAAATGAACGGTTGCCAAAGCGTCTCCAGAAGCTCTGTGTCTATTTGACATCGGAATTCCCAGAGATTTTGTCAGTTTTCCAAGGCTATACGAATTTTCTTCTTTAATCAACTCTTGACTCAACTCAACCGTACACAACGTATTTCGTTGAAAATTATATCCCAGTCTGTCAAACTCTGTTTTTAGGATTCGGTAATCAAAACTTGCATTGTGAGCAACAATTGTACAATTTTCTGTAATTTCAATAATTCTTTTTGCAACCTCAAAAAATTTTGGTGCATTTCGCAACATAGCGTTATTGATACCTGTCAATCTTACGACAAATTCTTGAATGTCTTTTTCTGGGTTTACAAGTGAAATAAATTGATCAACAACTGTTTGTCCGTCAAATTTATAAATGGCAATTTCAGTGATTCCTTCTTCATTGAATTTTCCGCCAGTGGTTTCAATATCTACGATTGCGTACAATTTCTTTTTCTTTAATGCGCCAAATTTAGAGAATATAATTTCGTTGACCAAATATGGCACTTCCAACGCGAATCATAGTACTGCCATTTTCGATAGCAATTTCATAATCTCCACTCATTCCCATGGATAAAATTTTGAAAGATGGATGCGTGTTTTTTAATTCTTCAAACAACTTTTTTAGTGATGCAAATTCGGTTGAAATTTGTTGTTTGTCCTCTGTAAATGTTGCCATTCCCATCAATCCAACAATTGAGATATTTTTAAGTTTCGTTAATTCTTCGGAAAATAAAATGCCATAAATCTCGTCAAAAGGCAATCCAAATTTGGTTTCTTCATTGGCAATTTCTGCTTGCAGTAAACATTTTATAATTCGATTATTTTTTAAAGCTTGCTTATTGATTTCTTGTAAAGTTTTAAAACTGTCAACGCCATGAATCAAATCCACAAAATGCGCCATATATTTCACTTTGTTGCTTTGCAAATGCCCTATCATGTGCCACTGGATATCTTTGGGCAAAGCATCGTATTTTTCAATCATTTCTTGCACTTTATTTTCTCCAAAAACTCGTTGACCAGCATTATAGGCTTCTTGCAAATCTGAAATCGGTTTTGTTTTAGAAACAGCAACTAAGGTCACATGTTTAGGAATACTTTTCTTAAAATTAACTATATTTTCTTTTATCATAAATTGAGTTTAAAAGTTTATAAGTTTCAAGTTTAAAAGTTCATAGTTAATTGCCAAAAGCCACCAACCAAAAACCATTAACTAATTTGCAAACAAATCAATAATTTGTGTCGCCAATGCTATTCCAATTCTTTCTTGTACTTCTAAAGTTTCGCCTCCAATATGCGGACTTAAAGAAACTTCAGGATTCATCAAAATTTGAATTTCAGGAGTTGGTTCGCTTTCAAAAACGTCTAAGCCTGCAAATTGCACTTTGCCACTTTCAATAGCATTAATCAAATCTACTTCGTTCAAAACGCCACCTCTTGCAGTATTAATGATACCAACACCATTTTTCATTTTAGCAAATTCTTTGGCTGTCAATGTATATTCCTCTCGTGCAGGAAGGTGCAAAGAGATAAAATCAGCCGTTGTTAAAAGTGTTTCTAAAGGTTGCGTTTCAATAGAAAACATCATTTTTTCCTGATTAAAAAAACTCAATTCAATAGTAGCTTTTTTTATTTCAGTATCAGAAGCTATCACATTCATACCTAAACCTATCGCAATTTTTGCAACTTCCTGACCAATACTTCCAAAACCAATAATTCCCAATGTTTTCTCTCTCAATTCAATTCCTTGCGAAAATGCTTTTTTCAATTCATTGAAATGCGTATCGCCTTCTAAAGGCATTTCTCTGTTGGATGCGTGAAGAAAACGTGCCATTCCAAAAAGATGTGCAAACACCAATTCTGCCACAGCATTTGAAGATGCGTCCGGGGTGTTAATAACATGCAATCCATGATCAATGGCAAATTCAACATCGATATTCTCCATACCAATACCACCTTTTCCAATCAATTTCAAACTGGGGCAAGCCTCGATCAATTCTTGCGAAACTTGGGTGGTACTTCTTACCAAAAGCACATCAATTTGTTCTTCATTGATAAATTTTTTTAATTGATTTTGAGCAACTTTCGTAATAATTACGGAAAATCCATTTTTTTCTAACATGGCAATTCCGCTTTTTGAAATGCCATCATTTGCTAATATTTTCATCCTATCCCAACCTTCTCAAAAAGAAGGCGTTTTTTATTTTTAAAGTAATACCAATCTAACCTATAATCTTTAATCTCCAACAACCAACAACCAACAACTAAAAACTCCTCTCCAATTCCTGCATTACATCCACCAAAGCCTGAACACTATACAATGGTAATGCATTATACATACTTGCTCTATAACCTCCCACACTTCTATGACCGCTCAAACCACTAATTCCTGCTTCATTTAAAAGCGTTTCAAAAGTTGATTTTAATGATTCATCTATCAAATTAAAAGTGGCATTCATCACACTTCTGTCTTCTTTAGCAGCAAATCCAACAAATAGCGGATTTCTGTCAATTTCGTTGTATATCAATGCTGCTTTTTGATTATTTACAGTTTCAATAAACGGAATTCCGCCTAAATTTTTCAACCATTCCAAAGTCAACATTGATACATAGACTGAAAAAACGGGTGGAGTATTGAACATGCTTTCTTTGCTGATATGCACTTTGTAATCTAAAATTGATGGAATTGCTCTTGAAACTTTACCAAGAATTTCTTCTTTTATAACCACCAAAGTAGCTCCTGCAGGACCCATATTTTTTTGAGCACCTGCATAAATCAAATCAAATTTTGAAAAATCTAATTGACGAGAAAAAATATCAGAACTCATATCACAAATCAATGAAACATTCGATTTTGGAAATTCTTTAATTTGTGTTCCAAAAATAGTATTGTTGCTTGTAACGTGAAAATAATCAACATCAGTTGGAATTGTGAAATTTTTTGGTATATAGTTGTATTTTTGTGATTTAGATGAAGCTACTTCAATAACTTGTCCAAAGTTTTTTGCTTCTTTGATGGCGTTATTTGCCCAAGTTCCAGTATCTAAATAAGCTGCTTTTTTTTCTAGTAAATTGTAAGCCACCATCAAAAATTGCATACTTGCACCTCCTTGTAAAAAAATAGCTTTGTATCCTTTGTTTTCCAAATCAAGGATTTCCAAAGCCAACTTACAGGCTTTATCCATCACTGCTACAAAAGGCTTGCTTCTGTGCGAAATTTCAATCAAAGAAAGGTTGTCGTTATTAAAATTTAGGATTGCAGTAGCAGCTTGTTCAATAACGGATTGAGGTAAAATACAAGGACCTGCGCTAAAATTGTGTTTTTTCATTTTTTTTTGATTTTAAGAGTTTCAGAGTTTCAGAGTTTTGACTTTTTCTCTTTGCAACTTTGTTACTTTTTCATATTTCCGATAAAAAAGTCAACGTGTTGATACCATCTGCATAATCCCATAATTCCGGATTTTGGGTTTTACCGAAACGGGTTTCATTAGGCAAAAAACCTTTAGAAACCACACATTGAATTTTATCTTTGTCTTGGTATAATTTTATTTTTAAATCAATTGGATTGTCATAATATTCATAAAAAACAGTGGCAATAGGAGAGGAGTAACTTTCATCTTCTTTGATCATCAGAAATCCGTTTTCTAACAAATCAAACTCGCTCATCAAATAAACAGCTTTATTATAATCGTAATTATTGGCGTATTTAGCGTTGTAAAGCAGGTCTTTTTTTTCATAAATTCCATTGAAAAAAAGATTAAAATCAAACTCTCTAGGAACATATAATTTGGAAACACTTCTACAACCCAAACCAAAATACGTAAAAATATCATCAGCCAAATTTTTAAAATCTTCTTCAGTTTCATTTCCTGTAATTACAGCTACTGAATTGCGACTTTTTCGGATAATATTGGGTTTATTACCAAAATAATACTCAAAATAACGGGCAGTATTGTTGCTTCCAGTGGCAATAACAGCATCAAAATCGGTCAATTTATCATCAATAAAAGTGATGCAATCTTTCAAAGTTGGTTCTATATATTCTAAATATTTTGCCAAGAAAGGCAACAAATGTTTGTCGTTTGAAGATTGTTTAACAAGCACATCATGTCCAGAAATCAACACTGATAAAAAATCATGAAAACCCACCAAAGGAATATTTCCAGCCATGATGATGGCAACTTTTTTGGGAGCAACTTCGGTCAAATTTTCTCTGGAAACCCAAGTTTCTAAGTTTGATTTTTGAAGTGCAGCTGTCCAATTTTCAATTGACAATAAGAGATTTTCTTCGGTAAACCAAGAATTATTTTCTTGAGCTAACTTCATTTGATGTAAAAATCCATCAAAAAACAATTCATTAAAATCGATATCAGTTGCTTTAGATATGCTTTTTCTTGAAAATTGACTTAAGAAAAGTCCTAATTTGTTAAAAGCGTATAATCTGCTTTTTATTAACTCCATTTAATTTGTATGTAATTATTTTTGGGTTTATTTTTGCAATTGCAAAGTTACACAAACAAAAAGAAAAAACGATGGCAATTATAATAACAGATGAATGTATAAATTGTGGTGCATGCGAACCAGAATGCCCAAATACAGCAATATATGAAGGAGCACAAGATTGGAAATATAAGGATGGAACTAACTTAAAAGGCAGTGTAATACTTCCAAATGGAAAAAAAGTAAACGCTGATTTAGATCAAGAACCAGTTTCTGACGAAATATATTTTATTGTGGCTGATAAATGTACTGAATGCAAAGGGTTTCATGACGAACCACAGTGCGCTGCTGTTTGCCCTGTAGATTGTTGTGTTCCTGATGACAATCATGTGGAAACTGAAGCAGAATTGTTGGAAAAACAAAAATTCATGCACGGAAGCTAAAAACTTTAAAATACTAATCCCCATTATTTTTGGGATTTTTTTTGCTTTAATTTGATTGTTTATTTTTAATTTTTTGTTTGATGATATTTTTTAAACTAATCTAGATTTTCTTCAATTCGCTCCATAATTTGAAATTTCTTTAAAGCATAATTGTTTCTTACTAATTTTAATGTTAGAGAATTTGAAAGTAACTATAATTCAAGTTTTGAAAAACAGAAAGAAGAAAAATTATTATTTTACTTTTAAGTTTAACAATCACTCTAAACTTTTTTGCCCATTCAGCATCAAAAAAGCTTTCAAGAATTCTCCAATATTTCCATCCATAATAGCGTCTACATTGCCAGTTTCGTGAGCAGTTCTTACGTCTTTTACTAGTTTATAAGGATGCATCACATAATTACGAATTTGACTTCCCCATTCATTTTTCATTTTATTGGCTTCAATGTCATCTCTGGCGGCTTGTTGCTTTTTCAGTTCAATTTCATATAATTGGGATTTCAACATTTGCATGGCAGTTGCCCTATTATCATGTTGTGAGCGTGAATTGGAACACTGAATTTGAATGCCTGTTGGTTTGTGAGTTAGTTGCACTTTGGTTTCTACTTTGTTAACATTTTGACCTCCAGCACCACTTGAACGTGCAGTAATAATTTCAATATCAGCAGGATTTATTTCAATTTCAATCGAATCATCAGCCACAGGATACACATACACAGATGAAAAACTCGTGTGACGCTTGGCATTGCTATCAAAAGGAGAAATACGCACCAATCTGTGAACGCCATTTTCGCCTTTGAGCCAACCAAACGCATAATCACCTTCAATTTCAACAGTAACCGTTTTAATGCCTGCTGCATCTCCAGCCTGATAATTGAGTGTTTTAAGTTTGAAACCTTGCTTTTCTGCCCACATGGTGTACATTCTAAAAAGCATTTCTGTCCAATCGCAACTTTCTGTGCCTCCAGCACCAGCTGTAATTTGAATTACTGCTGACAACGAATCACCTTCTTCAGACAACATGTTTTTAAACTCAATATCCTCTAAAAACGAAAGCGTTTTTTCAAACTGATCTTCTAGTTCAGATTCTTCAACCTCACCTTCTTTGTAGAATTCATACAACACGTTTAAATCCTCATTTAGTGAAGTAACTTCTTGATAATCAGAAACCCATTTCTTTTTAAAACGCAATTCTCTTAACAAAACTTCCGCTTCTTTTGGATGATTCCAAAAGTCGGGATTGGCTGTTTTTTCTTCTTCATTCGCAATTTGAATGAGTTTTTTATCAATTTCTAAATACGATTTTAATTTTTCAATGCGAATAGAAATATCCTTAAGTTGTTCTAGTGTAATCATACGAAGCACAAAAATAAATCAATTTTTAAGATTTTTAACTCAATTTATTTAGAGTTATTCAGTAATTTTATAACATTTTTTTAACTTCTTCAAAATCATCATCAATGATTATCGATTTAATTTCAGATACCGTAACAAGACCTACACCACAAATGTTGGAAGCAATGATGATCGCAAAAGTGGGTGATGATGTTTTTAAAATGGATCCTACAGTAAATGCTTTTCAAGAAAAAGTTGCTGATTTATTCGGAATGGAAGATGCCTTGTTTTTCCCATCAGGAACTATGGCAAATCAAGCAGCGATTAAATTGCATACCCAACCTGGAGATTTATTATTTTGTGATAAATATGCACATGTTTACAATTATGAAAGTGGAGGAGCTGCATTTCATTCAGGAGTTACGTGTAAATTAATTGACGGAAAAAGAGGCATGTTTACTGCTGAACAATTGCAAGAGGTTACTTCAAGTGGTCCAGAAATTTATTTGCCTTTTGCAAAATTGGTATGTATCGAAAACACAACGAATAAAGGAGGAGGCGCTTGTTGGGATTTTTCTGAACTCGAAAAAATTCAAAAAATAACCCAAGAAAAGCAACTTTCTTTTCATTTAGATGGCGCACGTTTGTTCAATGCGTTAATTGAAAAAAATGAATCGCCTAAACAATATGGGCAATTGTTTGATACGATTTCAATTTGTTTTTCCAAAGGTTTGGGCGCACCAATTGGTTCTATTTTGTTAGGTTCAAAAATGCACATATCAAAAGCGTTGAGACTTAGAAAATTATATGGAGGAGGTATGAGACAAGTTGGTTTTTTGGCAGCTGCTTGTGACTATGCTTTGGAACATCATGTAGAAAGATTGGCAGAAGATCATCAAAAAGCCAAAGAAATTGGGGCGGTTTTGGAAACGCTTTCTTATGTTACAAAAGTAGAGCCGATTGAAACGAATATTTTAATTTTTTATGTAGATAAAAATATAGGTGATACTAATTTTATTGAAAAAATGAAATCTGAAAACATCTTGTTAACGCCTATGGGAGAAAGAAAAATACGCATAGTTACCCATTTAGATTACACCAATGAAATGCATCAAAAATTAATTGAAACATTGAAAAATTTTAAGTGTTGATTAGCTAATTTCGGACTCTAATTTTGCCAATTCTTTAAAATTTCGGTTCAGTTTTTTAAGAAGAATTCCATACAATAATTGATAAAACAACCAGAAAAGTCCAAGAATAATGATAGTTGCAATTAGCATTAAAAAGACAACTAATAGAATTTGTTTGTTATTTAAATGATCAATATTTATTTTGATGGACGCAATTGTGACAACAATCATTGTCAACCCCAAATAACTCAAATTAAAAAACACATAATTACGAACTGTTTTTCGTGTTTTTAAAATCTTTTTCATCAATTGTTTGGTAGAATCTGTAGTAGAAATTTGTCTATAATTAAGATAAAATTGCGCTAAAAAGTAGAATAAAATTGCGTAGGCAACAATTTGAGAGTAGAAAACGAAATCTTCTAATCCCATTTTTTTGTATTGTTTATAGGCTTCTTCCATGTCCATAAAGAAATACAAAGAATTTAGTATTACAAATTCAAGAATTCCAATAATAAAAATCCATTTTACGATGGATGAGGATTTGGAATGTGCCATTTTATATATTTCTAAAGCAGAAAATTTACAAGGCATTTCAACCTGATTACTCCACGTTTTTTTATAATTTTCTAATAAATCCATTTTTATGGGTTCAAAATCGTTTTTAATTTTTCTTTTGCTCTGTTCATTTTTACTCTTGCATTTACATTAGAAATTCCCAAAGTATCTGCAATTTCATTGAACGGTTTGTCTTCTAAATACAAGAATATCAGTGCTTTGTCTATGTCATTCAACTGATGAATGGCTTTATACAAGGCTTCCAATTGTTTTTCTTCAGTATCATCATATTCTGTGGATGAAATTTTAAAAGCAACATCGCTAAAATCATCTGTTTTCACAGTTCTTGTTGACTTTCTATACAACGAAATTGCAGTATTCAAAGCCACTCTATACATCCAAGTACTAAATTTAGCCTCACCACGAAACTTAGAATAGTTTTTCCAAAGTTGAATGGTGATTTCTTGAAACAAATCATTATGCGCCTCTTGGTTTGTAGTGTACATTCTACAAATTTTATGAGCAATATTTTGATTTTTTTCAAAATCTGATAAAAATTCAGCTTCTAAATCTTTTTGCACTTAAATAGTTAGTTTTGAGTATTAGTAGTGTAAAATTAATAAATGTTACAGTTTTTTTTTAGCCTATTTTGTATTTAGATAAAAAGTGTAACTTTGTTCACTTCAAAACGAAATAAATTGAACAGTATTAAGCAAGATTTTACCATCAAAGACCTAGAAAATATTTCTGGAATTAAAGCTCACACTATCAGAATTTGGGAAAAAAGATACAATTTATTACAACCAAATAGAACAGATACTAACATTAGATATTATTCTCCTGAGAATTTAACGAAGCTTTTAAACATTGTTTTACTGAATAATAACAATTTTAAAATTTCAAAAATCGCATTAATGTCCAATGATGAAATTTTACTAAAATCCAGAGAATTGGCTTTTAGCAATGCGATTAATGACGAAGCGCTAAATTCATTCAAAGTATCTATGTATCAGTTTGATAAGATTTTGTTTAACAATACTTACAATACACTTCTACATAAAAAAACATTCAGAGAAATCTTTAAAGATGTTTTTATTCCATTTCTTGAACAAATTGGTTTGTTATGGCATACTGACACTTTATTACCTGCTCATGAGCATTTTATTTCGAACTTAATTTCGCAAAAAATCCTTGCAAATACTGAGAAATTGCAATATAATATCACGAATACCAATAAAACCTATGTATTGTTTTTACCTGAAAATGAAATACATGAATTGGGATTGTTATATTTGAATTATGAGTTGGTTTTGCGTGGTTTTCATACCATTTATTTAGGACAAAGTTTGCCTTTAAATAACCTAAACTATTTCTTAGAAAGTGGCAGAGAAATTTGTTTTATTACTTCATTAACCATTCAGCCTTATGATGATAAAATTGAAGAATATTTTAAGGAAATTAGCGAAGTAATGCAAGATACCAATAATAAATTCATAGCAACAGGAAGAAAAATCAAAAAGATAAAGCATTTAGAATTTAATTCAAATATTCAGCTTTTTGATTCTATTTCAGATTTGTTAAAAGTCTTATAAATTTAAAATAATTTAAACACAAATGTTTAATTAATAATTACTTTTGTTAAACAATTTAACTTATGAAAAAAAAAATATATATTATTGGTTCAGGATTTTCTGCTTTAGCAGCTTCATGTTATCTTTCAAAAGAAGGTTTTGAAGTAGTCGTTTTAGAAAAAAATGCCACTTTAGGAGGTAGAGCAAGACAGTATAAAAAAGATGGTTTTACTTTTGATATAGGCCCAACTTGGTATTGGATGCCAGATGTTTTTGAGCGTTTTTTTGCTGATTTTGGTAAAAAACCTTCAGATTTTTATCTGTTAAGAAAATTAGATCCTGCTTATCAAGTTTATTTTGGTGAAAATGATTCTGTCGTAATTGATGGAAATCTAAATAAAATCTTCGAAACTTTTGAAAAAGAAGAAAAAGGAAGCTCCGAACATTTAAAATCCTTTTTAGGTTCTGCAAAATCAAATTATGACATTGCCATCAAAGATTTGGTTTATAAACCAGGTATTTCTCCTTTAGAATTGGTAACGCCAAAAACGGTCACAAAATTGAACCAGTTTGTTTCTACCATCAGAAAAGAAGTTCGTAAAAACATTAAAAGCAACAAACTAATTCAAATTTTAGAATTTCCTGTGTTGTTTTTGGGAGCAAAACCAAGCAATACGCCTGCTTTTTATAATTTTATGAATTATGCAGATTTTGGTTTGGGCACTTGGCATCCTTTAGGAGGTATGTATAAAGTGGTGGAAGGAATGGTTACTTTGGCAAAGAGTTTGGGTGTTGAGTTTAGAACAAATGCCAATGTTGAAAAAATCATTACTAATGCTTCAAACGATATCACAGGTTTGACAGTTAATGGTGAAAAATTGGAAGCAGATTTAGTGTTGAGTGGTGCAGATTATTATCATACAGAAACTTTATTAGACGAAAATTTACGCCAATATTCAGAAAATTATTGGTCAAAAAAGACTTTTGCGCCTTCTTCATTGCTTTTTTATGTTGCTTTTGATAAGAAATTAGAGAATGTTTGTCATCATACATTATTCTTCGATAGTGATTTTGATGTGCACGCAAAAGATATTTATGACACTCCAAAATGGCCTGAAAATCCATTATTTTATGCTAGTTTTTCTAGTATTACTGATGACTCTTTTGCCCCTGAAGATTGCGAAGCTGCAACATTTTTAATACCTTTAGCACCAGGTTTGGAAGATACGGATGAATTGCGAGAATTGTATTTTCAAAAAATAATTACACGTTTAGAGAAATTAACAAACCAAGATGTTCAAAAAAACATTATATTTAAAAAGTCTTTCTGTGTGAATGATTTTGTAGAGCAATACAATTCATACAAAGGAAATGCTTATGGTTTGGCGAATACGTTATTCCAGACCGCATTTTTAAGACCGAAAATAAAGAGTAAAAAAGTAAATAATTTATATTTTACTGGTCAATTAACAGTGCCAGGTCCTGGAGTGCCTCCAGCCTTGATTTCTGGAAAAATTGCATCAGATTTAATTGTAAAAAATCAATAGTAATTACTATGAAAGAATTGTTCGACAATGTTTCAAATGATTGTAGCAAAATGGTTACTAAAAAATATAGTACCTCATTTTCTATGGCAGTTAATATGTTGTCTCCAAAAATCAGGGCTGATATATACAATATTTATGGTTTTGTACGATTTGCAGACGAAATTGTAGATACTTTTCACGACTTTGACAAAGAGCAATTGATGTCTCATTTTGAGAGAGATTACTATTTTGCAAGGGAGCACAAAATCAGTTTAAATCCGATTTTAAATTCATTTCAACAAACCGTAAATAAATATAATATTCCTGATGAAATGGTGCAGGCTTTCCTAAAAAGTATGAAAGCAGATTTGCACAAAACGGAATACAATACCAAGGAAGAATATGATGAATATATTTTTGGTTCGGCTGATGTTGTTGGTTTGATGTGCCTGAAAGTATTTGTAAATGGTGATGAAGCACAATATTTAGAGCTAAAAGATGCTGCAATGCGTTTGGGTTCTGCATTTCAAAAAGTAAATTTTTTACGTGATTTGAAAGATGATTTTGAGTTGCTAAATCGTTCTTATTTCCCAAATATTGATTTAGGTAAACTAGATGCTGTCTCAAAACAATTGATTATTGACGAAATTGAAGAAGATTTTGAGTACGCCTATAACAACGGAATTCTTAAATTGCCAGCAGAGGCTAAATTTGGCGTTTATATGGCATATAGATATTATAAAAGGTTGTTAAGTAAATTAAAAACACTTCCTTCAGAAAAGATTATGGATACAAGAATTAGAATTTCTAATCCTATGAAAATTAATCTTTTAGCAAGAAGTTACGTAAAGTATAAATTAAATATTATCTAATGTTGTACGCATTTATTACCCTTGGGGTTTTTATCGCAATGGAAGGCATTACTTGGTGTACACACAAATATGTAATGCATGGTTTTGGATGGTTTTTGCATGAAGATCACCATCAACCAGGATATCCAAATGTGTTTGAAAAAAACGATTTGTTCTTTGTTATTTTTGCTATTCCAAGTATGTTCCTTTTTATTTTTGGTTCAAATACTCAATATACTTTTCTGATTTTTATAGGTTTAGGAATCTTATTATATGGTTTGGCTTATTTTTTTATCCATGATATTTTAATTCATCAACGTTTTAAATGGTTTAAAAATACGAATAATTGGTATTTTAAAGCTCTAAGAAAAGGACATAAAATTCACCACAAAAACATGGGAAAAGAAGAAAGCCAATGTTTTGGAATGTTATTTGTTCCGTTAAAATACTTCAGAGAATACTTATAATCAACACAATTTTAACTTTAAAACATCTTTTGTTTTAATGTAACTAATTCAATATAAATGGTTTGTAATTTTTTATTTTTTTGATGAACAATTACGACTATATTATTGTTGGAGGAGGAGCCTCAGGATTAATGATGGTTTATAGAATGTCAAAAGATTCTTTTTTTGACAATAAAAAAATCCTGATTCTTGACAAAGAAAAAAAAGCAACAAACAATCGAACTTGGTGTTTTTGGGAAAAAAATGAAGGTGAATGGGATGATGTTTTAACCAAATCTTGGAAAAAAATCCTATTCAAATCTCCTATTCATTCGCTTGAAGATTCCATTTTTCCGTACCAATATAAAATGATTCGAAGTGAAAAATTTTACCATAAAATTTGGAATCAGTTAGCAAATAAAACCAATATTACTTTTATTGAAGAGGCTGTTTTGAGTATTCATCAAGAAGAAAATTCAGCAAAAGTGATTACTTCTTCAGCAACTTTTCATTCAAAAGTGGTATTAAATAGCATTATTTTTTCTGATGAATATAAAAAGCAAACAAAATTCCCTGTTTTACAGCAGCATTTTGTTGGATTTTTCATAAAAACTTCAGAAGATTCTTTTAATGATGAATCTGCGACTTTTATGGATTTTAAAATTCCTCAAAAAGGAAATACTCGATTTATGTATATTTTGCCTTACAGTAAAAATGAAGCGCTTTTTGAATATACGTTGTTTTCAGAAAATTTGTTGCCAATTTCAGAATATGAAATTGAAATCGAGAAGTATTTAAAAGAAAAAAATATCACAAACTATACAATTACCGAAAAAGAAAAAGGGTCAATTCCGATGACTTGTTATCATTTTTGGAAAAATAATTCCCAAAATATTATCCATATTGGCACTGCTGGAGGATGGTCTAAAGCAAGTACTGGGTTTACTTTTAAAAACACGACCAAAAAAACCATTCAATTAATTGCATATTTAAAAGGAGGAAAACCTTTGCAATCGTTTCATAAAATCAATAAATTTTGGTTTTATGATTTATTATTATTGGACATTTTGCACGAAAAAAATTATTTAGGATCAACTCTTTTTGGAGAATTGTTCAAAAGAACTTCTGTTCAAAATATTTTAAAGTTTTTAGATGAAGAAACCTCATTTATCGAGGATTTAAAAATTTTGATGAAAATGCCACCTGCAAATTTTATTCGGGCAATTTTTAGGCGGATTTTTTAATTCTTAGGAAATTTTTTCCGAATTTCTTCCAATCCTAAATTGTGAATACTACCAATATGAGTATGCTTTTTGCCTAAAGTTGCTTTGTAAGTTCCTGATTGCACTTCACCACCAATTTTTTGATACGCTTCTCTAAAAGGCATTCCATCTGTCATTAAATTATTGATGCTATCAACTGTAAATAAATACTGGTATTTTTCGTCATTCAAATCAATTTCTTTCACAATAATTTGTTGAATCGCAAAATTGAAAATGTCTAAAATAGTTTTTACATCTTCAATAGCATTGATCATATTTTCTTTTAACAATTGAAAATCTCTATGATATCCTGAAGGTAAATTGTTGGTTATCAGTATCATTTCTGTTTGCAAAGCCTGAATTTTATTGCATTTTCCACGAATCAATTCAAACACATCAGGATTTTTTTTATGTGGCATGATGCTACTTCCTGTGGTCAATTCGTCAGGAAAAGAAATAAAACCAAAATTTTGACTCATATACAAACAAATATCCATTGAAAAACGCGCTAAAGTGTTGCACAAACTTCCCAATGCAGCTGCTATAGAACGTTCACTTTTTCCTCTGCTCATTTGAGCAGCAACTACATTGAATTTTAAAGTGCTGAAATTCATTTCTTTAGTAGTAAATTCTCTGTCAATTGGAAACGAACTTCCATAACCAGCGGCAGAGCCTAAAGGATTTTGATCTACAATTTTTGAAACGGCATTCAATAAATAAACGTCATCTATCATCAATTCTGCGTATGCTGAAAACCACAATCCAAATGAAGAAGGCATCGCTACTTGCAAATGCGTATAACCAGGAATTAATTGATTTTTGTGAGTTTCAGCTAATTGTAAAAGTGTTTCAAAAAGAGTTTTAACTTGTTGATTGATAGTAAGTAAATTTTCTTTATAATACAATTGGAGAGCTACTAAAACTTGGTCATTTCTTGAACGTGCTGTGTGAATTTTTTTGCCAACTTCACCAAATTTTTGAGTCAGTTCCCATTCAATTTTTGAATGAACATCTTCAAAAGAATCTTCAATTTTGAAAGTTCCTATTTCAATATCATTGGCAATATTTTGCAAGCCTACTTCCAAGTCTTTGAGTTCCATTTCTGAAATCAATCCAATGGAATTCAACATTTTAGCATGTGCCATTGAAGCTATTACATCATATTTTGCAATGTGCATGTCAATTTCGCGGTCATTACCAACTGTGAAAATTTCTATTTTTTTGTCTATTGAAAATCCTTTATCCCAAAGTTTCATTTTATTTGCCTATCGTTTTTTACTGTAAAATATTGGTATGTTTTGATAAAAAAATCAAATTACACAATAGCAAATTTACAAGAAATAAGGAAACACTGCCATTTCTCTTGAAAATTTAAAAAAGAAATTGTTTTAGTTTTTAGATTAGAAAATTAATTGTTCTCTAATCAATGAAATTTTTAAAAAAAAAGCATTTTTTTATCATCAGATGTATGAATTTTCTAACTTTTTTCAATAAAGAGCTTGAGTTGAAGAAATGAGTAAAAACAACAAAAAAAAATGGGTTTTGAATTAAAAAACTTAAAAATCAAGTATTCACAATTTCAGAAAACTAAAAATAAACATATTTTCTAAAGATTATTTTTTTAAACTTTTATTTATTAAAAAACTTGGGTATTGTCAAGACGAATCAATTTCTTTCGAATAAGGCTATTGTTTCAATATGTGATGTATGTGGAAATTGATCTACCAAACAAATTTTTTTTAATAAATAACCAGCTTCATGCAAAAGTGCGGTATCTCTTGCCTGAGTTGCAGGATTGCAGGAAACATACACCATTCTATCAGCATTCAAATCAATAATCTTTTGCAAAGTTTTTGGAACTATTCCTGCTCTTGCAGGGTCTAAAATAATGGTTTTAATTTTATTGATATATTCACGATGATGATTTAAAAACTTTCCAACATCTGCTGCAAAAAAATCAACAGATTCAATACCATTTCTTTTCGCATTTTTTTGAGCATCTTCTATGGCAGAGGCAATAATATCAACACCAATAATTTTGGCGTTGTTGCTTTTCGCAGCTACAATTTGCCCTATAGTTCCCGTGCCACAAAACAAGTCCATCACAACAGTATTATCCACTTTAGATTGGTCTTCCAACACATATTCCACCACTTTGCTATACAATTTTTCAGCGGCTTTTGGATTCGTCTGAAAAAAGCTTTTCATGCTAATTTCAAACTGCAAACCCAATAATTCTTCTACAATTTTGTCTTTGCCATACACCAATTGTTCGCTGCCAGCAGTAGCAATCGTTCTGTCACCAGTTTCATCATTGATGGTGTGAATCAACCCTGCCATTCTTTCTCCAAAAATATTCAATAAAAATTCTACAAATTTTGGTAATGAAAATTGATCTAATCCGTCAGAAGTCGTCACCAAATTAAATAAAAATTCATTGGTTTTAAATGATTTTCGAACCACAAAATATCTGAAAAAACCATTTTTTTTGGGGCCATGCCAAGGTGGAAGTCCAGATTTTTCACAATAAATACGGATATTTTTAATATTGTCTTCCAATTGTTTATCGAACAAACCTGAGTCTTTTTCTAAGTTATCACCCATCCACCAAACACCACGTCTTTTGAAACCCAAAGTGAAAATATCAATATCGGTTTTGTTAATGCGGTCATATCCAATTGCCGAAAATCCGTATTCCATTTTATTTCGGTAATGAAAATCGTTTGGGGAAGTAATAAATTCATCAAACAAATCATCAATATGTGCCACATTTCCAATGCGTTGAAACAAAGACAACGTACTTTCTTTTTTGTATTGATGTTGTAAAGCAACAGGCAATTGAATGTATGGAGCACCAGGAATGTCTTGAAAAGGCATTGCAACTTCGTCTTTTGAGGAGGTAATAACCTCTATCAAATTGGCTTCAGCGTACTTTTTGCTCGATTTCACAATTTGTGCTTTCACCAATTGTCCAGGCAGGGTATTGGACACAAACACCACAAAGACGCCTTTCTCAGAACGAATACGTGCAATCCCTTTTCCACCAAAAGCATAATCTTCGATAAGGAGTTCTAAAACTTGATTTCTTTTTACAAACGGATTGCGTTCTCTACTTGGCATAATGTTAATTTAAGGATTGTAAAATTAAACAATATATTAATGTAGCAATGAAACAATAAATTAATGTAGCAATAAAAATGTAATAATAAAAACAGTTAAATATAAGAATCAATAGAAACCCTTAAACAATAGAAACTTTTAAACATTTTTCTTATTTTTGCACAACTTCGAGGATGATTTCTTTCCCACGCTGAATTTCTATCTTGATAATTTTCAGGATTTAGAAAGATAAAGGTAGAACAGGAATGGTTATATTATTCATTTTAAAACAATAATTAATGACTGTTTTAGAACAACTTACGTCGCAAGAAGCGATAGATTTAGAAAACAATTATGGCGCTCACAATTACCATCCATTGCCAGTAGTCTTGAGTAGGGGTGAAGGCGTGTATGTGTGGGATGTTAATGGTACACAATATTTTGATTTTCTTTCTGCTTATTCCGCTGTAAATCAGGGGCATTGTCATCCAAAAATTGTAAATGCTTTGGTGCATCAAGCACAAACTTTGGCATTGACTTCTCGTGCTTTTTATAATGATATGCTTGGCAAATATGAGAAATTTGCTACTGAGTTTTTTAAGTTTGAAAAACTTTTACCTATGAACACTGGCGCAGAAGCTGTAGAAACCGCTCTCAAAATTGCTAGAAAATGGGCGTATGAAGTAAAAGGAATTGACGAAAATGAAGCTGAAATAATTGTGTGTAAAAACAATTTTCACGGACGAACAACTACGATTATTTCTTTTTCAAATGATGAAAATGCGCGTAAAAACTTTGGGCCTTTTACAAAAGGATTTATCAAAATTGAATATGACAACATACAAGTTTTGAAAGAAGTTTTAGAATCCAATAAAAATATTGCAGCTTTTTTAGTAGAACCAATTCAAGGAGAGGCAGGAGTTTATGTGCCTTCAGAAGGATATTTAGCCACTGCAAAGCGTTTATGCGAAAATCATAATGTGTTATTTATTGCAGATGAAGTGCAAACAGGAATTGCAAGAACAGGAAGGTTGTTAGCAACTTGTGGTAACTGCAATTGTGCAGATAAAAACTGTTCAGGTACACCAGAAGTGAAACCAGATATTTTGATTCTTGGAAAAGCTTTGAGTGGAGGCGCTTATCCAGTATCAGCAGTTTTAGCGAATAACGAAATTATGAATGTCATTAAACCAGGAAATCATGGTTCTACTTTTGGCGGAAATCCGATTGCAGCAGCAGTTGCAATTGCAGCTCTAGAAGTAGTTCGTGATGAACATTTGGCTGAAAATGCAGATAAATTGGGTAAAATTTTTAGAGCAGAATTATCCGAATTTGCAAGAGAGAATGAATTGATAAAATTGGTCAGAGGAAAAGGTTTGTTGAATGCCATTGTAATCAATGATACTGAAGATAGCGATACTGCTTGGAATATCTGTTTGAAATTGCGTGACAATGGTTTGCTAGCAAAACCAACGCATGGCAATATTATTCGATTTGCGCCACCATTAGTGATGACAGAAAATCAACTGTATGAATGCATTGAAATTATTAAAAAAACGATTACCAGTTTTCAGAAATAACGATTATATTTGATAAACAATAACTTAAAATAAAATCAAACATGTCAGAACCAATCATACAATTAGCAGAATTAAAATTGACTAGCGAAGCAAAATCTTATTTGCGTGAAACCGCTAAATGGGCATTTTTCTTATCTATTGTTGGATTTGTTGGAATTGCTTTATTAGTTATTGTGGCGTTATTTGCATCAACTATTTTTAGTTCAATTCAAGAAATGCAGTCTCAAGTGTATCCTTTTAATATTGGGAAAATGATTACTATTATTTATCTAGTGATGGCTGCAATTTATTTATTTCCAGTATATTATTTGATGCAATTTGCTAATAAAATGAAAGCAGCTTTGGCAAATACTGATGATATAGACTTGACAGCATCTTTTGAAATGTTAAAATCACACTATAAATTTATAGGTGTTTTTACCATCATAATTTTGTCTTTATATGCCATGCTATTTGTGGTTGGCATGTTGGGTTTTTTTGCGATGTAAACTTACTAAATAAATGTAAAAAAAAAAAGGAAGCTTATTGCTTCCTTTTTTAGTTTATGATTGTGCTGCTTTGAAATCTTCCATAGCTTTGTTGAATTCTTCCATAAATATTTCCCAATCTGTAGTTGCCAAACTGTAAATAGTATATGCTAGAAACAATCCATTAATCACTAAAGTAACCAATGCAAATGTTTTGGCATTATTCATAGCTGACAGTGATTCTGAGCTGTAGTTTTCTGAGTCTAATTGTGCATTTTTTAAACGGTTGTTGGCAACCAAATAAGAAGGCAAAGCAAATAAAATTCCCAATCCACCAAAACAGCAACAAAGAATACTGATCGAGGATAAAACATAAATAAGCGTCGTTTCTAGTTTTTTCATGATGTCATTTTTTTTAAAAGGTTAGTTTGATAAAATAATTAATAAGGATGATTGATAAGTTGATATATGCCAATTTTGAAATGATTTTATGCGCATTTTTAATCCTGATTTTCCAACTGACAATGATAAATAATCCAAAAATCAACAGTGTAAAAATCGCAGGATACATTTTGAAAGCATTCCAAAATTCTCCATTAATCAAAAAAATAAAAGAACGTTGCAAGCCACAACCTAGACATTCAAAACCAAACATGGTTTTGCTAAGACAAGGCAACATATATTCTTCAAAAATCATTTTCGAGGTTTAAAAATTCATTCCAGGAATTTTGGGCATTCCCATTTTGGCAACACTTGCCAATTCATTTTCATTGATGGTTTTCGCTTTTTCAAGCGCTTTGTTGAGCGTTAGAATTAAATAATCTTCCAATTCATCAGCATCAGAAAGCAATGAATCATTGATTGAAATTGATTTGATATTGCTATTTGCAGTCACAGTTACTTTCAGTTTTTCATCACTCGAAACTTCATCAATCAAAACAGTATCGAGTCGTTTCTTGGTTTCTTCAACTCTTTGTTGCGTTTCTTTTAGCTTTTTCATCATTCCTGTAAGATCTCCAAACATAATTTTATAATTTTTAAGTATTCATTTGCGCTAAATTAGTAAATTTAATGAGAATTAATTTGGAAATTAAAATGATAAAAAAAATCCTAAGCACATTGCTTTTAAGTACTATTTTTGCAATCGCTTGTAAAAATGACGCAAAACTTATGAAAAGTACTGATGCAAACACACCTATAGCTGAGAAACAACCTACAAAATTAGAAAAACACGGAGACGTGCGAATTGATAATTACTTTTGGATGCGTCTTTCTGACGAACAAAAAGTAGCGCCCGTAAAAGACGCACAAACTCAAAAAGTGATTGATTATTTAGAATCAGAAAATAGCTATTATGAATCTGTAACTGCATATTCAAAAAAGTTTCAAGACCAACTTTTTGAGGAAATGAAAGGTCGCATCAAAGAAGATGATTCTTCTGTGCCTTATAAAGACAATGGCTATTTTTATATTACGCGTTTTGAAACTGGTAAACAATATCCTATTTATAGTCGTAAAAAAGGAACGCTAAAAGCCAAAGAAGAAATCATGTTCAATGTCAATGAAATGGCTGAAGGCTATGATTATTTTCAATTGGGAGGATTGAGTATTTCTAATGACAATAAATACGCTGTTTTTGCAACAGATACAGTGAGTAGAAGACAGTATTTTTTGAGAATCAAAAACTTAGAAACTGGTGAAATTCTAAAAGATATTATTGACAATACAACAGGAGGTGCTGTATGGGCTAATGACAATAAAACGATATTTTATACTAAGAAAAACCCAATTACACTAAGAAGTGAAAAGATTTACAAACATATTTTAGGCACTTCAGAGTTTGACGATGTGGAAGTATTTTACGAAAAAGACGAGACTTTTAATACGTATGTGACCAAATCAAAATCAAAAAGTTTTTTGATAATTGGCTCTTACAGCACCCTTTCTACAGAAGCACAGTTTTTGGACGCAAACAATCCAACAGGAAAATTCTCAATGTTGCAAAAAAGAGAAAAAGATTTAGAATTTACAGTGGCTCACTACAAAAATCATTTTTATTTGTTGACCAACAAAGACAGGGCAACTAATTTTAAATTGATGAAAACGCCAATCACAGCTACCTCCAAAGAAAATTGGATAGATGTGATTCCGCATAGAAAAGAAACTTTACTAGAAGATTTTTCGATTTTTAATGATTATTTGGTTTTGGAAGAACGCACCAATGGTTTGAATAAAATCCGCATCAAACGTTGGGACAATAAAGATGATTATTTTTTACCTTTTGACGAAGAAACCTATTCAGCGGGTGTTTATGACATGCCTGATTTTGACACGGATATTATCAGATATTCTTATAATTCTTTTACAACACCAACTTCGGTCATTGATTTCAATATGAAAGAAAAGTCCAAACAAATCATGAAAGAGCAAGAAGTGTTAGGAGGAAAATTTATGAAAGAAAACTATATCAGCAAGCGAGTTTGGGCAACTGCTAGAGATGGAAAAAAAGTACCAATTTCGTTGGTATATCAAAAAGACACAAAATTAAACGAAAATACTCCCTTGTTACAATATGGTTATGGTTCTTATGGCGCAACCATCCCAGATAGTTTTTCCACGACTCGTTTGAGTTTGTTGGATAGAGGATTTGTGTTTGCGTTGGCACATATTAGAGGTGGAGAGTATCTAGGTCGTGACTGGTATGAAGATGGAAAAATGTTGAAAAAGAAAAACACGTTTACTGATTTTATTGATTGTTCAAAATATTTGATTGATAACAAATACACATCTGCCAAACATTTATATGCAATGGGAGGTTCTGCTGGAGGTTTGTTGATGGGCGCAGTTGTGAACATGAATCCTGAGTTGTATAACGGAATTATTGCTGCTGTGCCTTTTGTGGATGTTGTTTCAACTATGTTGGATGATAGCATTCCTTTAACCACAGGCGAATATGATGAATGGGGAAATCCGAATGAGAAAAAATATTATGACTACATGAAATCATATTCTCCTTATGACCAAGTAAGTTCAAAAAAATATCCAAATATGTTGGTGACAACAGGATTTCATGATTCGCAAGTGCAATATTGGGAACCAGCAAAATGGGTTGCAAAATTGCGTGAATTGAAAACTGATAAAAATTTACTCTTTTTGCACACCAATATGGAAGCTGGTCATGGAGGCGCCTCAGGACGTTTTGAAGCGCTGAAAGAGACTGCAAGAGAATATGTCTTTTTCTTAGCCTTGGAAAACAAAATTGCCAAAGAAACTATAAAACCTTAAATCTGTTAATCAAAGCTAATTGTACCAAACTTATTGGTTTTTAAGTATTATCGGGCGAAGTATTTCTTTTAAATTCAAAAAATAGTGAGATTTTTTTTAAACATATGTTAATGTTGAATTTTTAAGTTTATTTCTTTTATTTTAGGATATTTAGGATTTATCTTTAAATAAACATTCTATTTTAACATAAATCCATTATAAATAGAATGAATTTAATAATAAATTAGTTTATTATTATGAAAGAAATGTATTTTTGTACCGAAATTACAAAACGAATATGTGGCGTAGATTTTTTTTGAGAAAAAATCAAAAATGACTAGAAACCAAGGAATCACCGAAAATATTTTACAACTCGTTGGTCAAACACCTTTAGTAAAACTTCATCAAATTACGAAAGCTTTACCGGGTAAATATTATGCAAAATTAGAGGCTTTCAATCCAGGACAATCTGCTAAAGACCGAATTGCTTTGCATATTATTGAAGACGCTGAACGAAAAGGAATTATAAAGAAAGGATCAACCATTGTTGAAACTACCTCTGGAAACACAGGTTATAGTTTGGCAATGATTAGTCTTGTTAAAGGGTACAAATGTATTTTAGCTATAAGTGATAAATCATCCCAAGATAAGATAGATTTGTTGAAATCTATGGGAGCTGAAGTTCATATATGTCCCGCAAACGTAGCTCCAGACGACCCAAAATCCTATTACGAAGTTGCAAAAGCTATTCAAAAAAGAACAAAAAATTCCATTTATATCAATCAGTATTTTAACGAACTGAATATTGAAGCACATTATCGTTCAACAGGTCCAGAAATATGGAAACAGACTGATGGAAAAATTACCCATTTAATTGTAGCAAGTGGCACTGGAGGAACAATTTCAGGTACAGCAAGATATTTGAAAGAGCAAAATCCAAAAATTAAAATTCTTGCAGTTGATGCTGTTGGTTCAGTTTTAAAAAAATACCACGAAACCGGAGTTTTTGATAAGAATGAAATAAGCCCTTACAAAATAGAAGGTTTAGGAAAAAACTTGATTCCAACTTCAACAGATTTTGATGTAATAGACTTTTTTGAAAAAGTAACTGATAAAGAAGCCGCTTTTACTGCAAGAGAAATTGTTCAGAAAGAGGGAATTTTTGCAGGATATACCTCTGGGGCTGTTGTGCAAGCCGCGAAACAATATGCAAAAATGAATTATTTTGATGAAAATAGCATGATAGTTTTGATATTTCCTGACCATGGATCGCGCTACATGAGCAAAATTTATAACGATCGCTGGATGGAACAGCAAGGTTTTTTTGACTAAAATTAACCATTCCATAAACATTTGATTAACTGCTAAAAAATCGGTTAATTTGTATTTATTAATAATTAATTTTCAAAATCATGACTAAAGATTTATTTGAAAGAATAAAGCAAGATAAGGGACCGTTAGGAAAATGGGCGGAACAAGCTGAAGGATATTATGTGTTTCCTAAATTAGAAGGTCCAATATCAAATAGAATGTCTTTCAAAGGAAAAAAGGTAATTACTTGGAGTATCAATGATTATCTTGGATTGGCAAGCAATCCTGAAGTATTAAAAGCAGATGCAGCTGCAGCTGCTGAACATGGAATGGCGTACCCAATGGGAGCTAGGATGATGTCAGGACACACCCCTTTTCATGAACAATTAGAACAAGAATGTGCTGCATTTGTGCATAAAGAAAAAGCCTATTTGCTCAATTATGGTTATCAAGGAATCATGTCAGCCATCGATGCTTTGGTAACAAAACACGATATTATTGTATATGATATGGATGCTCATGCTTGTATTATTGATGGTGTCCGGTTACATGCAGGAAAACGTTTCGTGTATCGTCACAATGATATGGAAAGTTTTGAAAAAAATATCAAACGTGCCACTAAAATGGCTGAGCAAACGGGTGGTGGTATTCTTGTCATTACAGAAGGTGTTTTTGGAATGCGTGGTGAACAGGGAAGATTGAAAGAAATTGTAGCGTTAAAAAAACAATACAATTTCCGCTTATTGGTAGATGATGCTCACGGTTTCGGAACTCTTGGCGAAGGAGGAAGAGGAACAGGTTTTGAACAAGGAGTGCAAGATGATATTGATGTTTATTTTGCAACTTTTGCAAAATCTATGGCAGGAATTGGTGCTTTTATTTCAGGAGATAGAGATGTTATTCAGTATTTACAATACAATTTACGTTCTCAAATATTTGCAAAATCTTTGCCAATGGCAATGGTTAAAGGTGCTTTGAAACGTTTGGACATGATTCGTACCATGCCAGAATTGAAAGAAAAATTGTGGATAAATACCAATTCATTACAGTCTGGTTTGCGAAATGCTGGTTTCAATTTAGGAAGTACACAAACTTGTATTACTCCAGTATTTTTGAACGGAGAAATTCCTGAAGCAATGGCGATGGTAAATGATTTGAGAGAAAATCACGGAATATTTTGCTCAATTGTCGTGTACCCAGTTATCCCAAAAGGATTGATTATTTTGCGTTTGATTCCAACTGCAACGCATACGCAACAAGATATTGATGAAACCATTACTGCTTTTTCAGCAATTAGAGAAAAATTGGAAAATGGGGCTTATAAGCAAGTGGCTGCAAGCGTTTAACAATTTATTTTTAGCTTTAAACTATCAGATTAAAACACTTATTTTACTTTCAAAACTCTTTACATCCTTTTGTAAAGAGTTTTTATATTATGTATTTTCAATTCTTCTCTCGTTATTCTTTGAGTTTTCCTCTTTATTTTCTCTGTCCTACAGTTTAACCATTTATTTACAAAAAATTTCTCTTATTATCACTATTTTTGTTTTTTAGGTTTTTGAGATTAGCTTTGAACTTAACGAATCAAAATCATTGATTAAGTGAATTTTAAAAGAACATACTTTTATAAAAGAACAATTTTTTATAAAAATTAATAACCAACTATGAGATTAGATCCTATTGACAAAATTTTAATTCTTCCAATTACTAGATTTATAAATAATTCAACAACAAGTGGAATTTTACTGTTTGCTTCGGCTATCGTTGCATTAATTCTTGCAAATTCTCCCTTAAAAGAGGCCTATCACCATTTTTGGGAGCATACTTTTTCTATTGGTTATGATGAATTTAGGATTACCAAATCACTACATCACTGGATAAATGACGGATTAATGTCTATATTCTTTTTCGTAATTGGTCTTGAGCTCAAAAGAGAAATTATTGCAGGCTCACTTTCAAAACCCAAAGATGCTTTATTACCTATTTTTGCTGGACTTGGTGGAATGATTTTTCCTGCATTGTTATATTTAACTTTAAATTCTTCTGGAGAAACTAACTCTGGTTGGGGAATTCCAATGGCTACCGATATTGCGTTTGCATTAGGAATTTTATACATGATAGGTGACAAAGTACCAACTTCGTTAAAAGTTTTTTTAACAGCTTTGGCAATTGCTGACGATTTAGGGGCGGTTTTGGTCATCGCATTTTTTTATACTTCCGAAATTTCTTCCATAAGTTTATTAATTGGTGGAGTTTTTTTAGGAATCTTGATAATTGCCAATTATATTGGGATTCGAAATATATTTTTTTATGGATTGATTGGAATTGGAGGTCTTTGGATGGCTTTCCTATTATCAGGAATTCATGCTACAATTGCTGGTGTAATTGCTGCGCTTACAATTCCTGCTAATGTAAAAATTCAAGACAAACAATTTGTTGAAAAAATGAACAAGTTGACCAATAATTTTAAAAATAGTATCCCAAATGATGTAACTCTTCTTACTCATGACCAATTGTATATTATCGACAAAATTAGATATTATTCAAAAGCAGCTTTAACGCCTCTTCAAAGACTTGAACATTCGATGCATCCAATGGTTGCTTATGTTGTGATGCCAATTTTCGCACTCGCCAACGCAGGCATTACTTTTTCAGGAGATATTTCAGAAAATATTGTCAGCAACGTAAGTCTTGGTGTTATCCTTGGTTTGGTAATTGGAAAGTTCGTTGGAATTGTAACTATGACCAAAATCTTAGTGAAATTTAAAATAGCAGAACTTCCTGAAGGACTTCAATGGAAACACATTTATGGAGTTGCATTGATTGCTGGTGTTGGTTTTACAATGTCTTTATTTATCACAGATCTTGCTTTTGATAATGAATTGTATATCATTCAAGCGAAAATCGGAATTTTTATTGCCTCTCTGATTAGTGGTTTTGGCGGATTTTTGATTCTAAGAAAATTATAATTTATTTTTTTTAATTCCAAATTTGTGAAAGGTGGTTTGCTATTGTTTTCAAAAATAGTTTCCTCAATTAGCCCTTACTATTTTTGAAAATTAATCAAAAAAAAGTTAAATCAACAGACTTTTAATTCCCGAAATTTTATTATATTTCAAGTGATTTTAATATAATAGAAATGCTGATGTTAGATTGATTCGATTACATATTTTTTTGATTTTTATTAAAGTGCTTTTTTTAAAGTAATAAATTAATTCATGATCCCCAAATTAATCAACACTAATTCTAAATTTTATTCGGTTTTTAAAGCCATTTTATCACCCATTTATATTTGGCAACTTACAGACAATGACTTTGAATTGGCTGAAGCGAATGATGCTGCATTCAATGATGATAGCTATCAAAAACAATTTTTATTGGTGTTAAAGCAAGTGAGTTTTACAAAAAAAATCCTTCAATAGTTGATGATTTAAAAAAATGTTTAAAAAATAAAAATTCATTTGAAAGAGAAATAACTATAAATTTTGATGATAAATCTCAAATATCGGTATTCCTTTTTACTTTTTCTTTTATTGATGCTACTACTGTTTTAATACAAACCAAAGAAATAAATAATCATAATCAACATTTTTTTTATAATGAAGAGCAAAATCAATTATTAGCTTCATTTATCGAACTCAACCCTACATCAATTGCAATGCTTGATAATGATTTAAGATACATTGCAGCAAGTAATAAATGGATTTCTCGATACAAATTAGATAATGATACCCTTTTTGGAAAAAAACATTATGATTTATTTCCTGAAATTTCAGAAGAGTGGAAAAAAATTCATAAAAAATGTTTAGAGGGCGCAATTGAAAAAAATGATGAAGATAAATTTATTCGTGCTAACGGACAGGTTGAATGGGTAAAATGGGAAGTTCGTCCTTGGTATAAAAAATCAAAAGAAATTGGTGGCATCATGATTTTTTCTGAAGAAATTACTGAACAAAAAAATACCGAAGAAAAAATAAAAAAGGATGCTGAAAAACTTAACAAAATTCTTGAAAATCTTCCTTTTGGATTGAGTATTGAAAATAACAAAAATGAAACTATTTTTTATAATAAAACGTTAATTGAAATGCTAGGGTATGATCTTAATGATGTGCCTAATGAAGAAGCTTGGTTTCAAAAAGCTTACCCTAATGGAAAATATCGAAAACAGATTAGAAAAATATGGGATCAAAAAGTTGAGCAATCTTTAAAAACAAATAAAAGATGTGAATCTATAAAATCCATAGTGCAATGTAAAGACGGAAGTGAAAAAAATATTGAAAGCTATTATGTAACTATTGGTGATGAATATGTGACTTTAGTTCAAGATATTACTGATATAAAAAATAAAGAAAATCAAATAAAAGATGTAAATGAGGTTATTATTCAACAAAATAATGAACTTATCAAAGCAAAAATCCTTGTTGAAGAAAGTGAATATAGATTGTTGCAAGCGCAAAAAGCTGCCAAAGTGGGCAATTGGCAAACAGATTTAGAAACGCTAGATGTTATTTGGTCTGAAGAAAACTATCATACATTTGAGGTTGATTCTGCAACTTTTCAACCAACACACGAATCTTTTTTAAGTTATGTGCACCCTGAAGATAGAGAAAATGTCAATGAGGCTTTTTTAAAATCATTTAGTTCAAAAGAATTTAATACTGTTGAACATAGAATTATTACTGCAAAAGGAAAATTAAAATATGTTGAAGAACGTTGGATAGTCTCATTCAATGAAAATGGAATTCCTAAAAGCGTTTTTGGAACTTGTCAAGATATTACTGAAAGAAAATTAATTGAACTACAATTAATTGAAACAAATATTAAGATTGAGGAGAATGAACATCGCTTAAAGTTGGCACTTGATGCAGCAAAATTGGGTGTCTGGGAATGGATTATAGAAGAAAGAAAAATGATTTGGGATGATAATATGTTTGAAATGTATGGTCTGAAAAAAGTAAATCAAATTATTGATTATGATTCTTGGGTAAATACATTGCATCCTGAAGACAGAGAAAGAGCTGTTTATGAATCAACTTTGATTATTGAAAACGATAAGCCTATTGACACTAGTTTTAGAATTGTCAAAGAGAATGGAGAAGTAGCTTATATAAAAGCGGATGCTCAAATCATCAAAGACAAAAACGGAAAACCCATTAAAATTATTGGTACAAATAGAGATATTACTGAAAAAAATCTTCGTAAAAAAGCCCTTCAAGAAAAAGAAATAAAATACCGAACTTTATTTGAAACCTCAGTTGATGCAATTTTATTATTTAGAGATAACGTTTGGGTAGATTGCAACAAAAGTGCTTTAAAATTATTCGGAACAAGCAAAGAAAAAATAATTGGTAGTAACCCCATTAATTTTTCTCCTAAATATCAGTCTAATGGAATTCTTTCTCAAGATGATATAAACGAAAAAATAAAAACCGTCATGAATGGAGAATCAAAAAATTTTGAATGGGAACATTGCAAAGAAGATGGTACTGTTTTTATTGCAGATGTTAGGCTTAATTCTATAGAAATTGATCAAAAACAATATATTCAAGCAATTATAAGAGATATTACTGCCAATAAAATTACTGAAAATAAACTCAAAGAATTTCGATATTTTTTTGAAAATAGTAATGACTTATTGGCAGTATCTGACGAAAAAGGATTTTTTGAAATCGTAAATAAAAAAATGATAAAAACGCTTGGATATTCTATGGAAGAATTATCTAGCAAAGAATATGACGAAATCATTTATCAAGATAATGTTGATGAGGCTCATAAAAAAGCAGAAAATCTTAGAAATGGAATTCCACTTGAGAATTTTTCAAGTCGAATTTTAAAAAAAGACAATTCTTTTATTTGGGTTGAATGGAACGTATTCATAAACAAAAGTTTAAATAAATACTACTCAATCGGACGTGATATTTCTGAAAGAAAAAAGTTTGAAGAGCAATTGGCATTGTCATCTTTGATTGTAAATTCTTCTCATGACGCTATTATCAGTATTTCAACCGATAATGTGATTACTTCATGGAATAGTGGCGCAGAGAAAATTTATGGTTATAACGGAGAAGAAATTATTGGACGTTCAGTGTATGATGTGATTCCAAAAGAGCAATTTGATGAGGAGGAAATTATTTTTCAAAAATTGATGCAGAAAGAATTGGTTGATAATTTTGAGTCAAAACGAGTCACTAAAGATGGAAAAACAATTGATATTTCTTTAACAGCAACCCCTATTTTAGATGAATTAGGAAATGTGATTGCCATATCAAAAATTATTAGAGACATTTCTTCACAAAAATTAGTTGAGCAAGAAAAGAAAAAAATCATGAACGATTTGATTCAACGAAATAGAGATTTGGAGCAATTCACAAACATTGTTTCTCATAATTTAAGAGCGCCAGTTGCGAATATTATTGGTCTTAATAATTATATGATTAAAAAAGAGTTGCCTCCAGAAAAGAAAAGAGAAATGGATGTAGCGTTGAACAAATCAGTATCAGCTTTAGACAATGTTATCAGAGATTTAAATAATATTTTACAGATAAGAAAAGAAATTAGTGAGCAAAGATCGAAAGTGAAATTCTCGGATTTGGTCGAAAAAATAACCACTTCAATTTCGAATCAAATTAAAAAAGAAAATGTGAGTTTTGTGCTCGATTTTAGCAAAGTAAAAGAAATGATGACCATAAAAAGTTATCTTTATAGCATCTTTTATAATTTAATCACTAATAGTATAAAATATAAACAGCTTCAAGTAAATCCTGTGATTGAAATTAGAAGTGCAATGAATGGAAAAAATATTGTCCTCTTTTTTAAAGATAATGGTCTGGGTTTTGATACTAATAAAAATCAAAATCAAATTTTTGGTCTTTACAAACGATTTCATTCGCATGTAGAAGGAAAAGGTTTGGGACTTTTTATGGTGAAATCTCAAGTAGAATCTTTGGGAGGAAAGATTTCAGTAAATAGTGAAATTAATAAGGGAACTGAGTTTAAAATTGAATTTGAGATTTAAATTTAGATATTATGAGTAAACAAGTTACATTTATTTTAATTGACGACGACGCCATTAGCAATATGTTGAGTGAAATTATAATTGAAGACGAATTTCCTGACGCTCAAATTATTTCATTTACAGATCCTAAACAAGGAATTCAATTTTTTGAATCAGAATTTTCAGAATCAAGCATAAATAAAACCTTTCTTTTTTTAGATATTAACATGCCATTAATGTCAGGTTGGGAATTTTTGGAATCACTTAAAGAAAAAAAAATAGAGATGAAAAACAATGTTTTTATTTATATGTTATCATCTTCAGTAAATCTTGATGATGTAAAAAAAGCAAAATTAAACCCAAATGTTGTTGATTTTTTAGAAAAACCTTTGATAGATGAATTTTTAAAACAACTCTCGGAAAAACATTCCTTTATTTAGATGATTTAAAAAGAAATTAGATCTCAATTATAAAAAAACACACGAACTGTGTTAACTAATTTTCTCTTGCTACAATTATTTAAAAAAAAACTAAAGGCAAAGGTTAATTTTTTTAAAAGCTGTTTTTGACAAAATAAGACCATGAAAATAAATAAATATTTCGCTGCTTTTTGGTTCGTTATTACACTTATGATGAATGTTTTTTATGCTCAAGAAAAGCGTCTTTATTGGGATGAAGTTCAAACAATTAAAAATTTTGATAAAATTTATATCCCAAAGAAAAACCCTATTATTTTCGTTGGGAGTTCATCTATAAGACTTTGGAAAAATGCTGAAAAGATTTTTGAAAAATACGATGTTTTGAATAGAGGAATTGGAGGCGCTCATGTTGATGATATTATCTTTTATGCAAATCAATTGATTTTAGATTATAAACCGCGACAAATAGTGATTTATATTGGCGAAAATGATTTGAAATACGCATCAGTTTCTGCAGATACTGTTTTTGAACAAACGAAAAAATTATTTTCAATTATTCGTCATAAATTACCAGAAGTTCCTATTGTTTATATTTCTTTAAAACCAAGTCCCGCAAGAGATTCATCAAATCTTAAAATGCTACAAACCAATCTTTTGATGAAAAAATATATTGCCAAAGAAAAAAATATTAAGTACTTGGATGTCTATAAAAACATGATAACTAAAGATGGTAATTATCGTCCTGATTTGTTTTCAAAAGACAAAATCCACATGAAAGCAGCAGGTTATAAACTGTGGCAAAAAGCATTAAAACCTTATTTGCTCAAATAGTAATATTTTTAATTATTTATTGTTTTTTTTAAATATATTTTATACTTTTTAAAAAAAATAACAATTCTTTGATTTTACTAAACATAATGTAATTTTTAAAAATTTAAAAAAATACTTGGCACGTTTTATGTTAATTAATAATTGTCTTTGCTATTTCAATGAGAATTAAAAGAAGACTCTAAAAAAATGACCAAACATTTTTAAAAGGTGTGAAATCCGAAAAACAATAAGAGTAGGAAATATTTAAATTATAAGTATGAAAACAGTATCTTATTTACTGACATTATTGATTGTTGTATCGCTAACTTCTTGTGCAACTACCGCAAAATTTCCTGTATCAAATGTTGCACCTGCAGCAGATATTAAGGCAGTTAAAAAAACAGACAGTAACAAAAACATTACGCTTGAAATTACTGCAAAAAACTTGGCAAGTCCAGATAGAATGAGTCCTCCAGGAAATGTTTATAGTGTTTGGATCGTAACTAATGACTATGGAATTAAAAACGTTGGACAATTAATGAATAATAATGCAAAAAAATCTTCATTTAAAACGGTAACTCCTTTCGATTTTAGTGAAGTTTTTATCACTGTTGAGAATGATGGAAATTTGAAATTCCCCACAGGAACTGAAATTTCAAGAACAAGAATTTAAAAATTTGATTTTTAATAAAACCCACTTCAATTCGAAGTGGGTTTTTTTTTGAAAATATTGGTAAAAATGAACAAGCAATAAATGTTGACCAACGGTTGAAAATTTTAATTTTTAGATTATTTTTTTTCTAAAGATTATCCTTCTAAATTTATCAACTCTTTATACATGAGCAATATATTTCTTAATATTATGTATTAAAAATATAAATATAACTTAATTATTGAAAATAATTAAAAAAAAACTATTTTATAGTGCAGTTTAAATAAAAGCAAATGTAACTCAGTAATTATTTTAAGAATTCTGAAAATCAACGTACTTTTAACACCGTAAATTTATTCAACAAATATCATGATAATAGGTATTCCTAAAGAAATTAAAAACAATGAAAATAGAGTAGGTATGACACCTGCTGGAGTTTTTGCGTTAAAAAAAAATAATCATATTGTGTATGTTCAATCAACCGCTGGTGAAGGAAGTGGTTTTTCCGACAAAGATTATACTGATGTTGGCGCAATTATTTTGCCAACTATTGAAGAAGTATATGCTGAAAGCGAAATGATTGTGAAAGTAAAAGAACCAATTGCATCAGAATACGATTTGATTAAAGAAAATCAGATTCTCTTCACGTATTTCCACTTTGCATCAAGTGAAGAATTGACCAAAGCAATGATTCGCAGAAAAGCGATTTGTATTGCTTATGAAACTGTTGAAGACGAAGATGGATCATTGCCATTGTTAACACCAATGTCCGAAGTTGCAGGAAGAATGGCAATACATCAAGGTGCCAAATATCTCGAAAGACCCATCAAAGGTAGAGGTATCTTATTAGGTGGTGTTCCAGGAGTTGCTCCTGGAAAAGTATTGATTTTAGGTGCTGGAGTTGTTGGGGTTCAAGCTGCCAAAATGGCTGCAGGTTTGGGTGCAAGCGTAACTGTAATGGATGTAAACATGAAAAGATTACGTTATGTAAACGATATTTTACCAAATCATGTAGTTACAGCATTTTCTAATGAATATAGCATTCGTCAGCATATAAAAACACACGATCTAATCATCGGTGGTGTATTAGTAAAAGGAGGAAAAGCTCCAAAACTAATCACTAGAGACATGTTGAAAGAAATGAGACCTGGAACTGTTATTGTTGATGTTGCTGTGGATCAGGGGGGCTGTTTTGAAACGACAAGACCAACAACGCACGAAGACCCAACTTATATTATTGATGATGTTGTTCATTATTGTGTAGCAAACATGCCTGGTGCAGTTCCTTATACATCAACTTTAGCACTGACAAATGTTACTCTAAATTATATTTTGAAAATCTCAAATTTAGGATGGAGAGAAGCATGTAACATAGACAAAGCTTTAGAAAAAGGTTTAAATATCGTAAATGGAGAAATCGTTTATGAAGAACTTGTGGGTATTTTTGATATATAAAATCTTATCCACAGCATCTTTCTTAAAATAGGCAAGCAATCTACTTGCCTATTTTTTTGCCCAACTTTTTCTCAAATCTTTTGAAAGAATTCCTGTTCCATCGTGTTTCCAACCTGGAGGTTTTAGAAAATATTTTATCTTATTTATGAAAATGGTGTTTGATGTAATCACGTCCTTAAATAAAAGAATCCATTCATTAAATGCCACTTTTATAGGATTATAAGTATTGATATTTTTCACCAAACCATAAATAGGTTTTTCAATTTCGGGTTCAAAAGTGCCAAAAAGTTTATCCCAAATAATTAAAATTCCTGCGTGATTTCGATCTAAATATTGTGGGTTTGTAGCATGATGCACTCTATGATGACTAGGTGTATTGAAAATTGCCTCAAACCATTTTGGGAGTTTTTGAATCAACTCTGTATGAATCCAGTATTGATATAACAAGCTGACAGATATTTGCCCCAAAACCATAATTGGGTGAAAACCAAAAATAATTATTGGAATCCAAAAAATGAAAGAATAAAAACTTCCAGACCAAGTTTGCCGCAAAGCAGTGCTTAAATTATATTTTTGAGATGAATGATGTACTACATGACTTGCCCAAAATAAACGGTTTTCATGACTCGTTCTGTGAAACCAATAATAACAAAAATCTTCGGCAAACAATATCAAAATCCAAGACCACCAAGTAAAAGGAATTGTGAAAATTCTAAATTCATAGAAAAATAAAAATACTGAAAGCACCAAACTTTTGGAAATCAATCCTAAAAAAACATTTCCCAAACCCATGGTAATCGATGTTCCAGCGTCTTTAAATTCATAATCTTCCATTTTTACTTTTATGGTTAAAATGACTTCTACAATCACCGTTACTAAAAAAAAAGGTATTGCATAATGAATCAAATTTGGGATTTCTGGAATTTTCATTACTACACTTTAAAATTAATGCAATATAAAAATTTTTAAAAATAAATAAGTAATTGATAATTCCTAAAAAGTTACTATATTTGCACCCTTAAAAATAAACAAAAAATATTTACTTATGAATCATTACGAAACTGTTTTCATTTTGAATCCCGTTTTATCTGATACTCAGATAAAGGAAACAGTACAAAAGTTTGATGACTATTTGGTTTCTAAAGGTGCCGAAATGATTTCAAAGGAAGATTGGGGCTTAAAAAAATTAGCTTACCCAATCCAAAAGAAAAAAAGTGGTTTTTACCACTTATTTGATTACAAAATAGCTGGTGAAGCAATTTCCGCATTCGAGTTAGAGTTTAGAAGAGATGATAGCATCATGCGCTATTTAACTGTTAAATTAGACAAACATGCTGCAGCTTGGGCTGAAAAAAGAAGAGAACGTAATAAATCTGCAAAAAAATAAGCCATGGAAACCATAGAGCAACAATCAAAAAGTGGTAAATCTGCCGATGTAAGATACCTAACTCCGTTAGATATTGATACAAAAAAAGAAGAAAAATATTGTAGATTTAAGAAAAAAGGCATCAAATATATTGATTATAAAGATGCAGATTTCTTAATGTATTTGGTAAATGAACAAGGTAAAATTTTACCAAGACGTTTAACAGGAACTTCACTAAAATATCAACGTAAAGTTGCGCAAGCAATCAAAAGAGCGCGTCATTTAGCGTTAATGCCTTACGTTGGAGATATGTTAAAATAATAAGAAGTAGAGATATGGAATTGATATTAAGACAAGATGTAGAAAATTTAGGATTTAAAGATGATTTAGTAATTGTGAAAAACGGTTATGGAAGAAACTTTTTAATCCCTACTGGACAAGCAGTTTTAGCTACTTCGTCTGCTAAAAAAGTATTGGCAGAGAATTTAAAACAAAGTGCTTACAAAGAAGCTAAATTAATTGCAGATGCTACTAAAATTGCTGAAACAATTAAAGGATATGAAATTAAAATTTCATCAAAAGCTGGTGGAGACAAGTTATTTGGCTCTGTTAGTAACATTGATGTAGCAGAGGCTATTGCAAAAGCAGGAACCGAAGTGGATAAAAAATTCGTGAAAGTTGTTGGTGGCACTGTGAAAAGATTAGGAAAATATGAAGCATCTGTAAGATTGCACAGAAATGTGGTTGCAGATATTACTTTTGAAGTAATCGCTGAATAATTTCACCTTAATTAAATATCAAAGCTCGTTAGAAATAACGGGCTTTTTTTTAATGAATTGGATTATGAAATATAGGTTGTTAATCAAAGAACAATTTGAAAATTTGCATCAAGAATTTGCTCGATTTTTGGCATCGCAAAGCATTGATGTTACTGAATGGAATGACATTAAATTGAACAAACCTCAAATTGCACTCAATGAAATGGAAATTTTTTCGGATATTGTTTGGGAAGAAGTTTTGACCAAAGCTAGCTATATTGAACATTTTTCAGAAACAACTGCCAATTTTTTTAAATGTGACGAACTCGAAATTCATAGAATCGTTATCCAAATTACTTGGGATATCAACTTGTTAACACAAGAAGGTTTTGAGTGGTTGATGCACAATCCTTTAGACAATTCTGTGGAGATTTTTAAAGGAACAAAAAACTATTCTTCAGAAAGAAACTTAGAAATTTTCGATTTAATTGAAAAAGGAAGCACAGTTTCAAAAGGAGAATTGTATGAATATTTTAACCAATTAATAAGTTAAGGAGTTTTTGCGTTCCTGAGCTTGCAACGTCATTGATAATTGTCAAATTCCGAAATTGATTTTGATTGATTTGAGGATTAGGATCAATGAAATAAATGGGAGTATTTGGTTTCGTATAATGAATCAAACTTGCTGCAGGATATACTTGCATAGAAGTTCCTATAATCACCAAAATATCAGCCGTTTTGGTAATTTCAAAGCAGTATCCAATAACGGAACTTCCTCTCCAAACCAAACAATATGAGGCCGTAACTGACTTTTTTTCTGACAAAAATCGCCCAAAACAAGATCTTTTTTCCATTCCAAAATATCATTTTTATTTACTGAACTTCTCACTTTTAGTAATTCTCCATGCAAATGAACTACGTTTTTACTTCCTGAGCGTTCATGCAAATCATCTACATTTTGTGTGATGATTTCTACCTCAAAATGATCTTCTAATTTCACTAAATATTGATGTGCTTTGTTTGGCAAAACCTCCAATAATTGCCTTCTGCGTTGATTGTAAAAATCTAAGACCAATTCAGGATTTTTAGCAAAACCATCAGGAGTTGCCACTTCCATCACATCATGACCTTCCCATAAACCATCAGCATCTCTAAAAGTTTTGAGTCCACTTTCAGCAGAAATTCCTGCGCCAGTAAGAACCACTATTTTTTTCTTCATTCGTAAAAAAATATTGTTTATTTAGAAAATATGAATGGAAATACATTTCTTTATTCAATCGTTATTTTCTCGATTGTAGCCGTTGAATCACATCTAGAAACATATAAACTGATGTTTTTTAACTCGTTTTTTCCAGTGATAAAATATTCAGCACAAGGTTTTTGCCTTGGTTTTCCTTTTTTGAAATCGACATCAGCATTTTTTAAAATGGTTGAAATTGTTGCTGTGTCAATTTTACTGTTTTCAATTACTTTAGTAGCTTCATCAGAAAAAAATCGTTTTTTAATTCGAATGGTTTTTAAAGTTCTTGCATCCATTCCGTAATCAAAAGTTGCATTTTTATTTTTCCAAATATAGGAAACAGCAACAGCACCAATTGAAACTCCTACCAAATAATATCCAATTCGTTTGATTAACATGTGATTGTTTTATTCTACAAAAATACTTTTTTTAAAGAAGAAAACAATTTATAAAAGCAATAAATTGATATCTCTGTAAGGCAGATCAAACCAATCAGCCACAGTTTTATTTGTCAAAATTCCATGGTAAAAATACATGCCATTTCTAAGACTCTTGTCAAAACGAGCCGAATTTTCAAAACCTCCTTCTTCAGCAATATTTAATAAATAGGGCGTAAAAATATTACTAATTGAAACAGAGGCTGTTCGTGCATATCTTGCAGGAATATTGGGTACACAATAATGAATCACACCATATTTTACAAAAGTTGGCGTGTTGTGAGTCGTTACGTTTGAGGTTTCAAAACAACCACCTCTATCAATACTAACATCTACAATCACAGCGCCCTCTTTCATGGTTTTTACCATATCTTCAGTGGCACAAATGGGCGATCTATTTTTACCTCTGATAGCGCCAATTGCAACATCACAGCGCATCAACGCTTTTGCAACAGATTTTGGTTGCACAGTTGATGTGTAAATTGGAGCGTGCAAGCAATCTTGTAATTTTCGCAATTTACTGATAGAATTATCAAAAACTTTCACTCTCGCACCCAAACCAATAGCGGTTTTTGCTGCATATTCTCCCACAGTTCCTGCACCAAAAATCACCACGCTTGAAGGTGGAACACCACCAATATTTCCTAATAACAATCCATTTCCTTTGTTGATACCACTCATCAATTCTGCCGCAATTAAAATGGAGGCTGTTCCAGCTATTTCACTGAGCGACTTTACAATAGGATAAGAATTTTGTTCGTCTTTGATAAAATCAAAAGCAACTGCTGTAATTTTCTTTTTTGCCAAACTATCAAAATACTGTTTTGACTGTGTTTTTAATTGAAGTGACGAAATTAAAATGGTTTGAGGATTGATAAATTCAATCTCTTTTTCTGTTGGAGGAGCTACTTTCAGGACAATATTGCATTTAAAAGCCTCTTCAATATTGTATGAAATTTTGGCGCCAGCCTCTGAATATTCTTTGTCAGAATAATTAGCGTTGACGCCTGCACCAGTTTCAACTACAATTCTATGACCATGAGTGCACAATGCAGAAACTGCATCAGGAGTTAAACACACTCGTTTTTCGCCCAAATAAGTTTCTTTAGGCAAGCCAATAAAAAGCTCTCCTTTTCTTTTTTGTACTTCTAACATTTCTTCTTGGGGTAGCAATTCTTCTTTGCTAAAAGGAGAAAATGAACTCATGATTTCGAATTATTTAATGTGAATGTTTCGTTTGCCATCTTCTACATTAGAAAGATGAATTTCAACAGCCTCTAAAGGTAGTAAATTTTTGATGTTTTGCGGCCATTCAATGAAACACCAATGATTGTCATAAAAATAATCTTCTATTCCAATGTCTAAAGCTTCATTTTCGTTTTTAATTCTGTAAAAATCAAAGTGAAAAACAGTTTTATTTTTTTTAGTTTTATATTCATTGACCAATGAAAAAGTGGGAGAAGAAATGTTGTCTAAAACCCCTAATTGCTTGCAAATTTCTTTAATTAAAGTTGTTTTTCCAACACCCATCTCACCATAAAAAAGTAATGTTTTATTGCTTGTTGATGCAATAATTTGAGATGCAATTTGAGGTAATTCTGATAAAGAATAATTTTTATTCATAAAGTTAAAAGTACTAAAGAAAAAGGATTTTGGGTTTAGAAAAAGAACAAAAATTTATTTTCATCAAAAACGGAGTTACATTTATTTTATATTCATTAAAAAGACTGCCATTTCTGACAGTCTTTTATTTAAAATATTTATTGAATTTTTAAAAAGCAAACTCTAACCCTGCATACATTCCAAAAGGATGTCCAGGTCTTACTCCCGAAGGAACTCTTGAAACAATATAAGTATTATCTAAGAGATTGATGATATTTAATGTTGCATTCAATTTTTTATTGATAAAATATTTTCCAGAAAAATCAACTATAAAATTACTAACTACTTTTTCATTTTCAGGAATTGTTCCCTTGCCAGCCAAGGTTCGAAATTCACCATTAAAACGCGCATTGATATTTATTTCAAACAATGGGTGTTCAACCGAAAATCCAGCATTAAATTGGTGTTTTGGAATGTAAGGCAATTCATCTCCAATAGTTACAACTCCCCATAAATCTTCTAAGCTTCCGAAACTATTTTTAAATTCGGTATTGGTAAATGTATATCCAAAAGAAATTGGAAGCGCAATTTTCGAATCTTTTTTGAAAAAATCATAGTTCATTAAAACTTCAATTCCATTTACAGAAACTTCCCCAGCATTGAATTGATCCAAAGAACCTGTGCCACCAGTTGCAGCCAAATCACTACCTAATAAATTAGAATAATAGTTATAAAATCCCACAAATTCTCCTCGAAGTTTCCCAACTGAAAAACGGGTTCCTAATTCATAGTTCATGCTTTCTTCAGGTTTTTCTCCATCTTGATTTCCTGGAGGTGAAAACCCTTTGTGAACGCCACCAAAAACAGAAACTTCATTGGTGAATTTATAATTGGCGCCAATTCCAGGGATAAAAACATCAACTGAATTTTCTCTTTCAGACAAGTTTTTACCTGTTCTAGTTACGTCATTTTTGCCAAAATCTTCTCTTTGTAATTGGATGTTTTCATAACGAATTCCTGGAGTAAATGTCCAATTAAGATATTTTAATTTATAGGTAATGTAAGATGCAAATGCATTTGCACTTGTAATTCTGTTTGCATCAGTTCCTGGAATTCCAGCAATAGTTTGAGTCATAATTCCTGTTGAAGAAATTTCATATCTGTCAACCCATTGAAAACGATCTTCTTCATCATAATGAAAACGTGCACCAATTTCTAAATCATGAAAAACGCCTCCTTGATACCAATGATAATCTAATTTTGTTTGAATTCCTTGTGAATAATATTTTCTATTATTCGCTTTAATTCCAATTACATCAGCATCAGAATTTACGGTTCCGTTAACAATTGCAAAATGATTTGGGTATTTTTTATTATTTTCTAACACATTAGCAATACTTTGTCTGTTTCCATTAAAATTTATAAAATCTAACTTATACCAATTTCTAGCAAAATTATTTCGATAAGCAGTAGTCGTAATTCTGCTATTTTTAGAAAAATTTATTTGGTGCGTTAACATAAATTGTGTGTGATCGGTGGTCATTTTATCATTGTCAGATGAAGGATATCTGTAAAATGGATTTGATTTAAAGTCTTTTTCAGAAAGCCCTAAATAAGTTTCATTTCCAATTTCGTCAGCATATTGAAATTTGAATTCTAAAGATTGTTTAAAAGCAGCATTTGGAAATAAATTTGCCCTGATTTTTGCCACAAAATCATTTTTATTAAATCCTGTATTTTTTCCACTTGGCAGGGTTTTAAATCCATCTGAACCGTAATTTAAATATTCTAAAACGTATCCAAAATTGGCATTGCTTCCCCCAATTTTAGCATGCAATTGATTGGAATTAAAACTTCCATAACTTGCTCTAATTTTTCCAGAAAATGCCGTTGGAATTTGAGCAGAAATCATGTTAATTGCACCTCCAGTTGTGAAAGGACCATATTGAATTTGACTACTTCCTTTGAGAACTTCAATGGCTTCCATTCGGGCAATTGTAGGAAAATAATAAGCCGCAGAAGCGCTGTAAGGAGCTGGAGAAATTAAAACGCCGTCTTCCATCATGGTAATTTTTGAACTTCTTTCAGGAGATGTGCCTCGTAAACTGATATTTGGACGCAACCCAAATCCGTCTTCTTCATAAATTGTAACTCCAGGAATTGACCGTAAAGCCCTGTTGATGTCTGTAAAACTGAATTTTGCCAATTCTTTTGAAGACAGATAAAATGCAGAACCAGTTCTGTTTTTAGCAACGTATTTATTTCCTAAAATCGTTGAAGTTGAAATGATTACTTCATCCAATTTTTGAATTGAATCCAACATTCCTTTATCATTTTTCTTGTTTTGAGCAACCAAACTCATTGTAAATATGATAGTTGCAAATAATAATAATAAGCTTCTCATTTTATTTAGATTAATTATAAATAGTATTTATTTCGGAGGCAAATATACAACGTAATAATACTTTACCAAAACTTATTTAGAATAAATAAAAATAAAAAGATAGAATATATTTTTGAAATTTTAAATTTTAAAAAAAATTAATTGGAAAGAAATTTGTTATTTAAAAACCAAGAGGTTTCATAATGATTGACAACATCATTTTTAAAATATAAATACAAATATTTTTTTTTAAATATTTTTTTATTTTTAAATCTATATATCCAAACATTACCATAAAAACTTTTGTAATAGTCACCAAGTTTCGAAGATATCTCAAATTTATTCATGCCAATTAAAATATCAAAGGTATTTGGATTTCCTTTTATCTTTTTACCAACTTGTTTAATTTCATCAATGGGATTAAGAAGTTTGTTTAAAACCAGTAAACTTGAATTATTATTTTCGTCTGACAAGAATATCCTATTATTGAATTTATTTTCATCGATTTCTGAAATTTTTGGGATTTCTTTTTTTAAGTTATCTTGAGAATTATTATTAATAATTTCATTTGCAAGAAGTAAATAATCAGTGGCACCTTTGCTACTGACGTCATAATTAATAACAGTTTTACCAAAACTTGGAGCTTGTGATATAGAAGTATTTCTATTAATTATGGTTTTAAATACCATAATTTTAAAATTATCATTCACATAATTAAATACACTTTTTGATAAATTAAGTCGTTTATCAAACATTGTTAGCAGAAAACCTTCAATTTCTAAATTAGGATTAAAGTTTTTTTGTATTTGATTTATCGTTTTTAAAAATTTATGTAAACCTTCTAATGCAAAATAATCGCATTGAATTGGAATAATTACTGAGTTGGAACTAATTAATATTTCTAAATTCTTTTTTAAAAAAAAAGGCACACAATCAATTAAAATATAATCGTATGATTTTGAAATTATTTGTATTGCTTTTTGAAATCGAGAGCCTATAGAATTTTTTTCAAAGAAATTAAAATCTTCAAAATAAGGTAATAAATAGACATTTAAAGAATTTGTAGCTTTTGTGTTATTTTTTATTACAGAAACAAAGTCCATATTTTGCAAAGAGGGGTTATTTAAACTTGTTGAGCTATACCCAAAAGACATTGAAGCTTGTGCCTGAGGATCAGTGTCAATCACTAAAATTTTACGTTCTAAAACGCCAAGTCCTGAAGCTAAGTTTACACAAGTTGTGGTTTTACCAACACCACCTTTTTGATTGCAAATGGCTATTATTTTTGACAAAACTTACATATTTTTTGTAAAATTACTTAAATAATTAAGATTAATTAGTTTTTCAGAATTACTTAAACATTAATTTTTTAACTAAGAATAAAATTGTAAATTTGGTCTCAATTATATCTTAATTGTAAAATGAAATACGAAAGTAAAATTCTTGGAGAAGGTTTAACATATGATGATGTTTTATTAGTTCCTGCTTTCTCAGATGTATTACCTAGAGAAGTAAGTATTAAAACAAAATTTTCACGAAATATTACCATAAACGTTCCAATAGTATCTGCTGCAATGGATACTGTCACTGAATCTGCACTGGCAATTGCCATGGCTAGGGAAGGAGGAATTGGTGTTTTACACAAAAACATGACGATTGAAAAGCAAGCTTTGGAAGTCAGAAAAGTAAAACGTGCAGAAAGTGGAATGATTTTAGATCCCGTAACACTTCCATTAACAGCTACAGTTTTTGACGCAAAATCAAATATGAGAGAACATGGAATTGGTGGAATTCCGATTGTAGATAATGAAGGAATTTTAAAAGGAATTGTTACCAATAGAGATTTACGTTTTGAACATGATGATAGCCGTCCAATTGTTGAAGTGATGACAAGCAAAAACTTGATTACTGCTGATGTTGGAACTTCTTTGAAAGATGCAGAGCAAATTCTTCAGAAAAATAAAATTGAAAAATTGCTAATTGTAAATGAAAATTATAAACTAAAAGGATTAATTACTTTTAGAGACATTACCAAAGTAACCCAAAAACCAATAGCTAATAAAGATTCATTTGGAAGATTGATGGTAGCTGCTGCAATAGGTGTAACCCCTGATGCGCTTGAAAGAACTGAAGCTTTGGTAAATGCTGGCGTTGATGCGATTGTAATTGATACTGCTCATGGCCATACAAAAGGTGTTGTTGCAGTTTTGGTAAAAGTAAAAGAAAAATTTCCAAATTTAGATGTTGTTGTTGGGAATATAGCCACTGCAGAAGCTGCACAATTTTTAGTTGCCTCTGGTGCGGATGCTGTAAAAGTAGGTATTGGACCAGGTTCTATTTGCACCACAAGAGTTGTTGCAGGTGTTGGTTATCCGCAGTTTTCAGCAGTTTTAGAAGTTGCAGCAGCTATCAAAGGTAGTGGTGTTCCTGTAATTGCAGATGGTGGAATTCGTTATACAGGTGATATTCCTAAAGCAATTGCTGCAGGAGCTGACTCTGTAATGTTAGGTTCATTATTGGCTGGCACAAAAGAATCTCCAGGCGAAACCATCATTTTTGAAGGAAGAAAATTCAAATCATATAGAGGAATGGGTTCTGTTGAAGCGATGACACATGGATCAAAAGATCGATATTTTCAGGATGTTGAAGATGATATTAAAAAATTAGTTCCTGAGGGAATTGTAGGACGAGTGCCTTATAAAGGTGATTTGTTCGAAAGTATTCATCAATTTATTGGTGGATTAAAAGCTGGAATGGGTTATTGTGGGGCAAAAGATATTGAAACTCTCAAAGAGAATGGAAAATTTGTAAAAATTACTGCAAGCGGAATTATTGAAAGTCATCCTCATGATGTAGCAATTACAAAAGAAGCTCCGAATTACAGCAGAAGATAAATAAAATTAAGATAAACTTATTACTTTATATAAATATTGCTAATTATTTGAAATACAAATAACTAGCATTATTATTTTTATTCAAATTCATTTAAAACATTTATTAAAATAGAGCATCCTAAAACAATTTCATCATCTGAAATTGTTAATGGTGGAGTGATTCTCAATGCCCGTCCTTCAAATAGTAAAAAGAATAAAATCAGTCCTTTTTCCAAACATCTATACACCACTTTTGTAGCAAATTCTGGAGTTTCTAATAGTGCAATTAACATCAATCCTCTGCCTCTGATTTCTTTAATTTTTGGATGTTGTAAATGTTTGCGTATCAACTGCTCTTTTCTTACGCAATCAGGAATCAAATTTGTTTCTAAAATTTCATGAACAGTCGCATTTGCAGCAGCTGTAATTACAGGATTTGCGGCAAATGTAGAGATATGACCCAATTTTGGATTGTCTTTTAACAAGTTCATGTGTTCAAATGAGGCAATAAAAGCGCCAATAGGCAAACCACCCCCCAAACCTTTTCCTGTAATGATAATATCGGGAGTGACATTATAGTTTTCAAATCCCCAAAAAGTACCTGTTCTTCCAATTCCAGTTTGGATTTCATCTAAAATTAATAAAGCACCTACTTCTTCACAGCGTTTTTTTACTTTGGTGAAATAGCCGTTTTCTGGTTCAATAAAACCAGCTCCACCTTGAATGGTTTCTAAAATAATTGCAGCTGTATTTTCGGTAACTAGTTCAATTTCTTCTTCGTTATTAAAGGTAATAAATCGAATTCCGGGAATCAGAGGCCTGAAAGCTCTGTTTTGTCTTTCTACTCCAGAAACACTCATGGAACCTTGTGTGTTTCCATGATAAGATTGCTTTGCAGCAATAATTTCGGCTCTTTTTGTAACTCTTTTAGCCAATTTTAAAGCGCCTTCTGTGGCTTCTGTTCCAGAGTTTGTGATGTAAACTGCCATTCGTTTGTTAGGAATGGTAGCTGCTAAAATTTTACATAGATCAACTTGTGGTTTTTGAATAAATTCGCCATAAACCATCACATGCGCATAAGAATCTATCTGATTCTTTACCGCTTCAACTACTTTTGGATGGCTGTGACCTAAGCTATTTGCAGAAACACCTGCTACAAAATCAAGGTATTTTTTACCCTGAAGATCATAAATAAAACTTCCTTTTGCATGAGAAACTTCCATGGCCAGCGGATATGGGGAAGTTTGTGCTTGGTATGTAAAAAAATCTGATTTCAACGGATGAATTAGTTTCTTTTAATTTCTTGTTTATCGTTTTTTGTTAATTTATTCTTTTCCAAAATGGCCCCTTTTTTTACGTCAGCTTTCTTTTTTACAGGGGTTTTATCTATTTCAGTATTTTTAATAAAAATGTCCTCTTGAGATTTTGGTTGTTCTTTTTCACGCCAATTAAAACCTTTGAGTTCTCTTAAATCTTCGGGAAACATAGAGGGAGGATAGGTTTTACCATCAGATTTTTTTAAATATTTTATGGTTTCAATTTGACCATTATCCAACGTAAACTCAATATTACTCGAAATTTCTTTGGTAATGGTTTCTAAAACCTGCGTTTGTTCGTTTCTGTTATGATAAACAGATTCTGCGTTTCCAAGTACAAAAAGCGTTCGCAACTTATTTTTTTCAAATTTTCCAAGCATATTTCTGCCTTTAATTTGATTGAAATCATTCTCAGAAAGAGAATCTTTTGAAATGATAAAAGCATTGTCAAATACTTTTAATGAATCTAATTTCTTGGTTATTTTATTAGTCAAAAGAAAAATGGAATCTCCAGTAATTTGATTTTGATCAGACCAAATTACGGGATTTCTGTACATTCTAGTATATCCAGTTTCTTGATTTGTGTAAATTGAATCACATTTTCCTTGTAAATCCGATTTAAAAATTTTCACATTATGATAGGTTCTTATAATGCGTTTTTCAGGTTTTCCTGTGACCAAAAGCGTGTCTCCATGAACAAACATCGAATCTTTTTCAATAATAGAAATAGCTACTGCTTTTTTTATGATAAATAATGAATCTTTGAGTTCAAATAACTCTGCATAATTTCCTTTGGAAACAAAATTTTCAACAGTATCAATGACACGAATATTATTAGTTGCAGAGGCAAATCCTTTTCTCTTATCATAAAACAAACTGTCACCTTCAATCGTACGTTCTTTTAAAAATAGTTTTGCATTTTTTATAAAATGCGATACATCTGTTTTTGTGTTATAGAAACCTTTTTCAGCATATATTTTATTCTTATTTTGATTGTTGGTTATTGTAGAAGGGCCAAATAAATAAGCCAATCCTGTTTGCGTGTAATAATCCAAATGATTTGATTCTAACCGATGTTCAGAATTTACAACTGTTACTCTTGTGGTTGCAATAAATTTTTTATTTTCTAGATAATAATTGCCGTTTTTACTTTTTAATGTGTTTGTGGCATCTCTAATAGTTGCATAACTTCGATAATACAATTTTTGGTTTATCCTGTCGAATTGCAAAGTATCGGTAGTTAGCGTCATTGTTGGATCTCTCAAAACTACTTTTCCCCAAGAAAGTGCCTGTTTAGAATTGGCATCGTAATCGGCATAATCACTCGTTTGAGTGATGGTGTCACCTTGTTTGATGAGTACATTTCCAATGGCTTTGAAAAAATTTTGTTTGTGATAATAAAGTGCTTGCTGACAAGTGAGTTCAACACCGTCATGAAACATTTTTACATTTCCAATTAAAATGTTGGCTCCAGGAAATTTCTCTTCATTTACCTCTTGAATTTCAGCTTTATAAGTAATTTTTTTCTTTTCTTGTGAAAAAGAAATAAGTGAAAATAGCAATAAAATCAATAAAATTTTATGATTCAAAATATAAATTTTCCGCAAAAATAATGAAAAGAAAGCCGCTAGTTGAAAATGAAAAGTTATTTTTTGAAAATACTAACTTTCTAAAATTAATTTTTCCATTTCTAGTGCTTTTGGAAAAAGAATATTATTTTCTATGTGAATGTGAGTGTGCAGTTTTTCCTCAAATTGTCTCAATTTATAATACAATAATTTAAAATTACTATCAATATCTTCATGTAGTTGATAGTTATTGGTTTGAGTTGCAATTCGCTTCCAAAGTTTACAAATTTCCGTATGATCTTTTTCCATATTTTTCAATGGATTTATCAATTGTGGTTTTTGTAATTTCGGATTTTTTCTTTCTTTTAGATATGCATTCAGATTTAAAATATAAGGAAATAAAAAAGATTCTTCTATTTTAATGTGTGTTTCAATAATATCAGAAATTTGCTGAATTGAATTCATGATTTTTGGTATTTCATCTAATTTTTCTCCATAAATCTTCTGAATTTTTATGCCTAGATTTTTAATAAAATTGATGTTTTCAAGTTTGAATGGATGATCAATTTCAACCAAAAAGTTAATCAATAACTCCAAATCCCAAGCATTATAATTTTTTAAATAAGGCACTTTGGTTTTTATGGCATTCAATTCGTCTAAAATTTCTTCATATTTTAAATGCTTTTTTCGGCAAAAATTTGATAGAGATAATGTTCCTTTATATGAATAATTTATACCATATTTTTTAAAAACGTCTGCAGCTGCAATATTGTCAACGACAAAGTCTGCTATAGTTTTGTTTTTTAAATTATTCATTTGAAGTTATTTATTTAATTGTACAAATTTGTTAATAACCTTTTAACTAAAAGATGATATTTATCAGTTGTCATGATTTTTCATATAATTTTCTTTGTATCAAATTTTTAATGCATGAAATCTCCTTTTGAAATGTCCAAAGAATCAATGACCGCTTATGGTTATAAAATAGTTGATGAAGTAGTCAACCATTATGCTATAACAAACCAAAAAAAACCAGTAACTAAAGCTTCAAGACTAGAAATGGATGCTATTTTTTTGCAAGAAGCACCAGAAAACGGGTTGCCAGCAGAAGATGTTTTGAAATTTGTGATGCAAAATGTAATTCCTAATTCAAATATTTCAACACATCCAAAATCATTTTCATTTGTTCCAGGACCGAGTAATTTTATCAGCACCATGGCAGATACTTTAGCAACTGGATTTAATATTTTTTCTGGTGGGTGGATGTTGTCACCAGCTGCAGCAGAATTGGAAATTGTAACCATGAATTGGTTATTGAGAATTTTTAGTTTTCCCGTAAAAAGGGGTGGAGGCATTTATACAAGTGGAGGATCCTTGGCTAATTTGACTGCTTTAACTGCCGCAAGAAGCATAAAGTGTGGTGAAGATTTTTCAAATGCAATTATTTATTTATCTGATCAAGCACATTCTTCAAACATCAAAGCAATTCATATTTTAGGTTTTAAAAAAGAACAAATCAGAATGATTCCTACAGATTTTGAATTTAAAATAAGTATCAACAAACTCAAAAATGAAATTGCAAAAGACAAATTGCAAGGAAAAAAACCATTTTGCATCATTGCAACCGCAGGTACCACAAACACTGGCTCTGTTGATCCTTTAGAGGCAATAGCAAGCATTTGTGAGCAAGAAAATTTATGGTTTCATGTGGATGCAGCTTATGGTGGAGCAGCTATTTTATCAGAAAAAGGAAAAATTGCTTTATTAGGTATTGAAAAGGCGGATTCTTTGACAGTTGATCCTCATAAATGGTTTTTCCAACCTTATGAAATAGGTTGTTTGTTGGTAAAAGACAAGTCTTGGTTGAGCAATACTTTCAGTGAAAAACCTGAATATTTAAAAGACATTGAAGGCAATGAATCTGAAATCAATTTTTATGATTATGGCATTCAATTAACAAGAAGATTTAGGGCTTTAAAGTTTTATATGTCTATTAAAACATTTGGGCTTCAGTCTTTTAGAAAAGCAATTTCTTATAATATTAAATTGGCGGAACAAGCAGAATATTTTTTAAGAAATAGTAAAAATTGGGAAGTAATTTCGCCAGCAAATTTGGCAATTATCAACTTTAGATATCATCCTTTGGATATAAATTTGACTCAAAAAGAGTTGGATATTTTAAATCATAAAATTTCTGAAAAAGTCATTGAGTCAAAAGAAGCGTTATTGGTTACCACAATTTTACAAAATAAAGTAGTGATTAGAATGTGTTTGATCAACCCAAATACAACTTTAAAGCATATAAAGGAAACGCTGAAACAGTGTGAGTTTTTTGCAGAAGAAATTTTAAATACGTAATTTTTTTACGTGAGGACGGCAAAAATTTGATTATTAAGGTTAGAATTTTGTTTGAATTCTTCAGCCATTTCAATAATAGTTTTTGTTTTCAATTTTCGAATCAATTTGTCTTTAAAAGGCGCATAAATATGATGTGCAACACATGGATTATTTTCATTACAATTATTTTGACTTAGGTAACAACTATTAAATTTTTCAATATCATCTACACAATCAATGATATCAAAAAGTGTTTTATCCGTATTTTTTTCTGACAAATAAAACCCTCCATGAGGACCTTTTATTGATGAGATAATTCCTTTTTTTGTAAGTTGTTGCAACGTTTTTGCCAAAAACGGAGCTGGGATTTCAATGGCTTCAGCAATCTCTTTTGATCCTAATTTTTTATCAATTGTTGAATTATTTGTAAGATATATAACTGCTGAAATGGCATATTTACTGGCTTTTGATAACATACTAAATATTTTTTCAAATATATAAAGATAAAAATATCTTTTTATGATTTTTATCATCATTTTAGGGAATATTTGTTCTTATATTTGTACTATTAAAGATAAAAAGGTCTTTATATATTAATTAATTTACAAACCAATAAAAATAAAAAAAAATGAAAATTTTCAAAACATTGTGTGTATTATTTATCGCAAGTTCAATTTTTACAAGCTGTAAAAATGAGGAAAAGAAAGCATTGGCTTACACTGATACTTCCGAAATTTATATCAAAGGAACTATGGATGCTGTGCTAACCTCACCACCTTTTGTGCCAGCTCCAATAGGAGATAGAACCGCTAAAAAATTAATAGTCAATATGGAAATTATTGAAAAAGAAGGAACAATGTCTGATGGTGTGACATATATATATTGGACATTTGGAGGCTCAGTTCCAGGAAGTTTTATTAGAACTAGAGTAGGAGATTTGGTTGAATTTACACTTTCAAATCATCCTGATAATAAATTGCCTCATAATATTGATATGCATGCAGTTACAGGTCCTGGAGGAGGGGCAACTTCATCTTTTGTAGCACCTGGTCATTCAAAAACATTTTCATTCAAAACGTTAAATCCTGGATTGTATGTATATCATTGTGCAACTGCTCCTGTTGGAATGCACATTGCAAACGGAATGTATGGTTTAATTTTAGTAGAACCTGAAGGAGGCTTGCCAAAAGTGGATAAAGAATATTACATCATGCAAGGTGATTTTTATACCAAAGGAGATAATGGAGCAAAAGGATTACAGCCTTTTGATATGACAAAAGCCGTAAAAGAAGATGCAGATTATGTTGTTTTTAATGGCAAAGTTGGTGCTTTAACTGGCAATAAAGCAATAACAGCAAATGTGGGAGAAACAGTACGTTTATATGTTGGAAATGGTGGACCAAATTTAACTTCTTCTTTTCACGTTATTGGTGAAATTTTTGATAAAGTTCACATTGAAGGAGGTTCTTTAATCAATGAAAATGTACAAACAACTTCAATTCCTGCTGGCGGATCAGTAATTGTAGAGTTTAAAGTAGAAGTTCCCGGAACATTTATTATTGTAGATCATGCAATCTTTAGAGCATTCAATAAAGGGGCATTAGCAATGTTAAAAGTTTCTGGTGAAGACAATAAAAAATTATATTCTGGTGTAAGACAAGAAGGAATTTATCATCCAGAGGGAGGAACAATTCAAACAATGCCAGAAAATGATCAAAAAGAAATGGTAGTTAATAGTAAAGAAAAACCTTTAGCTCAAAAAATTGCAGATGGAAAACAATTATATATGACCACTTGTTTTGCATGTCATCAATCTGAAGGACAAGGAATTCCAAATGCATTTCCTCCTTTAGCCAAATCAGATTATTTAAACGCAGATGTTAAAAGAGCAATTGGTATCGTTTTAAACGGAAAAACTGGAGAAATTACCATAAACGGAAAAAAATACAATAGTGTTATGACTAAACAAACATTATCTGATTCAGAAATTGCAGATGTTTTGACTTATGTGTATAATTCTTGGGGAAATAACAAAACTAATGTTACTGTAAATCAGGTGAAAGAAGCTAAAAAATAGTTTCAAAAAAATTAAATAAAATTTTAATGAAAACAAGTATGAGATTGACAGTTTGGATGCTTTTATTCTTTACAGTTTATGCAAACTGTCAATCTAAAATGGTGTTGATCAAAGGTGGAGAATACATTCCATTGTATGGAAGAGATTCAACCAAAGTAAAAGTAAAAAACTTTTATATAGATGTCTATCCAGTTACTAATCAAGAATTTGTAACGTTTGTGAAAAAAAATCCAAACTGGAAACGTTCAAAAACCATTAGATTATTTGCGGATTCAAGTTATTTAAGTAATTGGAAATCAGATACTGAGCTGAATGAACATCAAAAAGAAAAATCTCCAATTACAAATGTTTCTTGGTTTGCAGCAAAAAATTATTGCGAAAACCAAGGTAAAAGATTACCAACTGTAGATGAATGGGAATATGTTGCCATGGCAAACAAAACGATGCCTGATGCAAGAACTCTAAAAAACTACAATAAGTTTATTTTAAGTTGGTATGAAAAACCAAAAACCTACAATCAAGAAATTGGTTCAACTTTCGAAAATTATTGGAAAGTATATGATTTGCATGGATTGGTTTGGGAATGGACTTCTGATTTTAATTCGGTCTTAATCACTGGCGAATCAAGAAAAGATGTAGACACTGATAGCGATTTATTTTGTGGAAGTGCAGCCGTAAATGCCACAGATTTAATGAATTATGCCGCTTTTATGCGCTATGCAATCAGAGGAAGTTTAAAAGCAAAATATACTATGAAAAACTTAGGTTTTCGATGTGTAAAAGACGAAAAATAACAAAATCATGAAGACAATTAAACATCTTTTATTTTTTATTGCGTTCTCAACATTATTGAGCGCATGTAATAAAAAAACAACCAAAGAAATCAGTAAAACAGACTATCAATGTCCTATGGAATGTGAGGGCGATAAAGTGTATAAAGAACCTGGCTCTTGCCCAATTTGTAAAATGGATTTAAAACCATCTACAAAAAAAGAAGTAAAAATTTTGTCTGATGAAATTTCAGAAACCTCCATTTTTAACTTAACATCAAGTTGGAATACCGAAGATGGGGAAACAATTCAACTTAAAGAGTTAAAAGGAAAAACATTGGTAATGGTGATGATTTATACAACTTGCAAGGCTGCTTGCCCAAGACTAGCTGCTGATATGAGAAACATTGAAGCTAAAATTCCAGCAAAGTATAATAATGAAATTAATTATGTTTTAGTGAGCATTGATCCTGTGTATGACACTCCAGAAAGATTAAAATCATTTTCAAAAGAAAACTTTATGGAAGGTAAAAAATGGACATTTTTGCAAGGAACAGAAGATGGGGTAAGAGAGTTCGCAAATGTTTTATCAGTAAAATACAAACAAATTTCACCTTTAGATTTTTCTCATTCCAATATTATCAGTGTTTTTAATCGAATTGGAGAGTTAATTCATCAGCAAGAAGGTTTGGGGGTTGATAACAAAGAAACTATTTCAAAAATTTTAGAAACATTTCAAAATTAAAAAACATGAATATAACAGAAGAAAATACAGTAGCTGAAATTGTTACTGAAAATATTAAAACATCAGATATTTTTAAAAAATATGGTATAGATTTTTGCTGTGGAGGAGGAATTTCAATTAAAAAAGTGTGCGAAAAACATCATATTTCTTTTGATGAATTGAAAAATGATTTGTTGAAAATTAACGAAACAGCTCCAAAATATTATGATTTTAATAGCTGGAATTTGACTTTTTTAGCATCTCATATTGAGAATATTCATCATACTTATGTTGCAGAAAATACACTACTTATTCAGCAATATGCATCAAAAGTTGCAAAAGTTCATGGTCATCATTATCAAGAAGTAATAAAAATTAACAACCTTTTTAATGAAGTCGCAAAAGAATTAGCATCACACATGAAAAAAGAAGAATTGATATTATTTCCGTTTATCAAAAATCTTGAAAAAGCAGACAAAGAGGGCGTAAAAGTAAAAATACCGCATTTTGGGACTATTCACAATCCAATAAAAATGATGGAAGAAGAGCATGAAAGTGCAGGAGATATTTTGAAAGAAATTAAAAAATTATCTAATAATTATACACCTCCTATGGATGCTTGCAATACGTTCAAAGCTTTGTATGCAAAACTAGATGAGTTTGAGCAAGATTTGCATCAACACATTCATTTAGAGAACAATATCTTGTTTCCAAAAGCAATTTTATTAGAGCAGAAGAATAGTTTAATTTAATTATAAGTAGTCATGAAAAAAATATTTTTTTCATCAATTTTCGTTTTATTTTGCAGCAGTTTTTTAACTGCACAAGAATTTATTATCAACGCTGAAATGAGACCTCGTTTTGAAAACAGGCATGGATTTAAAACATTGATTAATCTTGAAGAAGAAGGTGCTAGTTTTATTTCTCAACGATCAAGAATAGGTCTTGATTTTCATAAAGAAAAACTTTCTTTAGGAATTTCTCTACAAAATATCAGAGTTTGGGGAGATGTTTATACCATGGCAACTGATGACAAAGCTTTTGCTTTTCATCAAGCTTGGGCAAATTATCAATTTTCAGAAAAATTTTCTTTAAAAATAGGGAGACAAGAAATTTTGTATGATGATAGTAGAATTTTTGGTAATGTAGATTGGGCTCAACAAGCCCGAAGTTTTGATGCGATTGTTGCAAAATTCAAATTTCATAAAAATGGAATTTTAGATATTGGTTATTCTTTAAATAACGATTCTGAACAACTCATCAATTCATTATATTCAAATATAGCTGGCTATAAAACATTTCAGTATGCATGGTATCACAACAATTTTCAATATTATGGATTCAGTCTTTTGTCTTTAAATAATGGTGTTGAGTATTTGAATTCAGATGATCAAGAGGAATTAAGTTATTCACAAACCATTGGAGGTAGAGTTACTTTTAAGAAAAACAAAGTAGCTTTTGATAGTGCTATTTATTTTCAGACAGGAAATCTTTTAGCGAGCACTGTCAGTGCGCATTATTTTGGAGGAAATCTTTTTTATCAAATTTCGGACAATTATAACATCGGAATTGGAACAGAATATTTGTCTGGTAAAGATATGAATGATGCTAGCAATACAGTGAAATCTTTTAATCCTCTTTATGGAACAAACCATAAATTCAATGGTTTAATGGATTATTTTTATGTTGGAAATCATTTAAATTCTGTTGGATTGCTTGATCTAAATACACCGATTGCATATTCTAAAAATAAATTTTCCGCAAAAATAACACCTCATTTTTTCTCATCTGCAGCAGCAATTTATGAAGCAAATTCTAAACAAGATGATTATTTAGGTACTGAAATTGATTTGGTTTTAGGATATCATCTTTCAAAAGAAATTTTTATTGATGGTGGTTTTTCAAAAATGTATGGAACACATTCTTTAGAGATTTTAAAAGGTGGAGATCGTAACGAAAATAATTCTTGGGCTTGGTTAATGGTCACATTTAAACCTACTTTATTTGCATCAAAATAAAAATAGTAACAAAAAAAAGCATCTTTTTAAAAGATGCTTTTTTTTGTTTTAATAATTACTATCTCATTATAGTTTGTTTTCTATCGGGACCAACAGAAACAATTTTCACTGGAACTCCTGTCTCTTTTTCTATAAAATCGATATAATCTAATAAGTTTTTCGGTAATGATTCAGCAGAAGTCATTTTAGTTAAATCAGCATTCCAACCTTTAAATTCAGTATAATTTACAGTTACATTTTCAGGTTCAATATTGTAAGGTAAATGCGTAATTTCTTTGCCTTTATAATTGTAAGAAGTTGCCACTTTCAGCGTTTCAAATCCTGAAAGTACATCACCTTTCATCATCATTAATTGGGTAACACCATTGATATCAACTGCATATTTAAGTGCCACTAAATCCAACCAACCACAGCGTCTTGGTCTTCCTGTTGTTGCACCAAATTCATTTCCAACTCTTCCCATGGTTGCACCATCTTCATCAAACAATTCTGTAGGAAAAGGACCCGAACCAACTCTTGTTGTGTAGGCTTTGAAAATTCCATAAACTTCACCAATTTTATTTGGTGCGACACCTAAACCTGTGCAAGCTCCTGCAGCTGTGGTGTTTGAAGAAGTTACAAAAGGATACGTTCCAAAATCAATATCAAGCAATGAACCTTGAGCGCCTTCTGCCAAAATAGTTTTCTTTTCTTTCATGGCATTGTTCAAATATTCTTCACTGTCAATAAATTGAAGTGTTCTTAATTTGTCTATGCCCTTACAAAATTCAGCTTCTAATTCAGCCAAATTATAATCAACTTGCACGTCAAAATAATTTAACATACTAAGATGTTTTGCTGTCAAAGCATCATATTTTTCTTTCCAATTTTCCAACTCTAAATCACCAACTCGCATGCCATTTCTACCAGTTTTATCCATATAAGTTGGTCCAATACCTTTAAGAGTAGAACCTATCTTTGCTTTTCCTTTAGAGGTTTCTGAGGCAGCATCTAACAATCTGTGAGTTGGTAAAATAAGATGTGCTTTTCTTGAAATTAATAACTTTGAAACATATTCAATATCGTGTTTCTCTAAATTTTCTAGTTCTTTTTTGAAAATCACAGGATCAATCACAACACCATTTCCTACAACATTCATGGCAGTTTTGTGAAAAATTCCTGAAGGAATCGTATGTAAAACATGTTTAAATCCGTCAAAAATTAAGGTATGTCCTGCATTTGGGCCTCCTTGAAAACGTGCTATAATATCATAGTTTTGTGTCAAAACATCTACGATTTTACCTTTCCCTTCATCTCCCCATTGCAATCCTAGTAATAAATCTACTGCCATTTGTTGTGTTAATTTATATTTTAAATGTGTTAAGAATGTTTCTTTTTTGTCCCGTAAAAATATAGTGAATGATTTTGAATATCAATGTCAAATATTTCTTCGATTGTTTTTTTAATAACCTGTATTCTCGGATCACAAAATTCTTTTACTTCTCCAGAATCTGTAAAAATTACGTGGTCGTGATTTTTGTCGAAATAACTTTTTTCATATCGTGCCATAGATTGTCCATCAAATTGATGCTTTCTCACCAAATTGCAATCCAATAATAAATCTATGGTGTTGTAAAGAGTTGCTCTGCTAACTCTATAATTTTTATTTTTCATTTTGATATACAACGATTCAATATCAAAATGCTCATCTGCATTATAGATTTCTTGAAGTATTGCATAACGTTCAGGCGTTTTACGATGCTTCTTGTCTTCTAAGTATGAAGTAAAAACTTTCTTAACGACCTCTTGATTTTCAAAAGAATTACTCATATTTTAAAAAATTTAAAGCACAAATTTACAGTTATTTCTGAATTAAAATCGCTTTTTATGGGAATGATATTTACATTCTATTAACACGTTCTACGTTTTTAACGCCTTCAACTTTTTGAATACTTTTGATTAACTTATTCAATTGTGTGCTGTTTTTTACGCTTAATGCTATTTTTCCGTCAAAAACGCCTTCATTTCCGGCAATATTGATGCTGTTAATAAAAACACCCATATTATTAGAAATTATTCTGGTTACATTATTTACAATTCCTGTTTTATCAACCCCATTGATTTGTAAAATTACTTTAAAATCTTGTTTTGTAGAGTCAATCCACTTTGCAGAAATAATTCTGTAAGCATAATTAGACTGTAATGAAATGGCATTTGGACAGTTATTTTTATGAACTTTAATGCCTTCATTAATGGTTACAAAACCAAAAACTTTATCACCAGGAATGGGATTACAGCATTTTGAAAGTTTATAATCTAACTGTTCTTCTTCTTTTCCAAAAACCAGCGAGTCAAATTTTTCAGTTATTTCGTCAGAATCTTCAATGATTTCTTTATGATTTGTTGAAGAGCTTCTGCGTAATTTTGATTTAAAAAAGTTTAAGAAAGTACTGTTCCTTTGACCAATAAAAGATTTTAATTGGGTATTGTCAATAGCGCCATTTCCAAATCTATAGAACAGATCAAAACTTGTTTTTAGTTTAAAATAAGTAACCAACTCATTAATTGTTTTCTCGTTAAAAGGAATTTTAAGATGTCGCAACTTTCTTGATAAAACAGCTTTTCCTTCTTCAGCAGTTTTCTTTTCTTCTTCTTTTAAGGCAACTCTAATTTTGGTTTTTGCTCTTGCCGTAATTACAAAATCCAACCATCTTGCGTTTGGTTTGTTGATTGTTGTGGTGATTACTTCAATTTGATCTCCACTATTTAATCGGTGACTTAGAGGTACTAATTTCCCATTTACCTTTGCACCCCTACATTTTAGTCCAATATCTGTGTGAATAGAAAAGGCAAAATCGAGTGCTGTTGCATCTTTGGGTAAAGATTTTATTTCTCCTTTTGGCGTAAAAACATAGATTTCTTTGGAGTATAAATTTAATTTAAATTCCTCTACAAAATCTACCGCATTCAAACTCTGATTTTCTAATGATTCTTTTAATTTGTTCAACCAGTTTTCTAAACCACTTTCAGAACCATTTCCTTGTTTGTATTTAAAATGAGCTGCATAGCCTTTTTCGGCAATTTCATTCATCCTTTCCGAACGAATTTGAACTTCAACCCATTGAGCATCAGGACCAATGACGGTGATATGAAGTGCTTCATATCCTGTGGTTTTTGGTTGTGAAATCCAATCTCTTAAACGAGAAGGATTGGGTTTAAAATAATCTGTGACAATTGAATAAATTTTCCATGCTTCAAATTTTTCATCCTCAGATGCTGGTTTAAAAACAATTCTGATGGCAAATTTGTCATAAACTTCTTCAAAAGTCACGTTTTGCTTCAGCATTTTTCTTCTAATAGAAAAAATAGATTTGAATCGTCCTTTAATTTCGTAAGAAAAATTTTCTTTGTCTAATCCTGTTTTTAAGGTATTTGTAAATCGCTCTAAATAATTTTGTTGTTCTTCTTTACTTTCTTTTATTTTAGCAACAATTCCGTTATAAACTTCTGGTTCTGTGTATTTTAATCCTAAATCTTCTAATTCAGTTTTAATGTTATACAAGCCCAATCTATGAGCCAAAGGTGCGTAAATATACAATGTTTCGGAAGCAATTTTCAACTGTTTGTTTTCAGGCATTGCATTCATAGTTTGCATATTATGCAATCTGTCAGCAATTTTTATCAAAATTACACGCACATCATCATTCAAAGTCAATAGCATTTTTCTGAAATTTTCAGCTTGAATTGATGCATCTTGTTCTTTATTCAAACGAGAAATTTTGGTCAATCCATCAACAATTCTCGCAATAGTTGCACCAAATTGTTCTTCAATATCCGTTAAATTATAGTGCGTGTCTTCAACCACATCATGCAACAAGGCAGCAGCAATAGAAATTGCTCCCAAACCAATCTCTTTCGCTACAATTTTTGCAACCGCAATTGGGTGAAAAATATAAGGTTCTCCTGTTTTTCTTCGCTGTTTTGAATGTGCATCCAAAGCAACATCAAATGCTTTTCTGATGAGTTCTTTATCTTCTTTTGACAAAACTTCATAACTTCCTTTCAACAAATCTTTATAGCGATTTGCAATTTCTTTATTTTCATCTTCTAAGGTTGCTGTATATTGCAAAGCTTGCATAAATTGATTTTATTTGAATCAAAAGTGAAGTTACAAATTAGAATCGTAATACACAACAATTAGGATTCTAAATTTTCAATTCGTTGCAACAATCTTGGGTGTGAATAATGCACAAAAACGTATGCAGGATGAGGCGTTAAATTACTCAAACTATTTTTTGATAATTTTTTGAGTGATGAAACTAAGAATTTCCCATCAAAAGTGTCTTTCGCATAATTATCTGCTTGATATTCGAATTTTCTGGAAACAATATTCATTAGTAAACCAGTGATTTCTGAAATAGGTGAATATAAGATTCCGAAAGCAATCAATCCAATATGAAAACTCGGAATGGTAACACTCATTGCATTTGATAATAGGGGAGAACTGATAAAAATCGAAACTAAATAAAGCATAAAACCTGTTAAAATGAGTGAAATAGTCATGTTAAAAATGATGTGTTTGCGTTTATAATGTCCCACTTCATGCGCTAAAACAGCAACTATTTCATCGGTTTCTAAATCATTGATGAGCGTATCATATAAAGTAATTCTTTTTTGAGAACCAAAACCAGAAAAATAAGCATTTGCTTTTGTGGATCGTTTTGAGCCATCAATCACAAAGATATTTTGCAATTTAAAACCTACTTTTTGAGCATAATTTTCAATAGCAGTTTTCAATTCACCATCTTCTAATGGAGTTTGTTTGTTGAAGATAGGAACAATCAATTTGGCGTAAAAAAGATTCATAAAAACAGAAAAAACTACAATCAAAATCCAAGTGTAAATCCAAAAATAATCAGCATTATATTGATAAAATAAAATGACAATTGATAAAATTCCACCACCTAAAACAATGCTCATGAGCCAACCTTTTAGTTTGTCTGTCCAAAATATTATTTTGGTGGTTTTATTAAATCCGAATTCTTCCTCAATTACAAAAGTTTTGTAATAGGAAAAAGGAGTTGACAAAATATCGAACCCAAACATCATAATTCCGAAAAATATCAACGCAACTAAAATGGGATTATTAGTAAAACTTCTTGCAAAATCATCTAGCAATTTAAAGCCTTCTAGAAAGAAAAATAGCAATGTTACACTAATTGAAAATAAGGATGTTATTGTTGAAAACTTTGCATTTTCTTTTTTGTAAGCTTGTGATTTTTTATAAGCCTCTTCATCATAAACATCTGCTAATTTTTTTGGAATTTTATCATCAAAGTGTTTGTTATTTAAAAAAGTAAGATACGAATCAAACAAAAAATCAAAAAGTAAAATACTGATGATTATGTAAAATAAAATAGTTGAGTTCATAAAATTATTTGAAATTTCGTTGTCTTTTTGCTTCAAATAATAAAATCGCTGCTGCCACAGAAACATTCATTGAATCAATCATTCCTTGCATGGGAATATTGATGTTTTGAGTGGCATTTGTTCGCCAAATTTCTGTTAAGCCTGTATCTTCTGTACCAACAACAATGGCAGATGGTTTTGTAAAATTTTCGAGATAATATTCATTAGAATTTTGCAAAGTTGCAGCAAAAATTTGAATTTTTTTTTCTCTCAAAAAAGTAATAATTTCTTCAGAAGTTCCTATTGCAATTTGATTCGTAAATACACAGCCCACACTAGAACGAATAATATTAGGATTGTACAAATCGCTTTTTGCGTCAGCAATCAAAACAGCATTTATATTTGCAGCATCTGCAGTGCGTAAAATAGCGCCTAAATTTCCAGGTTTTTCAATACTTTCTGCCACTAAAATCAAAGAGTTTTCAGAAAGTTTGATATCAGAAAGTGATAAAGATTTTGTTTTTGCAATTGCTAAAAATCCCTCAGTAGTATTTCTGTAAGCCAATTTATCATAAATTTCTTGTGATATCAAAATTTGTTCAATATCCTGAAAATCAATAAGTAAAGTGTCATTTATTACGGTTGATAAAAATAGGAGAGAGGTGATTTCGTAACCTCCTTTTTTTGCCAATTGAATTTCTCTTTTTCCTTCAATCAAAAAAAAGCCTTGTTTTTTTCGCTCTCTTGCTTTTTCTTGCAATTTGAGTATATTTTTGATAAAAGGATTTTGAATACTAGTGATTTCTTTCATTTTGATATAAAACACAAAAATACCTAATTGTAGGTATTGTTTTGAATAGAAAAGTAAACAATATTTGCAATGTCTTTAAGATTAAATTCGAATTATAAAAAAAAATAAAATTTTAGGGGAATTTTGTTAGGAAAAGGAAATCGAAAAAATCTAAAGTCATAATTGTCTTCATTAAAAAAGGCTCGCAATTGCGAGCCTTTTTGATGGTATTATTTTGATTTGTATTTCTCTGAATATCGTTTCCAAAGTGTGGTTTGATGACTTTCTAAGCTAATTTTTCGACCTTGAATAAATGCTTCTGAAATTTGATTTGTTCTCATATCCAACGCATCACCTTCAGAAATAAATAAAGTAGCATCTTTTCCAACTTCTAAAGTTCCTGCAAATGCATCAATGCCTAAAATTTTTGCTGCATCTCCTGTAATCATTTGAGCAGCTTTTTCTTTGTCAACGCCAAAAGCCGCAAAAGTTCCTGCGTAGAAAGGTAAATTTCTTGTGTTCATTCGTTCCATTTGACCTTCCATTCCTAAACCAACCAAAACACCTTTTTCTTGTAAGGTTTTTGCAATTGTGTAGGTGTCATCATAGGCATCATCTTCGCTATTTGGATTTCTGTGAGGTCTGTTTATAATTACAGGAATGTTGAGTTTTACTAACAAATCTGTTACTTTTTCTGCACCTTCACCACGAACAATTACTAAATTATTGATGCCCAATTCTTTACTCATTGTGATGGCATCTGTAATTTCTTTTTCGCCATTTACGTGAATAAACAATTTTTGAGAACCGTCAAATAAGCCTTTTGTTGCTGCAAATGGCAAATGTTTTTTATCAGATTTTGATGCTAAATATTGTTTTGCATCTGTAAAAAATGAATTGATTTTCTCGACATTTTTTGAATACTCAGGATTTGGTTTTAATGCAGGGTCTTCACCTAACCACCATCTTCCTGTGGTAAAACTTTCAGGCCAATTTAAATGAATTGCGTCATTTGTTTTGATAGTAGCATCTTCCCAATTCCAAGCATCCAATTGAACTACGGAAGAAGTTCCTGAAATTGTTGCGCCTCTTGGTGTAATTTGCGCCATCAAAACACCATTGGGTCTCATGGATTCAACTACTTTGCTTTCAGCATTATAGGCAATTAAACTGCGCACATGAGGATTCATAATACCGATTTCAGTTTCATCATTACTGGCTTTTACAGCGTCAATTTCTACCAAACCTAATGCTGAATTTAGAGCAATAAATCCAGGATAAACGTGTTTTCCATCCGCTTTGATGATAGTTCCCATTCTGGCAATTTTCATCATGGCACTTCCTACAAAAGTGATTTTGCCATTTTCAAACATTATCAGAGAGTTTTCAATGACTTGACCATTTCCCAAATGTGCTGTTGCTCCTTCAATTGAAAAAGCTGTGATTTGCTTTGATGCGGGTGTTTGTTGTGCAATTATGTTTCCTACAAAAGCAAAAAACAATATTATTATAATTATATTTTTCATCTTTTTTCGCTTTTAAGTTCTTCTAAAGTATCACAATGAAAATTACGATCTTCACGTTTCATGGGGACTTGCGTTTTTGCACCACCCATTTTTTCTTTCAACATCATATTGATGATTTTACTTTTTTCTTCCTTGATTGCCTCACGTTTTTTCAAATCTTCAACTATATCAAAAAATACTTTTCCTTCAATAATTGTTTTTTCTACTTTTGCATAAATTGACATTGGATGATTGCTCCATAAAACAACATCAGCATCTTTTCCTTCCTTGATACTGCCTACTTTATCATCAATATGCAATAATTTTGCAGGATTTATAGTCACCATTTTCCAAGCTTCCAATTCAGAAACACCACCATATTTTACGGTTTTAGCAGCTTCTTGATTCAATCTTCTTGACATTTCTCGGTCATCAGAATTGATAGCAACTGTAACTCCAGCGTTGTGCATAATGGCTGCATTGAAAGGAATTGCGTCATTTACTTCATATTTATAAGCCCACCAATCTGAAAAAGTAGATCCACCAACTCCATGTTTTATCATTTTATCAGCCACCTTATAGCCTTCCAAAATATGGGTAAAAGTATTGATTTTAAAATTGAATTTGTCAGCTACTTTCATCAACATATTTATTTCTGATTGCACATAAGAATGACAAGAAATAAAACGCTCACCATTTAAAATTTCCACCAAAGTCTCCATTTCGTAATCTTTTCTATACGGTTGTCCACTTTTTTTCAACGTTTCATATTCTTTAGCTCTGGTAAAATAATCAATAAAAACTTGTTCAACACCCATTCTAGATTGTGGAAAACGAGTACCATTCGTGCTTCTTGATTGTTTTACATTTTCACCCAAAGCGAATTTGATAAACTTTGGTGAATTTTTATAAATCATATTTTCGGCATTTTCTCCCCATTTTAGTTTGATGATGGCTGAACGTCCTCCAATTGGATTTGCAGAGCCGTGTAAAATTTGAGAGGTTGTTGTTCCTCCTGAAATATTTCTGTAAATGTTGATGTCTGTTGGATCAACAACATCTTCAATAGTAACTTCTGCGGATGAATTGTGTGCGCCCTCATTGACTGCTGATGTGGCAATATGCGAGTGTTCATCAATGATTCCTGCAGTTAGATGTTTGCCTGTTCCATCGATTTCAATGGCGCCTTTTGCAGAAAGATTTTTGCCAATCTTCGAAATTTTTCCATCTTTTAACAAAACGTCACTATTTTTTAAAATTCCTGCAGCTTCACTAGTCCAAACTGTGGTATTTTTAATTAAAATAGTCTCCGTTTTTGGTTGTGTGTAATTTCCAAATCCAACATTTGGAAAACTAACAGGCATCACCACAATTTCTTTTTCGGATTTTTTTTCATCCTTTTTTTCATCAACTTTCTTAGCTACTTTTTTGCTTGCAGACCAGAAAGTTTTGTTTCCTTTTGTGTCAAAAGCACTCCCTTCCATCACATTTGCAACATTGATAATTTTTCCCATCAATCGTGAAAAACCTCCATCATCAATAGTTATTTCAATCCAATCGTTTTCAAAAGAAAATTTTGAGGTAATTTTTTTATCACCCATTTTGATTGTTCCAGTTTGTTTTGCACCTTTTCCTGTAATGGCTAAATCGTAATTTTTACCATTTACAGATAGCATATAGTCTCCAGTAATATCCTTGATATTCATATCATTAATGATATTTTGTTCACCTTGAACCCAATTTTCATGAATGATTGATGAAGCATCAAAAACGTCTCCAGAAGTAATAATGAAATTCGCAAAACTTCCTTTATTTAAATTTCCAACAGTTGTATTTCCAATAATTGAAGCAGGAATTGTTGTCAATGAAGCCAATGCTGCTTTTTTGTCAAAACCATATTCAATGGCTTTTTGTAAATTTTTATGAAACGTTTCCGCAGATTTCAATTTGTAAGTTGTCAACGCGAATGGCACTCCATTTTTTTCTAAAACGGATAAATTTGATGGATCTTGATTCCATTTACGCATATCTCTTAATGATATTTGCTCAGCCAACAACGGATTTGAAACATCATAAGGATTTTTAAAATCAATAGGAATAATGAAAGTAGCATTTGTTTTTTTGATGTCGTTAATTCTCTCAAATTCATCTCCTGAACCTACAATGGTGTATTGAATTCCAAATTCATCACCCACTTTATCAGCTCTAACTGCATCTAAATGATCACCAGTTTCAAAAATCTGCACTAAATTTTTATTTTTATTTAATGCTTCCAAAGCCAAATCTTTGTTTTTCATATTTCCTTTGGCATACCAATTAGCATCCAAATACACTTGACGCAACAAAGCCATTACACCCATTTTTGAGGAAGGATAGGATTGTCTTGATTTCACGCTTTTTGCGAAGGATAAAAATTGTGCGGATTGGGAATCTAAAATTCGGTAAGCATTTGTAGTACTTGGATTTAACGTCACTAACAAGCCATTTCCGCGAATAATTCCGTCTTGTAAATGAGTGTTTACAGTTCCAAAACCCGCAGCTAAAAGTTCTGTTGCTTTTTTTGAGTCAAATTTAAAATCTTCAATTGGATTGGTTTCTGGACGAATGTGATCGTTCCAATAATAGCCTTCTCTTTCAGCTTCGTATTGAGCAGATCTTGAATCTGAAGGGTTTCTTTTGGGCTTTGCAATACCAAAATCAGAATAAATATCAATAAATGATGGATAAATCATTTTTCCATCTAAATCAATGATTTTTGTTCCTTCAGGAATTTTTACAGATTTTCCAACTTCTACAACTTTTTCATCTTTCACTAACAACGTTCCTTTTTGGATAATTTGTTCGTGAGTGACATAAATGGTGGCATTTGTAAAAGCAATTAACGAGCTTTTAGTTGTTTTTACTCCAGAATTTGTCGGAAAGTAATCTTGAGCATTTGCTAAAGAAATCGACAAGAAAAAGAGTACGAATAGTAGTTTTCTCATAAATGTTTGAATTATTTTTGAATTGGATTTAAATATATCGAGTTGAATTTGGATTGAAGGATTTTAAATTCACTTTAACATAAATTTAAGAGAATGAAATGAAATATTTAGTTTTTGATTGAAAGTAATATTAGAAAATGTGAGCTACGAATTCACAATTTTTTCTACTTTTAACGAATAAATAATTCGTGAATCCATGGAAAAAAAATCTAATTTAAATTTGTGTTTTCATATTCATTTTTTTCAAAATGTGAAATCAACAAATCCACCACATAATTGTAAGAATCAACTCCTTTTTGTTGATTGTTGGCTTTCAAATAAGCATCATATCCTTTCTTAATCAATGGTTCAAAAGGGTTTTGATAGTGTTCCCAAAAATCAAAACTCTCTTTAAAATCTTTTAAAATTCCAACGTTTACGGATTTCATCAGCAAAGCTTGTTTTTCAGGTTCTCTTTTTCGCAATTCAGAAATGCAATATCCAAAAGCCATTCTATAACTTGCGTATTTGAAATACGCATCATCACTCGAATTTGCAGCCAAAAAACCAATAAAATTTGCTTCATTTTCAGCAGCAAATCCCAATTGATGAGCTATTTCATGACAAGTTGTTGTTGGATAACTCGTTTTAGGAATTCTCGAATTTACTTGCGCCTCACCGGTCAAAGGATTGAAATACCCTGAAGTGCCATTATAGGATTGCAACAAACTCATCAACGAACTTTTTACGGAAGGAAATTGATATGAAAACTGTGGATATTTTTGGGCTAAAGTACGATAACTCTCTACAGCAATTTGATACATTTCCTTTTGATGATAAGGATTTTTAACTTTCAAAGAATCATTTTTAGTGATGCTGATTTGAGATAAATTTAATTTTTCTAACAGATGTTTTGTAAGATTGTTCAACTCATCAGTTGTGTACTTCTTTTGTTCAAATTTTAGATTTTTAGAAAGTGGTTCTCTGTAATAATTCAGCCCCCAAAAAAGGTAAAAACAACCATATAAAATAGAAATAATGGCTAAAAGATGAACTATTTTAGGAATAAAAAACTGAAATTTTGTTTTGATTAAAAGAAACAAAAAACGCAACAATAAAAAGATGGAAATAAATAGTAAAATATCACCAAATGAAAAAGAAATCCATCCAAAAAGTACTCTAAAAAAAATAGCAATAGGTGGATAAAAACCTGTAGAGTAATAGTTTTCTATCAACTCAGGATTCTTTGAAAGAAGCTGAATCACCACATATTGAACAGGTAATAATGCTATTAAAAAAAGGTGTTTTTTATTCCGTTTCATGGATGTAAATGTAGCAAATAGAAAGGCAACTAAAAGAGTTATTAACAACTTAATAACAATTTTTTCGAAGATTTGTTTAGAAATAAAGCAAAAAAAATCTGGACTTTAAAAACTAAAAAAATTATATTTGTTGAATGGAAAATACGAATGCATATACCGAGAAAAAAACCGCTACAAGTAGAATTATTAGTCTTGAAAAAGGGAAAATTCCTCCACAAGCTGTTGATTTAGAGGAAGCTGTTTTAGGTGCAATGATGATTGATAAAAAAGGAATTGACGATGTCATTGACATCTTACATTCTGATGCTTTTTATGAAATACGACACCAAGAAATTTATGCAGCGATTTATGAATTGTTTCAAAATTCCCAACCAATTGACTTATTGACAGTCTCTAGTTTGTTAAAAAAGAAAGGGAAATTAGATTTGGCTGGAGGCGATTTTTATTTAATTCGTTTAACACAAAAAGTTGCTTCATCTGCACATATTGAATTTCATGCGCGAATTATCCTTCAAAAATACATTCAACGAAGATTGATTTCAATTTCATCAGAAATCATTGAAAGTTCGTATGATGAAACTTCGGATGTTTTTGATTTGTTAGATAGTGCTGAAGCCAAACTTTTTGAAGTTACTCAAGGAAATCTGAAAAAAAGTTCAGAAGTAGCAGGTTCTTTGGTAAAGCAAGCGTTAAAGAAAATTCAGGAAATAGGCAACAAAGAAGGAATGTCAGGTTTGGCATCAGGTTTTTCAAAATTAGACGCATTAACTTCAGGTTGGCAACCTTCGGATTTGATTATTATTGCTGCACGACCTGGTATGGGAAAAACCGCATTTGTGATTTCGATGGCGAAAAATATGGCCATCGATTTTAATCATGCAGTGGCTATTTTCTCTCTAGAAATGTCTTCGGTTCAGCTGATTACAAGGATGATTTCTTCAGAAACTGGCCTGCCTTCAGAGAAATTGAGAAAAGGAAATCTGGCTTTACATGATTGGGAATTACTGAATTATAAAGTAAAAAGCTTGTCAGATGCTCCAATTTATATTGATGATTCACCTTCATTATCCATTTTTGATTTACGTGCAAAAGCACGAAGATTAGTGTCACAACATGGTGTAAAAATTATCATTATTGACTATTTACAATTGATGAATGCTGGCGGAAACAATAAAGGCGTTGGAAACAGGGAACAAGAAATTTCTACAATTTCTAGAAATTTAAAAGCTTTAGCTAAGGAATTGGAAGTGCCTGTGATTGCACTTTCGCAGCTGTCACGTGCCGTAGAAACTAGAAGCGGAGGAAGTAAAAGACCTTTATTGTCTGATTTGCGTGAATCTGGAGCTATTGAGCAAGATGCTGATATTGTGAGTTTTATCTTTAGACCTGAATATTATGGATTGACAGAATGGGATGATGAAGAACGCACACCATGTGAAGGTCAGGGTGAATTTATTATCGCAAAACATAGAAATGGTGGTTTGGATAATATCCGTTTGAAATTTACAGGACATTTGGCAAAATTCTCTGATTTGGAGGAAAGCGCAAGTTCAAAATTCCAATCAAGTATGAATTCAAATCCATTTGAAAATAGTTCACCTGATAAACGAATTCAATCAAGTGAAGCTTTTGGATTGGATGATGAGGAAGATTCTAATGGTGTTCCTTTTTAGTTAAATTTTTATAAATTTATAACAAATACACAATTACGTCATGGTAATCGTGTATTTTAGTTTTTGTATGAAAAATCGGTTACTATTTATTGCATTTTTAATGATTTCCAATGCTGTTTTGGCATCATTTATTTACATTCCTATGAATGATGATAATCAAAAAAATCATCTAAAAGCCTATGGAATCGTTTATTTTTCACTTCAAAATGGTTTGAAAGCCAAATGGTTATTGAATCATGATGGTGGTGCTTTTTTAATCGAAAACAATAAAGTTATTGAAAATGAATGCAAAATCAGAGGTGTTTCTTATGAAATAATTTCAGATGCTAAATCGCAACTCATTCTCGAAGAAATTGCTTCACCTTCATCAAATAAAGAAGCAGTAACACTTGAAAAAGCTCCCAAAATTGCAGTCTATTCTCCCAAAGACAAAATGCCATGGGATGATGCTGTTACGATGGTTTTAACATTTGCAGAAATCCCTTTTGAAGTGATTTATGACAAAGAGATTTTAGCAGATAAACTCCTTTTATATGAGTGGTTACATTTGCATCATGAGGATTTTACAGGACAATTTGGGAAATTTTATGGCTCTTTTAGGACTGCTCCTTGGTATGTAGAACAAAAATTAGCAGCTGAGAAACAAGCGAAAGAATTGGGTTTTTCAAAAGTTTCTGACGAAAAATTAGCAGTTGCCAAGAAAATCAGAGATTATGTAATCGGCGGAGGATTTATGTTTGCAATGTGTTCTGCTACAGATAGTTTTGATATTGCTTTGGCTGCAGAAGGTGTTGATATTGCTGAAGCTATGTTTGATGGAGATGCCTCAGAATTGAATTACCAATCCAAAATAAACTTTGATAAAACCTTTGCATTTACAGATTTTCAGTTGGAAAGAAATCCTAATGTTTATGAATTTTCTACTATTGATATGACGAATAAAAGAAATATTCCTCATACTTCTGATTATTTTTCGTTAAATGAATTTTCAGCAAAATGGGATCCAATTCCAACGATGCTAACCCAAGATCACACTGTTTTGGTGAAAGGTTTTATGGGGCAAACTACCTCTTTTGATAGAAATACAGTGAAAACAAATGTGATTATTTTAGGCGAAAACAACGTCAATAGAGAAGCTCGTTACATTCATGGTACCAAAGGAAAAGGAATGTTTACTTTTTATGGAGGTCATGACCCTGAAGATTATCAACACAGAGTTGGTGATCCAAAAACGGAATTGGATTTGCATCCAAACTCTCCAGGATATCGATTGATTTTAAACAATGTATTGTTTCCTGCAGCCAAAAAGAAAAAGCAAAAAACTTAATTTTCTGTTGATAAATTGCTGATATTTTTAATGTATTTGTCTCGTTAATAATCTTCACTTTCGTATTTTTGTAAATAATTTAACCAAAAAAATGCCAACAATTCAACAATTACAAGATTTCACCCAGCAAGTTCGTAGAGATATTTTACGCATGGTGCATGCAGTAAATTCAGGTCATCCTGGAGGTTCATTAGGCTGTGCCGAATTTTTCACTTGTTTGTACCAAGAAGTGATGGAATATTCAACAGATTTTACAATGGATGGCATCAATGAAGATGTTTTTTTCCTTTCAAACGGACATATTTCGCCAGTTTTTTATAGCGTTTTAGCCCACAGTGGATTTTTTCCAGTATCAGAATTGGCTACTTTCAGACTGATTGATTCAAGATTGCAAGGACACCCAACAACCCATGAAGGTTTGCCAGGAATAAGAATTGCATCAGGTTCATTAGGTCAAGGATTGTCTGTTGCTTTGGGAGCAGCGCAAGCAAAAAAACTGAACAAAGATTCAAAATTAGTGTACACTTTACATGGTGATGGCGAATTGCAAGAAGGTCAAAACTGGGAGGCAATCATGTATGCTTCAGCAAAAAAAGTAGATAATATCATTGCAACTGTTGATGTGAATGGAAAACAAATAGATGGTTCTACAGACCAAGTTTTGCCAATGGGAAGTTTGAAAGCAAAATTTGAAGCTTTTGGTTGGGAAGTTTTTGAAGTAAAAGAAGGCAATACTATTGAAGCCATTTTAGCTGGACTTGCTAAAGCAAAATCATTGACAGGAAAAGGAAAACCTGTATGTATTCTACTATACACAGAAATGGGAAATGGTGTTGATTTTATGATGCACACTCATGCTTGGCATGGGAAAGCCCCAAATGATGCACAATTAGAAAGTGCTTTGGCTCAAAATTCTGCAACTTTAGGCGATTATTAATCATTATTTTTTTAAATACAACGTTAATAACCTACAAATAATTTTGTAGGTTTTTTTTGTTTTTATTTACATTTACAATGTTAGATTACGACTATCTTTACGACTGAAAAAAAGTATAAAAAATCCGTAAAAAATGAAAATAGGTATTGTTTGTTATCCAACTTTTGGAGGAAGTGGAGTAGTAGCCACAGAGTTAGGAATTGCTCTTGCAGACAATGGTCATGAGGTGCATTTTATTACCTATAATCAGCCAGTTCGGTTGGATTTTTTATCACATAAATTACACTTTCATCAAGTACTGATTGAAGAATACCCACTATTTCAATACCAACCTTATGAATTGGCTTTGTCAAGTAAAATGGTTGAAGTAGTTAAAAAATATCATTTAGAAATCTTACACGTTCATTATGCAATTCCTCATGCATATGCAGCATACATGGCAAAACAAATGTTGTTAGAAAAAGGAATTGATATTAAAGTGGTTACTACTTTGCATGGCACAGATATTACATTGGTAGGGAGCCATCCAACTTATAAAGCTGCTGTTGAATTTAGTATCAACAATTCTGATGTAGTGACCGCAGTTTCAAATAATTTAAAAGAAACAACCAATGAATTGTTTCATCTGAGAAAAGATATTCAGGTGATTTATAATTTTATTGATGTCAAAAAATACGAGAAAGTAGAAGAGCAAGATTGTAACAGAATTGCACTTGCAACACCTAATGAACGAATTTTAACGCACATCAGTAATTTTCGAAAAGTAAAGAGAGTTGAGGATGTTATTAAAATTTTCTATGAAGTTCAAAAAGTAATCCCTTCAAAATTACTATTGGTTGGTGAAGGTCCTGAAAGAGCAAAAGCAGAACATTTAACCAAAAAATTCAAACTGAAAGACAAAGTTTATTTCCTCGGAAACAGCAATGAAGTTACTAAGATTTTATGCTATTCAGACTTGTTTTTATTGCCTTCCCAAACCGAAAGTTTTGGATTGGCTGCGTTAGAAGCAATGGCAGCAAGAACACCTGTAATCTCCACAAATACTGGTGGTCTGCCAGAAGTAAATATCCATGGCGTTACAGGCTATTTAAGTGATTTAGAGGATGTTGATGACATGGCTAAAAACGCCATTTCTATTTTAAAAGACGATAAAACGCTGGCACTTTTTAAAGCAAATGCCTTCGAGCATGCCAAGAAATTTTCTATACAAAATATTCTTCCTGTCTATGAGGAAGTGTATAAATCTTGTTACATAGCAAAAGTTTAACCTTTTTTATTTTAATCACTTTTTTTAAAGTAATTTAAATAAATTTCGTTTACACTATTTCATTGAGGAATAGTGATACTTCAAGTGATTTTTTTTGGAAATGATTCAAAAATCAAGAATAAATAAATAAAGTTTTACGTAATTCTAAATATTTTTCTATCTTTCAAATTCTTAATTATTTGAATAGTAAATATGAAAAAACTAGCATTACACTGGAAGATTTTAATTGGAATGATTGTAGGAATCCTTTTTGGATTGGGAATGATTGCTGTAAATGGAGGTGCTACTTTTGTTGCTAATTGGATCAATCCTTTTGGAACTATTTTTGTAAACCTGTTGAAACTCATTGCAATTCCACTAATTTTAGCTTCTTTAGTTAAAGGAATTTCAGATTTAAAAGACATCTCAAAATTTAAAAACATTGGTCTAAGAACTATTTCTATTTACATAGCAACCACAGTTATTGCCATTACAATTGGCTTGTTATTAGTAAATGTTATGAAACCTGGAGATGGAATTTCTGAAGAAACAATCAATAAATTAACTGAAACTTATTCAAATAGTGGTGCAGTTCAATCTAAAATTGCAGAAGCTTCTCGACAAAAAGGTGCTGGACCATTGCAGTTTTTAGTAGATATTATTCCTGATAATGCTCTAAAAGCAATGGGTGATAACGCCAACATGTTGCAAGTCATTTTTTTTACAATATTTTTGGGTATTTCAATGTTATTGATTGGTGAAAAAAGGGCAAAACCCTTAAAAGACTTTTTTGATTCGTTGAATGAAGTAATTCTTAAAATGGTGGATATTATTATGCTTTCAGCGCCTTTTGCTGTTTTTGCTTTGTTGGCGAATGTGGTGGTTTCTTCTGATGATCCAGATTTATTGTTTGCTTTGCTAAAATATGCAGGAACGGTGCTTTTAGGCTTGTTTTTCATGATTTGTTTTTACATGATTTTAATCAGTGTTTTTGCCAAGAAAAATCCATTTTGGTTTTTAAAACAATTCAGTCCTGCTCAATTATTGGCTTTTTCAACAAGTTCAAGTGCAGCCACTTTGCCAGTAACTATGGAAAGAGTTGAAGAACATATTGGTGTTGATAAAGAAGTTTCTAGTTTTGTATTACCTGTAGGAGCAACAATCAACATGGATGGTACAAGTTTATATCAAGCAGTTGCCACCGTTTTTATTGCACAAGCACTGAGTTTCGAACTCACTTTTTCTGATCAATTAATGATTATTTTAACTGCTCTTTTGGCGTCAATTGGTTCTGCTGCTGTGCCTGGAGCAGGAATGGTAATGCTGGTAATTGTTCTAGAATCAGTTGGTTTTCCCGCAGATAAATTGGCAATTGGATTGGCGTTAATTTTCGCTGTTGACCGACCTTTAGATATGTGTAGAACTGTTGTCAATGTTACTGGAGATGCAACTGTGGCAACTTTAGTTGCAAAATCCGTAGGGAAATTAGGCGTTCCAAAACCTAAAAATTGGGATGATAATTTGAGAGAAGTTTCAAAATAAATTTATGAATAGTAAATGGCTTTAAAAGTTAATACCCCCTTGGTTTCTGTTGATTGGTTATTTCAATATTTAGATCATAAATCGCTTCTCATTTTGGATGCAACCATACCCAAAGTAGGTTCAAAAAATATAGTTCAAGCGGAAGAAAAATTTCAAATAAAAAACGCATTATTTTTTGATTTGAATTTTTTTTCGGATGCCAAAGCTCCATTACCAAATACCATTTTACCTGAGAACGAATTTGAAGCAAAAGCAGCAGAATTCGGAATTAATACTGGTAGTTGCATAGTGGTTTATGACGATTTAGGAATGTACTCAAGTCCAAGAGTTTGGTGGATGTTTCACTTGATGGGATTCAAAAATATTGCCGTTTTAGATGGTGGTTTTAAGGAATGGAAAGCAAAAAATTACCCAACAGAAAAGCCTACGAATAGAAAACTCAAGCTTGGAAATTTCAAAGCTAATTACCAATCACAAAAAGTAAAATTTACGAATGATGTTTTGGAAAATATTGAAACTGAAAACAGTGTTTTGTTAGATGCTCGTTCTGAGGGTCGTTTTTTCGGAACAGAACCTGAACCTAGAAAAGATGTAAAAGGTGGGCATATTCCAAAATCGATTAGTTTGCCTCACACTGATATTTTATCTGGCAACAAAATGAAATCAACTGTTGAATTAAGGTCGATTTTTCAAACAAAAAACACACAAAATAAACCAATGATATTTTCTTGTGGCTCAGGAATTACGGCTTCAGTACTGGCTTTGGGTGCTGAAATTGCAGGTATAAAAAACCATTCAGTGTATGATGGTTCTTGGACAGAATGGGGTACAACTGCTAATTTACCAATTGATATATAAAAATGAAAAACAACGATTGGACTAGAAACGAATTCCTGGCATACGTACTTTTATATGCGGCTCATTGTGACTATTTTGAAGATTCAAAAGAATTGCAGTTTATATTTTCAAAAGTAGATGACCAAACTTTTAACAGAATTCACAATGAAGTTGTGGTGGATTCTGAGGATCAAAAACTCAATAAAATCCAGCAATATATTTCCGATAACAACTTAACTCAAATTGAAAAAGAAGTTATTCTGAGAGACATCAAACAAGTTTTTTTTGCAGATGGTACCGTGGATGTTTTTGAGAAAAATCTCTTTGCTGTGCTGAAAAAGATTATTGAGTAGCTTTAGATTGTTCTGCTATGTTTTGATGCTATGAATACACGAATTAAAAAAATATCTGTGAATCCTTGGCAAAAATAATTTACCAAGGAAGTTGCAAATTTTTAACCTCATTCAAATAAAACACCTCTAATTTTAAACGTTCATCATTCGTGATTGGTATTTCCAAACTTTTTAAATTACTTTCTAATTGTTCAATATTTACAGCTCCAGGAATAACTGTAGAAACTGCTTCATAAGACAAACAAAACGAAATAGCTTTTTGAACTATATTATCAAAACAGTTTAAGATGTTTTTTACACGTTCTACAAGATTGGCTCTTGTTTGAATGTCTTTTCTTGACCAACGATTTCTGATGTCTGTAAAAACACTTTCTGCATGGTATTTTCCTGATAGCCAACCCGAATCTAATGGAATTTTTACGATAATTCCCACTTCTTTTTGTTGGGCTGTATCAAATGCATTGCTCGCATCTTGATGAAAAATATTAAAAAATGCCTCAATAACTTTTGCATTGGTGGTTTCTAAGAATAATTTCATTTCCTGATACGTATCCAAAGAAGCGCCATACGATTTTATTTTGCCTTCTTCTATCAAACGTTCCAAAATTTCATAGTGATCATTTTGATTTCCGTCCAAAAAATGAATTGGTGGATTGTGAATAATCAACGAATCAACGCAATCCATTTGTAATCTTTTTAAACTTCCCTCCAACGATTTTCTGATGGTTTCTGAGCCAAAATCTGTAGTTCCTAGAACTGTATGACCGAATTTTGTATTGATGACAAATGAATCTCTGCTATGTTTTTTTAGGATTTTGCCCAATCGTTCTTCACTCGTTCCCAAACCATAATTAGGAGCTGTATCAAAAAAGTTAATTCCAGCTTCAAATGATTTTTCAACAATATTTTCAGCTTCTATTTCTGAAACAGATTTCCAGCAAAAATCATTACCCAATTGCCATGTTCCCAAGCCAATTTCTGATACATTTTGGGTATTTTTTGTAAACTTTCGATAGTTCATGTTTTATAGATATTTATGAATTTCATTAAAATTTTCAATAATCAAGTCTGCATTTTTCAATGTTTGATCAGCAGCAAGTGGATTTTTATAACCAAACACAAAAATTCCAGCATCATTTGCAGCTTTTATTCCGTTATCAGAATCTTCAATCACCACACAATTTTCTTTCGGAATTTTTGACAATAATGCTGCTTTTTCAAAAATTTCTGGGTTTGGTTTTGATGCTTTTAAATCTGCGCCACTAATTTTTTTCGAAAAATAAGTGTTCAAATGAAAGCGATTAAAAACTCGTTCAATGTTTTCCGTAGCAGATGAAGATGCCAAAATCAACGTCAATCCTTTTTCATGCGCACGTTTTATCAACTTCTCAACACCTTTTACCAAATGCAAATTTGGGTCATTATCAAAATAATTTACGTAGCGATTTCTTTTATTCAAAACCAATTCTTGTGGATTGATGTCCAATTGAAAATGCGTCACTAATTTCTGAAAAGCATTCAATGTTGATGAACCTGTCAATGTTTTATAAAATACATCATCAACTTCAACTCCAATTTCTTTAAAGGTTTCGTGATACGCTTTTTTATGGATTTCTTCCGAATCGATTATCACGCCATCCATATCAAAAATGATACATTTAATTTTATTTGGCAATATCATTTAAGATAAAAATTTAGCTTTTATTTCGGGTGTTGGTACCATACAACTTTCTTTTTTTCCAAACCATTTATAGCGATTTTTAGCGATATAATCATACACAACATCTCTTATACCTACTGGAAATATCCAAAATAATTTTGTCAAAAACCACCATCCACCAAAGTCATTCATGATTATTAATGCTGCCGAACTTTTAATTTCATAAGAAACTCCTGGATCATATAAAATGATAGAATCTATTTTTTTAGTGTCAATTTTCAAATAATCAGTCACTTTTTTACCAACCTCTGATTGAAGATTGGCAAACAAGAAAATATCTTTTTTGTCGTATTTAATGATTTTCAAAACTATACTGTTGCACAAATTGCAAACACCATCTGAAAGTACTAATTTCTTATCTTTTGGGATATCAAACATTTAACTTTTTGTTATAAACACTACCACAAAAATACAGCAACTTTTTCAAAATCCATGTAACAATTATTTTATTGAAACGTCTAAATTTTATTAACAGGAAATATTTCCTTTTAACATAGAGTTAAGATTCATAAAATCAATAATTGAATACTTTCGTATAAAATTAACCAAAGAATGATTAAAATAGAAAAACTGCATAAATCATATCCTATTGGAAAAGAGTTCATTCACGTTTTAAAAGGCATTGATTTACATATAAAAGAAGGTGAATTTGTTTCTATCATGGGTTCATCAGGCTCAGGGAAATCAACATTGTTAAACATTGTTGGGTTGCTTGATGTTCATGATGAAGGAAAATATTATTTAAATGGCCAGTTAATCAAAGATTTGAACGAAAAAAAAGCAGCAATTTTGAGAAATAAATTCTTAGGATTTGTGTTTCAATCGTTCAATTTAATTTCTTACAAAACTGCTTTAGAAAACGTAGCTTTACCACTTTATTATAAAGGAGTTAGCAGAAAAGAACGCAATGAAATTGCGATGGATTATTTAGACAAAGTTGGGTTAAAAGATTGGGCAAATCACTTGCCAAATGAACTCTCTGGAGGACAAAAACAACGTGTTGCAATTGCAAGAGCTCTAGTTACCAAACCAAAAGTGGTGTTGGCTGACGAACCAACAGGAGCTTTAGATTCTACGACTACAGATTCTGTGATGGATTTGCTAAAAGACATCAATAATGAAGGAATGACAGTATTTGTGATTACGCATGAAGAAGAGGTTGCAGCACAAACCAAGAGAATTGTAAGATTGAAAGATGGTGTAATTGTTAGTGACGAATTGACCAAAGCACCAAAAACAGTATAATTATGTTTGATATCGATCGTTGGCGAGAAATATTCCAAAGTATTAGCAAAAACAAACTTCGTTCTATTCTTTCTGGATTTACAGTCGCATTTGCTATTTTGTTATTTACGTTATTGTTTGGGATTGGAAATGGTTTACAAAATACGTTTAAAAAAGAATTTGCAGGCGATGCAATCAATGCAATTTATATCTGGTCTAGTTTCACTACGGTTGCATACAAAGGAAATCAAATTGGAAAAAAAATACAGTTCAAAAATGATGATTTCAAATTTCTAAAAGAAAATTTTTCAAAAGAAATTCAAACAATTAGCCCAAGAATCCAGCGAATTGTTGAAGTGGTTCATAAAAGTAAGAAAGATACGTATACTTTACGGGGTATTTATCCAGAATATCAAATTCAAGAATCAGCAGAAGTAGAAGAAGGAAGGTTTTTGAATTTAAGAGATATTTATCAAAAATCGAAAGTAGTTGTTATAGGAAGATTGGTTGAAGATGATTTATTTGGACAATTAAGTGCTGTAGGAAAGCAATTAAAAATAGGAGGAATTATGTATCAAGTAATTGGTGTATTTTCTGATCCAGGAGGTGATAATGACGAAAGATTTATATATACTCCATTTACAACAATGCAACGACTGTATGGAAATACCGATCATTTGGATGAGTTTGGCATCACATACAACCCTAATTTGAGTATTGATGAGGCAATCGTTTTTGGAAATAAAATGTTGAGAACATTAAAAGAAAAACACGATGTTTCTCAAGAAGATCAAAGAGCTATTGGATTATTTAACAATGCTTCTGGAAATAGAGAAGTCACAAACATGATGATTGGTCTTGGAATTTTGATTTTTATTATTGGATTTGGAACTTTGATTGCGGGCGTTGTAGGGATAAGTAATATTATGGTTTATGTTGTAAATGAGAGAACCAAAGAACTTGGAATCAGAAAAGCTGTTGGTGCCACACCAAAAGATATAGTAGCTATGATTTTACAAGAAGCTATTTTTATCACTACAATTTCTGGGTATTTTGGGCTTATTTTAGGAGTTGGAATATTAAAAGTAGTTGGTCCATCACTCAAAGAATACTTTATTTTAAATCCAAGTGTTTCAACGCCTGTTGTTATTGGCGCAACTGTAACGCTCATCATTGCTGGTGTAATTGCAGGATATTTACCTGCCAAAAGAGCTGCCAGAATAAAACCGGTTGTAGCATTAAGCGCAGATTAATATGAGATTTATATTTGAAAAAGATACTTGGCAAGAGATTTATGACAGTATCCGTAAAAACAAAGGAAGAACTGCCATCACTATTTTTGGAGCTTTCTGGGGGATTTTATTATTGGTAGGATTACTAGGTGCGGCGAAAGGAATCGAAAACAGTTTTAATAACTTGTTTGGGGATTTTGCAACAAATAGCGTTTTTATAAGCGGAAGTAGAACAACAATGCCTTTCAAAGGATTTCAAGAAGGAAAACAGATAGATTTAACTATCAGAGATGTTGAAATCATCAAAAAGGAAATTAAAGGAGTTCAATTCGTTGTCCCAAGAAACGCTACTGGAGGTCAAGTGACCTATGGTTTTAAAACTGGAAATTTTACTGTTTTTGGAGACTTCCCTTTGCTTGATCAAGTTCAAAAGAAACGATTGACCGATGGAAGATTCATCAACCAAAAAGACATTGATGAAAAAAGAAAAGTATGTGTCATTTCGGAAGGTGTTTATAAAGAATTGTTCAAAAAAAATGAAGATGCTATTGGTACTAATCTCAAAATAAGTGGTATTTCTTATCAAGTTGTTGGTGTTTATAAAACATCAAGATTTGAAGGCACAAATAATATCCATATCCCTTTTAGTACCTTTAAATTGGTGTATAATAAAGGAGATAAATTTATTTGGATGGTAGTTACTGGAAAAAAAGATTTTGATATTGTGCAAGTTGAAGCGGATGTAAAACTTTTATTAAAAAATATTCACAATGTTCATCCTGAAGATAATAGAGCTTTCAGAGGATTTAATCTTGGAAAAGAAATTGCGAAAGTTACTGGGTTTTTAACAGGAATGCAGTTCCTAACTTGGTTTGTTGGGATTGCTACTTTAATCGCAGGGGTTTTTGCTATTGGAAATATATTATTAATCACAGTAAAAGAGCGTACCAAAGAAATTGGTATCAGAAGAGCACTAGGAGCAACACCCAATAAAGTGAGACAACAAATTATTTTAGAATCACTGTTTTTAACACTTTTAGCAGGTTCGTTAGGAATTATTGCAGGAGGTTTAATCCTTATGTTTATTGATTATAAAGAATGGCTGACGAACCCAACTGTAAATATTCCTATTATTTTAATTGCCTATGCAATATTGGTAATTTTAGGAACATTGATAGGATTTATACCCGCATACATGGCAACAATTGTAAAACCAATTGACGCTTTAAGAGAAGAATAACAACCAAAAACAAGAAATAAATAGTCAAACAAATGAAAAAAATAATCATCTTTGGAAGTATTATTATTGCATTAATAGCCGTATTAATATGGTTTGGAAAGAAAAACAGTGCATCTCCTGTGAAATATGAAACTGAAAAGGCTTTCACAACCTCAATTGTAAAAAAATCAGTAGCTACCGGAAAAGTAACACCTTTAGAAGAGATTGAAATCAAGCCACAAATCACTGGAATTATCGATAAAATTTTTTTGCTCGAGGGAACAAAAGTTGTCAAAGGCGACTTGATTGCCACAGTAAGAGTAGTGCCAAATGAGCAATCATTGATCAGTGCTAAAGGTCGTGTTGACAATATTAAAATTAGATTGGACAATGCAAAAATTTCTTATGATAGAAACAAATATTTATTTGAAAAAGGCGTAATTTCTAAACAAGAATTTGAAAATATTGAGTTAACCTATGATCAAACCAGACAAGATTTAAAAAACGCGCAAAACGATTATCAAATTATCAAAATTGGCTCATCAGGTTCAGGAGGTGCTGCCAATACCAATATCTATGCACAAATGACTGGAACAATTCTTGAAATTCCTGTAAAAGAAGGAGACCAAGTTATTCAGTCAAACAACTTCAATGCAGGAACTACGATTGCATCGATTGCAGATATGAGTAAAATGATTTTTGAGGGAAAAGTAGATGAATCCGAAGTTGGCAAATTAATCAATGGTTCTGATATCGAAGTTTCAATTGGAGCTATTGAAGGTAAAAAATTCCCAGCAAAACTCACTTTTATTGCCCCAAAAGGAACTGAAGAAGCAGGAGCAGTGCAGTTCAAAATCAAAGCAGATGTTTCATTGGATAGCAATTATTATATAAGAGCAGGCTATAGTGCCAATGCAGAAATTGTTTTGGAGAAAAAAAATAATGTTATGGCTATTAAAGAGGCTTTATTACAATTCGATAAAAAAACTGAAAAACCTTTTGTAGAAGTGAAAGTAACAGACGAAAAATATGAAAAAAGATTCCTTGAATTGGGCACTTCTGATGGCGTAAATGTTCAAGTTTTAAAAGGACTTAAAAAGGATGATGAAATTAAAGTTTGGAATAAGAAAACTAAAAAAGACGAAGAATTAGCTGAAAATTGACTCTAAAACATTTACTAAAAAAAGGAACTTAAACTGAGTTCCTTTTTTTTGTTAACACATAACGAAATTCAATCTTATTAAAAAAAAATTACAATAAACAATCAATAGTTTTTAATAATCTTTAAATCAAATTTTCTGAAAAATTACATTGAATGCGAACAATATAAGAACCTATTTCATGGGTTAAATAAACGATTGAAAGTTACTTAGAAAATAGCATTTTTTTTGAATTTTTATATCCTTTTATCAATAGCAATATCATACTACCAACTCCCAAGCCAATCAAAAATTCTTTGAGTATTGCAGGTAAAGAGACTAAAATGTGATGAAGAAAATCGATATGATGTGCAAAAATTCCGCCAGCAACCAAGAGCAAAGCAAGTGTTCCAATAACAGACAAACCACGAATAATAATAGGCAATGAATCTACCAAAATATTTCCAAAAAACGTGAATATTCCCTTTGAACCTGCTCCTTTTTTAATCAATTTATACCCTGCATCATCCATCCTAACCATCAATGCCACAATGCCATAAACACCCACAGTAGCAATCAAAGCAACAATTGTTACAACGATCAACTGCTCTGTAAAAGTTGCTGTTGCCACTGTTCCCATGGCAATAATGACAATTTCAAGAGACAGGATAAAATCTGTGTGAATAGCAGATTTAATTTTGGTTTTTTCGTAAACAAGCACCTGCGCTGGGGTTATTTCTTCAATAGGTTCTATTTTGTGTTCTTTTTTGTGAGGTACAAAAAATTCATATATTTTTTCTGCACCTTCATAAGCCAAATACAAACCACCCATTACCAAAATAATGATAATCGCTGGTGGATATAAAGCGTTTAAAATAAAGACTATAGGAAGTATAATGAACTTGTTGATAAAAGAACCTTTTGTAATTGCCCAAATTACTGGGATTTCGCGGTCAGACACAAATCCCATGGCTTTTTCAGCATTTACAGCAAGATCATCACCCAAAATACCCGCTGTTTTTTTTGCTGCTATTTTGCTCATCGCCGCAACATCATCCATGAGGGCAGCTACATCATCAAACAAAGCAAATATTCCTGAAGCCATACGTTTTTTATCTGCAAATATAAAAAACTATAGAGTTTGAAAATAGAAGTTGTTTGTTCTTTTTCTTTCAAAAGTTTTTTTTGAAAAAAATAATAAATAATGATTTTTAAGGTGATTTATTATAACAAATCTCAAGAGAAATAAAATCTTTTTAAAATCATGTCAATTTGTGAAATTCGTTTTTATTTTTAGTTCCAAGAGCAAAACTATACTCATAAAAGAAAGCTTTTTTATAAGATTCAAACTGAATTTACTAATTTAGCCACATAAAATATATTTCATGAAAAATTCAAATAAACTAGGAATAAACACGATTTGCGTTCATATTGGTGAAGTAGAAGACAAGCAGTTTAAAGGGGCAGTTTCTCCAATTTATCCCTCTACTTCTTATGCTTTTGATGGTGTTGATATCAAGCGGTATCCAAGATATTTTAACACACCAAACCAAGAATTTTTGCGTAAAAAGATTGCAATTTTAGAGCATACAGAAGATGCACTTATTTTTAGCTCGGGTATGGCGGCGATTTCGGCAGCATTGTTCGCTTTCCTAAAAAAAGGTGATCATATTATTATTCAGCAAGTGATTTATGGAGGGACTTTTAATTTTATTGCAAATGAATTTGACAAATTTGGCATTGAATATTCGTTTACTGAATCCGACAAAATTGAAGATTTTAACCCGTTAATTCGCCCAAATACTAAGGTCATATATATTGAAACGCCTTCAAATCCGCTGTTGGGAATTACAGATATACAAGCCATTGCTGCTTTGTCAAAACAACATCAAATCATCACAATGATTGACAATACTTTTGCGTCGCCAATCAACCAAAATCCGTTTGATTTCGGGATAGATATTATTTTACATTCAGCAACTAAATACATGGGAGGTCATTCTGATATTTCAGCAGGTGCGATTGCTGCTACCAAAGAACATATCGATTTGATATGGAAAACTGCTATAAATTATGGAGGAAATCTCAGCGATCAAACAGTTTGGTTGTTAGAAAGAAGTTTAAAAACAATGAACTTGCGGGTAAAAGAACAAACTAAAAATGCGCAAATCATGGCTGAATATTTAGAGAAAAATCCAAATATTGATGCGGTTTATTATCCTGGATTATTGTCACATCCGCAGTATGAAATTGCAAAAAAACAAATGAATGGTTTTGGAGCGATGTTGTCTTTTGAATTGAAAAACACAATTGATGCCATGAATTTTCAGCGTCAATTGAGATTGATAAAACCTTCTATGAGTTTGGCAGGTTTGGAGAGTACTACAGTGAGTCCTGTGCAAACTACGCACGCTTTGTTGAGCGAAGTGGAGCGCTTGGAGCGTGGTATCAAAAACGGATTGATTCGTTTTTCAGTAGGCATTGAAGAAACCAGAGATTTGATTGCTGATATTGAACAAGCAATTGAAAAGGCGATTTTATGTTAGATTTTATTACATATTTATAAAAAAAAGAGAGATTTTTTTAAAAAACCTCTCTTAAATAAATTAAACAAAAACCGATAAACACTAGATATGATCATCTAAATGGTGATGTTCGTCAATTAAAGGACCACCTTCCATAATGTGTTTTGATGCTTCAGCTGAGAATTTTTCGAAATTCAAATGAAAGAAATGAGCTAATTGAATGGCTTTGCTAACATAAGCGCCTTTTTGCAACCAAGTATTCATTGGGTCGAGCATTTCTATTGGCACGTTAGGGCAATATTTAGGCATAAACAATCCGAAAATTGGGTGTTGTTGAAATTCAACTTCATCTAACTTCCCTTCTAAAGCAGCAGAAATCATCGCTCTTGTATATTTCAATTTAATTCTTGAACCAACTCCATAAGGTCCTCCTGACCATCCAGTGTTTATCAACCAAACATTTACACCAGCTTCCGTCATTTTTTTACTCAACATTTCTGCATATTTTGTTGGATGCAAAGGCATAAATGGTTCTCCAAAACAAGCTGAGAAAGAAGGAACTGGTTCAACAATTCCTGCTTCTGTTCCTGCAACTTTGGCAGTGTAACCAGAGATAAAATGATATGCAGCTTGACCTGGTGTTAATTTTGATATCGGAGGCAATACTCCAAAAGCATCTGCTGTTAAGAAGAAAATATTTTTTGGATTGTCTCCATAAGAAGGTTTTTGAATATTGTTGATGTGATAAATCGGGTAACTTACACGAGTATTTTGAGTGATGGTACTGTCCATATAATCAACTTCACCATTAGTGTCAAAAACCACGTTTTCTAAAATTGCACCTGGTTTGATTGCACCAAAAATATCAGGTTCTTTTTCAGCTGATAAATCAATTACTTTGGCATAACAACCCCCTTCAAAATTAAAAATTCGGTTTTCAGCTGTCCAACCGTGTTCATCATCTCCAATCAATTTTCTTTCAGGATCCGCAGACAACGTTGTTTTTCCAGTTCCTGACAATCCAAAAAAGATGGCGGTATCTCCAGCTTCACCAACGTTTGCAGAACAGTGCATTGGAAGAACGTTTCTTTCGGTTGGTAAAATCAAATTTAGCGCAGAAAAAATCCCTTTTTTAATTTCTCCAGTATAAGCAGAGCCACCAATTAAAACTGTTTTTTTTGTGAAATCTAAAATGGTAAAATTACCCTGTCTAATGCCATATTTTTCTGGTTCATCACACAAATAGCCTGGAGCACAAAGTATCAACCAATCTTCTTTAAAATTTTTATGTTCTTCTTTTGAAAGTCTTAAAAACATATTAAAAGTAAACATGCTTGACCAAGGAAATTCAACAATAGATCTAACATTCGTTTTATATTCAGGATCTGCACAAACATAAGCGTCACTTGCAAATAGTTCTTTTCCTGATAAATACTCAACAACTTTGTTTTTTAGTTGGTCAAAATTTTGACTTGTCACTGGTTTGTTTGTTTTACCCCACCAAACTTTGTTTGTAGAATAATCGTCTTTTACAATAAAACGGTCTTGAGGAGATCTTCCTGTGAATTTTCCTGTATTTACGGCTAATGTACCGTTTTTGGTTTCCTTACCCATAGCTTTTTGTATGGTAATTTTTTGTAATTCTTCTGAACTCAAATCCCAATGCACTTGGGCATTTTGGATTCCATAAATACTTACATCTGTATTTTTTATTATTTCCATGTTTTGTTTGTTTTCTAATTATTTAATTAAATTCTTTTTTTAATACTGTAAATTTAGATACTATCATCACTCATAAACATGATTTAAATCATAAAAACCATGCTATTGTTCACTTTTACGAGTTCTATAATTTTTAAAGGTCTAAGTTATTCAATTTATATACGCAATCGTAATAGAAATGGATTTTTTTTAAACAATCTTGGTGATTTCATTATTTTTTTTAATTTAAAGAAATAAAAATTGATAGTAAATAGCAAATAAGTACATTTTTTTAAAGAAATTTGCGATTATAAAGTAAGAAAATGAAATTAGACATACTAGCTTTTGGAGCGCATCCAGATGATGTAGAATTGGGTTGTGGAGCAACTATCGCAAAAGAAATATCATTAGGCAAAAAAATAGGCATTATCGATTTGACCAGAGGAGAACTAGGCACAAGAGGCTCTGCAGCATTAAGAACAATTGAAGCCACAAATGCAGCGAATATTTTGGGAGTTTCTGTTAGAGAAAATTTAGATTTTGCAGATGGATTTTTCACAAACGACAGACAGCATCAAATAGAAATCATCAAAATGATTCGGAAATTTCAGCCTGAAATCGTTTTGTGTAATGCTATTGACGACAGACATATAGATCATTTAAAAGGTAGTAAACTAGTTTCAGAAGCTTGTTTTTTGAGTGGATTAATTAAAATTGAAACGTTTGTTGAAGGGCAAATTCAAGAAAAATGGCGGCCAAAAAATGTGTATCATTATATACAATGGAAAAATATTGAACCTGATTTTGTAGTTGATATTACGGGTTTTTTAGATATAAAAGTAGCTTCCGTGATGGCTTATTCATCACAATTTTATGATCCAAAAAATAATGAGCCAGAAACACCAATCACTAGTAAAAACTTTATTGATAGCATTACTTATCGTGCAAGAGATTTAGGAAGATTGATTGATGTAGATTGTGCAGAGGGTTTTACATCAGAGCGTTTTGTAGGGGTTGAAAATTTAAGTAAATTAATTTGAATTTTTCTTTTTGCATAATCGAAAATAAATTATATTTGCACCCGCAACTTAAAACGGTGGTTGTAGCTCAGTTGGTTAGAGCGCTAGATTGTGGTTCTAGAAGTCGCCGGTTCGAGCCCGGTCTTCCACCCAAAAAAACCTTCTTAAAATTTAAGAAGGTTTTTCATTTGACAGCTTTTTAAAAAATATCAAATATTGAAGATTTTGCCAAAGAGGTCTAAGCAAAGCAATTCATCGTTCTTATGTTCTGCTATTTTAAAAAGCTCTAAGGGGTTTCAAACTAATTAAATTTTTTAAGACTCTTCAATATTTGATAATCGTTGAAGAATACCATTTGATAATTCTTCAAACTGTCTTTTAACTATTCTTTGTAACTGGAATTCAATAGGGGATTGAACTTCAGTAAAGGTTACATAGTTTTTATTATATTTTCCAACACCTGTAAATAACCACATTGGATCGATATCTTTAATATTATCGATTATTCCGAGCAATATTGTTTCATTCGGTTTTTTGTTGAAGATGATTACTGCGCTGACGAGTTGTTGCGAAACTCCAATGAGTTCGGAAAATTGTCGTTATTAAGTAAAATCCTAACACTACAAATAAAATCGAACCACCAATTCCAAGTAGTAGTTTTTTGTCTTGCTTAATGGGATTTCTATTTTGTTCATTTCAATTATCTTTCGTTAATGTTGTTATTGGTGTGTCGTTTTTTAGTTGCCGCATAACGTTTTGCAGCCTGCCGAAGGCGGGGCTTTTCGGAGCACCAATCTGTCAAGCTACCACTAATGTTTATTCAGAGCCGAAAAGTTTCTGCCACCACGAGCGCCCCGCTTTCGGGTAAGTGCTGTGCATGTTGCACAACACAGTCAAACATACAAAAATAGTTGCATAAAATCTACAGATTTTGTAAATTTAGAGATGCAAGGAAAAAAAGAACTCATCCCAAAAATGCTCTATCAAGTTTATTTACAAGACTTGATACCCGAGCAGAATTACTATCGATTATTGGATAAAGCCATAGACTTTCGTTTTTTGTATAAAGCTACAAAGTCTTATTATGGAGAAGAAGGGCAGGAGAGTATTGATCCAGTAGTTTTTTTTAAAATTTGTTTAGTTGGTTATCTCAATAACATCACTTCCGACAGAAAACTGATTGACTATTGTTCCAACTGTTTGGATGTTCGGCTGTTTATTCGATATGATATTGATGAATCATTGCCATGGCACAGCACCATCAGTAGAACACGGCAATTGTATGGAGAGGAAGTCTTTTTACAACTCTTCAAACAAGTACTCAGTTTATGAGTTGAAAAAGGCATGGTTCATGCCACTGAGCTCAATGAAAACAGTGACCAAGGTGAGTCAAAGCCGGAAAAAGTTGGTAGAACAGCACCATGATTGGAAAAAAGAAGCTTACAAAGGCATGCCTAAAGGAAGCGAAAAAGGCGGTAGGAAAGATGAACAAGGCAATTTGATTCGACCAAAATACGTGTCCAATCACACGCATTATAGTCCAACAGACCCAGATGCACGAGTAAGCGTCAAGCCAGGTAAGGCAAGACAATTGAATTACTTTGGTCAAATCTCGGTAGATGATAGCCTTCACGTCATCACAGGAGCTTGTGCCGATTATGCAGACAAACGCGACAGTCAATATTTGGGGCAAATCGTTGAGATTACCAAAGAAAATTTAGAAGAAAACAACCTTGAACTAGAAGAAGTGTTAGCCGCACAGGATATAGCAGTGGCGAAGCACTAAAATATCTTGATGAACATAAGATCAACGCATGGATACCTAACTTTGGGCAATACGTCCCAGAACGAGCAGGATTTGTGTTAGATAAACAAAACAACTATTATCAATGCACCAAAGAAGGAGGTAACAAAGCTAAGCTACTCTTTAAAGGAGAAAAAACAGATAGTAAAGGCTATCGAAAACACACCTATCGAAGCAGTGAAAGCGATTGTAGAAAGTGTCCATTACGAGCCGCCTGCTGTGGAGAGAAAACCAATTTCAAGAAGCTTGATGACAGTATTCACAAAGACCTTTATGACAAAATGCATCAAAAACTCACACAGAACCCCGAGTATGCAAAACGAATGGTCAAGGTGCGAAGTAAAACAGTAGAACCAGTTTTAGGAACGCTCATTAATTTCACCAATATGAAGCGGGTCAACACCAGAGGAATACAACAAGCCAATAAACATGTATTGATGGCAGCCTTGACCTATAACTTGAAGAAATACCTGAAATTTATAACCAAAAAATCAAAAAGTATAGCCCAAGTTGTATCGATAGCCCAAGGAGAGCTATCAACAGGCTTAAAAGCCACTCTTATAGAGAGAAAAAGCCTTTTTTTAAGACGCTCCTTTTTTAAAAACACCCACTTCATTCAAAAAACAAACCTCGCTTAGAAAGCACTAAACAAGGTTGTTTTTTATGATGATGACGAAAATTTGGTTTTTTAAAAAGGTTGTGCAACAGTTACCGCTGTTAACCGTTCGTTGTTTTACATTTCGTCAGATTCAGAAAGTTCAATTTGGAAGTTTCATAGCCTGCCAACTACCATTTGTCCCACTCCTCCAAAGCCACTCCAATGGACCAAACTTATACTTGCTGAACCACCACCTACTAAATACTATTTGTAAAAGGAAAAATAGTAAGCCAAGGCCAAGTGCTGCGGTTCCTGATAATTTTAACAAAAGGCCAAGTCCATAGCCATAAAATATAAATATGCCAAAAGCAGATTGTAATACATAGGTTGTAAGTCCCATTTTACCGACTGGAATTAATTGTCTTACAAATCTTTGCATAATCTTTGATTTATAAAGACGAAGTACCAAACCAATGTATAGAAGTGGCATAAAAATATTTGATGCATCTTTTGCAATTGAACCAAAATATCGAACTAGTTCAGAATGGGTTGGTGTGGAAAAATAGAAATTAATTAAGACTAATGGAATCCCAATAAAAGCAGTTACAAGAATCAATTTGATAAGCGGAATTTTTTCAATGTTCTCGTGCCATTTTTTTCTCCCAACCCAAAGACCCAAAAGAAACAACCCTGGAATTACCCAAAGTCTGCCACTAAATTTCAGATAGTTGTATTTATTGATAAATCCAATAGTGCTATTTGAAACAATTAGCTTTCTGTACTCACCATCAAGTATCAATTGAAAATAACTGGTTGCTTGTTCTACTGGACTTGGACTTATTGAGATTGGTTGGCTTATCTCTAAAGGTGGCTGAATGACTGAAATAGTTTTTAAAATAATACTTGGTCCATTGAGTGCAAAGAATAAACCAAGGACAAATATTAACTTCGTTGGTAATTTTCTAAATGGAATTAAAGCCATACCAAAGACTGCATAAACAGTTAGAAAATCTCCCCGATAATGTATATGATGGATATAGCCAATCAAGAAAAGCAATATAAGACGCCAAGCAAATTTTAACGAACTCGAATCCTTCTTACTACCTAATATTAAATAGAAACTTAATCCAAAAAGCATCGAAAAAATTGCATAGAATTTGCCTATAAATAAATTTTGAATAACAGTTTGAGTAACTGAATCTATTGGGAATAACATATTGAATCCTACATATTGAGGTGGCGTAAAACTTGCCAAATAACCTTCAAACATATGGGTCATTACAATTCCAAATAATGCGAAACCTCGTAATGCGTCTATTTCTTCAATTCTTTTCATTCGTAAAGTTTGTTGTTTCTAGTTCTGTGTTTGTTTTCAATGACCGCTAACGGTTTGGGGCTAACCGAAGGTGGCGATTTCGGAGCACTTCACTGTCAACCAAGCAGAAACTTTGATAGAAGCACAAAGCTTGATTTAATCACTGAACCGCCACTTTTGGGTAGGTGCTGTTGTGCGTAGGTTTTCTATTGGAAGTCAATGTCGATACCGTCATATTTTGCAATGAGTTCAGGCAAAGTCATTGTTTCAATTTGTAATTCTTTGCAGATGGCAGGAATTTTCTTGAAAAGTTTATTGTCGTTACTGCTTTCCGTTTCTTCTGTCACCAAGACGACCCTTTCACCATCCTTAATGAGATTTAAGCAAAGGATTATTTGTTTCATATCTGCATCATTCAGAAATGAATTTTTTTGATTTTCAAATTCTGTATCAGAAAGTTTCTTTTGCCGCCTTACAACTGTATTTACAAATTGATTTTCAACTTGTCGTAAAAATTTTGCTGGTGAAGGGGCAAGTAAAGAGTCGGTCTTGACTGGGACTTTTGAAGATTTTAAAAATGTCTTATCGCTAAGATAATTAAGAGTTGTTATCACAATCCCCTTGGAGTTGTATGTACATTCTTGAAAAACTTTATCAATGATTATTATTTCACCTTTCTCTATTTTGGTTTTAAAGAAGTTAAAAAGAACTCCTTTTTTGTCAAATGGTAAGTAGTAACGAACCAACGACAAGAGTGAATTTGTGTCGATTACTACTTTCATTGTAAATACTTTTCAAGTTTATCGGGTGAAATATTTAAGGTTTTGCAAACGTCATATTCGTTTATAACCCCTTCATAAAAGGCTGTTTGTATAGTTGAAACAAGCAAGGGTGAATTAATAGGTTTTGGAGTTGAGCCACCTTTTTGAATTCCTTGCATTTTATCTAACTCTTTTTGTTTCTGTTCTTCCTCTTTTCTTAAACGATACTTCTCGTCAAAATCAGCTTTTATATTATTGTAGTTGCCCTGAGTAATTTTCTTTTGATACAAGAGTTTAGTGAATAAAGCAATTTGACTTAAATGTGTTCTCTTGGAAATGCTTTCAATTAAGTCAAAATGGTAGTCATTGCTTCCGTCTGCCTTGTCAATTTGTTCAAACGATTTATCATATTCTCCTGCAAGAAAATAATAAGCAAAATCATTGCACCATCTTTCAATTGATGAAAGTTTATTATTAGCAAAGTTTGAAATATCAAGTTCTTCGATTTCTTCTTCGTTGATTAGATAATGACCTAACTCGTGAATTAATGTGAATATTTCTCTCCTAAAAGACGCCTGCTGTCTCTTAAGAACGATAACATTAGGATTTAAAAAGAAACCATCAATATTTGCTTTTTCCTTTTTATTCCAAGTTTCCACAAATTCAAAAACAAGGATGTTATTTTCTGCGAATGTTGAAATTAAGGCTCTTAGAAATTCCTTAGGAACAGGATTGAATTCTGGATATAGTTCCTTTCTAATCTTTTTAGCAATAGTTTTGGGGTCGTCATTTACCGTGTATACTGGTAAAGTCCTGTCAATATTAATTTCAGCAAGTTTTGAAATTGCCGAAAGAGATATTTTGAATTCTTCAAATTGATTTACAATTTTTTTAGCACAGATATTTAGGTCTGTGCCAAATTTGTTTTTTCTGAAGAATATACTTGCGTCCTGAGATACTTCGGGCGATTTTGGGTCTAAGTAATAATGTAGTCCTTTGTTGAAGACCTTATCAATTCGCTTCAAGTGACTAACATTGATTTCATTTGAAAGTATGTCGCTTTTTGTTATTGGATTTTTAAGTCCTTCACTTATAGTCAATAACAAGTCATCTACTGTCATTTTGTATAATGTCAGAAGGTACTTTAATCTTGCTATGTTTTGTTCTACTTTCAAGAAATCAGTCTTATTAATTTTGCAAATTTACAATTTTAAACGGATCTTTTGTCGTTTACGGTGTCTTTTAAACTTACGCACAATGTGTTTGCACAAAGTTAGTTGCTGTTTTTAAGCACTAAATTTAGTAAATAAAAACTGACGAAGAAAATCTGCGAGGATTTTCGTAAGTAAGCAAAAAGCAAGCAATTAATTTTGTACGGTGTTGGCTGTAGTAATTTTTTCTTTCAATTTTTTCTCTTTTTGTATTTCAGAATAGATTTTTAATTGTTTGTTATATCTGTTGATTTTCTCGAAACTGCTGTGTCTTTTAGAAATTTCTTTATTTATAATTTTAAATATGTAATAAATTATAATTAAGGTTATTGTTCTCAGAAATATTTGAATTCCACTAATTTTTATTTCATAAAAGAATAAACAACCTAAAATAGTCAATATTATCATTCTTATATAATCAAACTGAAATCTATTATTATATGATATAAATTCAGGTTTTGTAATGTCAAAATTTTTTAATTCGGGATTTTCATAATTTTCACCATACTTTTCGGTAAATGGAAAGTATTTAAAGCTCAAAGCTTTATTCTCTATTTTTTGAATAAAATTTGTTTTATTCTCAATAAATTTAATTAAAATTCCAGCAATAGTAAGTCCTATTATATAGCCAAATACACCATTACCAATATATTCATTGTTTTTAAAATACTTTATAAAAAAGTAAATTGTTCCCAAGATAGCAAATCGTGGTATCCAAACAGCGATTAATAAAAGTAAAAAATGAAAGGATGTTAAAAATAAATATTTAAAATTATTCAACATATTAATTTTTCGGATTCAGAAATTCTTTCCCTTATTACAGCCAACGTGTTTGTGTATAAAAAGTTGCGTTTTTGACAACGAGGAATTTCCAACGGAAATTCTGAAGTTGGCAAAGAAGCAACAAACTTTGGTAAAGCTAAAACTAGCAATTTTTTAAACACGATGTTGTAAACAGTTTTTGTT
>Ga0210058_1000039_pt1 | contig 118058 bp, 112 predicted proteins | sample CryGeymeta201511_FD_183979 | JGI IMG/M metagenome (GOLD analysis project Ga0210058, IMG submission 183979) | Groundwater microbial communities from Crystal Geyser aquifers in Utah, USA - Crystal Geyser metaG 2015-11 (SPAdes) (version 2) | ecosystem: Environmental > Aquatic > Deep subsurface >...
TCGGCACGATGCTCACCAACCATTCGAACCGCGCGTTCGCGGACCTCAGGCGAAAACTTGTTTCTTGCGTTGCTCATTATAGCTCCTTCTCACAGATAGGAGCCTCCAGCAAACCCGGGACGCTTCATTCCGCCTTCCAACGTGACAGCGCCATGAATCTGTGAATCTTGACTGCTGATCGATGATCCTCGGAGATGCCGCTAACATCCACCGAAATCTCTCGAATCCTCGATATTCTGTCGTTCATCCAATATGTATAAGGACAGGCCAAAGACTGTGTGATCGTGTATACTATGATATATCGATATGGATTTGGCGATACTTTTGTGAAGCGGGGAACGATTTCCTGATATAATTCAAACGATTTGAAAGTATTGTCACTCGCCCCAACCAAGTTCGAGATTTTACGTTTTGCCTTGTCGCTCGCCTTCTCAAAGGTGAGTATGTCGAACTTCTTTGCCTCGGTGCCACCATCCATAGACGCGCGTTTAATCTCGGCCGGGATCGCCATAGAGGCATCATTGGCATAGAAGGCCTCATTCACCTCGCCCGTTGCAAGAAGTCCCTCGATGATCGCCGGGTTGGTGGATACCGCGACGGTGAACCTTGTCGTTTTCGCCTGATAGGACAGCGAAAATTCTATAGAAAAATCAGCCTCGGTTTCCTTGATCGACAAGGAGAGATCGAGATCATCCAAGACGCCTGAACTCGTGAAAAGATTATCGGCCATTTGCACGGAGGCTGTCTCGCCATAGAGCTTTCGAAGGCCTAGTTTGACGAAAGCAATGCCATCTCCTTCTGCAACGGTATCGCGGAGCAACGCATAGGATTCTGTTTCTGCCTCGGCATCGACCAAAGCTTTCGGGCGTCTGGTTGGTGCATCACGAATCTCAAAGAACACACCGATAAGGAACAGCAGCAGCAACCCTTGGGTGTTAGCCTTCAAGAAGGCGACAATCTCAGATGACCAAGCAAGACCGCCCATCAAACCATCAAGTGCGGCAGGAAGACCGTCCCATTGCAGGAGGCCAATGAGACCGACTAACACAAGCAGCAAAATATGCGAGCGTCGCATGGTAAACTCCCTAAAGCGCGAAGGCCGAAGGAGGATCGATGAAAGAGTAGCACATAGTGCAAACCGCTCCGCCAGAAGTCTGCTGCGGGCGCGCATGTGGAATGGCACGACCCGGAATAGCTAACGCGCATCCAAGTGGCAATTCGACTTCAACCGACCTACCCCTTTCCCCGAATGCGTCGCCCATTTCAGTGCATAGATCGTAAAGAGGCAAATTTCCCATTCGATTGAGCAGTACGATATCCGCAGGGGTCGCTCGCCCGAATTGGGGGAAGAGCACAAGCGGCGTCAGCTCGTCTGAAATAGCTACGATCAGGGTGATATGAGCGCTTGCCGCATCGTGGTGAAAGAACGAGTAATCGCCACTTTCGTAGTAAATGTATGAAGCCCGCGTTGGGAAAATTGGGGCCTCGATCCCCGAGAACTCTGAAGCGAAATCCAAGCCGCTCAGCTTGTGAAAAGCGCGCAAGTTCCTGCCGGGCCCTGATACTCGGCAGCGTCCACGGTCATTTACCGCGATGCCAAATTCTAAAGCGCACGTGTCCGAACCGACCAAATCTGCGGAAGCTTCAAGTTGCTTCGCTTCACTTCGCAAGAGTTCGAACTGGCTGCCACTTAGCTCGAAATGCTCGTAGAATCGCACCGCGACCCTAGGCCGTGTTGACAAAAGAGATTCCCATTTGCCCTGAGTTCTGATTCAAGACTGCTTTTTGAGGAGCAGTCATGGGTCGCGGAGACTTGTCGGATGCGGAGTGGGAGTTGATCGGGCCGCTGTTGCCACCTGAGCGGGGTCGCTGGGCTCGCCCTGCGGGCGATAACCGGCGCTTTCTCAATGGCATGCTCCACGTGCTGAGGGTCGGCTGCCCTTGGCGCGACATGCACGAGCGATACGGTAAGTGGAACTCGGTCTATGTCCGCTTCCGGCGCTGGGCCGAACAGGGCGTCTGGGATGCGCTGCTACAAACGCTGGTCGACCTGGGCCTAACAGACGACTGGCAACACATGATCGACAGCACCAGCGTTCGCGGCCATGTTTCGGCAGCGGGCGGAAAAGGGGGGCTTGTGCGAACGCTCTTGGTCGATCACGCGGCGGCTTTACGAGCAAAATCCACGCCCGCTGTGACAATCAGGGACTGCCTCTCGGCTTCATCCTGACCGGCGGCGAGGCCTCCGATTACACCGCAGCCGAGCCGCTGATGGAGATCCCAGTCGCCGCGCCCAAGGCGCTGCTGGCGGACAAAGGCTATGACGGTGATCGCTTCCGGGAAAGCCTGCTGATCCGAGGCATCCTGCCGATCATCCCGCCCCGTTCAAACCGAAAGGTGCCAGAGCATCCCGACTATCGCCGCTACCGTGACCGCAACCGCGTTGAGCGCATGTTCGGCAAGCTCAAGCAACAGCGCCGTATCGCCACCCGCTACGACAAGACAATCCTATCCTTCGAAAGCTTCCTCAACCTCGCCGCCACTCGCCTATGGCTGAAGTCTTTTGTCAACACAGCCTAGCTCATTTTCGAGTAAGCTACCCAGGCAGTCGCCGGCTGGTTCGCAGCGGCAGCAGATTTGCCGAACATATCGTCAAGTGAGATTGTCCAACAATAATCAGGCTCACATCCGAAACGCGCCCCGTACTCGGAAAAACCTTCTCCAAATGAGTCGATAGACGCGTTGCCTGCAATTTGTATGAAAAGTGCAAGCAAGGTATTTTCAGACGGTGTGGCCTGCGTGCCTTGCTCCCAAAGTGCCTGTGCACGCCTGTACTCAAGCACTGTCTCGTTCACCCACATATCGAGGTTATGTGATTGGGGCAGGATGCGACGAAATTCTTCAATTGCGCTTTCAGTCAATTCGGCAAGTTGAGTATTCATCGTCAGTTTCCTTCCCATTCGAGCTAAGTGATTTCCTTGAGCCAAAGTCGGAAAAAATGCAGCTTGAGTTAGTCGTGAATGGAACCGCGATTGTCAAGGCAAGATAGGCCAATTGCCCGACGGCCATGGAGCAGTCATGCGAGGTTTCCTTTTGCCCGCGCTCAAAAGAGCGCGAGCTGGCGGGACGCTGCCTCGGCCTTGCGCCATGCAGGTTGCCTTGAGATTTCCTCGATCCAAGCCTCAACATAGCACTCAGGCCCGCCGAAATTGTCCACCTCTGACGGGTGGATGAAGTGGGAGCGATAGCCAGTTTCGGTGATCGGTAGCGGTGCGCGTGCTGGTGAAATGCTTTCCACCTCCAGATGCGCCATGCCTCGACCATCCTCATAGGCGAGGTAGTCGCGGCTCCAGCGGATTTCGATTTCGATGCCGTTCCAGGTTTTGTGAATGATTGCGTAGTCGGTGTTCATGTCTGCTCGCCTTTTGTTGGGGTTCGTCCGTTCGACGGGGAGACCAGGACGGCAGGGTTCGAAGGGGCAGCGTCACCCGCGTGGCAAATGCGGGGAAACGGCCAACTCGGGAGCGCTCGCGCGAATGGATCGGGCAAGCCGTTGACGGTGATCCTGCCCTGCCAACTTTCCCGTCAATGTGATCGGACGCACCCGAACGGGGCAGACATGAAAAAGGGCCGACAAGCGGCCCTTCCATGAAACGATGTCGAGATTGAAAGGCGGCCCTCAGGCCGCCTCCCTGATGTCAGATGAGGCCAAGCTCAGGAGGTATTCAGCAGCCTTGTTCGCAGCACTTGCCGCCGTGAAGATCGCCTTGCGGTCGCCTTTGAGGATACGCAGCCAATGACCCTTGAGCGTATCGAAGGTGAAGCGCGATAGATTGTAGACCTTCACGTTGCCACCGACCGCACCGAAAAGGATCATGTCGCGGGTGGCATCGTCAGCGTTTTCGGGAAGGGTCTTTGCTGCGTCCAAAACGGTGTCTTTGCTCGCAGCAAGAATGCAATCGAGACGACGCAAAACCACAAATGGCAGAATAACTTTGCCATATTCGGATTGCTTGAAGTCACCTCGAAGGGTCTCAGCGATCGACCATACAAATCCGCCCAGATTCTTGATGTCGCTCACAGTCGTCCCTTCCTAATCGTCCTCGCGCTGATCGTTCGCGCTGGCATTGTCTTTGATATATTGCCGCATAAAGTCGCGTATGACCTGAGCAGCTGGGCGATCGTGCGCACGGCATGTATCGACGAATTCGTCGCGCAAATCGCGCTCAACGCGGATACGGAAGCCTGCGTCCTTCCCCATACGAGAGGAAGTGTATCCAATGTGTCCACATATGAAAAGAGGCAAAGCTACTGAAAATGCTAGCCGATTGAACGAGCGCTACGTTCATCCATGGTTCGGTGCAGGTGGAGAGGGAATTCTCCAAGCCCTGCTCGCCAGTATCGGGTCGCGAAAGGCCTGATCGGTATCCAATCGGCGGACGGTTGGTCTCCATGAAATGGTCGATGGGGTCGAGGGGAGCTATGAAGTGCTCCTGCGCCCCGATGGAGGCGGCTGGGTTCAAAGGGGTCAGGCACGCCCCTTGTCGATGGGGAAGGCATACGTTCGTATGCCTGGCGGGGAGAGCCGAAGTCTCCCCGATGGCGCTGAACGGCACCTATCCTGTCTGACCTTTCGTCAGGCTGGATTGGTTACGTGCAAGCGCCATTTGGCCGGAGGGGATGCAACGGGGAACGCGCAGCGGGTGCCCCTTGCCAAGATGAGCGTCTGGCAAAACCGGAGCCGCAGGCGCAGGATTTTGTAATACAAACGCACATCTTGCGGAACGTGCTAACGCAGAAAACAGGCTCGAAGGCCGCCTAGGTGATCTCAATGATTGCCCCGAGACCATATTCCGAAACGTGCCGTATCCTATGGCCTCGCTTCATGGCTCCATGTTACCGTTCTGGCGATTCATAAAGGAGCCGCCGCCATGCCTGATCCCGCCCTTGATCGAATAACCGAGTTCGTCGGTACGTTGGTCAAAATCATGGATCAGCAATTGATCGCGGTCGATCTATCCGACGTGAGAGCTGTGCTGACGGAGACAGGCGGGCGTGGCGCGGTAGGCATCGGCGAAGCGTCCGGCCCCAACCGAGCAATTGAGGCAGCGAAGCTCGCCATCCTTGATCTGGAGCGGAATGGCGGGATAACCCTGCGTAGCTCCGACTAAGGTCGCCGCATTTATTCTGACGGGATTTTCCAGCTTTCCCCCAAGCCACATGCAAATGACTGGCAACGCCGCTCCATAACTATGGAGGGCGCTATGCCGAAAACGAATAATCTGACTGACGCGATGGTCGGGAAAATCCTGATCCTGAATATCCTCTTCCATGTCCTCTCGGGCATCTTCACGGGGGTCTGGATCGCAGACCTCGTTGCCCCGACTGGCGAGATGACCCTGCTGACATGGCTGGAAACTATCATGTCAGCGGTCGCGATTGCAGCGGGGCTTTCCTACGGCTCCTATATTGCTTTGACCCATATTCCGACGCTGCCCAGCGCGAAGCGCAAGCAGGTGATGGGCATCTTCGTCGCAGCCTATCTTGCTGTCGCGGCAATGCTCGGCATTGCCTCGTCATCCGTCCTTGCCTCGGCCTCGGGCGAAGTCGCGCATATGGAAACGGCGCTGACCACTCAAACCGAAGCGACGCAGGCGCGCCAGCGTGCCGCTGCGTCCCTTATCAATCGATCGTCAGTGATGAACGATTGCGTGAGTTCAGCGGGCAACATGAGCGCCCAGGAAATCGGTACGGGTGTCTATAGCGGCGAAGGCGGCAATATGGGCCAGGTCGCAACGGCGCTCACCAATATCAGCGAAGGCTGCGCGAATGCGCGGGCTACGATCTTTGCAAGCCGCGCAAAGCTGGAGCGGCTCTTCTTCAGGATCGACCGTCTGCTGATCGACACGCGGCGCGTGATCGACAGCAACATGGAGCGGCACGAGAAAATGGTGGCCGTGCGCAAGAACGGCGAGAACTTCACGCGCCTGACGCGCGAGGTGAACGACGCGCTTCCCGTTGAGGCCGTGCAAGCGGTAGCGGATGCCATGCGGAAGGACTGGCTAGCAGCGGGCCTGCCGCCGTCCGCCGCCGCCGCGATCACGCATAACTTCGACGGCATGGCCGAAGAGCTGACCGAAGGGCTCGATGATATCGCGGCTCTCAAGGAAGAGGCGATCCCCACTATGCCTGTTGTCTCGAACATGGCTTATCTCGCTCTCTACCCTGAAGCGACAATCGCAGCCATTGCGGTTGGCGCGTGCATCGAGCTGATCCCGCTCGGCGGGATCCTGCTCGGGTTCGTGATGGTCACGCAGAAGGGCGCGGGCGGTGGCGGCGGTTTGCCAAAACCTGCCGAACCGCCAAACGCGCCGCGACGGGTCGGGCGGCCGCGCAAAACATAAGCGGGAAAGAAGGAAGGTGATGCGGGGCGATGGCAACATCGCCCCGCATTTTTGTCACCACCATGCGTAGTAGGCGACGGCGTTACCCTTCGCGAACTCCTCGCGGGCTTTGGCGACGAAAGCGAGATCGTCCTCGGTCTCCGATCCGTCTGTCACGCCGAAGAAGAAGCCTGAGGTATCCGGCAGTTCGCCAGCCTTGATGGCAGCCTCGAGAGCATCGATGTCCTCGGGCGTGAGTTGCAGGGTGCTGACGTTGAAGTCCGCATCCTTGCCGCCTTTGGCGAGATAGAGCTCTTCCATCCAGCCATGCAGGTTCGGGTGCTTGCGCCAGTAGTGGATGCGCGGGCAATCGCCTGGGCGTTCGTCGAGGATTTTGATGTCGAAATCGACAGGCGGGATGTTCTCGTCGGTCGGTATTGAGTGGGCATACATATCAAGTCCCATGATGGTCTCCTTTCAGTTGCACCGCCCGACCATTCGGGCGGCTGATGGAGACCTGCGGCCCACGCCGTTCTTCGCGCGGGCAACGCCCCAACACGGGGCACGTCAGTGTCGTGGTGCGGGCAGGGGCTTGCCCGCCTGAGCGAAGCGGACGGGGGCAAGGGTTGACGTGAATTCAGCCGCTAATGCCTGTGCGGGACAAAAGGATGGCTCGATTGGATTATTTGATCCCGTGAGCGATGATCCCGAACGCCTGAGATGAATTTCTTGCATTTTGCATAAGAACATTGTACGAACTTCGATATTCGGATGATGTGAGTGGTGGGTATGAACGACAAGACGACCGATGCACTCGCCACAGCAAACGCTGGCAAAAAGAAAGCCTCGCGTCCTCCAAATGAGCACGCGAACCGCGAGAGCATTCTTGATCGACCTATCGTAACGGGAGATCAAAAGTATGCGCAGATGGCAGAAGATTTGGCTTCATTCACGCCAGAAGAGCTCGAAGAAGCGATGGAAGATTTCGAATCTTTCGGTGCTGGGGACAAGCAGGAGAAGAGAAATTATCGACAGAATATGGCTGAGATGCAATTTGGGAGAGAAGAAGATTTTATAGGATTTATGCAGGAGATCGCAGCGAACGCCAGCGGTAGCCCCTTGTATGATGATGATCTGGTTGAGGAGTTAGGCAAGTTCCTCAAGTCGCATTTTGATCGCGCGCGCACTGCAAATACGCCGCCAGTCCCCGCACGAAGATATGTGCCAAGAAAAGATGAGATAATCCCCTTCCTCAAGGAAGTCTGGGGCGCATGGCTTGATTCAGGTCATTTCTCAAGGCCCGCTCTCCGCGAGCATGATGTGCGAGCCTACAATGCCCTTCAGAATTGGCTGAGAAACAACGAGCCCCCAGCGGATATGAACCTCAAGACCGCGTCAGAGGTCACCGACGAATTTTTGCAGCGGGATTATTACCGTCGGGATGAGGTGAGCCGCTTCGTCGGTGCCCTCCAACGCCGTGGCCTCAAGGTATGACACATAAACACAAAAACGATATGCTGTTTATGTTGACTTAGCCTAGGTCTATCGCCATATATCTCCAAGAGAGATGGCCATCCCTCGATTCGGCGTTTCAATGGTGAAGCGCCGCGCCGATCCCGCTCCGGCGGGCGAAACGGGAGTGATGCGATGGCTTTGCGTGATGGACGCGCCGTTCGGCGCGGAGTGTTGACCGCTGATCGGCGGGTTTATCTTGCACATAACGACGACGAGATTCCGAACTGCCGGAATGTTCCTTCCTGCGCCCATTGGGCCTGGAAATACTGGGAGCGTTGCGATGCATGCCCGTGGCAAAGGGAGGGATCGAGTTGACAGACTGGCTCTCTCAAGAGGCGCTCCAGGCGCTCGCCGCAAACGATAACGACCCTGTCGGAATTGTTCGTATTCCTCCATCCGAGTTGCTGCTGACCAAAGCGGCAATCCGGCGCATGGCAATCGCCTATCGGGCGTTGCTTCCTTGCAGCCGCTACAAGCTCGTCGATCTGCTCGACGAGATTGCATGGGGCTTCGAAGGCACGATCATCAGCGCGGAAGGGCGGTCAATCGATCCGCTTTCGATCTGCGCAGATACGATCATGCGGACGGATGAAGACCCGTGTTGCTCATGGCTTGGCGCATTCCTGCGCTTTGGTACCCATGAGCCCAAGCAAGCGCCACAGAAGCGCACGCTGCCGCGCCTGCAACTCCTCTATGTCGCGCTTGCGATCCGCTATCCTGCAATTGCGGCTCGCGTCACGGCATAACCACAAAAGGCATGGGGTTTCCCCCATGCATCAAGCAAAACTCTGGCTCCTGTCTGGCGACATCTACGTCGGACAGGAGCTTCTCTCATGAGCAATCAATACGCGATGGATTACGGGGGCGATGCGCCCAAACAAAGCGGAATGGTGGCCGTGCCGCCCATGGTGGCAGGCCATCCGTATCAGGTTGTCATGCCGCCCCAGAAGAAGCGCATTTCAGCGGGCGCTGGCATGTTCTTTGGGGTCATCCTGTGCGGCGGGGTTCTATATGGGGCCGAAATGTTCGCTCCAGCCGAACTGCGCCCCTCAACGTTTACAGGCTCCTATGGTGGGCGTTATGCCGCCGAGATCAAAGCGCATGATCTCGAAACGCACGCGGCATTCATGGATTGGGCCGAAGAGGTCAAAGTCAGCGTCGCGCAACAGCAAGAGCAATACCGCGCCGCCGCCCAAGGCATGCTGAACAACTATCAGGCCGCCTATGATCGGTCTCGCATCTATGCGCAGACGACCGCGCAGCTCCAGCAGGACTATGTGAACCAGCGCACCGATATCGCGCGCCAGCAGCAAGGCACCGACCAGCTCGTCGTCAATATGGCGCGCCTGTGGGGGCGCGTCGTCAACGTCATCGAGCCTGGTAGCGGCGATGACGCGCTCGCATATGCCGATAGCATCGGGAGCGAACTTCAGGACGAACTGAACTCTGCCGTCCAGAACGGTGTCACGGTTTCGGTCGATGGCTGGGACACTGGCCTTCCGCCCCCTGCGGAAGTGCGCGCAACAATTGAGGCGATGCCGCCGATCACCTTCCCTGATCTGCCTGAAATCAGCCGAGACGCGCAAAGCGAGAGCGAGGAGTAGGGGCATGCGGCTGGAACAGATGGCAGCGTTCCTGCCGCGCCTCTTCTCCATGACGCGCGAACTCGACCGCGCCGAGCGGGAAGAGGAAGCGCGCCAGCGCGCCGCATGGCAGCAATATCTCATGGCGATTGCCGCACCTTCTGGGCAACTCGGAGACGGGCGGCTCGCCAATCTGGGTGACCTGAAAGCCGCTGGCCTCCTAGAGGCTGGCGGTCTCTTTCTCGGGGCGCTGCAAGGGCAAATGCTCTTCTTTGGCGGCGAAGGTCATCTTCTGACCTATGCCCGCACGGGTTCCGGCAAAGGGCGAGATCTGGTCCTGCCCAATCTCGCCCATGTTCGGGATCGCAGCCTGATCGTCGTGGACGTGAAGGATGGCGAGAACTGTTATGCGTCGCGCGAACATCGCGAGGATACCCTCGGGCAACCTTGCATCTACCTCAACCCCTTCGGACTTTTGGGCTTGCCCAATACACGCATCAATCCGCTTCAGGTGCTCATCGACATCGTGCGCGATGGTGGGGAGATCGACACGCAAGCGGATGAGATTGCGCAGACCATCCGCCCCGTGAATCCCAAGGAAGGGGAAAGCTGGGTCGGTAAGGGATCGGTGCGGCTCATCTCGGTTCGCGCCGAGTATACGGCGCATTTTGATCCCGTGAATTGCACGCTTGGCGGTCTCTGGAAGTTTGTGAATGCATCGAATGCGGAGCTGGAACGCGAGTTTCAGCTCATGGCGAGCTGCGGCATCGAAGGGATTGAAAGGAAGGCGGCGGCGATGGGTGCAACCTATGCCGACGCGCCCAAGCAATTCGAGGCCTATCGTTCTGACGCCATTGAGGCGCTCTCGGCCTTCGAGATCGGCAAAACGCTGGATCGTGCAACGTCTGCCCATGATTTTGATTTTGGCAGGCTCAAGCATGAGCCCTGCACGGTTTATCTCATCACGCCTTCGGACAAGCTCGGTGTCGCCGCGCCCTGGGTGAGCCTTGTCGTCAACTATGCCATTGAGGCCATTGCGCGCGAGCGCGGGCCTGTCCGCACGACATTCATCCTCGATGAATTTCCTCAGCTTCCGCCTGCGCCTGCAATCATGAAGGCGCTGCGGCTCTATCGGGGCAAGGGCATTCAGCTCTGGTTCTTCGCGCAAGGCCGGTTCTCGATGGAAGGGCGCTGGTCCCAGGATGCCGTCAAAGAGATCGAGGATCAGGCCTCGATCCTCAACATGACGGGTATCGAAGACCCTTCAATGATGCGCGATGTCGAACGCTGGTCAGGCAACCGCACCATCGTCACCAGAGGCCAGAATATCGGTGGCGGCGCGGTTGAGAGCGCTGGCACCAATCGCGGCGAGAGCCGAAGGCCTGTCCTTCAGGCCGAAGATATACGCGGAATCGGCGCGGGTCGCCAGATCATCAAGATCGCGGGATTACCGCAACTCGCGGTCTGTGACCGCTTGCCGTTCTATGAGGTCGAACCATGGAAATGGCAGATTGGCGATACGCGCAAGCTGCATCAGGGCGATGTCTAAGCCGCTATCTTTCCATAATCAGAAGTTGGGGCTTCGATGAAATTCGCCTGAAGGCCATGGCCTATATCGTTTTTCACTAATATCTAATGTTTCCATAAGTTTGCATAATCCAAACTTCACATGGTAAAATGGAATTGTTGGTGTGAGGATCGCGTTTTGGACGTGAACAGGAGAGTGTTTCCCCCAGAAGGGGTTTGAACCCAGAGTATCTGAATCCTGCGTCTTGGTTTGAACTTCTGGCCGCCCCTGTGCGGTGAAAGGGATCGCAGGTGTCTATACTTACGCCTGAAGAATTTGAACGCTATCGGCAGTGTGTGGCCGACATTGATCTGCCTGATGCCGAGAAGGATGAGCTGATCGGCATTGTCGCGCAGATCATGGCGCATTTTGTCGATGCCGCCTTCGGCGAGACTTCCGAGCAAATTATCCTGTCAGCGAGGGAAAATCGCGCTTTTCCAAGCTCTGCGGAGTATGGTAAGCTTAGCGATATTCCTGAAAATCAAAGAGTTGACCTCGGTTACGAGGGCGCGAGCAACATGAGAGAACCCTAAGAGGGCAAGCGCCATGACCGCACAGACAAACAAGAAAGCCGTGATCTATTGCCGAGTGAGCTCGGCAAGACAGGTCACGCATGGAAATGGGCTCGAATCCCAAGAGAGCCGCTGCCGCGAATTCGCTCAGTATCGCGGCTATGAGATCATTCAGACATTCAGCGACGACATGTCGGGCTCGGTCATTGGCCGCCCTGGCATGCAAGCCATGCTGAAGTTTCTACGCAGCAACAGGAAAAAAGAACTCGTCGTCATCATCGACGATATCAGCCGCCTTGCGCGTGGCCTTGAAGCTCACCTGCAACTGCGCGGCGCAATAGCTTCGGCGGGTGCAACGCTGGAATCCCCGTCCATCGAATTTGGCGAAGATTCTGACAGTGTCCTCGTCGAAAACCTGCTGGCGAGTGTGTCTCAGCATCAGCGCCAGAAGAATGGCGAGCAAACCAAGAACCGCATGCGCGGTCGCATGCTGAATGGCTATTGGGTTTTCAAAGCCCCGTGGGGCTATCGCTTCCAGCGCCAATCTGGCGGCGGCAAGCTGATGGTGCCAGATGAGCCTTTGGCCTCGATCATCAAGGAAGGCTTGGAAGGCTTTGCCAGCGGACGCTTCGCTTCTCAGGCCGAAGTGAAGCGCTTCTTTGAGGCGCAGCCTGAATTTCCTAAGTGTCGGCATGGCGTTGTGCTGAACGAGCGCGTCAATCAGCTCCTCACGCAAACGCTGTTCTCAGGGTATTTGGAATTTCCTGAGTGGAATGTCAGCTTGCGCAAGGCGCAGCATGAGGGACTTATCAGCCTCGAAACTTTCGAGCTGATCCAGAAGCGCCTCAAGACCAAGGGCTATGCGATCACCCGCAAAGACCTCAATGAGGACTTCCCTTTGCGGGGCGTGGTCTGCTGCGCCGATTGCGGCCATCCTATGACTGCTGCTTGGTCAAAGGGACGGAATTCCCTCTATCCCTATTATATGTGCCGCCAGCGTGGCTGCACTGGCGAGAAGAAGTCCATTCCTCGTGCGCGGATCGAAGATGCGCTGCACGATATGGTGAAGGTTCTCACGCCTGCGCCTTCCCTCTTTCGACTGGCTAATGAGATATTCCAGGACTTCTGGAAGAAGCGCGCCAATGCTGGCCGTGAGCGTATCACTCAGATGCGCGTCGAGATTGGGCAGATCGAGCGCAAGCTTGCTCAAGTCGTGGATAGGCTTGTCGAGGCCGATAGCGGAGCGATCGTGCGGGCCTATGAGCAAAAGGTCGATGAACTCGAACGCCAAAAGCTGATTCTGGCCGAAAAGATCGCAAAATGCGGCACGCCTGCTCGCGACTATCAGTCAACTTTTCAAACCGCTCTCAAATTTCTGGCAAACCCTTGGAATCTTTGGGAAAGTGGTCGGTTGGAAGACCGCCGCGCTATGCTCAAACTGGTGTTTGGTGGGAAGATCGTATTCGACCGTTTTGAGGGCTTTCAAACCCCTGAAATTTCCTTGCCATTCAAGGCTTTAAGGGCGATTTCTGGCCCCGAAAAGGAAATGGTGCCGCTTAGAGGATTCGAACCTCTGACCCCCGCATTACGAATGCGATGCTCTACCAACTGAGCTAAAGCGGCATCGATGACATGGATGGACGTGAGCTCCATGCATTTTCATTGATCGCGCGCCATTACCAGCAGAGCTTTGTCATGACAAGGCTGTGTGGTTGATATTTAAAACCGTCCCCTAACAGCAGTGCGAGTTTCGTCGCCCGTCGCCCGGAATGGGATTGGCAGGAATTTACCAGATATTTACCATGCGCGGTGCAAGCTTGGGTGGAATAGATGCAATCGCAATGGGACAGCATGGAAAACCTACAGAATTACAGCGAAATTGGCGATCAGGATCGGGATTCAGCTCCTGACTATGCGACCTTTCCGGACGATGATGGCGCAGTGGAAGCGCCGCCTCCGATCAGCCAGGACGAACGTCGCATGCATGTCCGTGCCTATAATTTCTGGGCAGGCATGCTGGGTGAAAGGCTTTTTCCGAGCATTGAGGACCTCTCCCCGGAATCCGATCCTGATTTCGGGCCCAACAGCGTGTTGCTTGATTTTACCAATGGCATTGAAAACCCGACGATCCAATTCCTTGGCCAATCGCTGCGCGCAGAGTGCGAAATCGATGTTTCCATAACGGCGGTTGCCGATGTTCCCGCGCGCTCGCTGCTTTCGCGGATCACTGACCATTATCTGCAAATTATCGCCAATCAGGCACCGATCGGTTTTGAAGCCGAATTCGTCAACCAGCGCGGTGCCACCATCATGTATCGCGGCATTCTGCTGCCGTTCTCGACCGATGATGAAACCATTGATTTTATCTACGGCGTCATCAACTGGAAAGAGGTTGCCACCGATGCTGCCCGTCAGGACATTGAAGATGAGGTATCCGAAGCGATGCTGTCGGTGCCAGCGCGGATTGTGGCAGGGCCGGTATGGGAGGACGGCCCCCGTTCGGCCAATATGGATCACCAGCAATTGGAGCTGACGCCAGCCCAGCAAATTGTGCCGGATGCGCTCGAGACAGAAGACCCTGACCAACTGGCTGAAGACGCAAGCCTGGCCGACTGGCTGGCCCTTGCCCGGAACAGCGCCGACAATGCGGCGCATTGTGAGCAGCGCAGCCGTGCCGCTCTTTATGCCGCAATCGGTAAAGCCTACGACTTTTATCTGATGACCGAGCGCTATCCAGACGATTATCAGCTACTGCTCGAAGATTCCGGTCTGGCGGTGCAGGAACGGGCGCCGATGACGCCGATCGTCAAGCTGGTGTTTGGGGTCCGTTACGACAAAACCCGCCTGACCGAATATGCGGCGGCGCTCAAATATGCGGCGCGCCATGCTATCGAAAAAGGGGCTTTTGCTGATTTTATCAGCGAGCACGATGGCGGACTGAAGGCCATTGTCTATGCCGAGCGCCAAGCAGGTCGACCCTCTGGCCTGCTATCCAAGGTTCGCGCCATCGGTGAAAATTTTCTGGCGAAGTTACGCTCGGCCCCTTCGCGAGAATTGCAGGATATTGATGCAGGCGATTCGGAATTTGTGGTGCTGGTCGCCCGCAAGGATCAGAACGGTGAATTGGCCATCGTCGGGCCGGTTCGGGGTAATGACCAGTTGACCAACCAAGCGCTTAAACACACCCAGTTCTGATGGGGTCAGCAGGCGGCCCAAACCTGCCGGTGCGCCAAACCAAGTTTCATGCGTAACCAAAATATCACTATTTGCAATATTCATTGGTGCGGATCCGGCAAGGTCCGGCTATCCTCTTGAGCGTGTGCTAGAATAAGCGCATAGAATTGTGATGCTGGCGGGATTGTGACTCGTCTTGATCCACTTGGGGGAAAAATGGCGGCCAACCGCGACCAAAAATCCACGCGAAGCAAAGTTGAATCCGAGAGCCTTGAAAAAGCTCTGGTAACGGCCTTTCGAGAAAGCGCGTTGCCGGGCGAAAATATAGGCTTTGATGAAAAGGCTTGTGAAGAAGCCGCGCAGTTCACCTTGCGATGCGCCGAGCAACGGCAAGGCCGCGAAGCAAATCTCTTGCTCGAAAGTGTCAGTGGTCATCAGAATCACCGGCATTTGCGCCTTGCGATTGTCAATGATGACATGCCGTTTCTGGTCGATTCGGTCTGTGCGACGATTGCGGGTTTCGGCCTGACCGTTGAGCGACTCATCCACCCAGTTGTCGCCGTGCGCCGTGATGCGGATGGGCAGCTGATCGAGTTTGTCGAGCAGACAGCTGACGGTGAGAAACGCGAATCTGTAATCTATATCGAGCTCGAAAGGACCGATGCCCGCGTTCGCCGAGAACTGGTCAAAGCGCTGCGCGCAAATCTCAAAGATGTGGCGGCGGCGGTTGCGGACTGGTTGAAATTGCAGATCGTGTTGGGGGAAAATGCCGATGCATTGCCAGCAGGAGAAGGCGCAACCTTGCTGCGCTGGTTCCTGGATCGCAACCTCACCTTGCTCGGCCATGAAACGGTAGATGCCAAGGGCGAGCGAACGCAAGAACTTGGCATCGCGCGGATGCGATCGGAGCCAATCCTTTCCGAAGAAAGCCGGCGACGGGCTTTTGAATGGTTTGAAAATGGGGGAAAAGCGCCGCTTATCATTAAATCCAATCAGCTTTCTACCGTGCATCGCCATGTTCTGATGGATCTGATCATCCTGCCGGTGAGGAACAAAGCCAAGATTACCGCGCTGTCGATTATTTCCGGCATGTGGACCAGTGCCGCGCTAGCCGCTGCGCCCGAAAACATCCCGGTATTGCGCACCCAGCTCACGCGGCTTTTTGACAAGTTTGAGTTCTCCATTGCCGGCCATGCCGGAAAAAGCCTGACCCATGCACTGACGTCACTGCCCCATGATCTTCTGATCACCTTCGCTCAGGATGATCTTGAGAAACTTGCTTTGATCTCGATGTCGCTGATCGATCGACCCCGTCCCAAATTGCACAGCGTGATCTCGCCACTCGCTCGGCATTTGTTTGCGTTCGTCTGGTTACCGCGGGAACAGCTTTCCACCGAGCGTCGGCAGAATGTCGAAAATATGCTGACGGCGGCGACCGGCGCGAAAATATTGAGCTGGTCGAATACGTTGGAAGAGGGCGGTGTATCGTCGTTGCGCTACACGCTCGATATGGGCACCGACGGCAGAATCCCGGACCCTGACGTGCTCGATCAGGAGCTGGAGAATATGGTTCGCGGGTGGAAGCCGGAAGTCGAACGAAACCTGAGGGAAGCCGGGCAGGAGAACCGCGCGGCGGTTCTGGCTCAGCGCTATGCGGATTGCTTTCCCGCAGCCTATCAGTCAACTTATGGCGCCTTGGAAGCCGCCAAGGATATCATGCGGCTGTTCCGGCTTGAGCGCGGCGGCCAGCGGTCGACCCGGCTCTACCGGCTTGCCACCGATGCCGATCAACTGTTGCGGTTAAAAATTTATCATTTGGGCGGAGCGCTGCCCCTTTCGGACGCTGTCCCGACCCTGGAGAATTTCGGTTTTACGGTGCTCGAATCCGTGCCGACACCGCTCGAAGATGGCCGGTTGGGATATATTCACGATTTCCTTCTGGAATTGCGGTCGGATGAACGATGTGAAAACCTGATCGCGCGTTCGGAAGAGATCGAGGCGGCAATCACCAGCGTGCTGGACGGCGAGGCAGAAAATGATGCTTTTAACCAGCTGATCATCTCTGCCGGCATCGACGCCCGCTCGACTGTATGGATGCGCGCCTGGTTCCGCTATTTACGGCAGACTGGCCTTAGCTATGGGCTAGCGACTGTGGTCGACGCATTGGCCGAGGCGCCGGATGTTACCGGTGCGATGATCAGGCTCTTCCGCGCCCTGCATGATCCGGATTTCGGCGGTGATCGCTCGAACGAAGCGGCCGAGGCCATACAGGACGTGGACTCGGCTCTGGTTGGCGTGCACGCAATCGATGATGATCGGATCTTGCGTCTGTTCCGCGCGGTTATTGAGTCCATATTGCGGACCAACGCGTTCGCATATCAGGTCGGTGAAGCATTGGCCTTCAAGATTGAAAGTGCCAAAATACCCGAGCTGCCCGCCCCGCTGCCTTGGCGGGAAATATTTGTTTACAGTCCGCGCGTCGAAGGTATCCATTTGCGGGCCGGGCCGGTGGCTCGCGGTGGTTTGCGCTGGTCGGATCGCCGGGATGATTTCCGCACCGAAATATTGGGCCTGATGAAAGCCCAGCGGGTTAAGAATGCCGTGATCGTTCCGACCGGTGCGAAGGGCGGCTTTTTTGCCAAGCAACTGCCGTCGGGCGACGACCGCGATGCGTTTCTGGCCGAAGGCATTGAAGCCTACAAGATCTTTATCTCCGCCCTGTTGTCGGTGACTGATAATATCGTCGAGGGCAAAGTCGTTCCTCCTGTAAAGGTGGAGCGTCTCGACGAAGACGATCCGTATTTCGTTGTCGCAGCGGACAAGGGCACAGCAAGCTTTTCCGATATCGCCAACCAGATCGCCATTGATCGTGGCTTCTGGCTCGGCGATGCATTCGCCAGTGGCGGTAGTAACGGCTACGATCACAAGGCCATGGGGATCACGGCCCGTGGGGCCTGGGTATCGGTGCAGCGTCATTTTGCGGAATCTGGCGTGGACGTGCAGACCGCACCGATCAGGGTCGTTGGTGTCGGCGACATGTCCGGTGATGTATTTGGCAATGGAATGCTGCTGTCCAAGAGCCTGCAAATCGTGGCCGCCTTCGATCACCGGCATATCTTTATTGATCCTGATCCCGACGCAGCAAAAAGCTGGATCGAACGCAAAAGACTATTTGATTTGCCGCGTTCCAGTTGGGAGGATTATGATAAAACATTGATCTCAAAGGGCGGCGGCGTATTTTCGCGCAGTTCGAAGACGATTCAAATCTCGCAGCAGATTGCCGCGCTGCTTGATTTGCCGGATGATGCCGAGACCACGCCGACGAAACTGATGACCGCGATATTGACCTGTAACGCCGACCTGCTGTGGTTCGGCGGAATCGGCACGTATGTGAAGGCCGCGTCCGAGAACCATATCGAGGTAGGCGACCCGGCCAATGACAAGATTCGGGTCAATGCCGAGCAACTGCGTGTGAAGGTTGTCGGTGAAGGTGCCAATCTGGGGATTACCCAGGCGGCACGGATCGCCTTCGCGGCCAAAGGTGGCCGGATCAATACCGACTTTATCGACAATAGTGCCGGGGTCGATTGCTCGGACAATGAAGTCAATATCAAGATCGCGCTCAATGCCGAAATGGCCAACGGAAATCTGCAGCTGGACGCAAGAAACATGCTGCTCGAATCGATGACGGATGAGGTCGGCGCCTTGGTTCTGGAAGACAACCGGCTGCAGGCCTTGGGTCTGTCCATCGCCGAAATGGGTGGTCCGAAATCGCTGCCGTCCTATGTCCGCCTGATCGAACAATTTGAAGATCAAGGCCAGTTGAACCGGGCAGTGGAGGGACTGGCCAGCAATGAAGACCTTATCCGGCGTGGCCAGGAAAGTCGGGGATTATACCGCCCGGAACTGGCTGTGCTGATCTCTACCGCCAAACTGGTGTTGCAGGACGCCATAGAAAATAGTGATCTGGGAGACGATCCCGGCCTGAATAGCGATTTGCTGCACGCATTTCCGGTCGCGATGCAGAAAGGCCATGAAGCAGCCATTCTCAACCATCAATTGCGGCGCGAGATTATTGCCACAAAACTGGCCAACCGCATGATCAACCGTCTGGGTCTGATCGATCCATTTGAGTTGGCCGAGGAAGAGGGTTGCGCATTGGGCGAGGTCGCGCGCGCTTTCGTTATGGCCGAGCGCCTGTTCGACGCCGACCGGATATGGCGTGAGCTGGAAGTGGCCGAGATTTCGGAGGATATCCGAATAGTTCTGTTTGATCGTCTCGCTTATGTGCTGCGTTCACATATGGCCGACTTGATGCGGATTGGTGTGTCCGATGACCGGATAGGCGATACCGTCGAGATGCTGGCGCCGGGCGTGACCTTGCTCAACAAGAATGTCGAAAGTCTGATAACCGCAGAAGGGCGCTTGCAGGCGGCAAAGCAGGTTAAATCGCTGGTCGAGGCAGGAGCAACACCGGAAATTGCCAACAAGATTGCCAATATCTACATGAATGATGGCGCCGCTGGCATCGCCTTTCTGGCCCATAGCCGGGAAATTGATGCTCTGGATGTGGCGCTTGCATTCACCCAGATGGGTAGCCAGCTTGGTCTCGACTGGGCGCAAATGACCGCAACCCGGATAAATCCATCTGACCCATGGGACCGTTTGCTGGTCGCGGGTCTGGCGCGCGATTTTCAGCAGATGCGTCTTGATTTTCTGCGCCGGACCCGCGGCAAAGATATGCAGCAATTTGTTGAGAATTGGTCCGAACGCAATATCGACCGCGTGGCGCAATTCCGAAAGATCATGGACCGGGCGCAGCAAACGCCTAGGCCGTCGATTGCCATGCTGGCTCAAATTGCCGGTCAGGCACGGCTGTTGCTGTCGCGCTAGATCCAGTAGCCGAGCAGATGAAGCGACAGGCCGACCAGTCCGCCGACCAGGGTGCCGTTCACGCGGATGAATTGCAAGTCGCGGCCGACGGCATTTTCGACGCGATCGGTGATCGTCTGCGTATCCCAGCCGCGGATCGTTTCTGACACCAGCTTGACGATATTGTCGCCATAGCTGTCGACGACACCGATGACCGCACGACGGCCGAACCGGTTGATCTGCCGATTGAGTTGCTCGTCCTGCTGAAGACTGACGCCCAGCTGGATCAGCGCGTCTCCGAACTGGCCAGCCAGCGCAGCATCGGGATCACGGGCGGCCCGTAACAAGGCTTCGCGGCCCTGTTCCCAGATACCGTCAAGCCATGATGCGATCGCCGGATTCTCGATCAATTCGAGCTTCCATTCATTCACCTTGTCCCGAAGCGCGGGATCATGGCGGAGTTCGTCCGCCAGTTGCAAGAGGCTCTCTTCGGTTTTCGCACGAACGGGATGATGAGGATCGGCCGCCATGTCGGCGAGCAGTTTGTAGAGACCGTCAAGCACCTCATTGGCGACCCGGTCGTCCAGGCCGGTCCAGCGCATCACTGCATTGGCGCGGTCCGTCACGATGTTGCGGATCACCGCTTCATTGGTGTCCAGCGTACGATAGGCCCAGCGAATGGTCGAATCGATCAGCGGGCCATGACGATTTTCAGCCATGACCGCTTCCAGTATCTGTCCCATTGGCGTCGCGATGTCGAGACTGACAGCCTGTTTCTTGACGGCGCCCTTGAACATGGTGCCAAGGCGATCCTTGTCCAGTGAGGCAATGGCGTCGCCCAACAGCCGCGAAGCGCCGAATTTCAGCCGTCCTTCGCCACCGCTCGGCGATTGCAGAAAGCGGCCGATGCCACTGGCCAGATCGACATGGCGCATGCGCTGAGCCACCAGCCGCGAAATCAGGAAATTGTCCTTGAGGAAATTGGCCAGCGTATCGCCGATCCGGTCCTTGTTGCGGGGAATGATCGCCGTGTGCGGGATCGGCAGACCCATCGGGTGACGGAAGAGTGCGGTAACGGCAAACCAGTCGGCTAGTCCGCCAACCATTGCAGCTTCGGCGAAGGCGCGAACGAAGCCGATCGCCGGATGCACCGCTTCATAGCTTTTCGACACGATGTAGATGATAGCCATGACCACCAGCATACCGGTGGCGATGATTTTCATGTCCTGACCAGCATTGTTGGTTGCCGCACCGCGACCATCTATCTTTGACGATATCGGCTTCACTCGGCGGGCTGGACTTCTGCGTCGGGCCGATCGTGGCGGTCATCGCCGGTCTTGTAGGTCAGCAGCTTGTTGCGCAACCAAGGCCCGGAGCGGCGTTCAAATCCGTCCGCAAGGCTGAATCCTGCCGGGACGATGACCAGGGTCAATATCGTCGAGACGATCAATCCGCCAATCACCACGATTCCCATCGGCTGGCGCCAGGCACCGTCACCGGACAGCGACAGTGCCGTAGGCACCATGCCAGCGGTCATCGCCACCGTTGTCATGACGATCGGCTGGGCGCGCTTGTGTCCCGCATCCATGATCGCCTCGAATTTAGGCACGCCCTTTTTCATTTCCTCAATCGCAAAGTCGATCAGCAGGATCGAATTCTTACTGACGATGCCAAGCAGCATAAGCACCCCGATCAGCACTGGCATGGAGAGGGACTGACCCCAGGCCCATACCAGGAATATGCCACCGAGCGGGGCCAAGGCCAGCGAACCCATGTTGACAAGAGGCGACATCACCCTTTTGTAGAGCAGGACGAGTGTCGCAAAGACCAGCAAAATGCCGGCGATCAGGGCGATCACAAAGTTGACCGCCAATTCCTGCTGCCATTCATCTTCGCCGAACGCTTCGTTCGAAACGCCTGACGGCAGGTCTTTCATGATCGGCAAAGCGTAGATTTTCTCCATCGCCTCGCCCTTGATGACATCCGGTGCCAAATCAGCTCCGACAAATGTCCGGCGGTTCTGATTATAGCGCTGGATCGAGGTGGGGCCGGACCCGAAGCTCACCGACGCCACCCGGCTCAGCGGGACAGTACCTCCGGTAGCTATAGGGATGGGCAGGTTTTCGATGGTCGTGAGATCGGTCCGCGATTCGAGCGGCAACATCACACGGATCGGAATTTGTCGATCAGCGAGAGAGAATTTGGCCGCGTTCTGATCAATCTCACCAAGCGTAGCGATCCGGATTGTCTGGCTGAGCGATGCGGTGGTTACGCCTAGTTGCGATGCCAGATTCATATAAGGCGTGATAATGATCTCCGGGCGACTGAGGTCCGCATCGATTCGCGGCGCCCGGACCAGGTCAATCCCTTTCATCTGTTCAACCAACGTGGCAGCGGTCGATTCAAGCAGAACGGGATCGGAACCGGTCAGCATGATTGATATATCGCGTCCCGTTCCGCCGCCGCCGCTTTGCGACTGGAAAGAAATCCGGGCGTCCGGGATTTTCTGAAGTTCGGGCAACAGACCACGTTCAAATTCGATAGATGTTTTGTCGCGATCCTCTTTCAGCGACACAAAAACCGTTGCATTGGTTTCCCGTACGCGCGTGAGCGCGCGCTCAACTTCGGGTTGCGCATACATGAGATCCGACACGCGATCCGCGATTTTCTCGGTCTGCTCCAATGTTGTGCCCGGCACCACCTCAATCTGGATGCGGCTGTTATCCTCGTTGATCGTCGGCTGGAACTGGGCTGGCGTGATCGCGAACAATATGACGGTAAGGCCAAAGGCGACCAGGCCGACGCCCATCATCCAAATCCGGTGGTCATAGCCGCGTGCCTTGAAACGCCCCGATCTATAAGCGTACCAGAGAGCAAAGCGACCGTCGACGGCCCCGACGACTCGGCTGATCACTTCAACAAGCAGCCATGCAGCAAAGAAACCGGCTGTTATCCCGGAAATCAGGCTCAATATCGCGCGAAGGAATTCGCTCGGGATCAGGGTGACAAGCAGGCCGTTGATCATGAACCCGGCCGTCCATGCTACGCCTACGAATATAGCCACAATCGATGTAAACAGCAGGAAGCCGATCAGATATTGCCACCAGGCGGCCTTGGCCGGGACCAGCGTCTCCCGAATGCGATCAGACTGCGAGCGGTCCAACACCCATTGCAGCAATTGCATATAGCGATCCATCCAGACACCTTCGCCATGATCCGCATGGCCTTTGGCCTTGAGGAAATAGGCTGCAATCATCGGCGTGATCATCCGCGCGACGGCCAGGCTCATCAGCACCGACACGACCACGGTTATGCCAAAGTTCTTAAAAAACTGGCCGGAAATGCCGGGCATCAGCCCTACCGGCAAGAAAACGGCGACGATGCAGAAAGAGGTGGCGACAACCGCGAGTCCGATTTCGTCAGCGGCATCGATAGAAGCCTGATAGGCGGTTTTCCCCATGCGCATGTGACGCACGATATTCTCGATCTCTACGATGGCATCATCGACAAGGACTCCGGCCACCAGTCCGAGAGCAAGCAGGGAAAGAAAATTAAGATTGAACCCGAGCAGGTCCATGAACCAGAAAGTCGGGATAGCGGAAAGGGGAATTGCGATGGCCGATATGACCGTCGCGCGCCAGTCGCGCAGAAAGATGAAGACCACCACGACCGCCAATATCGCACCTTCGATCATCGCCAGCATAGAGCTTTTATATTGTGACCGGGTATATTCGACACTGGTTCCGAGCGGGATGAATTCGACTCCCTGATTTTCCGCTTCGATCTCGTCCATGAGTCCCCGCGCTTCGTCATAGACTGTCACATCGGAAGCGCCGCGCGCCCGCGTCATCGAGAAATTGACAACCTCGACGCCTTTGACCTTGGAAATCGAACTGCGTTCGCCAAAGGAATCATTCACTTCGGCGACATCGCTCAGCTTTATCGTTTCCCCGTTGCGCAACGATATTTGGGTCTGCGACAGCTCATATGCATCACTGGCATTGCCCAACACACGAACCGATTGGCGGGTGCCGCCCACTTCGGCGCGTCCCCCCGCAGCATTGATGTTAACCTGACGCAGCGCGTTGTTGATCTGGGTGGCGGTAACGCCCAGTGCCTGCATCCGGTCGGGCTTCAGGATGACGCGGATTTCACGGTCCACTCCACCGAAACGATCCACTTCCGCCATGCCATTAACGGTCAGCAACCGCTTGGCCACCGTGTCATCGACAAACCAGCTGAGCTGTTCGACCGTCATATCGTCGGCCTTGACCGCAAAATAGCCGATCGGGCCACCCACAGCATCGACTTTGGAGACTTGCGGTTCCAAAATACCTTCCGGCAATGACCCCCGAATCTGATCAACCGAATTTTTTACTTCATTGACGCTGTCGTTAACATCTTCACCAATTTCAAACTCGACAAAGGTGCGACTGCTACCTTCGCTTGCGGTCGAGCTGATATTCTTGACGCCGCTGATCGACCGCACCGCCGCTTCGACCCTCTGGGTAATCTGATTTTCAATTTCCGTTGGGGCAGCTCCCGGCTGTGCAATCGTCACGGAGACGGCCGGAAACTCGACATCCGGGTTGTTGACGACGTCCATCCGGTTAAAGCTCAGCAAGCCGGCAAACAGCAGTCCCGCAAATAGCACCAGCGGCACTACGGGATTGCGCGTGCTCCAGGCGGAAATATTACGAAGGTTCATCAATCAGGCCTCAAATTTCCGTACGGATCATGCGCCGCCAGCTTTTTTCTGCACTTCCGGTCGAACGGTTTCACCCGGGTTGAGGAAGCCACCGGCGCGGAGCACTACCTTTTCGTTTCCGGTCAGGCCGGAAGTGATCGAAAGTCCCGCGCTGGACACCGATCCAACGACCACATCACGACGGATCGCCTTGTTGTCCGGGCCGATAATATAGACAAAGCTTCCTTTGCTGTCGTTCAGAACTGCAGATTCAGGTAAGACTGAAGCATCCGATGTGCCGCTCTCGATGCGCGCATTGGCGAAACCGCCTGGACGCAAGGCGCTATCATAGCCGAGCGCAATGCGGGCTATACCTTGGCGGGTTTGAGGATCGATGATCGGAGAAATCTGCCAAATCTGTCCTGTCAGCGTCTTGTCTGCACCAACCGGCGTCACTTGCGTGGTGGTACCCACCGACACGTTCGCCAGATCCGCTTCACCAAGCTGCGCCTGCAATTCCATTTCGCCGTCCTGGGCTAACAGGAATAGCGTGCCGCTGCCCTGGGTCACCGTTTGGCCTGGCTCAACATTGCGTTCCAGAACAAAACCCGCCTTGGGTGCGACGATGCTCAGACGACTGTTGCGCGCGCGGCTCTCGTTAAACTGGGCCTGCGCTACCCGCACACGCGCAGCAGCGGCATCACGCGTTGCAGTTAACCGGTCGATATCGGCTTTGGAAATAAATCCCCGATCGACCAACTGCATGGCGCGATCCAGATTCGACTGTGCCAGATTGAGATCGGCGCGAGAAACACCAACCGAGGCCTCGAGGCCTGCCGCTTGTTGGGATTGGACCGAGCGGTCAATACTGGCCATGATCTGACCCTGCTTGACCCAATCGCCAGCGTCGACGTAAACATTGGTTACCCGGCCCCCTTCACCGACCACGCTAACCGCGATTTCCCGGCGCGCTGCCAGCGTTCCGGTCGCATTGATTGTGCGTATAACCTGTTGCTTGCCCGGAGCCATGACCGTGACGGTTGGCGCCTGGCTTGCTGAATCATCCTCGACCGCGCCAGCGCCCACAAAATAATTATAGCCGATATAGGCCAGCAGAAGCGCCACGACGACGACAGCGGCGATAATCAATCGCCGCCGATTTGTGGCACGCGCCTCGGTATCATCTACAATGGCGACATCTTCGCTGGGGATGGTCGATTCATAGTTCATTTGTTCACTCTTCGATCGGGCTCTTATCGCATTTTCACGCTGCAATACACAAAAGAATCGCCGCTTTCCGGGTCATCGGGGTTTTCGTTAGCTGTGTTACATCAATATGGCACCAGCGACAAGCCGGAACAGTATTTGGCAAGTTATTCAAGTCCAGGTTCGATCAACGACCAACGTCGTCATACGAAAGGGCCGATTCGCGAACGAACCGGCCCTCATTTCTGAAAATTGCTTACTCGAAAGCGGGTTTTAACGCACCCGACCACGTTGAACGAGGTTTAAAATCAGCAATAGAACAACCGCGCCGACAAAAGCGGTGAACAAGCCAATGATCGAAAACTGCTGGATGCTTCCGCCAAAACCGAAGTAACCGCCGACAAAATTGCCGATTACCGATCCAATGATCCCGACAATGATGTTCAGGAAAACGCCCATCGAGGCATCACGTCCCATCACCATGCTGGCGAGCCAGCCTGCAACGCCACCAACGATCAATGCAATAATCCAACCCATATATTCCTCCTGATTTTATACGAACGAAAATCACTTACGTTCGTGAATATCGCTACTTATAGAATCATTGCTTCGACTTGAAAGAATAAAAAGAACCGCCGGTGCCAGTCCGACGGTTCTTTCAAAAATTTACGATGGGGTAGTGGCTGGTCAGTATTTTTGCTGACGCTCGTACAAGTCACGATAATGCTGGATTCGCGTGACTCGCAATCCGGGCATGCCGGATCGATCAACCGCCCGCTGCCAGGATGCAAATTCTTCCAGCGAAAGATCATAACGATCGCATACTTCATCCACCGACAGCAAGCCGCCATTGACGGCCGCGACGACTTCCGCCTTGCGACGCACTACCCAGCGAGTGGTACCTGGCTTCGGCAAATCACCGATGGTGAGCGGTTCACCAAGGGGCCCGACAACTTGCGCTGGTTTTATTTTTTGGTTTTCAATCATACTACCCTCAAATTTGCCTTTCGGCATTTTACCCCGTTTCCCGTTACGTCTGGCCTTCGTAAGGGAAGAGATTTTCGATTACCTGAACTGCCAAGGTAAACGTCGTGTTCATATATTCGATTAGTTATGCATATTGTCAGATTCCCGCTGTGCCAAATCCGGGCGAAAGCATCCGGTTTTGAACAATGTTGGTGCCCTTCGGTCGGACAAGTCGGAACGAAACCTGCCCGCAAAAAAAGCCATTCGCTCATCCATGAAGGATGAGCGAGCGGCGTCCTTGATGCCTCGCCGGCTCTGACTGGCAACGCCAAACTCTTGGGCCGACTGACTGGATGCCTGACGGGCAATAGCCCGTTTGAGCAAGGCTTGATGGTCCGCAAAATGAGCGTGACCATCAGCACCGTCTTCACCCGCTATGCATTTGCGGTTCTGGTGGGGAAAGTTCATATCCATAGCCGCTGGTCTAGCAGCGAAAATATAAGCTAGTGTAAAAGGGATGTTCACACCACCTTAGGACAGGTTAAGCAATCCTTCCTTGTATCGTGTCAATCCGTGCCAAATTGGATCACATCAGGGCAAACAGGAGCAAATGCTCGCTGCGCTGGCGCTGAGGCCGGGATTTCTTTAAGGACTGCAATTGATATGACGGATAGAATCAACGGAAATTTTCAGCTCGGTGACGACCTGACCGGCAAGCGCATCGTGGTGGCGATGTCGGGCGGGGTGGATTCGAGCGTTGTAGCGGCGCTGGCGGCGCAAACTGGCGCGGAAACCATTGGTATTACTTTGCAGCTTTATGACCATGGCGAGGCTGTCGGGCGTGTCGGGAGCTGTTGTGCGGGTCAGGACATTCGTGACGCTCGCGCGGTGGCCGACCGGCTTGGCATTGCCCATTATGTATTTGATCATGCCAGCCGGTTCAAGGATTCGGTTATGGATGTGTTCGCCGACGAATATATGGCGGGCCGGACTCCGATTCCCTGCGTGCAGTGCAATATGGGCGTTAAATTTACCGATCTGTTGCAATTGTCCCGGGAACTTGGTGCCGACTGTCTGGCGACTGGTCACTATGTGCGCCGCGTCGCCACGCCAGACGGCGCTCAGTTGCATCGGGCGCTGGATCCAGCGCGTGATCAGAGCTATTTCCTGTTCGCAACCACCCAGGATCAGCTGGATTATCTGCGCTTCCCGCTGGGTGACATGCCCAAGACGCAGGTCCGCGAAATTGCCGAAGACATGGGACTGGCGGTGGCTTTCAAGCCCGACAGTCAGGATATCTGCTTCGTTCCCAATGGCGATTATGCCAGCATCGTCCGCAAGCTGCGGCCGGAAGCTGATGATGATGGCGAGATTGTCCATATCGACGGCACGTCGATGGGGCGGCACAAGGGGCTGATCCATTATACCGTAGGACAACGAAAGGGACTGGAAATTGGCGGTCAGGCCGAGCCGCTCTATGTGATCCGGCTGGAACCGGACACCAAGCGCGTCGTCGTCGGTCCGAAACAGGCCTTGGCGGTTGCCTCGGCTTCGCTGCGCGACATCAACTGGATTGGCGGCGACTATGTCGGCCCGGTCGAGGTAAAGGTTCGCTCGATGGCCAAGCCGACCCTTGCCCGGCTGGAAGGGCAAGAGCTGCAATTCCATAATCCCGAATTCGGTGTTTCTCCGGGCCAGGCGGCAGTATTTTATCACAAGGAACGGGTTTTGGGCGGAGGCTGGATCGACAGCACCGCTGCGGTAGAACAGCAATGGCTTGCGGGAGCGGAGGTCTAGTCTATTCGTCCGCCAGCTGAGCGTCCGTCAGCATGACACAGCCCCATCCTTCACGAAATTCAGCGGTAGCCGATTCGATCAACAGGGCGGACGCCGTAACCCTTTTGCGTTCGTCATCCACTGTCAATCCAATCACCTCCATGCCAGGTTCAAAATCTTTCTGGCAATCCTCGATCTCGCGCCCGCCCAGATAGTGGCAGGAACAGGCTACTCGGGCGCCATAAGCCGTCCCGACATTCAGCTGCCCCTTGAGGAAGGCATAATTATACGCCAGCGCCGCCAACAGGATCAGCAAAAACAGTATCCCGACATACAATGCCACGCGCCATTTGGTCAGCGGCGCTCCAGATGTTTTTTTTACGGTTGCCATGGCGGCTTCTATTGGTGCAACGACAGCGCATGCACAAGATTAAACTCGCTTTGTTGTCGGTCCTTGCGTTTGCCCTTTCCGGCTGCGGGGGCGCTCGCGAACCGGAGCCAGCACCGCAGAAGAATGCGGCGGAACTGGCCTATATCTCGGACTCGAGCCCGATTGCCAAAGGGCGTCTTGATGCTGCTATCGCTCCGCTGTTCGATGATCCGAGAATGGCGGAAACGCGGGCTCTTCTGATAATGTACCGGGGAAAAATCATCGCCGAACGCTATGGCGAGGGTTATGATGAAGACACCAGATTTATCAGCTGGTCGATGGCGAAAAGCTTTACCGGTGCGTTGATCGGCTTTCTTGTCGCGGATGGGCGACTGGTGCTTGATGATCCCGCTCCCGTGCCCGCCTGGCAAAGGCCTGGCGATCCGCGCGGCGAAATCACGCTACGGCACCTGCTCCACATGTCGTCCGGTCTCGATCATACCGAAGTGCCCGAGGCGGGAGGCAAAACTGTCTATGAGGCTGACACCAACCGTATGCTGTTCCTCGATGGTGCGCAGGATACGGCCGCATATGCTGAAGCCCGACCGATGGAGGCCACGGCGGGAGAGAAATTTGAATATAGCACTGCCACCACCATTATTCTTTCCGACATCATCACCCGCACCCTGACCAACAGTTCTGATCCGCTAGTCCGGCGCGATGTCACCTTGCGCTTCATTCGCGGCAGGCTGCTGGAACCTTTGGGCATGGATGGCACCTATCCGGAATTTGATCCCAACGGGACGTTTCTGGGCGGAAGTTTCATTCAGGCCACCGCCCGCGACTATGCCAGGTTCGGAGAGTTTCTACGCCACAACGGCGCCCGCAAAGGTGCCAAACATTTGCCGGTCAGCTGGGTGCAGTTCATGAAGACTTCGTCGGAAAACGACCCGGCTTATGGTGGCCACCTGTGGCTGAACAAAACCCGTCCCGAAGGCCGCAATCAGGTGCTGTTTCCCGACAATGGGCCAGATACGATATTCGCGGCGCTGGGTCATCTGGGTCAGCAGATTGTGGTATCGCCGGAGCAAAAGTTGACGGTGGTCCGGCTCGGTAAGACGCAGGATGATGTTCTGGCGCCGATGAGCGCGCAGATCGGTCGCATCATGGCGCTTTTTCCAGTCGGCAGCTAGCCCTGACCGGCTCAGCCAGGTTAAAGGTTAAAGGTGCCTTGCACGACGGTCACACACTTTCCGCCCAGCCAGGCGCGGTCGCCGTCAAGGCGGCAGTTTACATGGCCGCCGCGTTGGCTCGCTTGGTAAGCGGTGAAGCTGTCGCGGTTCAGTTGCTGGGCCCAATAGGGCGTCAGGACGGCGTGCGCTGAACCGGTCACGCTATCCTCGTCGACGCCGCCACCAGGCACGAAAACGCGGCTGAGTACATCGGTGTCCGTGCCCGGAGCCGTGCAGATAAATTGAGCGTCGCCCAATGCGGCCAGCGCCTTCAAGTCTGGCTTGAGAGCCAGAACGTCATCGGCATTGGCATAGCGCAGTACATTATAGCGTCCTTCGTGATACTGCGTCTCGATCGGGCTGCCGCCGACCAATGCGACAATTTCCGGCAGGTCTTTTGGCGCAGGCGAATAAGCAGGAAGATCCAGCGCATAGCCATCTCCGTCGCGCTCCACCGTCAATATACCGGCTTTTCGGGTCCGAAACGTCACTTGCTGTCTTTCGGGGGCCTGCGACAAGATGATATGGCCACTGGCTAGGGTCGCATGACCGCAGAGCGCGATTTCAATGACCGGGGTAAACCAGCGCAGCTCGTAATCCGCCTCGCCGCTGTCATCCGGCAGATAAAAGGCGGTCTCGGCAAAATTATTTTCCTCGCCGATGGCTTGCAGAACATCGTCATCCAGCCAGGTTTCGAGGCGCATGACCGCCGCCTGATTGCCGGTGAAGGGACGGTCGGCAAAAGCGTCGACATGATAATAGGGCAGATTTGTCATGGGTAGAGCAATCCTTCGGTCCAATCCTCACCGCTGCGAGTGAAGGCGCGCCTTTCGTGCAGCCGGTGCGCCCGATCCTGCCAGAATTCAAATCGGTCCGGCACCAGGCAATAGCCCGACCAGTGCGGCGGGCGAGGGACAGGGCCACCCGCGAACCGCTCCGTCACTTCCTCGAACCGGGCTTCGAAGGTGGCGCGGCTGTCCAGCGGACGCGACTGGTCGGAGGCCCAGGCCCCCAGTTGCGAATCCCGGCTGCGCGTCGCAAAATATTCGTCGGCTGTCGTGTCCAGAACCGGGCGGAGGCTGCCTTCAATCCTGATTTGGCGGCGCAGGCTTTTCCAGTGAAACAAGATCGCGGCAAAGGGGTTTTCGGCGATATCGGTCGCCTTGCGACTTTGCTGGTTGGTGTAGAAAACAAAGCCATGAGGGCCATGACCCTTTAACAATACCATCCGCGCCGCCGGCTGCCCTGCGGCATCGGCGGTGGCAATGGTCATGGCATTGCTGTCATTGATTTCGGTTTCGCGCGCCTCGGCGAACCAATCGTCGAACAGGGAAAAAGGGTCGGTCATGGCGCCGTCTGTAACAGTGTGCGCCCGACCGGCAAAGAAACAAAATTTTGTTCCACGACAAAGAGCCGTTTTCTGCTAAAAGCCGCGCAACAGGGAGGGCATTATGAACTGGGACCTGATATTCACGCTCACCAATAATTATGCGTTGCTGATGTGGTTAATCTTGGCGTTTGCGCCGCGCCGGAAACCGATATTGACCGGACTATTCTATGGCGGTGTTGGGCTCTTGGCATGTACCTATGCGGCCATCATCATCCCGTTGATGACCGGCATGATCGGCGGCGGTAGCGGCGAGGCGCCCGATTTCACCACTCTGTCAGGTGTCCAGCAATTGCTTTCCAGCCCTGGCGGTGCGACAGTGGGATGGATCCACTATCTCGCCTTTGATTTGTTTGTCGGCCTCTGGGTGGCGCGCAATGCGGACAAATACGGGTTTGCACGCTGGCTGCAGATACCTATCCTGCTGTTTGTCCTGATGTTGGGGCCGTTGGGACTGGTTCTCTATCTGCTGCTGCGCTTCACGCGACACAACAAGGTTGCAGAAGCCGTTATACCCGAATAAAACACTAGAGTTGAAAATCCGCGGAAAATTCCAATCTCTGCATGGTAAGGATTTGAAAAAGGCTAAATAATGACCGATCCCTATCAAGCATTGGGTGTTGCCAAGGGCGCAAGCGACAAAGAAATAAAGAGTGCGTATCGCAAGCTCGCCAAGGAACTGCATCCGGATAAGAACAAGGATAATCCCCGAGCGACGGAGCGCTTTTCCGACGTTACCAAGGCTTATGATCTGTTGCTCGACAAGGACAAGCGGGCGCAATTTGACCGTGGCGAGATTGATGCGGAGGGCAATCCGACCGCACCGTTCGGCTTTGGCGGCGGAGGCGGCGGATATCATCGCGGGCCGGCAGGCCAACAGCCAGATTTCGGCAATGCGGGTGCAGATTTCGGCGATATTTTTGAAGGCTTGTTTGGTGGAGGGGGAGGCGGTTCGCCTTTCGGGACCCGCCAGCGCAGCGCACCGCCACCCAAGGGTGCCAATGTCGCCTACCGTCTGAATGTGGAATTCAGTGCGGCTGCAACACTGCAGAAACAGCGCATCACGCTGGAAGACGGCAAAACAATTGACCTCAGCCTGCCCGAAGGTGTCGAAGAAGGCACACAAATGCGCCTGGGTGGCAAGGGTCGAGCGGGTCCGGGCGGCAACGGCGATGCAATTGTAACCATTCATATCAACCGGCACCCTTTTTTCGAGCGCGACGGCGACAATATAAGGCTGGAGCTGCCGATCAGCCTGAAAGAGGCAGTCGAAGGAGCCAAGATCAAGGTTCCGACCGTGGATGGGCCCGTGATGCTGTCCATCCCTACCGGGTCGGATTCCGGCAAGACGCTGCGGCTGAAAGATAAAGGCTTCCACAGCAAGTCCGGGACGCGCGGTAATCAGCTGGTCACGTTGATGATCACTTTACCGGACAACGACAAAAAGCTGGCAGAATTTGTCAAAGACTGGAATCCGAAAGACAATCCCCGCGCCAGCATGGGTGTGTAGGTTTGTCCCGGAACCCCCTGTCTGAACTGTCCCCCGAAGCCCGGCGTCAGGAAAAGGGTGAGTCAGGGCAACCCGCCAAGAGAGCCGGCGAAAATTTGGCCGACGAAAGTCCGGTCCGCCGGGCCTTCATCATTCTCGAGCGCACGGCCGTTGGTGTCTATCATGATGGTTTCACCTTCGCTGGCAATTTCGCGTATATGGCGCTGCTGGCGGTTTTTTCCTTCTTTATCATCGCGGCAGCTATTGTGGGAGGTTTTGGCCAGACCGACGTGGGCACCGAATTTGTCGAGGCCTTTTTGGTCACGGTCCCTCCTTCTGTGGCTAGCGCGTTGCACGATCCGATCAGCGACGCGATGACCGCACGAACTGGGCCGCTCTTGTGGTTGAGTGCGATCATCGGACTGTGGACGACAACCAGCCTGATTGAGACAATCCGCGAAATCCTGCATCGCGCTTATGGTGTCGAAGCGCAGCGCGCTTTCTGGGAATATCGTCTCACCTCTATCGTGTTGATCCTTTTCTCGGTATTTTTTGCGATGCTGGCGCTCAGTGCGCAGTTTATCGTAGCCGGTATCAGCGGTTTTTTGGGCACCTATTTTCCGCTGGTGCAGACCGACGCCCTTTGGCTCTCGCTTTCCAACGCGATTCCATTTTTCGTTCTGTTCGCCACGCTTTATCTCCTGTTTCGCCTGCTTACACCCCGGCAATATCGGCCGCGCCAATATCCCAAATGGCCGGGCGCGGTGTTCATCAGCGGCTGGTGGTTGGTGATAACGGGCCTGTTGCCGGTTTTCCTGAAATATGCCGCCAATTATCAGCTTACCTATGGCAGTCTCGCCGGGGTGATTATTACGCTCGTTTTTTTCTATCTCGTCGGCCTTGGGATGGTGATCGGAGCGGAAATCAATGCCGCACTTGCGGAACGACCCTGGAGAAACGGCATTAGCGAATGATCCGCTGGAAAATCATCTGGATAGCGTTTATCACCTCGGATTATCTGATTGCAGGAGACTGGGGCGATGACTGAGTTAATGAAAGGCAAGCGAGGCCTGATCATGGGGCTTGCCAACAACAAGTCACTGGCCTGGGGAATTGCTCAGCGCTTGGCAGAACAAGGTGCGGAACTGGCGATCAGCTATCAGGGCGAGGTAATGGCCAAGCGCGTCCGGCCGCTGGCCGAACAACTGGGCTGTGATTTTCTGCTCGACTGCGACGTCAGCGATATGGACCAGCTCGACGCAACATTTGCCGAAATCGAAAAGCGCTGGGGCAAAATGGATTTTGTCGTTCATGCGATTGGCTTCACCAATAAGGAAGCCCTGCGCGGGAAATATTTCGACGTGACCCTCGATGATTTCCTGATGACCATGAATATCAGCGTTTACAGTTTTACCGCGGTCGCAAAGCGCGCTGCCGCGCTGATGAGCGCAGGCGGATCGATGCTCACCTTATCCTATTATGGTGCGGAAAAAGTGATCCCGCACTATAATGTCATGGGCGTGGCGAAAGCGGCACTGGAAGCCTCGGTCAAATATCTCGCAAATGATGTTGGTCCCGATGGAATCCGGGTGAACGCGATCTCTGCTGGACCGATCAAAACCTTGGCCGCTTCCGGCATCGGCGACTTTCGCTATATATTGAAGTGGAACGAACTTAATGCGCCGCTCCGCCGCAACGTGACGATTGATGACGTGGGCGGTTCCGCGCTCTATTTCCTGTCTGACCTTTCCGCTGGTGTCACCGGCGAAACCCATCATGTTGATGCAGGCTATCATACCGTTGGCATGAAGCAGGAAGACGCACCTGATATCGCGCTGGATTGATTCGTAGCGACTATTGGCAAACGGCTTTTTGCCAGCAGAATTGAATATATAACCGCGGAGAGCGAGTTTGAGTTTCAACACATTTGGTCACGTTTTTCGATTTTCGACCTGGGGGGAGAGCCACGGGCCTGCACTGGGTGCGGTGGTAGATGGCTGCCCGCCGGGACTGGCCCTGAGCGAAGCGGATATTCAACCGTTTCTCGATGCCCGTAGACCTGGACAGTCCAAATATACCACCCAGCGACAAGAGCCGGATCAGGTTAAGATTCTGTCCGGTGTGTTCGATGGCAAAACCACCGGTACGCCGATTTCACTGATAATCGAGAATGTCGATCAACGCTCCAAGGACTATAGCGACGTTGCCAAGGCCTATCGCCCAGGCCATGCCGATTATGCTTATGATCAGAAATACGGATTTCGCGATTATCGCGGCGGCGGACGGTCAAGCGCGCGGGAAACGGCGGCGCGAGTGGCTGCAGGCGCCGTTGCCAGGCTGGCGATACCGGAAGTTTCGATCCGGGCATGGGTCGCTGAAATTGGCGGTGATGCGATCGATCAGGCGAATTTCGATGCCCGCGAAATTGGCAACAACCCGTTTTTCTGCCCGGATCCGGTGGCTGCCAAACGTTGGGAATCGCTGGTCGATGGCGCGCGCAAAGATGGCAGCAGCCTTGGCGCGATCATTGCTTGTGAAGCGATTGGCGTACCGGCAGGTTGGGGGGCTCCGGTATACGCCAAGATGGACAGCGAGATTGCCGCCGCGATGATGACGATCAACGCGACCAAGGGGATTGAAATCGGCGACGGCTTCGCTGCTGCCCGACTGCGCGGCGAAGAAAATGCCGATGCCATGCGTCCGGGCGCAAACGGGCCTGAATTTCTCGCCAACCATAGTGGCGGTACGGCTGGCGGAATATCCACCGGCCAGCCGCTCTACTGCCGGGTGGCGTTCAAGCCAACCAGCTCCATTCTGACGCCGGTGGCGACGATCACGCCAGCAGGGGAAGCGACCGAAATATCGACCAAGGGCCGTCATGATCCCTGTGTCGGGATCAGAGGCGTTCCGGTTGTGGAGGCGATGATGGCGCTGGTGCTGGCCGATCAGAAATTGCTCCATCGGGCGCAATGTGGATGAATAATGTGTGGCAAGTATCGGCGCGTTCATATGCGATTCTCCGCCGGATGTGGATTAAGAATCGAAAATTGCGGCTGGCCGCCGATGTCCTGAATCCATATTTTTGGAAACTCAAGGCCCATTGTAGCACGGCTTCATATGCCCAGTGGAAGGATGCGCCTGATCCATGATTGATCTGATCCTTCATATCATCGATGAATATATTCAGGCCCACAAGGCGATCATAGGTCTTGTTATCCTGGGTTTTCTGTTCGCTGGCTTCATCATGGAGCGCTTTCCCGCAGCAGTGGTCGCAGTACTCGGTGCCTGCATGTTCCTGTTCCTCGGGATCATTGATTCCGATGGGCTGTTTTCCGTCTTTTCGAACACCGCGCCGATCACCATTGCCGCGATGTTCATTCTGTCGGGCGCGTTGCTGCGAACCGGGACCATCGATGCCATTGCCGGTTTCATCATCAAAAGGGCTAAGCACCACCCCAAGCTCGCGGTCGCGGAAATGTTTCTGGGAGCCTTTGTCGCTTCGGCCTTTATGAACAACACGCCGGTGGTGATCGTCTTGATTCCAATCATTCTCCGCCTCTCGCGCGCAACGGGATTCTCGTCGAAGAAACTGCTCATCCCGCTCAGTTTTATCTGTATCCTGGGCGGCACAACCACGCTGATCGGCACCTCGACGAACCTCATCGTCGATGCGGTTGCGCGAGATCAAGGTCTGGCGGGATTCGGTATTTTTGAGATCACGCCTTATGGCCTGATCGCGGCTGTCGCGGGTACGATCATGATGGTATTGTTCAGCAGCTGGCTACTTCCCAGTGGCCAGGTCAAGGGTCAGTTTGACAGCAGCGATGAGAGCGATTTCCTCACAGAACTGACAGTTCGCACCCGGGCCTCTGTGATTGACAAGAAGCTTGCCGCCGTCCCCGAATTGCGACGGGCAGGGATTGAGGTGACGGCGGTAAAACGCCTGAGCAGCTATATCCGCCATGACCTCGACTACCACGAGCTGCGGGCCGGCGACCGGATCGTCGTGCAACTGGATCTTGCCGAACTGATTTCGCTGCGCAAATCGGAAGATTTCAAGGTCGGCATTGTTCACAAGGGCGATGTTGGGCCGCTTGGCGAGGAACTGGTTGAAGCTACGGTGGCACCAAGCCACCCGAGCATCGGCAACCGTCTGTATGACATTCCGTTTCTGTCGCAGCTCAATGTCCGGATTCTGGGCATGACGCGCTATCGCAACCTGCCGCGTTCGGACCTGACCAACGCACGCATTCACGCCGCCGACCGGTTGCTGGTGACGGGCTCCAGCGAAGACATCAACCGCATGTACCAGAATCCCAATCTGTTCGGGGTCGGGCATACAAAGATTCGTGCCTTTCGCCGCGATCGTGCCCCGATTGCGATCGGAGCTCTCGTGGCCGTTGTTGTGCTTGCCGCCTTGAATATCATTCCTCTGGCTGTGGCTGCAATTCTTGCCGTGGGTGCCATTCTGCTTGCCCGCTGTATCGATGCCGAAGAAGCCTGGGGCTCGATTGACGGCAATGTTCTGGTGCTGATATTCGGGATGCTGGCCGTTGGCTTGGGCCTCCAACAGGCGGGTAGCGTCGATCTGATTGTCGCTGAATTGACACCCTTCTTGCGAGAGGTCCCGCCTTGGGGGTTGGTCTTTGCAATTTACGTGCTGTCGGTGGTGATGACCGAAATCGTGACCAATAATGCGGTCGCCATCATCATCACACCGATCGCCATTGCGCTGGGCAATGATCTGGGTGTCGATCCCCGACCGCTCGTCATTGCGGTGATGTTCGCGGCCTCCGCCAGCTTCGCGACCCCAATTGGCTATCAGACCAATACGCTGGTCTATGCCGCTGGCAATTACCGGTTCACCGACTTCTTCAAGGCCGGGATTCCGCTGACCTTTGGGGTTGGACTCTCGACCTGCCTGGCGATTAGCTTCTGGATGTAGTGCGGCGCTAAAGGCTTGCCGCGCCCTCTTGCTGACGATAGGCATGGGCTGGGAATAATATCGGGGAAAATCGCATGCTGGCATTCTGGTTCAAGATTCCGCTGTGGCAGCGTGTGATAGCGGCGCTGATCCTCGGTGTGATCACCGGGCTTCTCTGGGGCCCCGAATCGGAAACCATCAAATGGATCGGCGATTTCTTCATCAAGTCGATCAAGATGCTGGTCGTGCCGCTGATTTTCTTCTCGCTCGTTGCAGGTGTGGCTGCTTTGGGCGATCTCAAGAAGCTGGGCAGTGTCGGTGGGCGGGCGATGGTTCTGTTCGTTATCACCGGTCAGATTGCGGCGTGGCTTGGCCTTGCCCTTGGCACGTTTTTCCAGCCCGGTAACGGCGTCGATACCAGCGCGATTGAGATGGGTGCTACGCCCGAACCCAATCAAACCACCGCCGTCGACATGATCCTGTCGATTGTGCCCGACAGTCCGGTGCAGGTCATGGCCGATGTCAATGTGCTGCCGCTGATCGTCTTTGCGCTGCTCATCGGTATCGGCATTTTGATGGCCAAGGAAGACGGCAAACCGCTGGCAAAGATTTTCGATAGCGGCGCGGTTGTCATGCAGAAAGTTACGATGATCGTGATGGAATTGACGCCCTTTGGCGTGTTTGCGCTGATGGCATGGGTTGCGGGTACATTGGGTACCGATGCCCTGATATCACTCGCGCAACTGGTCGGGCTCAACTATATTGGTTGCTTGCTGATTATTGGCGTTGTCTACTCGGCGATGATCAAGTTTATCGCGAAGCTGCCGGTGATCGATTTCTTCCGCGGGATTATTGATGCGATTGCGGTCAGTTATTCCACCGCTTCCTCCAATGCGACTCTGCCGGTCACTCTGCGATGCGTTGAACGAAATTTGGGGGTAAGCAATTCGGTAGCCAGCTTTGTGGTTTCGCTCGGCGCGACGATCAATATGAACGGCACCGCGATGTACCTTGGCCTGGCGACGTTGTTCGGGGCGCAGATTTTTGGCGTCGACCTGACCTTTGGTGATTATGTCCTCATCTCGATTACCTCGACCCTCGGGGCGATTGGCGCGGCCGGCATTCCGGGCGCAGGCCTGATCATGATGGCGCTGGTCTTTGGCAGCGTCGGCGTACCGCTCGAAACCATTGCCTTTGTTGCTGGCGTAGATCGGATCATGGACATGATGCGCACCACAACCAATGTCTCGGGCGACGCGGCCGTAGCTGTGACGGTGGCGGCGATGACGGGCGAGCTCGACCGTGAGGAAATGATTTCTGCGGACGATGTTTAGGAAAGGCTAGTAGGGTGGCAACTGTTTGGCGCGCTGTACTTTAGCGGCTTCGGCCCACCAGCGGAGGTCATCTGCAAATTTCGGGAAATTGCGCTCCAGTCGCTGGCCATCATCGCCGACAGGCGAACCGGTTTCGTCAAAAGCCTTGTGTACACCACCCAGCGCCAAGGGCGTAGATGTGACAACCATTCCCATTTCTCCAAGTATTGCCCGCCAGTGCATCATCGCACGCATGCCGGCGAACGGCCCGGCGGAATAGCTGGCAATCGCCGCCGGCCTCCAGAACCACTCTTCCAAAAAATGGTCGGTAAGATTTTTCAGACCTGGTTGAACGCCCCAATTATATTCACCGGCGACAAACACAAAGGCATCTGCTTCTCTGATGGTCGATGCGACTTTTTCCATCGCTTCTGGAGCGGTGCCCTCTGGATACTCCTTGTACATGCGGTCAAGCATGGGGAGCCCAACTTCCTGCGCATCGATCAGGTCGACGCGGTCTCCGTCGTCTTGGAAGGTTTGAGCCAGATAACGGGCATAGCTGATACCGTTGCGATCTTGTCGATAGGAACCGTAAAAAACTGCAATATGCACTTCAATGCCCTCCTGCCGTTAATCCGCGAACGGATCCGTCACCAAAATCGTATCTTCGCGCTCTGGCGAGGTTGACACCAATGCCACCGGACACTGGATCAGTTCCTCGACCCGCCGGATATATTTGATTGCCTGCGCCGGCAAATCGGCCCAGCTGCGCGCGCCGGCGGTGGTTTCGTTCCAGCCTTCCATCGTTTCGTAAATCGGTGTGACCGCTGCCTGGTCCTGATGATGCGGTGGCAGATAGTCGTAGGTGACACCATTCAGATCATAGCCGACACAGATTTTCAGCTCTTCAAAACCGTCGAGCACATCGAGCTTGGTCAGTGCAATGCCAGCCACGCCGGATACGGCGAGAGCCTGCCGCACGAGCACCGCATCGAACCAGCCGCAACGCCGCTGGCGACCGGTGACGGTGCCAAATTCATGGCCGCGTTCGCCGAGCCGCTGGCCGATTTCATCATCCAGTTCGGTCGGGAAGGGTCCCGAACCGACGCGCGTTGTGTAAGCCTTGGTGATGCCGAGCACATAGCCGGTGCCGGACGGGCCGATACCGGAGCCGCCAGCAGCGGTGCCGGAAATCGTGTTCGAGCTGGTAACAAAGGGATAGGTGCCATGATCGACATCAAGCAGCACACCTTGGGCGCCTTCAAACAAGATACGCTTGCCATCGCGGCGCGCTTCGTTGAGCCGTTTCCAAACCGGTTGGGCATATTGCAGCACGCTGTCGGCAATTTCCTTCAGGTCGTTGAGCAACCGCTCGCGGTCGACGGGCGGTTCGCCGAAGCCCGCACGCAGCGCGTCATGGTGGGCGCACAGCCGGTCAAGTTGCGGTCCGAGATCATCGAGATGGGCGAGGTCGCAGACACGGATCGCGCGGCGGCCGACCTTGTCTTCATAGGCCGGCCCAATGCCGCGCCGGGTCGTGCCGATCTTGCCCTTGCCGCTGGCATCTTCCCGCATCGCATCGAGGTCGCGGTGGATCGGCAGAATCAGCGGGCAGGTTTCGGCAATGCCGAAATTGTCGGTATTGATGGTGACACCCTGGCTTTCCAGCTTCTTGATCTCGTCGCGCAAATGCCAGGGATCAAGCACGACGCCGTTGCCGATGATCGACAATGCGCCCCGCACGATGCCGGACGGTAGCAGCGAGAGCTTGTAGACCGCGCCATCGACAACCAGCGTATGGCCCGCGTTATGTCCGCCCTGGAAGCGGACCACAACGTCGGCGCGTTCGGACAGCCAGTCGACAATCTTTCCCTTGCCCTCATCGCCCCATTGCGCGCCGATTACCGTTACATTGGCCATATTAGAGTCTTTCTTATAAGGGTTCCGGCTGATCGCCGTTCAATATGTGCGAGCAACCAAGCGCCTGCGCTTCATCGGTTTCCGAAAGCGCTGCCACGGTGCGCCAGCCTGTTTCGCGCAGCTTTGCGGCGGCGGTTCGGTCATGTCCAAGCGGCAAGAATATCTGGTCGCTGGTCTTTGCCCCAAAACCGGCATTGATCAGCGGATCAGGATATAGAGAGAAACCGACTGCGGCTTCGGCTTCGCCATCGGCGTGAGCGATCACATAACTGCCGCCACGGCCCAGAGCGCCGATGAAGCTCTCAGCATAAAGCGTGAAGCCAAACCAGTTCTGATATTCAAAACCATGGCGCTCGGTCGGGTCCAGTGTGAGGTCGGCCTTTCCCCTAATGCTCTCGGCAATCTGCGCAACACCATCCAGTCTGGAACCAAGTAGTCCGTCACCGTCAAATGCACGCAGCTTTGCCATCGCCTCATCAAACGGGCCGGTTGCCTCGATTAGAGGCAGATAGCCGGTTGCACCCATGGCCTTGAGGCCACCGGCATCCTTCATATCCAGCTCGCCGCGCACTTCGGCAAGCTGCGCCTGGTTCAATGGCAATGGTCCAGCCGCCAAAATGTCGATCAGATCGGGCATGGTGAAGTCCACAGTGATACCGGAGACACCGGCTCGTTCGAGCGCTGCGATCGCCACAAAGACAATCTCGCAGGCAGCAATAACGCTGTCGGTACCAATCAGTTCGGCGCCAATTTGCAACCGACTGCGTTCGGGTTGCAATTGCCCGGAACGCAATTTCAATACTTGCCCCGAATAGCTGAGCCTGAGCGGGCGTGGCCGTTCCGCAAGGCTGGTCGAGGCAATGCGCCCGATTTGCATCGTCATGTCGGGGCGTAAAGCCAATGTGCGCTGGGAAATCGGGTCGACAAGGCGGATCAAGTCGCTTCGGGATCCGCCCTGCATCCGTTGGGTCAGACCATCTTCATATTCAGCCAGCGGCGGCGTGACTCGCGCATAGCCATGGCTGGCCAGTGTATCTAGGACATCGCGTTCCAGTCGCGAGGCCGCCTCGGCATAAGGCGGCAGCGCGTCATGAAACCCTTCGGGCAAGAGATTGGATGGCTTTTGCATGGCTCTGCTCCATAGCCCAAGCACAGGCTCAGGCCATCCTTTTTCTTGGGTCTGTTGCTATCGAATCAAAACTTCAGGGCCTTGACCGTCTTCACGCCTGGGAGCTGGCATATGGACCAGAGCACGGTCTCTTCCACCGGCGAATCGATAGACAGCAACAGAACGGCCTCGCCGCCCGGTGCATCGCTGCGACGACCCAGGTGGAACGTGCCGATATTGACGCCCGCTGCGCCGAGTGTCGAGCCGACGCTGCCGATAAAGCCGGGCTGATCCTGGTTGACGATATAAAGCATATCACCCTCCAGATCGGCCTCGACCTTGATCCCGAACATTTCAACCAGTCGCGGACCGGAAGATCCGAACAGCGTGCCCGCAACCGACTTTTCGCCTTCGTCGGTGGTCACCGAAACCCGGACCAGCGTGTGATAGTCGCCTTCGCGCTCATGGCGGATTTCGCGGACATCAAGACCGCGTTCCTTTGCCAGATAGGGCGCGTTGACCATGTTCACCGTGTCGCTATAGGCTCGCATCAGGCCGGCCAACACTGCTGCTGTAATCGGTTTCTGATCGAGTTCGGCCGCCGCGCCTTCCACTTCAACCGCAACGCCCTTGATCTGGTCGGCCGCTAGCTGGCCAACCAGAGACCCCAATTGGGTGGCAAGCGCCATATAGGGTTTCAGCTTCGGTGCCTGTTCTGCCGAAAGGCTGGGCATGTTGAGTGCATTTTCGACACCGCCATTGACCAGATAGTCGGCCATTTGCTCGGCCACTTGGATCGCGACATTGACCTGGGCTTCGCTGGTGGAGGCGCCGAGATGGGGCGTGCAAATGAGGTTGGGAGCGCCGAACAACGCATTTTCTTTGGCTGGTTCCTGCGCAAATACGTCGAGCGCTGCACCGGCGACATGGCCAGATTCCAGGGCTTCCTTCAAGGCGGCCTCGTCGATCAGGCCGCCGCGCGCGCAGTTGATGATGCGGACGCCGGGTTTCGTTTTCGCCAGCGCTTCGGCGGACAGGATATTGCGCGTCTGGTCGGTGAGCGGCGTGTGCATGGTGATAAAGTCGGCGCGGGCGAGAAGGTCGTCCAGCGAGACTTTCTCGACACCCATTTCGACGGCACGTTCCTCGGTCAAAAACGGATCATAGGCGACGACCTTCATCCGCAGGCCGATGGCGCGTTCAGCCACAATCGAACCGATATTGCCGGCGCCGATCAGACCCAGCGTCTTGCTGGTCAGTTCGACGCCCATGAATTTGGATTTTTCCCATTTGCCCGCCTGGGTCGAAGCGTCGGCCGAGGGCAGCTGGCGAGCAAGAGCGAACATGAGGGCGATCGCATGCTCTGCAGTGGTAATGCTGTTGCCGAACGGTGTGTTCATGACCACAACACCTTTGGCAGAAGCTGCCGGGATATCGACATTGTCGACGCCGATACCGGCGCGGCCAACCACTTTCAAATTGGTCGCAGCGGCTAATATTTCTGGTGTGACGGTGGTCGACGAACGAATGGCGAGACCATCATATTCGCCGATGATCTTCATCAGCTCTTCCGGTGTCTGTCCGGTGATTTCGTCGACTTCGCAGCCCCGCTCGCGGAAGATTTCGGCGGCCTTGGGGTCCATTTTATCAGATATCAGTACTTTTGGCATATTCTGGATTCCTTCTCGGGATTGTCAGGCCAGCGCAGGGCGGCCTCCAAACCAATATATATATAGGACATGGCTTTTGGCCCCGGCGAGTGCCGGGGCGCCTCAAAAGCTAGGAAAGTTCGGATTTCACCTGGGCAAAGGCCCATTCGATCCAGCTCAATAGCCGACGAATATCTTCTTCCTCGACGGTCGATCCGCACCAGATGCGCAGCGACGGCGGCGCGTCGCGATAGCCGTTGAAATCGTAGGCAACGTCCATTTTTTCCAGCATGCCGGCGATCTTTTTGGGGACGGATGCTTTGGTATCATCATCGAGACTATCGTACCAGTCGCCCTGAAACACCATGCAGACCCCGGTGTTGGTCCATTTCGCCGGATCGCTGACCATGTTGCGCATCCACGGCGTGGCGGCAATCCAGTCATGGACGATCTGGGCGTTGCGGTCGGCGCGGGCGTGCAGTTCCGGCAATCCGCCGATCGACTTGGCCCACTCCAGCGAAGTGATATAGTCTTCGGTTGCCAGCATCGACGGTGTGTTGATCGTCGCGCCTTCAAAAATTGCCGTGTTGAGCTTGTCGCCCTTTTTCACCCGGAAGATTTTCGGCAGCGGCCAGGACGGCGAGTAGCTTTCGATCCGTTCCACCGCGCGTGGGCTGAGGATCAGCATGCCGTGGCCGGCTTCCGATCCCATGACTTTCTGCCAGCTGTAGGTGGTTGCATCTAGCTTGGCCCAATCCATCGGCTGGGCAAAGACGGCGCTGGTCGCGTCGTTGATGGTCACGCCTTCGCGGTCATCGGCGATCCAGTCGGTATCGGGAATTTTTGCGCCCGAAGTCGTGCCGTTCCAAGTGAAGACAATATCGTCTCCCTTGTCGATCGTGGTCAGGTCTGGGATTTCGCCATAGTCAGCGTCGAGCACAGTAAGATTGTCAAGCTTCAGCTGTTTTACAGCGTCCTGGATCCAGACATTGCCAAAGCTTTCCCATGCCGCGACCGTAACCGGACGCGCACCGAGCATGTTCCACATCGCCAGTTCAACTGCGCCGGTGTCGGAGGCCGGGACAATGCCGATGAGATAGTCATCGGGGATGCCAAGCAGTTCGCGGCTCAGGTCGATAGCATATTTCAGCCGGGCTTTGCCGGTGGCGCTGCGGTGCGAGCGTCCCATAGCGATGGTGTTGATTTTATCGAGAGACCAGCCGGGGAATTTGGCGGTCGGACCCGAAGAGAAATTCGGGCAGTCAGGACGCAATTCTGGCGTCGGTATAGTCGTATCAGTCATTTTAACGCTTCTCCTTACAGAGAGCTCGCGCGGCGTTGGGACCGCGTGGCCCGGCGCCGCTTTGTATGGTGCGGCGCAGCATGTCAAGCGCGTTTCTGGTTGCGAATGATACCGGCTATTTTTTTCGAAACAAAATTTCTCCGCGGCGCGAAACAAGAAGTTTTTCTAAGGAAACGGGATGGAAATAGGCTTCTACCCGGACTCCTTCAGGGGTGGTGCCATAGACTTCATAACAGCCGCCATCGACCTTGGACTTCTTGATCGTCCAGCCTTGTTTGATCAGGCTGGCCTCCAAATCCGCTCGCGTTTTCCAGCCCGATTGCGGTCCGGCGTCGCAGCTCATCTTGCCAGTAGCCAGAGCGGGCGCGGACATAGCTGCAGTCGCCAAAATAGCGGCTGCGGCGGCGGGCAAAAGCGAATTTTTCATTTCAAACGTCTCCAAGGCTAGTCGGTTGGTAGCGATTCGTTTGGTGGCAATAGGTAATTGCATTTGGCATATATGATAATGCCTCGCAATAATTCCAATGCCAAAAGCCGGATAAACTGCGCTGAAGAAACAGCGACGCCGTCATCTGGTTCGTACCGACATGTAGCCAGTATCGATTGGTCAGGCTTGCGAGCTTTTGTCTGCGATGCGCATTAGTCCGATGTTAACCATCTTCTGCCACATCAACAAATATGAGAATCTCGAATGAAGTGGCGCGATCGATGCGCGGTATGATTGCGTTGGCAGCATTTTCCGTGCTGCTTAGCGCTTGCGGTGCCATACCGGGTGGACGAGGAGAGCAGGCACAGCGCCCCTCATCATCCGCCGGTCTCGGTGTATTTGATCCCAGCCCTTCCGCTCGCCAGTGTTTCAGTGACCTCAACAAGGCCAATGTCCGTTTTTCTCCGTTGCCCAACCGCCAGTTCGGTGGCGGTTGTAGTCAGATCGACAGTATCAAGCTGCTCGATGTCGGTGCTGATGTTACCAACCTGGGACCCGTTAAATGCGAACTTGCTGGCAAATTTGCGGCCTGGACGGAATATGCGGTCAAACGCGCCGCGCGGCAATATCTCGGTAGTGATCTCAAGCGGATTGAAACCATGGGCAGTTACAGTTGTCGCAATATCGCCGGATCCGGTAAATTGTCGGAACATGCGCACGCCAATGCGATTGATGTGTCTGCCTTTGTGCTCACCGACGGCCGCCGGATTACGGTTGAGAATAACTGGAAAAGCGGTCGCCGGGAAATGCAGTTCCTGACCGCCATCCATGACAGCGCCTGCAAGCGTTTCGGAACCGTTCTCAGCCCCAATTACAACGCCGCTCACCGCGACCATTTCCATCTCGATATGAGCGGTAACGGATATTGCAGATAGCGGAATAAGGGCTCTGGTCAGTCCCAAACCTTTGCTCTAGGGCGAAGTCATGACCAACAAAGATCTCCACGACCGTCGCTTTTACCGTGCCAAGCAGGAAGCCGAATTTGCTGAAAAGGCAGAAATCGGGACGGCTCAGACTCGCGATCCGGCCTATCGACTGGCGTTTCAGGATACCGAATTCTTGCTCCGCGAAGAACTTCGCCCCGTGCGTTTCCAGCTTGAACTGCTGAAGCCCGAGATGCTGCTCGACGAAGCCGGCATTGGTTCGACATTGGTGATGTACGGGTCTGCCCGTATCCCCGAGCCGAGCAAGGCCGATGCGCTGATCGAGCTGGCGGCAGACGAAGAATCGCGAAAAATCGCCGAGCGGTTGAAAGAGAAAGCCAAATATTATGACGAAGCGCGCGAACTCGCGCGGCTGGCGAGCGCTTGCGGCATCTCGGAGAATGGCAAGCGAGATTTTGTTGTCTGCTCCGGCGGCGGTCCGTCGATCATGGAAGCCGCCAATCGCGGGGCTGCCGATGCGGGCAAGGAGTCGATCGGGCTCAATATCGTGCTGCCGCATGAACAGGCGCCCAATGAATATGTGACGCCGTCGCTGAGTTTTCAGTTCCACTATTTCGCACTGCGCAAGATGCACTTCCTGCTCCGTGCCAGAGCGGTCGCGGTGTTCCCGGGCGGCTTCGGCACGCTGGACGAATTTCTGGAGCTGGTCACTCTCGTGCAGACCGGCAAGATGGAAAAACTGCCGATCTTGCTATTCGGTGAAGCCTTCTGGAACCGGGTGATCAATTTCGAGGCGCTGGCCGAGGAAGGCACGATCAGCCGCAAGGATCTTAATCTGTTCCAGTTCGTCGAAACCGCCGACGAGGCCTGGGACATCATCCAGCGCTTTTACGGGCTCAGCTGTCCCTGACGCAACCGTCCAGCGGGTTACTCGGCTGGTACTGCTGCTACAGCTTCCGGTGCTGCAGTTTCTGCCGCCGCTTCGTCGCCAACAACTCCAGCTTCATCACCTTCAACCGGGGTCTCTTCGACAACCGGTGCAGCCGGCAGTGGCAAATTCGAACCCTGCGCGTTTAGATAGACCATCAGATTGGCCCGGTCTTCCGCCTTGCCGAGACCGGCAAAGGTCATCTTGGTGCCATCGGCATATTTACGCGGCGAGGTCAGCCAGGCGTTCATGCTGGTCCAGTCCCAGTTGCCCGGGATGCTTTTCAGCGCATCGCTATAGGCAAATCCGGCGACATGGCCGTGCGGCTTGCCCATGGATGCCCAAAGGTTCGGACCGATGCCATTGGCACCGCCCTGATTGATGGTGTGGCAGGCGGCGCATTTGCCGAAGACTTTTTCACCGGCAGCGATATCAGCCGTTTGCAGCAGGGTTTCGATCGAAGGGCCGGCGTCAGCGCCAGCATCGGCGGTTTCCACGCCTTCGATCACATAGCCCATGACTTCGGGGCGCTCGTGCTTGCCAGCGTGAAAATATTTGCCGCTGACAATCGAAAAGCCGAGGGCAGCGATGCCGCCAGCCAGCACCCAGCCTGCAATGGTATTATTGTTGCTCATATATTGTCTCAAACCCCTGAGTGAGCGGCGGCCACGGGCCTGCCAAATTTGTGCTGTCTGTAAAGAGGGGGACGGAGCAACGCAAGGCCTCAATTGCCGGAAATTGCATGGGGCCGGTCGGCAAATGCGCCGCTTGCCGAGCGGCAGGCGAGTTCGCTCTTGCCCCGCCGCGTCCGCTTCGACTATCGGAGCAGCGCAGAAGAGGGACGAGATGGACAGTTTTCCGAAAAACGCTCTGGGTATGGTCAGGAAGATGACCGAAAAAGGCGCTGAACAGCCGGAAAAGGCGATTGCCTTTCAGGGCGCTCCGGGCGCCAATTCGCATCTCGCCGCGCTCGATTATGCGCCGGACGGCCTGCCGGTTCCCTGCTTTGCGTTCGAGGATGCGATCGATGCGGTCAAACATGGCACGGCGGGTTGCGCGATCATTCCGATCGAAAACTCGCTGAACGGTCGGGTTGCCGATATCCATTTTCTGCTGCCCGAATCGGGCCTGCATATCGTCGACGAATATTTCATGCCGATCCAGCACTGCCTGATGGCGCAATCCGCCAACGCCGAAGTCCATACGGCGATGAGTCACCCGCAAGCGCTCGGCCAATGCCGCCATTATCTGCGCAAGCGCGGCATCATCCCGGTGGCCTATGCCGACACCGCCGCTGCTGCCGCCTTTGTCGCCCAGCATGATGATCCCCATGCCGCAGCCATCGCACCCCGGCTGGCCGCGCAAATATACGGCCTCGAACCGATCGCCGATGCGATCGAGGATGCGCCCAACAATATCACCCGCTTTGTCGTTCTCGCCCCGAAGGCGGCGATACCGGAAGCCAATGGCCCGTTGATGACGACCTTCATTTTCGAGGTCAAAAACATCCCTGCCGCGCTGTACAAGGCGCTGGGCTGTTTCGCCACCAATGGCGTCAACATGACCAAGCTGGAAAGTTACCAGCAGGGCAGCAGCTTTGCCGCGACCGAATTTTTCGCCGACATTGAGGGAGCCCCCGGTGATCCGGCGATCGACCGTGCGCTTGCCGAACTCGCCTTCCACTGTAACAAGGTGCGGATGCTCGGCACCTATCGGCAGGCGCGAGCAAGGGCCGCCATGGAATAACCGGCTCGCTCCGGACATTTTCAGCCGTTCGACGATTCGACGTCATTGCCGAACAGGACGATCATCACCCCGAGCATCGCCAGCAGGACGAAGCCCACCCCCTTGAGCCGGTTGCCCTTGATCAGAAAGGCGCGCCGCGCGGCGATCACCGATTGCAGCGTGTAATAGAGCGCAAAGGCGCGGCTGGCATAAGCGATGATCTGGAAGATATTGACGCTCCAGGTCAGGAACAGGCCGATTCCGACCAGGATCACATAGCCGGTGCGGGCCTTGATATGGCCCTTGGTCAGTTCCTCGACCAGCCCGCCGGAACCGCTGGTATCGGCGATCGCAGCGCTGAATTGCGCCGCCAGCGCCGCGGCGACCAGCAGCAATGGCAGGATCGGGGTGATGATCCCCATCATGTCGATAATCGCGGTCTCGGTGAGGGCAAATTGCTCGCGCTCGAAACTATAGGCGAACAGGCCGATATAGATCATGTAGATCACCGCGCTGACGACCTGGGCGAGGCGCATCGACTTGATCCGGGTGGCGGCGTCATAATTCCGACCGAGATAGCGCGAAGTTTCAAAACCCTGCACGGTGATGATCAGGCCGAAGGCCAGCGTGATTGCCGGCCAGCCGGAGAGCATCGGCGCGTGGACAAACAGCGTGTCGGCGCTTGCCTTCTGATAGAAATACCAGGTCAGTCCGACGAGCAGGCCGACGATGATCGCCAGTTTCAGCGTCACGGCGCTATATTCCATTTTTTCCAGCGCCTTGAACCCGCGGGTCCAGCCGACAATCAGGATCAGGATATAGATGGCGGAGGTCAATAGCTTGGCATTGGCCGGGCCGTCGAAGGCGGTCAGGCTGACGCCGAAGGCACCGAACAGATTGAGATAATAGCCGACCGAGATGGTGAAGGCGAAGACCAGCGCCCAGGAAGCCGCCAGCTCCAGCCGGTCGATGCCGTCATTCTGAACCGGCTCGCGAACATTGCGGTGCAGGATATTGAAGCGGATCGCCGACCCGAACAGATAGGCCCCGAGACAAAGCCCGGCCATGATCGCCGGCGCAATATAGCCGTAATCCGACACCAGTATCGGCGCCAGCACGAGAAAGCCGCTGCCGATGATCGAGGCCAGCGGCGTCACCGTCGCACGCCAGACCTGTGATTTTGACAGGCGCGGGGTGAGCAGCAGCGAGCCGGTCGCGATCACCGACAGGATGATGACAATATTCAATAGCAAGGCAAGGTCCGATGACGGCGACGAAGGAAGGAGCAGGATAGGCTTGTAGCTCTTCGCTTGTCGACGGGTTTTTCGCCGATCGGGCAGAGCGACGGTTTATAGTTGGTAGACAGGGTCACACGGGTCACACCCCCTCTAGTGGAAAGGTCTGCTGTCCGGATCGGGCCAATCCCGCGCGTCATCGTCATTGTCTTCATCGCTGTCATCGTCGAGGCCTTCGGGAGCCACTTTCTCCCAGAAATCCGGTTCGTCCATCATGCCGCTGCGTTCGGCGCGGGCCCATTGCAGATCGTCCCATTCTTCTGCCTTGCAGGGATCAAGATCGGACGTATCGATGTCCTCTGGCGGGGTTCGCGCGATCCGTTCGCGTTCCTGACACATCTCGAGTCGGGCGAACAGCTCCTCATCGCTCGGGCCCGAGCGGCTGCGGCCTGAGACAAAAGTGCGCCGGGCCCGGGCTGCCTCATCCTGCCGTGCCAGCATTTCGGCGCAATCATCGCCTTCGCCGATCGCTTCCACCATCACGTCAAAATCGGCGGCTGCTTCGCGGGCGGCTTCGCCGGCTATATCGATGCCATCGGCCTTGGCATCAAGCCGTGCCAGCGCCGCGAGCAGCAGCCCGGGTGAAAAGCGGGTGCGCTCGCCGACCTCCTCGCCATGATACCAGACGGTCTCGTCCCAGCCGCACAGGCCCTTGTCGAGCAAGGTGTCGGCAAACAGATCGCGGGCGTGGATCAAGGCTGCGTCCCAGGCTCGGTCGAACGCCCGGCCTTCCTCGCGTCTTCGCAGACGATAGGCCCCTTCGCGGCTCATCCCTACATAGGCAGCCGAAGCCTTGACCGAGCCGCAGCGGGCCAGCGCCTCGAGAAATTCGCGCTGTTTTTCGGGGGTCCAGCTTGGGGCAGGATTTGGGGGGTAGTCGGTGGGGAAAGATTGGTTGTCCATGTTCGTCGCTCGCTTTATTTGGTAAAAGTGAACGATACACATAACCTATATGGTTTGTTGTAGGAAAGAGGTTTGTCAGGTGCTCGGAGAAAGCGGACTCCAGTCCCGACCTTTTTTGGATGGAATGCAGCTATTTGAATGATCAACAATGGAGCCTGAATCATAGGGTATATATAGACGTGCATCACAGCCGTATTGCCGAACTGGATACTCGGATTATTTGTCCGTTCAAGTTGAAAGCTGATACTTCGTCTCAGTTTTGATTTCAGATAGGGGAAATTACGGATTCACATAGTTACGCAATATGGTGTTTTCTTCAGTGATCGAAGCTGTTCTGTTTCGTTTTTAGGAAGGAAGAAATTATGAGTGATAGTGATTTGGTGCCACCCGGAACGGCTGGATACAACCAGCGGGTGAGAGAAAAGAAAGAGGCGATGGAAAAAGAAAAAAAGATAAACGATGCTAGAAAAGCGGGCAGGGAACATCGTGAGGCGAATGAAGCCGGGACCGGGACAAGCAGCGGTAAAATGACTGACGAACGGAAGAAAAGATACGAAGGTAAGGCGGACAAGCCGGAGAACAATATGTCTCCTGAGGAGAAGAAAGCCTATAGGGAGGGGTATAGCGAAGGCTGACTCCTGCGAAGACAGGAATGTATTGTGGGGACCAATTTTGGTTTTACGCGAACGTGTGATCGCCGCCGAAATTGCCCGATGCCCGCTGCGATCTAGCGGGATCAATCAAGCGTTCAAAAATGTTGGGAGCCTTGAACATGGCTAAAAGTGATTTGCTTGCAAAAGAGAATGAAATCGACACTTGCCCGTATTGCGGTGAACCTCTGGATTACAAAAGTGCATATTTCCATCATATCGTTCTGAAGCAATGTCAGGATGGCTTCAGTCCAAGAGGTGACCGTGGAAAACGCCCTGTGGCTATTGACGACAAATAGATTCAACAAATGGTGCGCTATCTGGAGTAACGCTGCGAGGGATGTGCTGTAGTGATTAAAAAAGGACATACTGGCTGTTAAAGAACCGGATATTGATACTGCGGTTCACGATCTATATTAGCCGCCAGAATAGCCACCAGCGGATTGCCCTGTTTGCGGCTATACTCTCTCGCCACGCGAATTGTCAGAATTTGGCTCCGCAGGTAGCCTAGCTGCGGAAGCGTCCAGAGATCGGCGCATTAACGCTGGCGAACCAATTGCGGATATTCCTGAAGCCCTGCCGAACCATCAAGCGCCTTTCGCTGGTTGCTTCGGTTGATAGTCCGCGCCTAGCGCTTGCGCTTTTTGCGCGCGGCGTAGCGTTCGTCGCGGGCGGCTTTTTTCTCGGTTTCGGTCAGACCAAGGGCGAGCTTGGGCTTGGCCGCCTCTTTTGCGGCCTTGCGCTCGGCCTTTTCCTGCTCGAAGGCGGCGCGCTTCTCTTCGCTGGCTTTCGCCTGTTTCTCTTCGCGCGCCAGTTCGGCGGCCTTGCGTTCGGCGATGACTTCCGGACTGAGCGGCTTCTTCGCCTTCAGTTTTTTGAGCGCCGCCTGCTTGGCTTTGGCGGCCATTTGCGTGCGTTCCTGGAAAGTCGGTTGTGTAAATGGCGGCATGTGAAAATATGATTCCTTGATCGAGATGTCGGGTCATCAACGGCTGTGACCCGAAAACAGTTGCAGCCCCGTACAGCTATTGGCGCCATTGGGCAATGTTTAAGCGGTTCTGCGTTCAAGCGACCACGGGAGATTATAGTGGCTGACGCCGGGAACCATCGGCAGGGCAAGACGTAAGAATAGCACGACCTGGCGGCTTCGAATCGCCGAAATAGAGTCGCGACCGCCGCCGCTGGCATGGGCGCGAGGATCAATCACCTTTTTTGGAAGGACGGCTTACCCATGGAAACCACAGAGCTGAGCGTGAACGGCAAAACCCACAAGCTGGAGGCCGACAGCAGAGTGACTTTGCTCGATGCGCTGCGCAACCATCTGGGGTTGACCGGAACCAAGAAGGGCTGTGACCATGGCCAATGCGGGGCCTGTACCGTGATTGTCGAGGGACGGCGGATCAACAGCTGTCTGACGCTGGCCTGCATGCATGACGGGGATGAAGTTACCACGATTGAGGGACTGGGCGAACCGGGCAACCTGTCCGACTTGCAGGCGGCTTTCGTTGCACACGACGGATTTCAATGCGGTTATTGCACTCCGGGCCAAATCTGTTCGGCCACCGCAATGCTTGAAGAAGCCAAGGCCGGATGGCCGAGTTTCGTGTCGGACGATCTCGACGGACCGGAGGGGTTGAGCGATGAAGAAATATCGGAGCGGATGAGCGGCAATCTGTGCCGTTGCGCCGCTTATCCCAATATCGTTGATGCGATTCGCCAGGTTGCGGGCCGCCAGGTTGCGGGAGCGAAATCATGAAGCCATTCACTTATGCCAGAGCCAATGACCGCGCCGATGCTATCGCCCAGGCGGCGGATGCGACCTATATTGCCGGTGGCACAAACCTGCTCGATCTGATGAAGCTGGAGGTGATGGCGCCCGACAAGCTGGTCGATATCAACCGGCTGGATCTTTCGGAAATCAGGGTGACCGATGACGGCGGGCTGCGGATTGGCGCGCTGGTGACCAATAGCGATTGCGCCGCCGATGAGCGGGTGCGGCAGGATTATCCGGTGCTGTCTCGGGCGATCCTGGCCGGGGCCAGCGGCCAGTTGCGCAACAAGGCGACCACCGGCGGCAATCTGTGCCAGCGGACCCGCTGCTATTATTTTTACGACACGGCGATGCCGTGCAACAAGCGCGAGCCGGGGTCTGGCTGTCAGGCGATGCAGGGCTTTAACCGGATCCACGCGATACTGGGGGCGAGCGACGCCTGTATCGCCACCTATCCCGGCGATATGGCTGTGGCGATGACCGCGCTGGATGCGCAGATCGAAATTGAAAATGCCGACGGCGAGACCAGGCTGGTCGCGATTCAGGAATTTCATCTGCTGCCGGGCGATCATCCGGAGAAAGATAATATTCTTACTGCTGGTGATTTGATCACGGCTGTTATTCTGCCGCCGCCGGTGGAGGGCAAGCAGATTTACCGCAAGGTCCGCGACCGGGCGTCTTATGCCTTTGCGCTCTGCTCGGTGGCCGCCATCGTTGAGATGGATGGCGATACCATCGCTTCGGCGGCGCTGGCCTTTGGCGGACTGGCGCACAAGCCGTGGCGCGATCAGGATGTGGAAGCGCTGTTGGTCGGCCAGAAGCCGTCGGCGGATTTGTTCGGCAAGGCTGCCGATCAGTTGCTGGCCGACGCCCAGGGCTATGGCAGCAATGATTTCAAAATACCGCTGACGAGACGGGTGTTAATGTCCGTCCTCAAGGAAGCCACGGATAAAGGAGCAGCCGCATGACCGCGCATCATAAAATGGACAAGGCAGACTCGCGCAACCGGCTCGACGATATGGCTCAGGGACTGGTCGGATCGCCGATGGATCGGCCGGACGGACCGCTCAAGGTTTCCGGTCGAGCAACCTATGCACACGAATGGGACGTGCCCGATATGCTCTATGGTGTGCTGGTCCGCGCGACCATATCCAAGGGCCGGGTGACCGATGTGGCGAGCGGCGCCATCATCGGCAAGAACGGCGTGCGCGCAGTTATCACCGATGACCGTTTGCTAAGACGGCCAGCGCAAGGCGGTGCCGATGAAGCGCCGCCGCAGGGATCAAAGCAGGTCGATTATTTCGGCCAGCCGATTGCGCTGGTGGTCGCGGACACATTCGAACAGGCGCGCCATGGCGCGAATATTCTCGGCATCAGCTATGAAGCGGAAGGCCAGGCTTCCTTTGATCCTGAGGCAGATGACACCGAGACCGATACACCGGAAGATGACCAGTTCGATCAGGGTGATCTCGATCAGGCCATGCAGGACGCCGCCTTTACCGTCGACCAAGTCTATCATACGCCGGGCCACAATAGCGCCGCGATGGAACCGCATTGCGCGATTGCCAGTTGGGAAGGCGACAAGCTAACGCTGCGCGGCAGCTATCAGATGCTCAATTTCAATATCAACGAGCTGGCCGACGCGCTGCATATCGTGCCGGACAATATCCGGATGCTGTCGCCATATGTCGGTGGCGGTTTCGGATCGAAACTGGGCATATCTCCGGAAGCGGTTTCCGCGGCAATCGCGGCAAAAGAAATTGGTCAGCCGGTATGCGTGGCGCTGTCACGGCCACAGGTGTTTGAAACCACCATGCGCCGGTCCGAAACCCGACAGCATGTTCGTCTCGCTTGCGGTGAGGACGGCGTGCTGACCGGAATCGGGCATGAATGTCTGGTGTCCAATCTGCCGGGAGAAACTTTCTACGAGCCGGTCACCCAGGCGACCCATTTCATGTATGGCGGCAAACACCGCACCCTCGGCATTGAAGTGGCACGCGTCAACCGGACCTGCGGCGGTTCTGTCCGCGCGCCGGGCGAAGCGGTTGGCATGCAGGTACTGGAAAACGCCATGGACGAACTGGCGGAAGCGTCCGGCATCGATCCGGTGGAACTGAGAAGGCGCAATGTGCCGGACCGGCATCCGGAGCAGGATATTCCCTATTCCTCGCGTCGGTTCATGGAAGCGCTGGATGAAGGCGCGAAAATATTTGAATGGGACAAGCGCAACAAGAAGCCGGGATCGCTGCGCGAAGGCGACTGGCTGATCGGCCATGGCATGGCCGGGGCCGCCCGGGTGAATATCCTGTCCGAAGCGAAAGCCAAGGTGACACTGCTCGCCGATGGCAGCGCCGTGGTCGAAACCGACATGACCGATATCGGCACCGGGACCTATGCCATATTAACGCAGATTGCGGGCGAGATGCTCGGCCTGCCCGCGGACAAGATAGAGACCAAATTGGGCGACAGTGATTTTCCCGCCGGCCCCGGTTCGGGCGGATCCTGGGGTGCAGCTTCGACCGGTTCTGCGGTCTTTCTGGCCTGTGAAGATATTCGCAAGGCGATCGCCAAAAAACTGGGTACGGATGAAGCGGACCTGAGGCTTGCTGATGGCAAGGCGGGCAGGGGCGACACGGCCCGGTCGATCACCGAGGTTCTGGACGGTACGCCGATTTCCGCAGTCGGTCATATCGAGCCCGGCCAGACGCTGGAAGAAATGCAGCAGGCGACCTATGGATCCTATTTCGCCGAAGTTGCGGTCAATGCGGTGACTGGGGAAACGCGGGTCAAGCGGATGCTCGGTGTCTTTGGTGCGGGCCGGATATTGAACGAGAAAACCGCGACCTCGCAATGCTATGGCGGGATGATCTGGGGTATTGGCAGCGCCCTGACCGAGGAGCTGGTTTTCGACAATCGGGATGGCCATATCGTCAACCACGATCTGGCGGAATATCATATCCCGGTGAATCTGGATGTGCCGCAAATCGAGGTCGTCTTGCTGGAAGAGCGGGACGAATGGGCCAGCCCGATCCAGGCCAAGGGTATTGGTGAACTGGGTATCTGCGGTGCCGCAGCGGCGGTGACCAACGCGATTTACAATGCGACAGGGATTCGGGTTCGCGACTATCCGGCGACCTTGGACAAGTTGCTGACCGACCTGCCGACCGACTAGCGTCCGGCAAGCTTCTTGGCTGCCGCGAGGTGCGTTCGGCCGATGCGGATTTCGGTGCCGCACTTGAGGCATGCGATCCACACACCGCCGCCGTCATGGCGGAGGCCGGCGATCCAGTCGCGCCGGACCAGATGCGAGCGGTGCAAGCGGATGAATTCTTCCGGATTGAGGCGCTCCTCCAAACCTGTGATGGTCTGATGCAGCAGATAGCTGACGCTGCCGACATGCAGCCGCATATAGTCGCGTTCCGCCTCGACCCGGTCGATTTCGGCGGCGACGATGCGGCGCAGTTCCGATTTGTAGGGTACCCAGAATTCTTCGGCCCAGGGCGAGTCGTCCGCTTCGCTGGATCGCGGCTCGGCCGTGCGTTCCCGGACCCTGGAAATGGCCAGGGTCAGCCGCTCTCTTTCAACCGGTTTCAGCACATAGTCGATCGCTGCCACATCAAACGCTTCAACGGCAAAGCGGTCGAAGGCGGTGACAAAGATGATCGCCGGGGCATCGGCCCTGCCGGACAGCGCCCGCGCGACGTCGAGCCCGTCCTTGCCGGGCATCGCGATATCAAGCAGCAGCAGGTCGGGTTTCAATTGTTCGGTCAGGCGCAGCGCTGCTTCGCCGTCGCTGGCGGTGCCGATCAGATTGATATCGGGTTGCCGGGCGCAGAGCAGTTGTAGCCGTTCGATCGCCAGCGGTTCATCATCGACAATCAGCGTTGTCAGCGGTTTCGGTTCGGTCTCGTCGATCATGGGTTATCCAGCATCAAGGGTAGGGTCAGCTGGGCAATATAGCCACCTTCGACCGGACGTACAGTCTGCAGGCTGGCTTGCCGACCAAAGCGCGTTTCGAGCCGGTCGCGGACATTGGCCAGACCAATGCCGCTGCTCTTGCCATCATCCTGCAGATCCACCGGTCGCGGATCGCCGTCATCGGCAACCGTGAGGATCAGATTGTCGCCGTCGGAGCGGGCGCTGATCGTTATCGTGACCGGTCGTTTGCTGTGCGCGACACTATGCTTGATCGCATTTTCGACCAGCGGCTGCAGGATCAGCCCGGGCACCAGCACGCCGAGCAATTCGTCGGGAATATGCACTTTTGTCCGCAGCCGTTCGGGAAAGCGAACCGCCTCGATATCGAGATAGAGATTCTGCAGATGCACTTCTTCGGACAGGGGCACATCTTCCAGCGGATCACCGGACAGGCTGGTGCGGTAGAATTTCGACAGGTTGAGGATCATCTCCTCGGCTTCTTCCGGCTGGCTGCGCATCACCAGGGTGCTGAGGCTGTTCAGCGTGTTGAACAGGAAATGCGGATTGACCTGATAGCGCAGCGACCGCAGCTCGGCATCCTGCGCGGCCTGGGCGAAGCGGGCGGCCTTGCGTTCGACCTTGCGGACTTCGCCGGCGTAGCTCAGAGTCAGATAGAGCGAGGCCCAGCTGACGATGAAGAAAAAGCGCGAGGTGGCGTCTTCGGAAATCGATTTGAGCGCAAAATTGTCCTGCGCCATATATTTGCGCATTTCCTCGACATGCGCCTCGTCCCAGAGATTTTCCGGATAATAGATGTTGAACACGTAATGATTGCACCAGGCGATGATGATGGCGCAGGGGATCGCGGCAGCGAAGGCAGTGATGATCCGGGTCGACAGCGCCTTGTCCTCAAACTGCCGGAGGAACAGGTAGAGCAGATAAGTGATGCCGATGCCGAAAATGGTCACGACAATGCGGCGCAGCGCCATCTCGCCCTGCGCCGGCCAGTCGCCGATCGATGCCCGCAGCGTCAGCACGATTACATAGAAAAGCCAGAATCCGAGTATCGACAGGATTGCAACCTGATGGCCGACCGACGGCTTGTGATTTCCCAGTTCAAATTTTCTCATATAGATTCAATTCATCATTTCGAGGCAGCTTAGGGCAATATGGTATCCATTGTCTCTAGGGGAATCGTGACCGGTCGAAACAGGCTTGCGGTTGGTCGAAACTTTATAAGCCTGACGCGCAATTTTCCGAATTTCGAGGTCCGCAGCGCAATTAATCCGGACATATTTAACGAATTGCTAACCATGTTGGGGTCAAATGTCTTCGTGGGATGAGTCCACGAGGAGTTGCGACAGCATGACCAAGGAAATACGATCCGTTCCCGGCGCCATGACGCTGGCCGAGATGAAAGAATTCGCGGGCTTTAGCTCTGCGGCCCAGCGCTATATCCGCCGTTCGCTGGATGTCGGTCTTGATCGTTCCGATGCGATTGAAACATGGTCGCGGGACAAAGTCGAGGAAGCAGGAATCAAGGTTCAGATGTCCCTGTACAAAAAGCTTGCCGATATCCGCAAGACCATCCCCCAGGATTGCGCGATCGACAGTATCGAAGCCTTCATGCCGTCGCTGATTTCGCTCGCCGCTTATGATTTGGGGCAGGGCCGTATCCACAGTTTTCCGGCATTTCGCTTTCTCTATGAGCGCCTGTTGGGTCCGGATTCGCGTCCCTGGCTACCCGGCGCCTTCTGTGCGGCAGCCGCACTTCCCCATTTGCACCCGAAAACCCGCAAGGGCCTGTTGCAGTCGATCAGCGAAGCCGCTGCGACCGCACCCGGCTGGTCCACCCGGGAACCCAGCTTTTTCCCGGAATGGATCGAAAAAGTCGACATGAGCAAAGCGGCGCATTGACCGCTGACTTTTAAGCGGTCGCTGGCCGCCCGGTCAGTGCCGCTTCATAGTCGCTTTCGGCGCGCTTGATCAGATGCCGGTCGTCTTCATTCCACGGATGAAATCCGGGCAGGAAGAACTTGCACCATGGAATGATGATCGCCCGCGCAATGCCTGGCTCGACGAGCAGGAATTTCAGCAGCCTGAGTTTTACCCGCCATCCGGTCATGCCGTCCTGCGCGAGCAGGTCGAGCGAGTCGTTCCAGCGGTTGCCCCAGAAATTGCGGGTGATGATAAGCATCATCAGCGCCTTCACCTTCCACCGTTGCCACCGGCTCCAGTCGCGGGTCGCGTAGAGCCAGGTGTCATAGGCGACGCCCTTGTGCTCAATCTCTTCCAGTGCATGCCAGCGCCACAGGTCGGCGGTCTCCTCGTCCGAATCCTTCCAGTGTCGCGGATTGGCGAGAAATTGCTGCGCCATGATCGCGGTAAAATGTTCGAGGATCATTGTCGCCGCCAGATTGGTGATCTTGGGCCGACCCTTGGTCATGCCTAGTGATTCGGTGATCCGCTGTTCGATCCGGCTGGTGTCATAGCCACTTTCCTCGACCCGGCGGTTGAGCGCCAGATGTTCGCGGCTGTGGATCACTTCCTGCTGGATGAAGGCGCGGATCTCCTTTTGCAGCTTTTGCGGCGTTTGATCGCGGAATTCTTTCACGCTTTCGATGAAAAACGCCTCGCCACGCGGGAAAGTCAGCGACAGGCAATTGTAGAAGGCGGTCGCGATCGGGTCGCCATTTTGCCAATATTTGTCTGGATTAAAGTTGGCTTGCCGACCGAAACGGCGATCGCGGGGCGTGATTTCATGGCCGGCAGGCGTGGGGGTGGCGATGGTTTCCGGTTGGGTGGTGACGGAGCCGAGCATATTCATCAGATGCTTCCAATTTGCGAAATGCAGACTATAGCTAACATCAATGAAAATAGGGCTGCTTACATAAATGTCAATAGCGAAGCGTCGTCTCTCCCCTGAAGAAAGCCGTGGCATGGCACTGGCCGCCGCCCGCGATCTGCTGATCGAAACGGGTCCGCAGTCGGTTACGCTCAAGGCCGTGGCCGGACGGATTGGCCGGACCCATGCCAATCTCTTGCATCATTTCGGTTCGGCTTCCGGCCTGCAAAAGGCGCTTGCCGCCTATCTGTCGGACGAGGTCTGCGGCATGATCGCGCAGGCGATCCTGAAATCCCGCTCCGGGGAAGGCAGCGTGCGCGATATTGTCGATCTGACCTTCGATGCCTTTGACAAACAGGGTGCCGCGGCGCTCTGGTCGTGGATGATGCTGACCGGCAATGAAGATGCGCTCGACCCGATCGTCGACGCGATCCACGCCCTGGTCGACGATATGGGCGAGGAAGGTCATGAAGATCGCGAGATGCATGAAGACACGCTGACGCTGGTGCTGATGGCGCTGGGCGATGCGTTGATCGGCGAACGGTTATCCCGTTCGCTGGGTCTCTCCCGCGATTCGGCCCGCGACATAGCGGAACGGCGACTGGAGCATGCTCTGGAACAGGAAAATTAATCCTCACCCATCCCCTGGGGATGGATCTCTACCCAGGATAAATCCTCCCCGCTTGCGGGGAGGTGGCAGCCCGCAGGGCTGACGGAGGGGGTTCGGGTCCAGGCGCTGCGCTTAGACGCACACCCCCTCCACCACGCTGCGCGCGGTCCCCCTCCCCGCAAGCGGGGAGGATTTATGCCTTCCGGAACCAAGGACTCGCGACCCGCTAGTCTCTGGCGAATAGCTGGTCATCGCTGGCAAAGGCTTTGAATTCCAGCGCATTGCCGCTCGGATCCTGAAAAAACATCGTCGCCTGTTCGCCGACCTGTCCCTTGAAACGGACCGTTGGCGGGATGACGAAGGCGATATCGGCGGCTGCCAGACGGTCGGCAAGAGCCTGCCAGGCGGACATGGTCAGCACGACACCGAAATGGGGGACGGGAACCTGCTCGCCATCGACAGGATTGATCAGCGGCCGGGGATCGAAATGCTCGTCGAGATGGGTGACGATCTGGTGCCCGAACAGACTGAAGTCGATCCAGTGGCTGGCGCTGCGGCCTTCTTCGCAGCCGAGCAGGTCGCCATAGAAAGCGCGCGCGGCGTCGAGATCATGGACCGGGAAGGCAAGATGGAAGGGGCGCAGGGCGGTGACGGGTTCAGTGTTCATTGCGGGACTGCTTTTCTTCTGGTGCGGCAAGGGCGAAACAATGGTCGAAATCGATATTGGAGCTTTGACCCTTCGACTCCAGTTCTTTTGATTCGGCCAGCATCGCTTCGCGGCTTTGGGTCAACAGTGTATCGCTTTCCTGACCGCTAAGACCCTCGGCCCGCATTTTATCGCGGGCACGGCTATCGAGCACGGCGGCCAGCGTCTTCAGATCCTGCGCTGTCTTGGACAGGCCTTCGCGGTTGTGGACTTCCTCATAGGCGAGTTGCAGCATCCCGGCGCATTGCGTGAGATCGGGCTTTGGTTTGGGCGGTACCGCAGCATCGAGCAACGGCAGGCAGGTCGCCATTTCGCTTCGGACCAGTTCGTCCGGCTCGTCGGCGCCCTGCGCCATGGTTTGCTGTTCTGCCACCGCCGCCAATATATCGTCCCGCACCTGTTCCTTGGTCCGACCGGTATCGTCCATGATCCGTTGGCCGACCATAGCGGCATAGGTTGCGCCGCGTTCGGAAAGCAGGGGATAATCGAGTGCACTCTCCATGCCGCGCTCCTGTTCCGAAGCGATGATCGCCAGCACCGCGACACAAGACAGGTCGCGCCGCTGCATCTGGTCGAGCGGGACGGGCGGGCTGGCTGCCGGTTGCGAAACCGCGAGCATCAGCATGGGAACAATATTCATCGGCGGACAATAGCAAGCAAATGGCGGTAACGGCAATTAGCAATTGAATGGTGATCGCGAACACGGCAAAAGCCGCCGGTGTCAAAAATCCAGAAAATCATCGCCCGCCATCCTTATGGAATCTCGCTGCTTGCGGGGGGCCTGAGCGCCACCGGCTTCGCGCCGCTCAATCTTTGGCCGCTGACCCTGTTGATGCTCGCCTTGTGGATGGCGATCCTGATCCAGGTGCAGAGCCGCAAAGCCGCTTTTTTCAGCGGCTGGCTGTTCGGCCTGGGCCATTTCATTATCGGTCTGAACTGGATCGCCAAGGCCTTTACCTTTCAGGCCGCGATGCCGGAATGGCTGGGCTATGTGGCGGTGGTCCTGCTGTCGCTCTATCTGGCGGTTTTTCCGGCGCTGGCGGCCTTGGGCGCCTGGTGGATCGGCAAGGAGAGGCCACTGGCGTTCATTCCCGCGCTAGCCGGAATGTGGATTATCTTTGAATGGCTGCGCAGCTGGCTATTCAGCGGCTTTATCTGGAGCCCGCTGGGGGTGATCGCACTGCCGCTTGGCCGGATGGCCGATCTTACCATGTTTATCGGCTCTTATGGCCTGTCGATGCTGCTGTTTGCCGGAGCAGGAGGTCTGTGGCTGCTGTTTCAACGGCGATGGAAGGCCGCATTGCCGCTCATTCTGGTTTTCGCAGGACTATTGCTGGTGCCTCATCATGAGCAAAAGCCGATTGCAGTCGACCAGCCGCTGATCACGGTCGTCCAGCCCAACATCGGTCAGCAGGACAAATGGCAGGCCGGTTATGAAGAGCAAAATCTGTCAAAACTGGCGCAATTGACGTTGCGCGAGGACAATCAACCGCGCATCATTTTTTGGCCGGAAGCGGCGATTCCCGACTATCTCGAGACCGGCTATCCGACCCGCTATTATTATGGCCGCCCGCCGGAATTTGTCCGTCAGCAACTGAGCGGTCTGATGAAGCCCGGCGATATGCTCGTTCTTGGCGCGCTCAAGCTGGAATTTGATGAAGCGGGCGGTCGCGCTGCCGGTGCCCGCAACAGCGTCTTTGCGATGGATGCGGAGCGCGAGTTGGTCGGCCGCTACGACAAGGCACATCTCGTGCCTTATGGCGAATATCTGCCGATGCGGCCATTTTTGTCGGCCATCGGCCTTTCCCGTCTGGCACCCGGTGATTTTGATTTCTGGCCGGGACCCGGTGCCCGTTCGATTGATCTTGGCAAATTTGGCAAGGCCGGGATTCAGGTCTGCTATGAAATCATCTTCTCGGGACAGGTGGTCGACCCGGACAATCGCCCCGACTTCATCTTCAATCCGTCCAACGATGCTTGGTTCGGCAGTTGGGGCCCGCCGCAACATCTGGCGCAGGCGCGCCTCAGGGCAATTGAAGAGGGACTGCCGGTGATCCGATCCACGCCGACCGGCATTTCGGCGGTGATTGACGCCAATGGAACGATCAGGGCCAGCGTGCCGATGGGGCAAGCGGGCCGGATCGACAGCCAACTGCCGCAGGCCAAGGTTCCACCGCTTTTCGCGCGATATGGCAACGTCTTGCCGCTCGGTTTGGCGCTGATTTTGCTGCTATCTGCCATTGCCATCCGCGTGCGCGCTCGTTAAAGCGCATATAAACTTTTCCTTATGTCCCATCGGTCAGCCGCTTTCTGACCAAAAATCAGGAATTTATCATGCGTTCAGAATTTATCTTCACCTCCGAATCGGTCTCCGAGGGCCATCCCGACAAGGTCTCCGACCAGATTTCCGATGCCATCGTAGATCTGTTCCTGTCCAAAGATCCGGAAGCGCGGGTGGCCTGCGAAACCCTGACCACCACCGATCGGGTGATTCTGGCAGGCGAGGTTCGCGGCAAGGGCATGATCGACACCAACGGCAATTGGGCACCCGGCGCGCAGGAAGAAATCCAGACCGCCGTCCGTGAAACCGTCAAGAAAATCGGCTATGAGCAGGACGGATTTCACTGGCAGAATCTGACATTCGAAAATTATCTGCACCCGCAATCGGCGCATATCGCGCAAGGCGTTGATGAAAGCGGCAACAAGGATGAAGGCGCCGGTGATCAGGGAATCATGTTCGGCTATGCCAGCGACGAAACCCCGGAATTGATGCCGGCTACGCTGCATTATTCGCACCAGATATTGAAGCAGATGGCGAATGATCGCCACAGCGGCGCGGCACCTTTTCTCGAGCCGGACAGCAAGAGCCAGGTGACTCTGCGCTATGTCAATGAAGTGCCGGTTGAGGCGGTCGCCCTGGTCGTTTCGACCCAGCATGCGCCGGGCTATTACAAGGATAGCGACAATCCGGAATTATATGAGGAATTGCGCGACTATGTGATGGGCGTATTCCACAAGGTGCTGCCGGAAGGTTTCATCACCGACAACACCGTGATCCACGTCAACCCGACCGGTCGGTTTGAAATTGGCGGCCCGGACGGCGACGCCGGGCTTACCGGTCGCAAGATCATCGTCGACACCTACGGCGGTGCCAGCCCGCATGGCGGCGGTGCCTTCTCCGGCAAGGATCCGACCAAGGTCGATCGTTCGGCCGCCTATATCACGCGCTATCTCGCCAAGAATATCGTTGCTGCCGGCCTCGCCAAGCGCTGCGCGATCCAGTTGTCCTACGCAATCGGCGTGGCCGAACCGCTGTCGATCAATGTTGATCTGCACGGCACCGGCACCGTCAGCGAAGAGAAGCTGGAAGAAATCTTGCCGCAGCTGGTGCGCCTGACCCCCAAGGGCATTCGCACCCATCTCGGCCTGAACAAGCCGATTTACGGCCCGACCGCCGCTTATGGTCATTTCGGCCGCAAGGCAGAGGGCGATTTCTTCACCTGGGAGAAAACCGATCTGGTCGAAGCGTTGAAAGCGGCTTTGTAAGGCGCAAAGAGATCGCTATAGGCTTGCGCGATGTTTGCGCAGCCGCCTCAGCCAGCCAACCGGATCGTGGCCCTCGACGCATTGCGCGGGCTGGCGGTCATCGGCATCGTGCTGATGAATGTCTATATATTCGCGATGCCGCAACAGGCCTATCTCAACCCCGTCGTATGGGGCGGGGGTGATCCCTCCGACATCGCCGTCTGGGCCTTCAGCTTCATCCTTGTCGAGGACAAGTTTCGCACGCTTTTCGCGATGCTGTTCGGCGCGGGTGCCTATATGATGCTGGCCAGAGACGAGGCAAATAAATACCGGAAGCATCTGGCGCGCATGGCGGTGTTGTTCCTGTTCGGCCTAGTCCATGCGGTTGTGCTTGCCAATAATGATATATTGCGCGGCTATGCCTTGGCCGGACTTTTGCTGCCCTTGTTCATGAACCTCTCGCCAAGGCTCTTGTCGGCGGGCGCGGCCATGCTGCTTGCAGTCCATCTGGCCGGCGCCATGGTCACGATGGGCGGGATTTCGCCCTATGCCGAACAGATTTGGCACGAGCCTCCGTCCAATCCCGCGATTCTTTCCTTTGCCGAGCAAAATTATGGCTCTGACCCGGATGCGATTGCCGCATCCGTGCAGCGCGGCGAGGAAAGCCTGTCCGAACGCATCATCCGCAGGACCGCCCGTATTCCTGCAACAACAACATTTGTCCTGGCGAGTGTTCCGCTCAATCTGGCGGCCATGCTGGTCGGAATATTGCTGTGGAAAACGGGATTGCTGTCCGGGCATTGGCCGGTGACGAAGCTGCACAAACTGGCGGTGCGGCTGTCGCTGGTCGCGCTCGCGCCGCTGTTGCTCCTCGCATGGATGGCGGTGACCAGCGATTTCTCCGCCCTGGTGATGGGGGTCAATGGCCTTTTCCTTTCCGAACCCTTCGATTTGTTGCTCGGCACGGCCTATGCCGCGCTGGCCATGGCCCTGTTTCAACAGGCAGATGAAGGCCGCCGCTGGTTTCTCCGGCTGGCTGCTGCCGGGCGCATGTCCCTGACCAACTATCTGATGACAAGCCTGGTTCTGGCGTGGCTGTTTGCGTCCTGGGGCCTGGGCTGGTTCGGGAACATTGATCGGTTGCAGGCGCTTGCCATCGCCTTTCTGCCCATCGCGCTGATCCTGCTCTGGTCGAAAGCCTGGCTCGCCCGGTTCCGCTTTGGCCCGTTCGAATGGCTGTGGCGGACACTCGCGCGAGGACAATTGCAAGACATGAAAAGGGCATCCGCTTGACCAGCGCAAAATCTGAACCGTCGAAGAATGACCCGACCACGATCCGCCAGATCTATGGGCGGAGGCAGGGCCACGCGCTGCGCGACCAGCAGGTCGAACTGGTCGAGAAGCTGCTGCCGCAAATCGCGGTTCCGGTGGATGGGCCGGTCACGGCAACGTCGCTATTTGGTGGCGACCGGCCGCTGCATTTCGAGATTGGCTTTGGTTCGGGCGAACATCTGGCCACCCGCGCCGACATGCTGCCCGATCATGGCTTTATTGGTTGCGAACCCTATCTCAACGGCGTGGTCGGCGCGCTGCAGCATATTCGCGATCAGCATCTCGGCAATGTCCGGCTGCATATGGACAATGCGCTCGACGTGCTGGAGCGGATTCCGGATGGCGCGCTGAGCTTTGTCTATCTGCTGCATCCCGATCCTTGGCCGAAGGCGCGTCACGCCAAGCGGCGGTTCATGAATCATGGCCCGGTCGATCTGATCGCGGCGAAGCTGAAGCCCGGCGGCGAATTCCGGTTCGGCACCGATCATCCGGTCTATCTGGAATGGGCCATGATGATCATGAATCAGCGCGACGAGTTTGACTGGCTGTGCAACAGTCCGAAGGACTGGACGAACCGCCCCGGCGGCTGGCCGGAGACGCGTTACGAAGCCAAGGCGCGCCGACAGGGCCATGATGTCTGGTATTTCCGCTACCGGCGCAAATAAACCATAGTAGGCCGAAGCTGTTCATATTCGGATGCCCAGATGTTCGGGCGCGTGCTCCTGATTACACCAAAAATTAACCATGACTGTAAAGCATCCTGTGATGCCAAACCTTAACCTTCCTTGTTTATCCAGCCCTTAACCAAAACTTGGTCGCGCAGGTTTATCAAAGTACTGGGAGGTACACAGGCAACTATGGCAATCGCCCCCAAAATCGCTGATGCAGCGACCGGCTCTAACGCGCAGCACAAAAGTGCAACGCCCGCCGGTCTCAATATCCGACCCCGCAATCGCTATTTCTCCAGCGCCGTGATCGAGCGCCGTCGCTGGGTTGGCGGGGATCCCTTCGCGTCCGCCTTTTTCAATGCGCTTTCGGTTACCTTTCCAGAAGGCGAGAAATTTTTCATCGACTCGATCAAGAAGTTTTGCAAACGCGTGCCAAAGAAACTGCAGCACGAAATCCGGGCGTTCATCCAGCAGGAAGCCATTCATAGCCGCGAGCATCATTGCTTTAACGACCATCTGAAAGATTGTGACTTTGACATAACCCGGCTGGAACAGGCGATTTCCGGGGTGGTCAACGACATTCGCGCCATGCCGGAGCACTCCCATCTCGTGGCGACCATGTGCATCGAACATATTACCGCGATTCTGGCCGCCGAAGTCATTTCCAATCCGAAACATTTTGAACAGGCTGACGAAGAGCAGCGCAAGCTCTGGTTGTGGCATGCCTCGGAAGAAATTGAGCACAAGGGTGTCGCTTATGATACCTGGCTGTACGTGACCAAGGACTGGAACCCGCTGAAATGCTGGTTCATACGGTGCAGTTTCATGGCTAAAATCGCACTCGGCTTTACCAAGAACCGGGCCAAGGGCGTTCTCGACCTGTTGCGCCAGGATGGCATTTCGGGACCACGCGCATGGTTCGGGCTGGCCCATTATGCCTTCGCTGGCAAGGCACCGTTCCGGCGGACATTATGGCCGCTGTTGCAGTTTTTCAAACCGGGCTTCCACCCGTGGGATATCGATGATCGCGCACTTATCCAGCTTGCCGAGAGCGAATATGAAGCAGCGATCATGGTCGAGGTCGAAGCTGGACCCGAACGCGCGGCGCTAACCGACCGTCAGGACGACGATCGGTTCAGAAAAGTCGCCTGATCATGCCGCCAAGGGTCGCATGACGTCACACTCTTGCTCGTCCTCCAGCACACAGGAAAATGCGACCGCCTGGACGTCCCGGTTTCTGCCGCGGCAGAAAATCGTGTCTGTCTGACCGGTCGGTTGAAACCCCAATTTGCGCAGCACTGATCCCGAAGCCGGATTGTCGATAAAATGGCTCGCGATCAGACGCTTGTGGCCGAGAGCACGCGCGTTTTGCAAAACGGCCCGGCCAGCCTCAGTGGCATAGCCACGACCCCAATGAGAGCGGGATATCCAGTAACCCAGTTCGACTTCACCATTGTCCTGCGAATCGATACCGATGCAGCCCGCCAGTTGCGGCGCGCCTTCCGTGCGGCTGAATATCAACCAGCTGGGAAAGGCCGGATCGGTGGGAAGGGACAAGAATTGCCGGGCATCGTCGGGACGATAAGGCCAAGGCGGTCTGGCGAGATTGCGGACAATCGCTTCGTCATTGATGGCGGCGAAAAGCGCGCCGGCATCTTCTGGCCAGCCGGGCCTCAGCAATAATCTTGGGGTTACGGCAAACATCGGGACTCTCCATCGTCAATTTGTAACGCCCCCGTCTTGACTGGTTAGCCCGCTAGCGGGTGACCGTTACAAGACCGTGACGTTACGACAGGGAGAGACAAAAAAAGGGAGAGGTTGACCCTCTCCCTGAAATTGACGGTTCTGTTGAACCTGTCGGGTCATCCCTCTGGTGGATAACCCTTTATCGATTATCCGGTTATTCGGCGGCTTCCGCCATAAGGTCGACGGACACATATTTGCGACCGAGCTTGCCCTTGTGGAATTCCACCTTGCCATCGACGAGCGCAAACAGGGTATGGTCCTTGCCCATACCGACATTGCGACCCGGATGGGTCTTGGTTCCGCGTTGGCGGATGATGATATTGCCTGCGACAACAGCTTCGCTGCCGAATTTCTTGACGCCCAGGCGACGACCTTCCGAGTCGCGCCCGTTGCGGGATGAACCACCTGCTTTTTTATGTGCCATGGTTTAGTCCTCTTTCTTCGCAGCCGGCTTCTTGGCTGCTGGCTTCTTGGCTGGTGCTTTCTTTGCAGCAGCCGGTTTGGTTTCGGTTGTGGCAGCAGCCTTTTTCGCTGGTGCTTTTTCGGCCGGAGCCTTTTCAGCTGGCGCAGCCTTGGCTTTCGCCGCTGGCTTTTCTTCAGCAGGAGCCGCTTCCTTCTTGGGCGCTGCTTTCTTCGGTGCCTTTTCAGAGCCGATGGCGCTGATCTTCAATACCGTATGCTGCTGGCGATGGCCGTTTTTGCGGCGATAATTGTGCCGGCGGCGCTTCTTGAAGATGATAACCTTCTCGCCTTTTTCCTGTCCGAGTATCTCAGCCGAGACGGTCAGGCCCTTGACGTCCTTGATGTCGTCGCCGTCGCCGGCCAGCAAAACGTCGTCCAGAGTGATCGAATCACCAGCTTCGCCAGCTAGTTTTTCGACTGCGATAATATCTCCTGCGGCAACCCGATATTGTTTGCCGCCGGTGCGCACAATTGCGAACATGGCTATGTTTCCGTTTCAAATTTAAGGTTCCAGCGCACAAGACCGTTAACGCGAGTCTCTCGGCTCACGCTGGAAAGAGTGGGCAGCTAACCGATGGGACCGGCGCTGTCAACCGGCTTAAGGCAATTTTTGGCTAGGCGAGGCGGTTCGGCAATGCTCTGCTCCCGCCATGGAGATTCGCCGTTGCAGAGCGGATAAGCCTCTCGTAAGGACAGGACAATGAAAAAACTCTCCGCTCTGATGATGATCATCACGGTTCCGCTGTCCGGTTGCGTGATGCAGGAGGGAGATTTTCCGTCGCTCCAGAAACGTCCGTATGAAACCGAGCCGACGATCACCGAGCCCGCCGCTCCCGCGCCGCTACTCGCTCCCCTGCCTGCGGCTGTCCAGAACAAGCTCGATACAGCGGTGGCGCAAAGCCAAGCGGCGCACGACGAGTTCCTTGAGAGCCTGCCCAGCGCCAAAAGCCGAGTCGCGGCAGCGCGAGGTTCGGCCCCGTCGAGCGAATCATGGGTGGTCGCGCATATGGCACTGGCTGCGCTGGAGATTGAACGCAGCCCGTCGGTTGAAGCTTTGGCTGACATCGATACGCTCTACCGGGATCAACTCGAGCGCGAAGCGCTAGAGGATATATCCGGCGGGATAGCCGCCATCACCGTGCAGCGCGACGCCGTCGAGGAACAGGTGGCTCGGCAACAGGCCGAAATCGACGCGATGAAAAACGGTCTGCGTTAGTTCAAATCGTCGATCGCTGCCTTGTGCGCCTTCGCATTTTCAACATAATGGGCGACGCCCATGCGCATGCCGGCGATTGCCTGTTCGGGCAAATCGCGCATGAATTTGGCTGGCGATCCGGCCCATAACTGTCCCGAAGGAATGCGTTTATTGGGGGTTAGTGTAGCCCCGGCCGCAAGCATCGCATCGCCCTCGATCACACAGCCATCCATCACCGTGGTGCTCAGGCCGACAAAGGCCCGGTCCTCAAGGGTCGCCCCGTGCAGCATCACCATATGACCGACCAGCACGTCATCGCCGATGATCGTCGGATTGCCGTTCGGTGTCGCTGGTGTGGCGCTGTCGCAATGGATCGTGGTGCCGTCCTGAATATTGCTGCGCGCGCCGATCCGGATGAAATTTACATCGGCGCGGATCACGCAATTATACCAGACGCTCGATTCGGGGCCGATCTCGACATCGCCGATGATCTTGCATCCCGGCGCTATAAAGGCGCTTGGATGGATCTTGGGGCTCTTGCCGTTGAACGGCAGGATCAGGGGATCGGTCATATTCTCGAATTCCATTCATCTGCAGTGATTTTATAGACAATCGTCGGGTTCAGATCGTCGCCGTAATTGGGGTCGTGAAAATCCAGTTCTGGACAGTGGCGCATGCCGAGCCGCTTCATCAATCCCCAGCTCGGCTCGTTGCCCGCGACGGTCAGCGCCACCACGAACGGCGCGTTCCAGCGGGAAAAGGCGGCGTCCATGCAGGCGCTGGCGGCTTCCTTGGCATAGCCCTTGCCCCAGGCATCCTCGCGCAGGCGCCAGCCGATTTCATGCGCGCCGGTCAGCTTCGGTTGCGGCGCATTGACTCGCTTCAGTCCGCAAAATCCCAGGATTTCACCGTCGGACTTGCGCTCGACTATCCAAAATGTGTGGCCAAAGTCCCGATCATAGCCTTCCAGCCTTTTGATCGCCGCGTCGAATTTTTCACGGCTTTGCACGCCGCCCAGCCAGCGCATCACATTGCGGGTATTGAGATGTTCGATGAACGGCTCGATGTCGCTGACCCGCCAACGGCGCAGAATCAGCCGTTCGGTTTCCAGCACGATGTCGGTGGATTTTTCAGCCATGCAGCAAACGCGCTGCATCGGCAGCAAAATAGCTGAGGATTCCGCTGCATCCGGCGCGTTTGAACGCAATCAGCTTCTCCATCATCAGCGCATCGTGATCGCCAATCCCCGCCGCTGCGCCGACTTTGACCAGCGCATATTCGCCCGACACCTGATAGGCGAAGACCGGCACGTCAAATTCAGACTTGGCGCGATAGATGATGTCGAGATAGGCAAGGCCTGGTTTAACCATGATGCTGTCGGCACCCTCGGCTATATCAAAGGCGATCTCGCGAATCGCTTCGTCGCCGTTGGCGGGATCCATCTGATAGGTTTTCTTGTCGCCTTTGAGCAGCCCGCCGGAACCGACCGCATCGCGGAACGGTCCGTAAAAGGCGCTGGCATATTTCGCGGCATAGGCCATGATCTGGACATTATGATGGCTTGCCAGTTCGAGCACTTCCCGGATTGCGCCGACCCGCCCGTCCATCATATCGGACGGTGCAATAATATCGGCACCGGCATTGGCCTGATTGAGCGCCTGTTTGGCCAGGATATCCAGCGTCCGGTCATTTTCTACATAGCCGCGGTCGTTGATCAGCCCATCCTGGCCATGGCTGGTGTAGGGATCAAGTGCGACATCGGTCAACAGACCGATGTCATCGCCCAGCGCGTCTTTGACCGCTCTGGTCGCGCGGCACATCAGATTGTCGGGGTTGAGGGCTTCCTTGCCATCATCGCTGCGCTTTTCTGCGGGTGTATTGGGAAACAGCGCGATGCAGGGAATGCCCAGATCGCGCGCTTCGCGGGCGCGCTCGACGATGCCGTCGATGGACCAGCGCGAAACCCCGGGCAGCGAGGGGATAGGTTCTTCCACACCATCGCCGTCGGTGATGAACAAGGGCCAGATCAGATCCGAGGAGGTCAGGTGGTTCTCCCGGACCATGTCCCGGCTCCAGCCATGGGTGCGCGTGCGGCGCAATCTGGTATGCGGGAAAGCTGCTTTCTGTGACATGGGCAACGCTTAGCCGAGCCGACCGCAGCGCTCAACTCTTCTGTGCAAATGATTGTCGCTTCTGGGTCCTGACCCTAGCTCGCGAGCGGCTTGTTGAGCCGGTTGATCTCGCGTTCCGGCTCAGCCTGCACCGAGGCACTTTTCAGCGCGCTCAATGCCGCGCCCGGCTCGACGCGTCGCAATTTTTGCAGTTCGCCCTTGAAGCGGCGCAATTCCTGTCCGCCCAGTTGCGCGCGTTCGACAAATTTGACCGATTGCGGATTGATCGTGCGACCGCCGCGATACAGTTCATAATGGAGATGCGGCCCGGTCGACAGACCGGTCGAGCCGACATAGCCGATAATCTGGCCGCGCCGCACGCGCCGCCCGTTGCTGACCGCGATCCGGCTCATGTGGCCATAGCCGGATGCTAGTCCGCCGCCATGTTGCAGCTTCACATAATTGCCGAAGCCACCCTTGCGACCGGCGTGAACGACGGTGCCATCGGTTACTGCATAGATCGGCGCGCCGTAACCGCCGCCGAAATCCAGGCCGCTGTGCATGCGCTTGTAGCGCAAGATGGGATGGCGCCGCATGCCGTAGCTGGAAGTGATCCGGCCGTTGGTTGGGCGAGCGAGTTCGCCGTTCGACTGACCGACGCCCGATGCTTCAAACCAGTTGGTCCGGCCGCCGCTCTGCCATTTCAGCATTTGCGCGGCCGGCTTGCCGTCGCGCTCGAGACCCGCATAGATCAGGTCACCGACTTCGACCTCGCCGGTTTCCGCGCGGCGATAGGACAGGATGATGTCAAATTGGTCGGTGCTGCGAATGTCCCGGGAGACCGACATTTTGGATCCAATGATCTGCAGATATTTCTGCACGGCTTCGGACGGTGCGCCGGCAGCGCGAGCGGATCGGTACAGGCTCGAGCCGACTGTGCCCTTGATTCGCAGCGGCGTGTCATCGACCAGGATCGGCTTGCGCTTGAGCTTCAGCTGGTCGCCGTCGCGCAATATTTCCAGATTCAGGTCGAAACGCGCGCGAAACGCCAGCTGGTCAAGCGGCCGTGCCTGATTTTTCGCCGGGCGACGACCCAATATAACGTCGATCTTTGTGCCGGGCTTGATATCGCCAAGCGAAACTGCCCCGCTCACCAGATCGTTGACCTGTACAGCCTCATCACTGGCGACCCCGGCGCGTTGCAGCACCCGGCGCAGACTGTCGCCGCGACCAAGCGTCGCAACCAGCTCGATCGAGGGGCGTTCGGGGCTTTCCGCCAATGGCCGCACGGCGTCGGTTGCCGCCATCCGGATGCCGGTGTCGGCCCCGTAAGCAAGCGGTGCAATCATCTGCGAGCGAGCCTGATCGGCCCGATATCCGCTCAGCGGATCGGCCCGATGTCCGGCAATCGGACCAAAGTCGGGAAGGCAGGTTATTGCAAAGCCGCACAAGGCGGTCAATGTCACCAGCCCGCGGAACCATGTCGGGCTGCCGATATCCACGCCGAGGTCGGGGATCCAGTCAAGTTCGGCAGCATAATCACGCCATTCGGAGAATTTTTCGTTGAGAGAAGGGGTTTCGGGTAACGGCGAGCGCAGGGGATTTGCCGCGGCAATCGCAGCCCCCTGGCCATGCAAATCGATATCATCGATACTCTTGAACAAACGCACCCCTCGGTGATGCAAGCGTATAGCTTTCCACCCAATGTGTAGAGACCTCTGTGCAGGAACTTGGTTAAAGTCAAATTAAGCCGCCGTGCAGGCTGTTTACATGCGGCGAAGCGTGTAAAATCACGGTTATCCGGTCGACATTTTCGGTTTTCGCGGGAAGTCCCTTGCAACTGCCCGCCTGATCGGCTGTTGTGCAGCCATGTCCCGGTTCGATCAGTCGTCTCTCGTGGCCGTTCTCGGCCCGACCAACACCGGCAAAACCCATCTGGCCATCGAACGCATGTGCGCCCATTCGAGCGGCATGATCGGCTTTCCGCTGCGCTTGCTGGCGCGGGAAGTCTATGACCGGGTGGTGGCGCTGAAAGGTGCCAACCGGGTGGCGCTGGTGACCGGCGAGGAAAAGATCATCCCGAAGGATGCGCAATGGTTTCTGTGCACCGCAGAAGCCATGCCGATGGACCGCGAATTTGCCTTTGTCGCGATCGATGAAGCGCAAATCGGTATCGATCCCGAGCGCGGGCATATATTTACCGACCGGATGCTGCATGCGCGGGGCCGCGATGAAACCATGATCCTGGGCTCGGAAAGCCTCAGGCCACTGATCGAGGCGCTGCTGCCCGACGCCGAAATTATCACCCGGCCGCGCTTTTCGACGCTGAGCTATGCCGGACCGCGCAAGCTGTCCCGGTTGCCGCGGCGATCGGCGATCGTCGCCTTTTCGATCGAAGATGTCTACGCGATTGCCGAAATGTTGCGGCGGCAGCATGGCGGCGCGGCTCTGGTCATGGGGTCATTGTCGCCGCAGACCCGCAACGCGCAGGTCAAAATGTACCAAGACGGCGAGGTTGATTATCTGGTCGCCACCGATGCGATCGGCATGGGGCTCAATCTCGACGTCACCCATGTTGCTTTTGCCGCCCTGAAGAAATTTGATGGCCACCGCCGGCGCCGGCTGACCCTGGCGGAGATCGGCCAGATCGCCGGACGTGCTGGTCGCCACCAGAAGGATGGCAGCTTTGGCGTGCTGTCGGGTCTGGCCACATCGGATCAATTGCAGCCGGAGGAAATCGAAAATCTGGAATCGCATCGGTTTCCAAAGCTGGAATGGCTGTACTGGCGCAACGCCGATCCGGATTTTGCTTCGGTCGACAGCCTGATCCGGTCGCTCGAGGAAAAACCGCAGGAAAGGCGATTGCAAGCCGCACCGGAAGCCGTTGACCTCGCGGTGTTGAAAAGGCTGGCGCAGGATCCCGCGCTGTCCCGCCTTGCCGATACGTCCGGCAAGGTGCGTTTGCTGTGGGAGGCGGCCTGCATCCCCGATTTTCGCAAAGTCGGCGCCGATCATCAGGCGCGTTTCATCGCTTCGCTCTGGCCGCATCTTGCCGGGGGCAATCACAAGATTCCCCATGCGCGCATGGCGCAGGAGATTGCGCGGCTGGAAAATGTTCAGGGTGATATCGCGACGCTGGGCGCGCGCATCGCAGCGGCGCGCACCTGGACCTATATCGCGCAAAAGTCGCATTGGGTGGAGCAGCCCGAAGCGATGATCGATCGCACCCGCGCGCTGGAATCCCGGCTGAGCGATGCGATGCACGCGCTGCTGACCCAGCGTTTTGTCGATAAACGGACGCGGGTATTGATGCGCGGCTTGCTGAAAGATACATTGCCGCAGGATGTCGTGGTTGATGACGATGGACAGGTGCTGGTCGAGGGACAGGAAATAGGAACACTCAAGGGCTTTCAATTTCTCGTACCATCCGATAGCCGGAGAGAGGATCGCAAGATGTTGCTTGCGGCGGCAGAAAGATATTTGGGACGAATTATGACAGACAATGCAGACGCTCTTGCCAAGGCACCGGACTCTGTTCTGGCATTGGTCCCCGATGCGACCGGGCAGCCGACGATCATGTGGGGCGACAGCCGGCTGGCGGTTTTGTCGAAGGGCAAGACGCTGTTGCAGCCAGAGATCAAATTCGAACGGTCGATCAAGGATATGGCCGCCGACGACAGCCAGAAGGTGATCGACCGGGTCAAGGCTTGGGTCGACGCCATGAAGGCCAAGCATTTGCAGGGGCTGGTGAAAATTGACGCGCTGGCCAATGAACCGGAAACACCGGCGGCGGTGCGCGCATTGTTTGCGCAGATCGTTGACGCCGGCGGGATCTTGTCGCGGCGCGAAATCGATCAGGCGGTCCGCGCTCTCGACAATGATATGCGCGGGCATGCGCGGCGGGCTGGTCTGGTGTTCGGCGCGCTCGACATTTTCCATCACGCGCTGATGAAGCCCGGGGCAGTGCTGTGGCGCACGGCGCTGTTTGCGGCTTATGATGCAGAGCCGATGATTGACCAGGCGCCGGACAACGCCGTGCATCTCAAGCAGGGCACGTTTGCCGCCGCCGATCACGCGGTTCGTCTCGGCTTTCGCAAGATTGGTGACGAATATGTCCGGGTCGACATGGTTGAGCGATTGATCAAGCAAGCGCATGAGGCGCGACAGCAGGGGGACATATTCTCTGTTGATCCCGCTCTGGCGACGTCGCTGGGGTTGTCGCAAGCCTGTCATGAGGCGCTGCTGGCTCTGGCAGGCTTTGTCAAAACCGATGACCAGCCCGCGCCCGGCGAACCTTTAGAAACAGCCGCTTCTGAATCCAGTATGGTGCCGCAGGTCAGCGCCGATGAGACAGCAGCCGTCGCCGAGGTGGCCGCCGCATCAGATGCTGTGCCGGCTGTGGTCGAGCCACCGGCTGAAACGCCGACTGCAGTGGTTGCAGAGCCCGAAGCAGCGACCGAGGCGGTACAATATTGGCGCTGGAAGGGCATGGCGCGCAAAAAGCATGGCGGCCATTTCAAACCCCGTGAAAAGCATCAGAAGCGGCCCAAGGGCGCGCCCGTCAAACGCAAGGTTGAGCCGGTTCTTGCAACCGCTGGCGGTGCCTTTGCCGAACTGGCTGCGCTCAGGGACAGCATGAAAAAATAGGATGCAGGCTTGAACGGCAGAGCAGCGAACCTGGTCCCTGCAGCGCCTCCCACGCTGCGGATCGACAAGCTGCTCTGGTATCTGCGCTTTGCCCACAACCGGGTGATGGCGCGCAAGCTGGCGGAGCAGGGGCATGTCCGGATGAACGGGCGACGGATCGAGCGGGGGCACGTCAGGGTTCGGCAAGGCGATATTCTGACTATCCCGCAAGGCCAGCATGTCCACGTGGTGCGGATCATCGTACTGCCGGAACGCCGCAGCAGCGCTTTGCAGGCGCAATCCTGTTATGAGATATTGCAGACTGGTAATTGAAATAGCGGCCAAACCAACTGTTGACGTGTCAGAAATTGCGCAATAGCTAGAACAGGATTCTGACCTCGAATGGCGGACTGGTATAGGGGAGTTCACGACCAGATGACTTATGTAGTTACGGAAGCCTGCATCAAATGCAAATATATGGACTGTGTCGAAGTCTGCCCCGTCGATTGCTTCTACGAGGGCGACAATATGCTGGTGATCAATCCCAGCGAATGTATTGATTGCGGCGTCTGTGAACCGGAATGCCCGGCCGAAGCGATTCTGCCGGACACCGAGGACGGTCTCGAAAAATGGCTCGAGGTGAATACCAAATTTTCCGAAGAATGGCCGAATATCACGGTCAGCCGCGATCCGCCGGAGGACGCCGACAAGTTCAAGGGCATGGAAGGCAAGTTCGAGGCCTTTTTCTCTCCGAAACCCGGCGAGGGCGATTAATCCCCGGCCTGATCTTGCCGCACCATCTGTCGCAGCGACCATCGCAGCACGGTCGTAAAAGATCCTGACAACTGACTGACAGGTCAAACCCGGTGACCCGCGTTTCCGGAGCAGCAGATTTGTGCACTGCAACGATAAATTGCTTTTTTGTTACGAATCTGTTAAAGATACGCCAGCTGGCGGCTGGACACCCGAGGGAGTGGGTGGTGTTCGGTCGTTAAACATATGTACGAAAGGGTTTTTTCGTCACGCGATTACGAAAATCGAACGTTAGCTGCGTTCTTTTCCATTGATTCAAGAAAGGCTTTTTATGGCTGCGAATGTGCTGTCCTTTGATGTGGGCGATTATGTTGTTTATCCTAAACATGGCGTTGGCCGAGTTGTTGAGCTGCAAAATGAAGAAATTGCTGGCATGCAACTCGAGCTATATGTTTTGCGCTTTGAAAAAGAGCGGATGACCCTCCGGGTCCCCACCAACAAGGCAGAAGGCGTCGGAATGCGCAAACTGTCTTCGGACAAGACACTCCGCGAAGCCATGGAAACGCTGAAAGCCAAACCCAAGGTCAAGCGGTCGATGTGGTCGCGTCGGGCCCAGGAATATGAAGCGAAGATCAACTCGGGCGATCTGGTATCGATTGCCGAGGTGACCCGCGATCTGTTTCGCGCCGATGACCAGCCGGAACAAAGCTATTCCGAACGGCAGATTTTTGAGGCAGCATCCAGCCGTCTCGCCCGCGAACTGGCGGCGATGGAAGAAACCGATGAGCCGACGGCTTTGACGAAGATTCTGGAGATCCTCAATATTGCGGCGCCAAAATATTATGAAGTTAAGGAAGATTAGTCGATAAGCTTCCCACGTTCATCGAAAACGTGAAAGGGCTGGCACAGCGATGTGGCAGCCCTTTTTTTGTCCCCGGGGCGGTTGCGGAACTTTTCTGTTGATCTGTTAAGGGTGCACGCGTATTAGTTGATTAATACAGCTATGGAGGAATCGATGAAGAAAATATTGTTATTGGCACCGCTACTCGCGCTCGCTGCCTGTGAAGGCTCGATCGCGAATGCCGTCGGCGAAGCGGCCAGCAGCACCAGCAATTTTTCTGACGGCAGCGCAATCGGCACCAGCGCCAGCAACCCGGGCACGTTTGAGGGCATAACGCTTGCCGGCCCCGATAATATCATCTTCACGACCGCCGATGACTATTCGATCCGCGCCGAAGGCGATGCCGAGGCGATCGAACAGCTGCGTTACAAGATTTCCGGTGACGAGATTAAGATCGGGCGGGAAAACAGCGGCCTGTCCTTGGGGGATAGCGGCAGGGCGACGATCTATGTCAGCGCACCCTCCCTGACGAGCGCCAAGCTTGCCGGCTCGGGCGACATGGAGGTCGATGCGATGGCGACGGATTCGACAAAATTGAGCATCGCCGGGTCCGGCAATATCCGGGTCGCCAACATCAAAACGACGTCGCTAAACTCCAAGATCGCCGGTTCGGGTAACCTGACCCTGGCCGGCACCGCCGAATCGGTCGACATATCGATTGCCGGGTCAGGCGATATCAGTGGCAAGGATATGAAGGCCGCCAGCGCCAGCATATCGGTGGCGGGTTCCGGTGATGTCGAACTGTCCTCGGACGGATCGGTGGATGCGAAGGTCATGGGGTCTGGTGATGTCCGGATTCACGGCAACGCAAAATGCAAGTCCCGGGCGATGGGATCGGGCGATATCACCTGCGGCTGACCTTCCGAGCAACTTGGGCAACTTGCTGAAATCGCTTGGCGATCCGCCGCGCATGTGGCAGATTCGCCAGCGATGCCAAATCTATGGGAAAAATATGCGGTTCCAAAGCTGATCCGCTTCGCCTGCTCGCAGCCGGCGGTGATGAAAGACCGCAGCGAGATCGTGCCCAAAGCGCAAGGCGAGGTGCTCGAACTCGGCTGTGGCGGCGGCATAAACCTGCAATTTTATGATCGTTCAAGGGTGACCAAGCTGACCGGTCTCGATCCATCGGCCGAATTGCTCGACTATACCAGGCGGGAAGCGCGCGAACGCGGCTTTGAGATGGAGATATGCGACGGCATTGGCGAAGCCATGCCCTTCGCCGATGCCAGCTTTGACACCGTGCTGACCACCTTCACGCTCTGCTCGGTGCAGGACGGAGCGCAGGTGTTGTCCGAAATGCGCAGGGTCTTGAAGCCCGGTGGCAAGATATTGTTTCTCGAACATGGCCGGGCCCCCGACAAAGGGCCTGAAAAATGGCAACAGCGCATCGAACCGGTCTGGAAGCATATTGCCGGTGGCTGCCATCTGCATCGGCCGGTTGCGAAACTATTTGAAGCCAATGGCTATGCGCTGGCCGAGAATAGCGGCCATTATGCTCCGAAGACGCCGCGCTGGCTCGGCTGGATGGAATTCGGAGAGGCCCGCCCGCTATGAGATTTTTGCCATGTCTTCTGATCTCCGTGGCCTTGCTGCTATCTTCTGCCGGCCAGGCTGCCGAGCGCAAATTTTCCATCTTTGGCTTTGACGATATTCGAATCGGTAATGGCGTCGATGTGGTGCTGACGTCGGGCAAGGGACCCTCCGCGCGGGCGGAAGGCGCCAACCGCGAAATACTGGACCGGGTCTCGCTGCAGAAAAACGGCAAGCAGCTGGTTGTGTCGGTGCGCCCGAAATCCCTATCCAGAAATAATTTTGAACAGGATGCGCCTGTCACCCTCTATCTCAGTAGCTACGCGATTGAGAATCTCTCGCATCTCGGCTCCGGGGCAGTGACCCTCGACAAATTGTCCGGGCGGACGCCCAGAGTGCGTTTGGGCGGCTTCGGTACGGTACGGATCGAATCTGTGAAGGCGGACCAGCTCGATGTGGCGATGACCGGCGGGGGCCAGCTGATGATGTCGGGTGAAGCGGTTGCCGCCCGGATCGAACTGCAGGGCGCCAGCATCTTTGAAAGTCCAGGACTGGAGGTCGAAAAGCTGACCCTGATCCATCGCGGGCCGGCCAGCAGTCATCTCGCGGTGGAGCGGGAAGCGAATGTCAGCAATTTTGGCACGGGGCGAATCCAGATTGAGGGGCGTCCCAATTGCACGGTGAGGACCGACGGGTCAGCGGAAATCATCTGCGACCCCGAGCGTTAGGGCCGCGGTCGCGGGATCAGTGCACGGTACCGATCGTCTGATCGATGGACAGCAAAACGCAGAGTCGTTCCACTTGCCGCCATTTACAGTAATGAATATGGTTTCCCAGCGACCGGCTCTTGTCGGCGCGATTGGCCGCTTCCAGTCCGGCTTCTTCGCCATAGTTGTTGATCAGCAACTCGGCGTCGCTGTAATGGGTGGAGTCAATGAATACGGGTAATTGCATTAATGGCTCCTGTTTCGGGCAGCGCTATCGCTGGTAACCTGATGACGACTCCTAATCGCGACCGGTGGAAATATGTTCAAAAGCTAAGGTTACCAACATCTTAACCATAAGTTGGGCGGGAGGCTCTGGTCATTGCCGCTGTTGTAGGATAGGGCTTTGCTCATGAATCCTGAAACCTCCAAACATGCTTCCAATTCTTCCACCGACGGAACACCAAATCGCAACGGCGGCGGTATCTTCATTGCGCTGGGCACGATTGGCGGCGCGATTGTCGGGGGTTTGATGGGGCAGCCGTCCGCCGGTCTGCTGGCCGGACTGGGACTGGGTGCGCTGGCCGCGCTGCTTATCTGGTGGCGCGGGCGTTAAGCATTTCAGACCGCGCTTGTCAGGACCATTGACGCCACCTATTATCGAACCATGCTGAAACATATTAGAAATGTCGCGATTCTGCTCATCGTCCTCGGTTTGGGCGCAGGATATTATTTTACCCGTGGCGACACGGCACGCTTGCCGCTTGAGGCAACCACCGGTGTAGAACCGGAGATGACCAATGTCCGCAAGGAAACCTTCCCGACGATCAATATCGCCAAGGCCGAGCCCTGGGGCGAAGGCGAAGGCCCGGTTGCCGCAGAAGGTTTGACAGTAGAGCGCTTCGCCGAAGGACTGGATCATCCCCGCACCATGTTCCGGCTGCCCAATGGCGATATTCTCGTTGCCGAAACCAACAGTCCGCCAAGAACCAACAAGGGGATTGAAGGCTGGATCATGCGCAATCTGATGAGCAAGGCCGGCGCGGCGGGCGAATCCGCCAACCGCATCAGCCTGCTGCGCGACAGCGACAAGGATGGCACGGTTGATCAGAAATTCACATTCCTGGAAAATCTGAACTCGCCCTTTGGCATGGCGTTGATTGACGACACGCTTTACGTCGCGAATACCGATGCGATCTATGCCTATCCCTATGCGGAGGGCGATACGAAAATTACGGCCGAGGGCCGCAAGGTTGCGAACCTCAATGCCAAGGCGCCGAACAACCACTGGACCCGGGGCCTGCTCGCCAGCAAGGATGGCAAATATCTTTATGTGTCGGTCGGCTCGAACAGCAATATCGGCGAGAATGGCATGGACATAGAGAAGCAGCGCGCCGCCATATTGCAGATTGAACTGGCGACCAACAAGAAGACCATCTATTCTGACGGCATGCGCAATCCGGTCGGCATGGCCTATCTGCCGGGTACCGACAAATTCTACACTGTGGTCAACGAACGCGACATGCTCGGCAGCGACATGGTGCCGGACTATCTCACCGAAGTCCGTTGGGGCGCGCATTATGGCTGGCCGTGGCATTTCTGGGGCGGCTATGTCGACCCGCGGGTAGAACCGAAAAATCTCGACCACCGCCAATATGAACGGCGTCCGGACTATGCGCTCGGCGCGCATGTGGCGCCGCTGGGCCTTGCCTTCACTCATGGCCAGGCGCTGGGCAAGCCCTTCGCAAGCGGCGCGGTGGTCGCAAGGCATGGCTCGTGGAACCGGCAACCGCTGGCGGGCTATGATGTGGTCTACGTCAACTTCAACCAGCGCGGCGAACCGGAAGGCAAGCCGGTCACGATTCTGAGCGGATTCGTCAACGATGAGAAACAGGCGCAGGGTCGCCCGACGATGGTCGCCTTTGACCAGACGGGAGCGCTGCTGGTGAGCGACGATGTCGGCGGAATCATCTGGCGGGTATCGCGCGAAGGCTCGGCGAAGCCTGCAACTACGTCAGCAAAATAAGCTAGACCAGCGACCGTCCGGTGCGCCCGGCCAGTTCTACAATATATTGCCACGCCACGCGGCCGGAACGGCTGCCGCGCTGCTTTGCCCAGAGCAACGCATCTTCGCGCTCGAAGTCCAGGCCATGGGCGTCGGCATATCTTATAATCATGGCCAGATAGTCATCCTGCGATGCGGCATGAAAGCCCAGTCGCAAACCGAAACGATCGGACAGCGCCAGCTGGTCATCGACCATGTCGCGTGGATTGACCGGATCATCCTGCTCGCTCATCTGGCGCGAGACGATATGGCGGCGGTTGGAGGTGACGTAGAGACGGACATTGGCAGGCCGCTCGCTGGCGCCGCCTTCCAGCATCGAGCGCAGCAGCCGCGGCTCTGCGCTGCCTTCGACGAATCCGATATCGTCGATAAAAATGACGAAACTCCGCTGCACCGAGGCGAGCATCTCGAATAGCGCGGGCAGCTTCTCGAGCTGGCCAGACGGTGCCTCGACCAACGCAATATCCTCTCCTTGAGCCTGTAAGGCCCGGACCACGGACTTGGAAAGGGCCGATTTACCCATGCCGCGGGACCCCCAGAGCAGCACATCATGCGCGGCATGGCCGCGGGCGTGGCGACCGGTGTTCTCGAGCAGGCTCGCCTTTTGTTGATCGATGCCGGTCAGCAGATCAATCTCGATAGGATCGAACGGCGATATCGCCCTGATCCTATGCCCGTCCCAAAGAAAGGCTTCCCCAGCGGCCAAATCAACCGGGGCGGTAGCGGGCGGAGCCAGACGTTCGAGCGCATCGGCGATGCGTGCCAGTATATCGTCATTGCCTGCGCCAGTCATGATCAGCCAGCCAAGGCCGCGCTGTCGAGTTGGTACAGGATATCCGCGCCTGCCATGGCTGCGGCCTTCAGGCCCAGTGCTTCTGGCACCAGGTGGTCGAGATAATAGCGTGTGGTGACCAGTTTCGCCTGGAGAAACGGATCATCACCACCGGCCAGTTCGGCACTGGCAATCCGGTGCTGCTTGTGCATCAGCATGCCGCAGGTCGCAGTCGCCAGCATGGTCATGAACGGATAGCTTCCCGCCAGCCGGTCATCGATTGACGCATCGCCGCTCGCCATCCACTGCCGGATATCCTCGCAGGCATGCGCCAGCGTCATAAGGCTTTCACTGTCCCCGGCCTCGGCCGCGATTTCGGAGATAAATTGCTTCATCGCGTCGCCACCATCAAGACCAAGCTTGCGTCCGACAAGATCGGCAGCCTGAATGCCGTTGGTGCCTTCGTAAATCGGCGCGATCCGGGCATCGCGGAAATGCTGTCCGGCACCGGTTTCCTCGATAAAGCCCATGCCGCCGTGCACCTGCACGCCGATCGAGGCCACTTCATTGCCGATATCGGTGCCATAGCCCTTGATCAGCGGCGTCAGGATTTCAGCGCGCGCCTTTGCGCCCTCGATCCCCAGAGTCGCGCGGTCGACACTCGACGAGGCATAATAGAGCAAAGCGCGGGCCGCCTGGGTCAGCGCTTTCGAGCGCAGCAGCATCCGGCGTACGTCGGGATGCTCGATGATCGCTACCGGTGCCTTGTCGCCGCTGTCGGCGCGGGCGGACTGGATCCGTTCCATCGCGAAGCGGCTGGCCTGCTGGGTGGCGCGTTCGGCGATTTGCACGCCTTGCGAGCCGACATTGATACGGGCGTTGTTCATCATCGTGAACATGGCCTTCATGCCGCCAAATTCGCCGCCGATCATCTCGCCGATGCACTTGTCCTGCTCGCCATAGGCCATGACGCAGGTCGGCGAAGCGTGGATCCCGATCTTGTGCTCGATCGACACACAGGTGACATCATTGGGCGCGCCAGCGTTACCCTCGGCATCAAGATGGAATTTCGGAACGATGAAAAGCGAAATGCCGCGCGTGCCCTCGGGCGCTCCCGGGGTCCGAGCCAACACCAGGTGGATGATATTGTCGGTCAGATCATGTTCGCCGAAGGTGATATAGATTTTCTGACCCTTGATCTTATATTTGCCGGCATGCTCGCCTTCGCTGATCGGCTCGGCGGTCGAGCGCAGCGCGCCAACATCGGAACCGGCCTGCGGTTCGGTCAGGTTCATCGTGCCGGTCCAGGCACCGGAGATCAGATTGGGGAGATATTTCGCCTTTTGCTCGTCGGAGCCGTGGACATGGATCGCCTCGATCGCGCCAAAGCTGAGCATCGGGCAGAGGGTGAAGGCAAAATTGGCCGCACCACAGGTTTCCAGGATCAGCGCGGACAGCGAATAGGGCAGGCCCTGACCGCCAAATTCTTCCGGCCCGTCGATCGAGGCCCAGCCGCCTTCGACAAAATGGGCATAAGCTTGCTTGTATCCGGCTGGCAGGGTCACTTTGCCGTCGCGCCATTGCGCGCCCTCGGTGTCGCCGATCCGGTTGAGCGGAGCGAATTCGCCTTCGGCAAACTGGCCAATGCCCCCGACAATCGCCTCGACCATATCCTCGCTGGCACCGGCAAAGCGGTCATGGCTGGCCAGTTCGCCGATATCGGCGATATGCTTGAGGACGAAATTCTGTTCGCGACCGGGGGCTGTAAAACTCATGAAATTGCTATCCGTTGTTGCCTGAATTTCCGCTGGCCTATAGCGCAGGGTCATGTCTGGCTCAAATGATCATATTGGCGGCGAAGCGCGCCGCTACGGCGCGGCGACAATTGCGGACGCTGTCGCGCGGTTGCGCGAGGGCGGACTGGTCGCGGTGCCTACCGAAACCGTCTATGGACTGGCCGCTGATTCGACCGATGCAGCGGCGGTGGCAAAAATCTATCGGGCCAAGGGGCGGCCGGACTTCAACCCGCTGATCGTTCATGTGCTGGATCTGGATGCCGCACGGACGCTCGGACAGTTCAATGAGCTGGCCATTTGCTTCGCCAAGGCGCTCTGGCCCGGGCCGTTAACGCTGGTCGTACCAAAAACCGCGGATTGCCCGGTCGCAGCAGCGGTGACCGCCGGCCTCGATACGATCGCCTTGCGGGTGCCCGCGCACCCGGTGATGCGCGAATTGCTGGCGGCTTCCGGCCTGTATCTTGCCGCGCCATCGGCCAATCGCAGCGGCGCAATCAGCCCGACCACGGCGGACCATGTCGCGCGCAGCCTCGGATCGGTGGTTCCGCTAATCCTTGACGGCGGTGCTTGCAAACGGGGGATCGAATCGACGATCGTCGCGATCGACGGCAGCGATTACCGGATTTTGCGACCGGGACCGGTGACACCGGCGCAGCTGGAGTCCATCGCCGGCAAACCGGCGTCGACCGTCACCAACGGCAAGATCGAAGCCCCCGGCCAGATGCTATCGCATTATGCGCCTTCCAAGCCGGTTCGTCTTGATGCGCAAACCACCCGCTCCGATGAATATCATATCGGCTTTGGACCGGTGGCGGGGGACACGAACCTATCCGTCAACGCCGATCTCGCTGAAGCCGCCAGCCTTCTTTTCGCCGCGCTCCACCATGCCGAAGCCAGCACGAAGCCGAGAATCGCCGTGGCACCCATCCCCGAGGGCGGGATCGGGCTGGCGCTCAACGATCGTCTCCGCCGAGCGGCGTCTGCAAAATAGCGATTTGTCTGCTAGTTCAATAGGCTGGCTTGGAAACAATCCGTACCAAAAGTAAAAACTGACACTTTAATAGCACATCAAAGCGGTCGAGATTAACAATCCGATCCTTTTTGGTTTCATTTCGCAATTTTCTATTGGTCAAGGCTCGATAGAGACTTTAGACGAACGATTAGGGGTGGAAATGCGCGATATGACGCTTGGCAGAACAATAATATCGGCTTTCGGCGGTCTGGTTTTGCTAACCGGATGCGGCGTCAGCGAACCGGAAGCAAAACCCCGCTCAACCGATCCGATCCCCGCATTTGTCGCAACCGTGCAACCAGCCGGCGAGACCGAGACTCTGACCGCTGCCGGCACGGTTCGTTTGCGCCGGGAAACATCGCTGGGTTTTACGACCGCCGGTAAAGTCGCGTCGGTCCGATATGAAGAAGGTGACAGGGTGAAGCGCGGTGCCATTCTCGCCGCGCTGGATAACACAACGGTCGCTGCGGATCTCAGCGCGGCTCGCGCCGAACGGGATCGTGCGGAAGCCGAATATGGTCGCATCCAGGCCTTGTTCAAGGATGGCTGGGTGACCAAGTCGCGGCTCGAACAATCGGAAGCGGCGGCCCGTGCGGCCCGTGCCCGCATCGAAGCCACCGAGTTTGCCAGCCGCACCGCCTATATTCGCGCACCCAGCAGCGGTATCATTCTCTCGCGCAATATTGATGCGGGTCAGATCGTGATGGCTGGCATGCCTGCGCTGGTGCTGGGCGAAACTGACAAAGGCTTTGTCCTGCGCGTGCCGATGACAGATACGGACGCCGCTCGCATAAGCGTTGGCATGCCAGCCAAGGTTACGCTGTCGGCGGTTTCGGAAGAGCCGCTTGATGCAGTGGTTAGCGAGAAAAACGGTCGGGCGGATGAGCGGACCGGCACCTTTGAAGTGAGTTTCTCGATTCCGGCGAGCGACCGTCTGCGTTCCGGTCAATTGGGGACGGTCGAAATGCAAGTGCCCCGTTCGTCCTCTGCAACTTTCGCGATCCCCGCCAATGCGATCTTCGGTGTCCGTACCGGTGAAGGCCTGGTGTTTGTGGTGGATGATAAAAATCGCGTGAAGCAACGCAATGTCGAGATTGGTAAATTGACCGACAAGAGTCTTGAAATTCTGGCTGGACTGTCGGAGGGCGATGTTATCGTCACGCGTGGTGTCGAGAAGCTGCGGCAAGGCGATGTGATAAAACCTCTCCGGACAGCCAAATGATTGCGATGCTGAATCTGGAGGATGATCGGGCCTGACATGCTTGCCCGGTTCGTCATTTCACGCTGGCAACTCAGCCTGGTTCTTTTTACCCTACTGGTATTGCTGGGCATTACAGCGCTCTTCAATATCCCCAAGGCTGTGGACCCTCATTTCCCCATCCCTGCTGTCAGTATCATCGCGATCCACCCCGGCGCCGACGCACAGGAAATGGAAGAGACGATTGCGAAGCCTATCGAAGATGTTGTTCAGGGGTTGGACGACTTTGTAGAAGTGCAATCGACGAGCACGGATGGCGGAACCGTCATCCGTGTTGAATTCAGCGAATGGTCCGGCGATGTCGATGGCTATTTCGATGATGTGGTGCGGGAAGTATCTGCAATCCGCGACGAGCTTCCCGCAGATTTGCAAAAATTGGAGTTTCGCAAAGTCCGCACCACGGAGGCTGCCGTCATGCAGGTGGCGCTCATCAGCAAAACCGCATCATGGCGGCGGATGGAAAAATACGCAGACGATCTCGTGGATGTCTTCACGCGCAATTCCGGCGTCCGGGAATCGCGAATTTTTGGTTTACCGAGGCCGGAAGTCAGCGTGGAGGTTGTTCCTGAGCGACTATCGGAACTGCGTGTGCCGGCTAGTGCGGTGGCCGAGGCCGTTCGCCAGGGAGGAACTGACCTAACCGGTGGCGCGGTGCAGAGCGGTGAGCGAAGACTGAACGTCGAAGCGGGTGGAGCGTTCCGCAATCTCGATGCCATCCGGCAATTACCCCTGCGGGCGTCGGGCGGATCGCTTCTGACGGTCGGGGATGTCGCGAAAGTAAATTGGGGTGCGGAGGAGCAGATTTACCGAGCCCGGCACAATGGCGAGCGAGCGGTATTTCTGACTGTAACCCAAAAAGATGGCGTGGATGTCACGCGACTAAAAGACGAGCTTGATGTTGTTCTTGCGCAGCAACGTTCGATTCTACCGCCGGACATCAAACTGGTGATGCAGTTTGACCAGAGCCGTGATGTTCAGAGACGACTGAGTGAACTGACCCGCGATTTTACAATCGCTATCGCCTTGGTCCTTTTCACGCTGCTGCCGCTTGGGTTTCGGTCCTCGGCGATCGTCATGATCTCGATACCGCTATCGCTCGCGTCCGGTCTGTTGGCCCTATATGCGATGGGATTTAATCTTAACCAGCTCTCGATCGCCGGTTTTATCGTGTCGCTTGGGTTGCTCGTGGACGATAGTATCGTCGTCACGGAAAATATTGCGCGCCATTTGCGCATGGGAAAAACACGAACCCAGGCCGCTATTGAGGGAAGTCTGGAAATCCGCGCTGCGGTTATCGGTTCAACGGCTGTTCTGGTTCTGGCCTTTGCCCCGCTGCTGTTTCTACCGGGTGGTGCGGGATCTTATACCAGATCCTTTTTCATCGCCATTATCGCGACGGTGCTGGCGTCGCTGGCGATTTCACTGTCCCTGATCCCGTTTCTCGCCAGCCGGATCCTGCGGCGCGACGAAGATCCGGAAGGCAATCCGGCGCTACGCTGGGTTAACGACAAGATTCAGCGGTTTTATCGACCCTTTCTGCACGTCGCTCTGGGCGCGCCGGTCAAGACGGTCGTGCTGGCCTTGGGCCTGTGTCTGTCCGCCTTCGCGCTTGTCCCGCTATTGGGCTTCTCGCTATTTCCTTTCGCTGACGCGCCCTATTTCCGGGTTGCGGTGGAAGCGGAGCAGGGCAGCAGTCTGGATCGCACCGACCGGATTGTTGGCGAAGTCACAAAAATTCTGGAAACCGAACCGAGCATAAAGGTGCGGGCGGAAAATATCGGGAATGGCAATCCGCAGGTGTTCTACAATGTTGGGCCAAGGGCCGAGCGGATCAATCATGGCGAAGTGCTGGCGGTGCTGGACAAATGGGACACACGCGAAGGGCCGCAGATGATCGATCGGTTGCGCAAGAAACTGGACCAGATTGCCGGCGCACGTGTCCAAATCGAACTTTTCCAGAATGGGACGCCGGTGGAGGCACCGATCGTCATCCGGGTTGCGGGACCGGAATTGGACACGCTCAAGGAACTCGCTGGCAAAATCACCGATGTGTTGCGGGAAACCCCAGGTGCCCGAGACATCGTCAATCCGGTAGAAACCGACAAGATTGATCTGGATATTGGTCTGGATGAAAAGAAAGCAGCGCTGCTCGATATTCCGTCGGGCGCACCGCGCCGGGCGATTCGGCTGGCTATCAGCGGCGAACGGGCCGCATCCTTCCGGGATCAGGAAGGGGATGACTATCCGGTAACCGTCCGCTTCCCGTTCGAGGGTAGCCTGCCGATGTCGGTGCTGGACAAAATCTATATTGCCACGCGCGCCGGCGATCCTGTGCCACTATCGCAGATAACCAGCCCGACGCTCACCAATGTAACGCCGCAAATCCAGCGCTATCAGTTGCAGCGAACGGTGCTGGTGACGGCGCAGGTCGAATTCGGTGAGGTCCCGTCCACGGTCAGCAACCGCGCCGTCGAGCAGCTGGAAAAGATCAAATTTCCCGAAGGCTATACATGGTCGGTCGGCGGTGAGGCGGAGAAAATTGGCGAGACTTTTGGCAATTTCGGTCCGTTGATCATCACCGCGCTCATGTTGATTCTTGCGGTTCTGGTGGCCGAGTTCCGCCGGTTTCGAGAAACTATCGTGGTCGCCGGGGTTATCCCCCTGGGGACTTTTGGCGGACTCGTGGCGTTATTTGTCACTGGTAACTCGCTCAGCGTCATGGCGATTATCGGGTTCATCGCGCTCATTGGTATCGAGATCAAAAACTCGATCTTGCTGGTCGATTTTACCACCCAATTGCGGGAGCAGGGCATGGGCTTGCGCGACGCGATCGAACGCGCCGGCGAAGTCCGGTTTCTACCGGTGCTGCTGACGTCGATCACAGCGATCGGGGGATTGACACCGCTCGCTTTCTGGGGCGGCGCACTTTACGCACCGCTGGCCGCCATCATCATCGGCGGATTGATCAGTTCGACCCTCTTGTCTCGCGTGGTCACACCGGCCATGTATCTTCTGGTCGCCAGACGCGACGAAGAGAACAGGAACGCAGATAGCGGGAGCGATGCTCTCGCTGTTTAAAAGGAGTGTGTATGGCAAATCAGGAAGCCATTTTTGCCGGTGGTTGTTTTTGGTGCACCGAAGCGGTGTTCAATGATATCGCGGGAGTGCGTTCGGTCGAAAGCGGGTATATCGGCGGCGAGAAGCCCGACCCCACCTATCGTGAGGTTTGTTCGGGAACGACCGGCCATGCCGAAGCGATCAAAATCGGGTTTGACGGAGACGTCGTCAGCTATGCCGACCTGCTCGATATTTTCTTCGCCACCCATGATCCGACCCAGCTCAATCGTCAGGGCAACGACATTGGCACGCAGTATCGTTCGGCGATTTTCCCGCTGGATGACGAGCAGCGTGCGGCAGCGGAAGCTGGCATCGTGCGGGCCGGAGAAGGTCGCAGGGAGCCTGTTGTCACCACGATCGAGGGTCCCGCAACCTGGTATGCGGCGGAAGATTATCATCAGCAATATTGGGCTGACGAGGGTCGCAGCAATCCTTATTGTGTTGCTACCATCCCGCCAAAACTGCAAAAACTTAGAACCAGTTTTGCCGACAAGCTGAAGGAGTAGAATCGACCCATGAAGCCAATCCGAAAAGCTGTTTTTCCGGTTGCCGGCATGGGAACCCGGTTCCTGCCGGCGACCAAGGTGATGCCCAAGGAACTGTTCCCGATCGTCGATCGTCCGCTGCTGCAATATGCCGTGGACGAGGCGCTGGAGGCCGGAATCGAGCAGATGATCTTCGTCAATGGTCGCGGCAAGGGGATGATCGAGGACCATTTCGACATGGCCTTCGAGTTGGAACGGAATATGGCTGACCGATCCAAAGACCGCTCGGTGCTTGACGGAACCCGCCTGCGGCCGGGCGATTGTGTTTTTGTTCGGCAGCAGGAGCCACTTGGTCTGGGTCATGCAATCTGGTGCGCCCGCGATATTATCGGCGATGAGCCGTTCGCGATTTTTCTGCCCGACGAATTCATGGTCGGCTCTCCCGGCTGCATGAAGCAGATGGTGAGCGCCTATGACAAGCTTGGCGGCAATATAGTCTGTGCGCTGGAAATACCGATCGAGGATACTCCGTCCTATGGTGTGATCGATCCCGGCTACCGCGATGGTCCGATCACAGAGGTCAAAGGGCTGGTCGAGAAGCCGCCCGCGGGCACGGCACCATCGAACCTGATTCTGCCGGGACGCTATATCTTGCAGCCCGAAGTGATGCGGATATTGGAAACGCAGGCTGCTGGTGCCGGTGGGGAGATCCAGCTGACCGATGCGATGGCGCAGATGATTGGGCAGCAACCCTTTCACGGCATGACCTTTGACGGCAAGCGCTATGATTGCGGATCGAAGCAGGGTTATGTCGAGGCCAATCTGGCGCTCGCTTTGTCGCATCCGGAAATCGGTGCTGCAATGCGCGACATTGCAGAGAAGTTGCTGGCCGAATAGTCGATACGCGTTCAGCCGCACTTCATTCGGTGGCGCGCACATTGTTTCTGAGGAGAATATCATGCGAGCCGTGCCCATTTTGATTCTGATGTCGATGCCCGTGGCCCTTTCGGGCTGTGTCGCCAGCAAGATTGTCACCGCGCCCTTCCGGGCGGCGGGGACGGTGGTTGAGACCGCCGTGGATGCCACCACACAGAGCCAGTCCGAGAAAGAAGAAGATCTGGGCCGAAAGGTGCTCGCGGACCGGAAAAAGCAGCGGGATCTATGTCTGGACGAAGCGCGAAACAAGCAGGAGCGGCGGAATTGCAAAGAGGCTTATAAGCGGTACGATTAAGTCAGTCTGTTTCGGCCAATAGCGGCGGCGCATATTTGCCATCAACCGCCTCGATAGCCGCCATTTTCGCGATTTCTTCTTCGAACAGTTTCACCCGTTTCTTCCAGCGATAATGGGTCGAGGCTGAGAATATGCCCTTGCCATGTTCCTTGCCGTAGCGGGTCCAGAAGCGGACGGCAGCTTGCGGATCATAGCCGGCATTGGCCATCAGCCATACCGACAGCCGGTCGGCTTCAATCTCCGCGCTCTTGATCCGCCCGGCGCTCTTGCCAAGCTGGCCAAAAAACCCGCGATTGACGCCTTGCGCATCAAGCTGGTCGCGGTGTTTCAGCAGATTGTGGGCCAGTTCGTGTGCAACCACGGAGGCAAATTCATCGTCGGTCAGGAAATATTCCGCCATCTCGGAAGTAACCGAGACAATTTGGCCGTTGGCCGATGCACCTCGGTCCGTGCTGACCTCTATCTGAAACCGGCTGGGGCAGGCGGGGCGCGATTTTACCGTCATCTGCGTTTGTTCGCCACCGCGCAGAATATCGAGCGTCACATCGCCCTGCGACAGCGCATCTTCCAGCCGTTGATTCACTGCGGCGATGCGCCGATAATTGGCGGGCTCGCTGGCGACGGCCGGATCGTCGAGCGGAATATCTTCGACCTTGATCCCGTCGATCGTCAGAATATCATCACCGGGTAACAGACCCGCTGCCGCGCCCGGGCTGCCGGGCGCGACCGCATTGATCGCGACCTGTCCGTCAAAGCCGAGCGCGAAACGGGCGACCGCCTGATCCGGATATTGATCGATTGCATGTAGCAGCAAGCCGGTCTGCGCAGTTTTTTCGGGGCAATAGGGGGTGTTGGCAGCGGCTAGCCGGTAGCCGATTGCATTCATCCGGTGGTCCAGCAATTGCAAGCCCTTCAGCGCCAATATCGTTTCCGCGTTGAAGCCGTTCGATGGTGGCTCCTGCGCATATAGCGGCGTGGCAAAGAGCAAAGCGATCAGGGATAAGCAGGTTCGGATCATGATATTCCTTTAGACTATCTTGCCTTGCGTCAGGTTGAACGCGCTCTGTACCGCGCTATCGGTGAGATTCCACCATGCCAATATCAGCGCTGCGGCGATCAGCACGGTCGCTGCAATCTTCTGGAACAGGGGCTGCGCCTGATCGGCACGGCCGAGCTTGCGGGCCCGCGTGGCGAGGCTGGCATAGAAGCTCAGGCCGGTGGTCTCGGTGATAACGGTCAGGCCGGCCAGAATGGCAAATTGTAGTAGCACCTGGCCATCCGGATCGATGAATGGAGGGATGACTGCGCTGTAGAACAACAGCGCCTTCGGATTGGACATCTGCACCGTCAAACCGCTGAGAAATCCCTTTCGGAAGCCCGCGCTCCTGGCGGATTGCCGAGCCAGCGCGCTGCCTCGTCTCTGGAACATCTGGAAGGACATCCAGAGCAAATAGGCGACTCCGACCCAGCGGAGTATCGAATAAGCGGTCGGAACCGCCTGTATCAGCGCGATCAGGCCGAAAGCGGTCAGCCCATACCAGAGGAAATTGCCGACATTCACGCCAACGATGGGACCGAATGCGCCGCGCATGCCGCCTGCGGGGCCATGTGGCAGGGCATGGCTGACGATGACCAGAGTCGCTGGACCGGGGGTCAGGCAGAACATCATGTCGGTGACCAGAAATAGCAGGATGGTTTCTAGCGCCATTAATATTCGGACCTGCTTTGCTGATGAACTTTACAAACTTTACAGTGTAAGAGAAAAAATCTCCCTGTCTTCGATTTTCGAGACAAAGGCACCCTGCCGAGCATTCGAAATGATATTGGAGAAGATGTTTACGGCCATGGTTCAGGGTCAGCTTTTTGTTGGTTTCAACGGGGAAGGTACAGAATCCGGTTGCTGTAGGACAGCGAAATTAGCCGGACTAAAGCAAATTGTCCCTCAGAAAATTGACCAGCGCATCGACCCGCGCCGGACGCAAGCGCGACGGCGGCGTGACGATATTGAGGGCGATATCACCCATGCGCCATCCCGGCAGGACATTGATCAGCTCGCCAGCATCAAGAGCGTTCTGGCACAGAAAATCGGGCAAATACCCTATACCTCTGCCAGCGATGAGCGCTGGCAGCATGACATCACCATTGTTGCTCTGGAATCGGCATTTGGGGCGCACATTTGCAATCTGATTATCTGGGCCGGTGATTTGCCAGAACTCCGGGCTTTGTGTGTTGGAATAGATAAAACAATCGTGATCGACGAGATCGCTGGGCTGCTCTGGCTGGCCGATGCGCTTGATGTAGCTCGGAGCGGCGATGAAATAGCCTTGCACCTTCCGCAGCTGGATGGCTCGGAGACTGCTGTCTGGAAGATCAGCGATACGGATGGCACAATCAAAGCCCTGCTCGATCAGATCGACCTGGGCGTCATTGAGCTGCAGATCAACGGCGATTTCCGGATAGGCGCACATGAAGTCGGCGATTACCGGTGCCAGGTGGGAGACGCCATAACTGAGCGGTGCGGCCACACGGACCTGACCTTTCAACAGATGCGTGGTGTCGCGCGCCGCTTCCATTGCCGCCTCGCCGTCGCGGGCAATTTGCTGGGCATGCGGCAGAAGCGACTTGCCCGCTGTCGACAGGGATATTTTGCGCGATGTCCGATGGAACAGCACCGTGCCGAGCGCCTGTTCCAGGCGCGAGATGGCTTTCGAGATGGTGGGCTTGGAAAGCGCCAGTTCATTGGCTGCTGCTGTGAAGCTGCCGAGCCGCGCCACCGAGGCAAAAATCGCCCATGCTTCATAATCAGGTAACGACATAGCCCGATATTAAGCAATATATGGAAACAATCAAATTCTATATTGTCTATTTAAGAAACAAATCGATCACCCTATTTCCATTGCATACGGAGCGGAACAGATGCCGCTCGAACAGGAGCAAGACGATGATAGAGAAACGTGAATTCAAGGAGCTGGCCCATGTCGACCACGAGTGGTTGCAGGCCCGCCATCATTTTTCCTTTGGCAATTATTGGGATCCTTCCCGTATGGGTTTTGGTCCGATCCGGGTGTGGAATGACGACGAAATCCAGCCGAAAACCGGATTTCCCATGCATGGTCACCAGAATATGGAGATCATCACCTATGTTCGCGAAGGGGCAATCACCCATCGCGACAATATGGGCAACGAAGGCCGCACCGAGGCTGGCGATGTTCAGGTGATGAGTGCCGGTACCGGCGTGATGCACAGCGAATATAATCTTGAGGACGAACAGACCCGTCTGTTTCAGATCTGGATTGAACCGCGCGCAGCTGGCGGCGCTCCCCATTGGGATGCGAAGGCCTTCCCCAAGGGCGATCGTTCCGACCAGCTGGAAATTCTCGCCAGCGGTTTTGATGAAGACATTGCAGCCGGTTCGCTGAAGATTGGAGCGGAAGCGCGCTTTTATGGCGCGACGTTGACGGCCGGTACCGCGATCGAGCATCAGATTGCCGACGGCGCCCATGTCTATCTGGTTGGCTCTGCCGGTCAGGTCCGGGTCAATGGCGAACTGGTCGGAGCCCGCGATTCCATAGCGATCCGGGAAGTCGGCTCGTTGCAGATCGAAGCGGTCGACGATGCCGAGTTCGTCTTTGTCGAAGCATGGGAATCCAAAAACTAACACCCGAACGGAGCAGCGCCGGATGAACCGGCGCCGCTCTATTTTACCCCAACCGAAACGAATGGAGAATGAAAATGGCGAAAATATTGGTACTCTATTACTCTTCCTATGGTCATGTTGATGCGCTGGCTCAGGCCATTGCCGAGGGCGCAAGCGAAGCCGGTGGTGAAGTGACCATTGGACGTGTGCCCGAGACCGCACCTGCAGAGGTCGTCGAAGCAGCCGGCTTTTCATCCAATGATGATCATCCGGTGATCGAACCGGATCAACTGGCCGATTATGACGCGATCATCGTCGGGTCGCCAACCCGCTTTGGCCGTATGTCGAGCCAGATGGCATCCTTCTGGGACCGTACCGGTGGCCTGTGGATGAATGGCTCCTTGGTCGGCAAGGTCGGTGCCTCGTTCACTTCGACCGCGGTCCAGCATGGTGGCCAGGAAACCACCCAGTTTTCGATCCTGACCAATCTGCTGCATCAGGGCATGACGATTGTCGGACTGGACTACGGCTTTCAGGGACAGATGAGCAACGACGCTATTGTCGGCGGATCTCCTTATGGTGCGTCTACCGTGGCTGGTGGTGACGGCAGCCGGACACCTCATGAGATTGATCTTGCCGGTGCGAAATATCTCGGTGCCAAGGTCGCAAGGACAGCGGCGAAATTGATCGCATGATATTCTAGACAAGCCCTACCGGATCATATCCCGGAGGGCTTTTCTTGCACTCGGACCAAATAAAAGGCCCCGCCGGATCATCTCCGGCGGGGCCTTTTTTAATCGGGTAAAAGATCGAAAATCTATTTTTCTTCGTCTTCGTCCGGCTGAGCGGCTTCGGTTTCGCTTTCCTTGATGCCTTCACCCATGGGTTTGGCCATGTGAGAATCACCGGTTGCAGCGTCACTCGTTTGCGCCAGTTCCGCAGCATGCTGTTCTTCGGAGCTATCCGCAGCGATCAGCACTTCCTCGACCGGTGCATCGCGGAACACGTCTCCCGCGGTTGGCTCTGCTTCGGCAGGAGCAGGAGCAGCAGCTTTCGCCACTTCTTCCGCTTTCAGATCCGCTGCAGCCTGCATCGCATCCAGCATTTTCTGCTGCTGTGCCCGTAGCGCCGCATCACGGCTGGTTGCGGCGATACGCGCACGGTTCATGCCCGCTCCGGTACCGGCCGGGATCAGGCGACCAACGATCACATTTTCCTTGAGACCGATCAGCTGATCCTTCTTGCCCTCGACCGCCGCCTGGGTAAGCACCCGGGTGGTTTCCTGGAAAGACGCGGCAGAGATGAAGCTGCGGGTTTGCAGACTCGCCTTTGTGATACCGAGGAGAACCGGCTTGCCTTCGGCCGGAACCTGCTTCTTGGTCAGCTTGGCGTTATATTCCAGCATCTCTTCGAGGTCGATCTGTTCGCCCGGCAGCAAGGTGGTGTCGCCGCCATTGGTGATTTCAACCTTCTGCAGCATCTGACGAACGATCGTCTCGATATGCTTGTCGTTGATCTTCACGCCCTGCAGACGATAGACTTCCTGAATTTCCGACACGAGATATTCGGCGAGCGCCTCAACCCCGAGAACTTCGAGAATGTCATGCGGATCCGGAGAACCGGAGACCAGATTGTCGCCCTTCTTGACGAAATCGCCTTCCTGGACGTCGATGACTTTCGTCTTCGGCACCAGATATTCGACGGGTTCGCCCTCTTCCGGCACAATCGCGATCTTGCGCTTCGCCTTGTAGTCGCGGACAAATTCAATCCGGCCATCGATTTTCGCGATGATCGAATTGTCCTTCGGAATACGCGCTTCGAACAGTTCGGCCACACGTGGCAGACCACCGGTAATGTCACGGGTTTTCGCAGCTTCGCGCGAAACACGTGCCAGCACGTCGCCAGCGACAACCTTCTGGCCGTCTTCGACCGACAGTGTAGCGCCATTGGCCAAAAGATACCGGCCGGCTTCGCCGCTGTTTTCGTCCAGCAGGGTCATGCGCGGACGGAGGTCTTCCTTGTTCGCGCCGCGACCCGAAGCCCGATATTCGGTGATCACACGCTGTGCGATACCGGTGGCTTCATCGGTCTGTTCGGTCATCGTCTTGCCTTCGATGACGTCCTGATATTTGATGATACCCGGTTTCTCGGTGATCATCGGCATCGTGAACGGATCCCATTCGGCGAGACGATCGCCCAAGTGAACCACGGCGCCATCCTTGATCAGCACGCTGGTACCATAAGGCACCTTGTCGGCAGAGCGTTCGCGACCGTCATTGTCGATCACGGCGATCACACCGCTACGCGCCAAGGACAGGAAGCGTCCATTCTTGTCTTCGATGACCGGCATGTCGCGATATTCGACGCGACCTTCGGCAACCGATTCCAGATTGGACTGCTCGTTGAGCTGCGCTGCCCCACCGATGTGGAAGGTCCGCATCGTCAGCTGCGTGCCTGGCTCACCGATCGACTGAGCCGCGATAACGCCAACCGCTTCACCGATATTCACCGGTGTACCGCGAGCAAGGTCACGGCCGTAGCAGGTGCCACAGACGCCCATCTTGGATTCGCAAACCAGCGGTGAGCGAATGCGCGCGGACTGGATGCCGAGCTCTTCGATCACGACGATGGCTGCCTCGTCGAGCAATGTGCCCGACTTGATCACAACGCTGTCGTCTTTGCTGTCGACAATATCTTCAGCCATGGTGCGGCCCAGGATACGTTCGCCAAGCGATGCGATAACCGAACCGCCCTGGACGATGGCTTTCATCTCCAGCGCATTTTCGGTGCCGCAATCTTCCTCGACGATCGTGCAATCCTGCGAAACATCGACCAGACGACGGGTCAGATAACCCGAGTTCGCCGTTTTCAGCGCCGTATCCGCGAGACCCTTACGGGCACCGTGGGTGGAGTTGAAATATTCGAGAACCGTCAGGCCTTCCTTAAAGTTCGAGATGATCGGTGTTTCAATAATCTCGCCGGAAGGTTTCGCCATCAGGCCGCGCATGCCGCCCAGCTGCTTCATCTGGGCTGGCGAACCACGGGCGCCGGAGTGGCTCATCATGTAGATCGCGTTGATCTCGCGCTCGCGGCCATTCTCGTCCAGCGGTGTTGCCGCCAGCTCGTCCATCATCGCGTTCGCAACCGTGTCACCACAGCGGGACCAGGCATCGATCACCTTGTTATATTTTTCCTGCTGGGTGATCAGACCGTCTTGATACTGTTGCTCATAGTCAGCAACCTGTTCGCGGGTTGCTGCAACGGTAGCATCCTTCGAGTCTGGAATGATCATGTCATCCTTGCCGAAGGAGATGCCGGCGCGGCAGGCGTGGCGGAAGCCAAGACCCATGATCGCATCGGCGAACAGGACCGTGTCTTTCTGACCGGTGTGACGGTAAACCTGATCGATCACGTCGCCGACTTCTTTCTTGGTCAGCAAGCGGTTGACGATGTCGAACGGTACCAGGTGCGATTTCGGCAGACATTCGGCGATCAGCAGACGGCCCGGCGTGGTGTCGAAACGCTTGAGGATCGGATTGCCCTCTTCATCGGTTTGCGGAACCCGGGTGGTGATCTTGGAGTGCAAGGTCACGGCGCCAATTTCCAGCGCCTGGTGCACTTCGGCCATGTCGGCCAGCAGCATGCCTTCGCCTGGCTCGCCCTTGCGGTCCATTGTCAGGTAATAGATGCCGAGAACCATATCCTGCGACGGCACGATGATCGGCTTGCCGTTGGCGGGCGAGAGGATGTTGTTGGTCGACATCATCAGCACGCGCGCTTCCAGCTGGGCCTCGAGGCTCAGAGGAACGTGGACCGCCATTTGGTCACCGTCAAAGTCTGCGTTGAAGGCGGAGCAGACCAGCGGGTGAAGCTGGATCGCTTTCCCTTCAATCAATACCGGTTCAAAGGCCTGGATGCCGAGACGGTGAAGCGTAGGAGCGCGGTTCAGCATCACCGGATGCTCGCGGATCACTTCTTCCAGAATGTCCCAGACTTCCTTGCGTTCCTTTTCGACCCATTTCTTGGCCTGCTTGAGCGTCATCGAAAGGCCCTTGGCGTCAAGCCGCGCGTAGATGAACGGCTTGAACAGTTCCAAGGCCATTTTCTTTGGCAGACCGCACTGATGCAATTTCAGTTCCGGACCGGTCACGATAACCGAACGGCCGGAATAGTCGACGCGCTTGCCGAGCAGGTTCTGGCGGAAACGGCCCTGCTTGCCCTTGAGCATGTCGGACAGGGATTTCAGCGGACGCTTGTTGGCACCGGTGATGGTGCGGCCACGACGGCCGTTGTCAAACAGGGCATCGACCGATTCCTGCAGCATGCGCTTTTCGTTGCGGACGATGATGTCCGGCGCGCGCAGTTCCATCAGGCGCTTCAGGCGGTTGTTCCGGTTGATCACGCGGCGATAGAGATCGTTGAGATCGGAGGTCGCGAAGCGGCCACCATCCAGCGGCACCAGCGGGCGCAGCTCGGGCGGGATCACCGGAATGATTTCGAGGATCATCCATTCCGGCTTGTTGCCGGAATCGATGAAGCTTTCGACGACTTTCAGCCGCTTGATGATCTTCTTCGGTTTCAGCGTCGACTTGGTCGTGCGCAGATCTTCCATCAGATCGTCGCGTTCCTGCTTCAGGTCGAGGTCCTGCAGCATGATCTTGACCGCTTCCGCACCGATGCCGGCGGAGAAAGCGTCTTCGCCATATTCATCCTGCGCTGCGAGCATTTCGTCTTCGGTCAGCAGCTGGAATTTTTCCAGCGCGGTCAAACCGGGTTCGATCACCACATAGCTTTCAAAATAGAGCACGCGTTCCAGCTGCTTGAGCTGCATGTCGAGCAGCAGGCCGATGCGCGATGGCAGCGACTTCAGGAACCAGATATGGGCGACCGGAGCAGCAAGGTCGATATGGCCCATGCGCTCGCGGCGGACCTTGGTCACCGTGACTTCAACACCGCATTTTTCGCAGACGATACCCTTGTATTTCATGCGCTTATACTTGCCGCACAGGCATTCGTAATCCTTTACCGGACCAAATATACGGGCGCAGAACAAGCCGTCACGTTCCGGCTTGAAGGTCCGGTAGTTGATGGTTTCCGGTTTCTTGATTTCACCAAAGGACCAGCTGCGAATCCGCTCTGGCGAGGCCAGGCCAATCTGGATCTGGTCGAATGTTTCCGGTTTTGCGATCGGATTTGCAAAATTTGTTACTTGATTCATGTCTTAATTCCTCTTGGGCTTGCGCCCCAAATTTGAAATGCTGCGTGGCGTGAAACTAGCGCTTCACTCCGCCGCTATCGCAATCCCGTCGTCCGCTTCATCATCATCGTCACCAAAGCTGGAGAGCTGGATGTTGAGGCCGAGCGACCGCATTTCCTTGACCAGCACGTTGAAGCTTTCCGGTACGCCGGCTTCGAAGGTATCGTCGCCCTTGACGATCGCTTCGTAAACCTTGGTCCGGCCGATCACATCATCGGACTTGACCGTCAGCATTTCCTGCAACGTGTAAGCCGCGCCGTAAGCCTGCAATGCCCAGACTTCCATTTCCCCGAAACGCTGTCCGCCGAACTGGGCTTTACCGCCAAGAGGCTGCTGCGTGACAAGGCTGTAGGGCCCGATCGAACGGGCGTGGATCTTGTCGTCGACCAGATGGTGCAGTTTGAGCATGTAGATATAGCCCACGGTCACCTTGCGGTCGAACTTGTCACCGGTCCGGCCATCATAAAGATCAACCTGACCGCTGCGATCCAGACCTGCCAGTTCCAGCATGTCGGAAATGTCGCTTTCGTGCGCACCGTCAAATACCGGCGTTCCCATCGGGACACCGTGACGGAGATGGCCGACCATTTCGACAATTTCAGCGGTATCACGGGAATCGATATCCTCGTGATATTGCTCGCCGTAAATGACCTTGAGCCGTTCCTTGACCGCATCGGGTGGCGATGCTGCCTGCGGATCGGGGTTCGCCAGCTTCCATTCTTCCAGCGCTTCGGTGACCTGCTGGCCCAGACCACGTGCGGCCCAGCCCAGATGGGTTTCGAAAATCTGTCCGACGTTCATCCGCGACGGCACACCCAGCGGGTTGAGCACGATGTCAACCGGCGTACCATCTTCGAGGAACGGCATGTCTTCCTGTGGCAGGATGCGGGAAATAACCCCCTTGTTGCCGTGACGACCAGCCATCTTGTCACCCGGTTGCAGCTTGCGCTTCACCGCGACAAAGACTTTGACCATCTTGAGCACGCCCGGTGCCAGTTCGTCGCCGCGTTCCAGCTTCTCACGACGGTCTTCGAACCGTTCGTTGATCAGCTTGATTGCTTCGTCATATTGTTGACGGGTCGCTTCGAAATCGGACTGAACCTGATCGTCCTTTACGGCGATCTTCCACCAGTCGACCTGCTCCAGTTCGGTCAGGCTTTCCTCGGTGATTTCAGCGCCTTTCTTCATCGGCTTCGGCGCGGAGGTTGCGGTCTGACCGATCAGCATGTCCTTCAGCGTGTTGAAAGTTGCCCGGTTGAGGATGGCGCGTTCGTCGTCGCGATCCTTGGTAAAGCGGCCGATTTCTTCGCGTTCGATCGCCAGGGCGCGTTCGTCCTTGTCGATACCGTGGCGGTTGAACACACGAACCTCGACCACCGTCCCGGCAACGCCAGGCGGCAGACGCAAGGACGTGTCGCGAACATCAGAAGCTTTTTCACCAAAGATGGCGCGGAGAAGCTTTTCTTCCGGCGTCATTGGCGATTCGCCCTTTGGCGTGATCTTGCCGACGAGGATATCGCCTGGTTCGATTTCCGCACCAATATAGACAATGCCGGCTTCGTCGAGGTTGCGCAGGGCTTCCTCACCGACATTGGGAATATCGCGGGTGATGTCTTCCGGTCCGAGCTTGGTGTCGCGGGCCATGACTTCAAATTCTTCGATATGGATCGAGGTGAAGACATCGTCTTTCACGATCCGCTCGGAGATCAGGATACTATCCTCATAGTTATAGCCATTCCAGGGCATGAAGGCGACGAGGCTGTTCTTGCCGAGCGCCAGCTCACCCATGTCGGTGGATGGACCATCGGCGATCGTGTCGCCTTGCTGGATCATTTCACCAACCTTCACCAGCGGACGCTGGTTGATGCAGGTGTTCTGGTTGGAGCGCTGGAATTTCTGCAGCGTGTAGATGTCGACGCCGGATTTGCCAGCTTCGACCGCACCCGATGCGCGGATCACGATACGGGTGGCATCCACCTGATCGACGATACCGGAGCGGCGCGCGGCGATTGCAGCGCCAGAGTCGCGGGCGACGGTTTCTTCCATGCCGGTGCCGACAAACGGTGCTTCGGCTTTCACCAAAGGCACGGCCTGACGTTGCATGTTCGATCCCATGAGGGCGCGGTTGGCGTCATCATTTTCCAGGAACGGAATGAGCGAGGCGGCAACCGACACCAGCTGTTTCGGACTGACGTCCATCAAAGTGATGATGTCGCGCGGTGCCATCAGGAATTCGCCAGCCTGACGCGAGGAAACGATTTCCTCCACAAAGCTGCCGTCTTCGGTCAGTTCGGCGTTCGCCTGTGCGACGGTATGCTTCTGCTCTTCCATCGCGGAGAGATAGAGAACATCGTCGGTAACCTTGTTGTCCACGACTTTCCGATAGGGGGTTTCGATGAAACCATATTGGTTGACGCGGCTGAACGAAGCCAGCGAGTTGATCAGGCCAATATTCGGGCCTTCCGGCGTTTCAATCGGGCAGATCCGGCCATAATGGGTCGGATGAACGTCGCGGACTTCAAAGCCGGCGCGTTCGCGGGTGAGGCCACCGGGGCCCAACGCTGACACGCGGCGTTTATGCGTGACTTCCGATAGCGGGTTGGTCTGATCCATAAACTGGGACAGCTGCGAGGAGCCGAAGAATTCGCGAACGGTCGCGACGGCAGGCTTCGCATTGATCAGATCGTTCGGCATGACGGTGGACACATCGACGCTGCTCATGCGTTCCTTGACGGCGCGCTCCATGCGCAGCAGGCCAACGCGATACTGGTTTTCCAGCAATTCGCCGACGGAACGGACGCGGCGGTTGCCGAGGTTGTCGATGTCATCGACTTCACCCTTGCCGTCCTTCAGGTCGACGAGGGTTTTGACCACGGCGAGAATGTCTTCCTTGCGCAAGATCGTATAATCAGCCGGCGCATCCAGTTCGAGACGCATGTTGAGTTTTACGCGGCCAACAGCGGAGAGGTCATAGCGTTCGGGATCGAAGAACAGGCCTTCGAACAGCGCTTCCGCGGTTTCGCGCGTTGGTGGTTCACCAGGACGCATGACGCGGTAGATATCGGACAGGGCACCGTCACGGTCTTCGGCCTTGTCGGCTTTCAGCGTGTTGCGGATCCAGGGTCCGGTTGTGACATGGTCGATATCGAGCAATTCGAGCGCATCGATGCCGGCATTGTCGATTTTTTCGAGATTTTCTGCGGTCACTTCGTCACCGGCTTCGATGTAAATCTCGCCGGTTTTCTCGTTGATCAGGTCAAAGGCGCTGTAACGACCGAAAATTTCCTCGGTCGGGATGACGATGTTCTTCATGCCATCGGATTCGGCCTTTTTCGCAGCGCGAGGCGTAATCTTGGTCGCCGCTTCAAATACGACTTCGCCGCTCTGGGCGTCGACAATATCAAAGGTTGGCTTAATGCCGCGCCATTGCTCGGCGACGAAAGGAATGGTCCAGCCGTCTTTCGCACGCTTGTAGACGATGCGGGCGTAGAACAGGTTGAGGATATCTTCTTCCGAATAGCCCTGCTTTACGATCTTGACGATTTCGGCGCTCTTGGTGCGGCCCTCGTCTTCGATCTTGCCGCCGTTGAAGTCAATCGCGCCCATCGGTTCGCGGATGGTGATCAGATTGCCATCGACTTCGAGAATTTCGGCTGGCTGTTTCATGCCGCCGACACGGACCATTTCACCGGCCTTGAAGTCAGGCTTCTTTTCTTTGACCTGAAGGATCGCATCACCGAGCGAACGCAGCAATGCGGTCACCGGCAGCTTGCGCTTGCGGTCAATACGGACGTTGACGATGTCTTTGGCGTCAAATTCAAAGTCGAGCCAGCTGCCGCGGTAAGGAATGACGCGGGCGGCGAACAGGAATTTGCCGGACGAGTGGGTCTTGCCGCGATCATGGTCAAACAGCACACCGGGCGAACGGTGCATCTGGCTGACGATAACGCGCTCGGTGCCGTTGATGACGAACGTGCCGTTCTTGGTCATCAAAGGCATGTCGCCCATGTAAACGTCTTGTTCCTTGATATCGAGAACCGAGCGTGCTTCGGTTTCGGGGTCGACCTCAAATACGATCAGGCGGAGGGTCACCTTCATCGGCGCGGCATAGGTGATGCCCCGCTGACGGCATTCTTCGACATTATATTTGGGATCTTCGAGCTGATAGTTGACGAAGTCCATTTCGGCGGTGCCGGCAAAATCGCGGATCGGAAAAACGCTGCGCAGCGTCTTTTCCAGCCCAGAAACATATCCGATCGAGGCGTCCGAGCGCAGAAACTGTTCATATGATTCGCGCTGCACTTCGATGAGATTCGGCATCTCGATGACTTCGTGAATATCGCCGAAGATCTTGCGGATGCGTTTCTTGCGGGTGGGGGTCGGAGCCGTCGTTTTGACCGAAGCTGCTTGGGTAGCCATATAGTTTTGCCTTCTCGCCATCGCCGGAAAACCGGCGGAAAATCAATATGTGGAGGCGCTTCAAGACAACAAAAGCCGCATGTCTCCCAAAGTGGGAAACTGCAGCTTTTTAGCGTCCTGAAAACCGTGCAGATATCATTTCTTCTGGCGCGCCGCGCGACTGCACGCCCTGTCTCGAAATCTGTGGTGAGGTGGCGATATAGGGAGTTGTTGGATTTGGGTCAAGAGGGCGTGACTGAACAATAGTTCAACAATGTTCAGTCACGCGGTGCTGAGGACCGGTTTTGCCACCTTGCCGAGCCCCAGACCCGGATCAGCCGATCGACGCGATCCCGGAACGCTCCGGTCAGGCTGCGGGCATTGGCGCATCGTTTTTGCTCGACCATGCAGGCTTCTCCGGTATCGAGCCGCAAGCTGGTTATTCTCGATCCGGTCTCTGCGATACCGATTTGTGTGGGTCGATCGAGATCGCCGATTGTCATCAGCACCGGTTTCGCCGCGATATGCGGTTTGTCCCCCTTGAGCAGCGACAATATGATGGCGCGATAATCGCTCAATCCAATCGGACCGTCGGTTGTTACACCCGGGCGATTGGTGACCATAAAAGTTCCGTTCTGGCGGATATTGATATTGTGGCCGTGGCCGAGCAAACCGTCCTCGAACAGGTCTTCACCATGGTCGCCGGTGATCACCACCACGCTCTTGTCCCACACGCCATCGCGTTTCAGCCGGGAAACCAGTTCGCCCAGTTGTTGATCCGAATAATGCACCGCGTTCCAGTAGGTCTGCTGCAGGGAAACCCGGTTGGCGGCGTCGATCTCAGCGCGAGGTAGGGCTCGGTCGGTCAGCTCGAGCGGTACACCATCATGAAAATAAGGAAAATGCGGTGTCTGGAAATTGAAATAGAGGAATTGCGGCTTGTCCCATTTGTTGGGCTGGGCGTAGTTTTCGTCAAAGGCCTTCAGTAGATGCTTCTCGTCAACCAGGATCGAACCTTGCGCACCGTTGCTGAATGCGCGGAGATGTTTCAGCGTCTCGCCATCGATGAAAATATCGGCATTTTCGCGCATGCCAACGGTTTTCGAAATATCGCCGAAATCTTCTGGCTGACCGGAGAACACAGATATTCCATAGCCGCTGGATTTGAGTTCGCGTAACAGGGATGGGGAGCCAATAGCCGGTTGCAGGGCGCCGCCAAATAGCGATTTGAGCGAAGCGGTGGTAAATCCGACATGGCTGAAGACCGGGGCGATGACGCTGCCCGATTTTGCTATGGCTTCGAGATGGGGCGCAACCGGTTGGCCGTTGATTCGCTTGCCGATTGTATCATAGCGGGCGCTTTCCATCACGATCAGAATGAGGTTCGGGCGCTTGCCGGAGATCATTGTGCTTGGCTGCTGCGTGTCCATCCCTGACAACTGCAAGTCGCCGCCATAGCCATCTTCGTCGATGCCGTTGCCGGGGATGTCCAGCGCCAGCGGGTAGCGCGCGCTGTCGAACGGGTGCTGGTCTGGCATGCTGGAGACCCAGCCATAGCCATCAATGTCAAAGTCGGTAATGGTGTTGGCAGCTTCGGCAAACAGGCCCCATGCAAGGGTGCGGTTCAGACCGTTTTGCACATCGATCGAAGCTGCCGGTACCGTCACGGCAAGCAACAGGGTTGAGAAAAACAATCCAATGACGAAGCGACCACGGGCAGGCCAGGCAGGATGGCCAGGCTGCACCGGGAATTTTCGGGAAAGCCATCGGAATATTAAGATATAACCGACCATGCCAAGCAGCAGCGCGGTGATGCCGATAAAAATTTCGTTGGATACGAACAGCAACGCATCGGTCAGGCTGCCACCACCGAGATTCGCCATCAGTGTAAAGCTCATGGTATCGCTAAAATATTGGCCGAGCTTGAAGGTCAGCGCGAGCAGCAGGGCATAGCTGCCGCCGACGATGGTCACCAGAAAGAATAGAGGCGGCCAGGACCTTTTGCTGCGGAAAATCCGGACGATGATCCACCAGACAGCGGTGATCAGCATCGCCATCGAAGCGATATAGCCCGCGACAAAGAGTAATCGTTCGACGAGCGTGTCAACCGCCTGCGATTGGCCAAAGCCGCCGGTGAACAGGCCATATTTGCGGTCGGCCAGCGCGAGTTCCAGCCCGCCCAGCACGCAGATCAGCGCAAGGATGACCGCCAGCCAGAGTTTCCCCTGCCTGCCTCGGTTGGTAAAATAGTCTCTCATCCGCCTGTGTCTTGGCTCCCGCCTGTCATGCCTCCGGAAAGCTAGCAGAGGCAGGTAAAAGGCAGGTTAAGCATTATTGATCCGAGGATGGCGCAGCGCTAGATGTTGATTGGGTCTCGCGCTTTATAATTTCACAGCCACATTTTGATTTCTCGATGGGAAGAGGGGTAGAAATGGAAATATTCATTGGCACGCTGGTTTCGGCAACGGTCCAGTGTCTCGCGGTTCTGGTGATTGGACTGGCTGTCTGGTTTTTTACCGGTCGAGCCACGCGGTTTATGCGGTTTTGCGGCTTGTACCGCGCACCACCAACCGCGCTTGTCATTGGTGTGGTTCTGGGCTTTGCCTATTCCGTTTCATTGTTGATGGTGCCTGCGATCTGGGCGCTTTCCATCGGCGCCGGATCGGTGGCAGCCGACACCGCCGGCGGCGGTCAATGGAGCTTTGCCGTACTGGCGGTGGCCGCGCTGTTCCAGACAGCTTTTTCCGAAGAACTGCTGTTTCGCGGCATCATCGGCAAGCGGTTGATCGCTTGGAAGGGATTCCCCGTCGGCAACAGCATACAGGCGATACTCTTTGGTCTGGTCCATCTTGCGTTACTGAGGTTGGCCAGCGCCAGTCTGGGCATTGTGATTCTGATGGTGATAGCGACCACTATATTGGGTTTTGTTGCCGGTTGGCTGAACGAGCGTCGTGGTCAGGGCTCCATCCTACCGGGCTGGAGCTTGCACGGCAGTGCCAATCTGCTGGCTTATTTCTGGGCCGGTTTCGCGCTAATGTGACGCTGAAAAATCCGTCATCAGCACCACTTTGCGGACCATCGCCGGGTCATATTCGACCTGGCCGTCGAGGATCAGCATCGCCAGCCCGTGGACCAGCGACCAGGCGTGGAGCGCGGCGGCGGCGCGGCGGTCCTTTGACATTTCGTCGGGCATCATCGCGGCGATGCCAGCGCGGAGTTGACGGAAGGCCTCGCCCATCGCGGTCGGATCATCGGCGGCCAGATCGACCTGTCCGACACGGCTGTAGATCAGGCGGAGCAGGGCCGGATTTTCGACCGCCCATGTGACATAGGTGACTCCGACTTCGCCGAAGCCATCGTGCCCGCCGCCCGCCTGCGCCGCCGCTTCCGCCTGATGCTGGCCGAGCCGGTTGAGCCCTTCTAGCGCCAGGGCGTCGAGCAGCGCGTCCTTGTTCGGGAAATGGCGATACAGCGCAGTCGCCGAGACGCCGAGATCGCGGGCGAGCGCGCGCAGGCCGAGATCGGGCTGCTCCTGACTGGCCAGCCGTTCCATCCCCATCTGCAGCGCCGCAGCGCGCAGATCGCCGTGATGATAGGGCGCGTTCACTGGAAGGCCGGGCATTGAAAGGTCTGGCACTGGAAGAACTGGAAGCATGTTTTGCCTTTCGGCAGACGCATGTTAACAGCATAAACATTGCGAGTCGATTTGCCAACAGGAGTATTGCCGATGATGCTATTTGCTTATGCTGCCGCCTTGCTGGGCGTGGTGGTTGCCATAGCGCATTATATCATCGGTGATCGGGTCGTGCTGCAGCCGCTGTTCCGGGAACAGACCGGCGGAATATTGGCGGCGAAACCGATGCGCGATCTGACCTGGGCGATGTTTCAACTGCACTCGCTGGTCTGGGCTACGCTTGGTGTCGCCGTTCTGGTCAACCGGTGGCAGGGCGGCAGCGATCTGGTCGGCTATCTGGCGATACTGATATTCACCGTCTCCGGACTGGGCAATCTGCTGGTCCTGCGCCGTCCTCATCCGGGCGGAATCATGCTATTATTGGCCGCTGCCGCGTCGGCTGCCGATATAATTTTCAACTGAAGGAAATCGACATGGCCTCCGTTATTGAGAAAACAATCCGTTCCGCTGTCACTCCGGTGATTACCGCCGTGGCCAATTATAACCGCAAGCGGCTGCCCGAGCCCAATGGCGGGCATCCGTTTCTCGACGGTCTTCATGCGCCGATGCAGAGCGAGGAGACAATTTCGGCGATGCAGGTGACGGGGAATATCCCGGATCAGCTCGATGGGCGTTATCTGCGGATCGGCCCCAATCCGCTGAAGAAAGCGCACAGCCCCAGTCATCACTGGTTTGTCGGTGACGGCATGGCGCACGGCATCCGGATCAGGGGCGGCGAGGCGGTCTGGTATCGCAACCGCTGGATCCGCAGCAATGCAGTGAGCGATGCATTGGGCGAACCGCGCAAACCGGGCGCACGCAATCCGCGCTCCGATACCGCCAACACCAATATTGTCGGCATTGATGGTCGGACCTTCGCGATTGTCGAGGCCGGCGGCTTTCCCGTCGAGCTGAACGACGAACTCGACACGATCCGGCACAACCCGTTTGACGGCACGCTGAGCCACGCCTTTTCCGCCCATCCGCATCTCGACCCGAAAACCGGCGAACGGCACGCGATCTGCTATGATGCGGCGACGCAGGATACGGTCTGGCATGTCGTGGTTGATCCGAAAGGCAAGGTCATCCGCGAGGAGCCGATTGCGGTTCAGGACGGCCCGTCGATCCATGATTGCGCGATCACCGAAAATTATGTGCTGGTTCTCGACCTGCCGGCCACGCTTTCGATGAAGCGGCTGATCAAGGGGTTTCAATTCCCCTATGACTGGAACCCCGACCATGGTGCTCGGGTCGGTCTGCTGCCCAAAACCGGTAGCAATGACGATATCATCTGGTGCGATGTCGAGCCCTGCTATGTTTTCCACCCGGCCAACGCGTTCGAGACCGCCGACGGCAAGGTGATTGTCGATGTCGTGGTGCATGAAAGCATGTACGCGCAATCGCCTTACGGCCCGGGCGGCGAGTGGTCGCGGTTCGAGCGCTGGACGATTGATCCGGAAAGCAGATCGGTCGACCGCAAGATCATCCACGACAAGAATCAGGAATTTCCGCGCTATAATGAACGAATGACAGCGCAGCCCTATCGCTATGTATACAGCGTCGCGCTCGCCGAAAATGACAGCGGCGTGTTTGATCGCGGCGGATCGCAGTTGTTCAAGCATGATCTGGACAGCGGCAAGACACTGACCCGCGAACTGGGTGAAGACCGTTACCCAGGCGAATTTGTGTTTGTGCCGCGATCAGACGAGTCCGGGGACAATGCAAAAGAAGATGACGGCTGGCTGATCGGGCTGGTGATCGATTCCGCCAACGAGACGACCGAGCTGCAGATATTGAACGCGGATGATTTTCTCGGCGAGCCGCAGGCGGTGATTCATGTGCCGCACCGCATCCCGCCGGGATTTCATGGCAATTGGGTAGAAAGCGCCTAACGCAGATCCCCCTCAAACCGGCATCCGCGCGCCTCCAGTATCGGCCGCAATTCGCGAAAGGCCCTAGGTGTGTCGGTGAGCGGGATGAAGGGGTGGAGGTGGTGGATCAGGTGATATTGCATGCCCATCGAGGCGATATTGCCGACCCGGCTTTTGAAAAATTTGGCATTGTCATAGCGGCCCCGTTTGACCGCTGGATGATGCGGGGCCCAGCTGAAGAAAAACTGGATATAGGCGATGCCGATATGGCGCGGTGCCCACCAGAGCAGGGCCGCCTCTATCGCATAGCCGCTCCACGCGAGCGCAAATAGGGAGGCGAAGAAGGTCAGCTGATAGAGCGCGCCGTCGACCAGCACATCGGACCGGCCGATTTTCTCCAGGATATAGCCGTAGCCGCGCAGCACGCCGCCCTTGCCGCGTTGCCGCTGGACAAAGCTTTGCCAGATGGCGTGCCACGGACCTTTCGACTGGGTGGTGATGTCCGGGTCATTTTCCGGATGGTTGACATGCTTGTGATGCTCGAAATGGGTCAGTTTCTGGATGCGATAGGGCATCGCCATTGGCAACAGGCTCAGATGGCCGACCAGTTCGTTGAGCCAGCGCAGCTTTTGACCGGGCCGGGCAATCATGCCGTGCACTGCTTCATGCGCGGGCAGGAAACAGGCCATCACGTTGACGCAGGCGATCGGAAACGCAATCCACAGCGGCAAGATGTCGAGAAAAACCAGTGGCCAGAGCGACAGCCATAGCAGCAAATTGCCGAGCCCCCAGACCGGGACTTCCCACGGAAAGCGCTCGGCATATTTGCGGGCAATCATCCGCTCCTGCTTGCGCAGTTCTGCCTCGGTCATGGTCTCGCCCATATCCAGCTGCCGCGGAAAAATGCCGCTATGCCCCATGCGCCGCCGATGATCAGCCCGAGAGTCAGTGTCGACAGGCCAAGCGGCTGTTGCAACCCGAATCTGTCCATAATCTGTGCAAAAAGCGGCCCAAAGAACAGAAAACCGAACAATATCGGCATGAAATGTAGCGTTTTTCTGACGAAAAATTCAACTATTGGCACGTGGCTTGGCTCCGATTATTGAGCGACCATCCATTTCATGGCTAAGATTGTGGTGGCTTGTCAAATGCAATCATAGCAACTCGATGAACCGCGCGGCTTCATCGGCGGCGCGGGTTGCGGCCCGTTCGAGATTGGCGTGAAAGTCTCCCGAGCTGTCGCTGTTCGCTCCGTCGGTCACCGCCTTGATCCCGGCCCAGGGGATATCGAGCAGCGCGGCGATCTGGGCGACCGCTGCAGTTTCCATATCGACCAGGTCGGCTTTGAGTGTGTCGCGCAGATAACCGGAGCGGTCCGGGCATTTAACAAAACAGTCGGCGGTCGCAATCCGTGCTTGGGGCAAGGCGAGGACTTCCGGCATCGGATGGGACTGGAATGGTTTCCAGTCGGACGGACCTATGGGCCAGGCACCGGCGTTATAATGCGTGAAGCCCTCATGATCGCCGAACCGTTCCAGTGTGCCATAATCGGCTTGCAGGGATTCGCCGAGATAGAAACAGTCGCCGGCGAGGGTGCTGACATGACCGGCGGTGCCGATCACCAGAAACAGATCCGGCTGGAATTTGGTATGCAGATAGAGAGCGGCAGCACCGGCGTGGACCTTGCCTATGCCGGAGCAGAGGATCGTGACCTGCTTGCCGGCATGCTCCAGCTTCCGGACGTCGCCGAGCGGACTGTTGACGCGCGTGGCCGGACGATCGCGCAGGAAGGCATCGGCCTCGTCCTGCACCCCGGTGATGATCGCGATATGCTCAATCACCGGCAAAGGCCATCAGGGCCATTGGCTTCACTGCGGCTGCAGCGAGCTTCTGGGCGCCGCCCAGATCGGGCAGGTCGACTATGAACAAGGCTTGTTCGACCAGAGCGCCCTGACCGCGCAACAGCTCCACGCCCGCCATCGCGGTGCCGCCGGTGGCGAGCAGATCATCGACCAACAAAACTCGCTGACCTGGCAGAATCGCGTCGTCGTGCATCTCTATTCTGTCGGTGCCATATTCCAGCGCATAGTCGATGCTCACCGACTTGCCCGGCAATTTGCCCGGCTTGCGCAACATGATCTTGCCCTTTTCCAGTGCGTAGGACATCGCCGCGGAGACAATGAAGCCGCGGGCCTCGATGCCGGCGATCAGGTCGAAACTGGCCGGATCGATCAGCGCAATCATCCGGTCGATCGTCTGGCGAAAGGCGGGGCCGTCGAGCAGCAGGGTCGATACATCGCGAAACTGGATGCCCGGCTTGGGATAATCGGGGATGGTGCGGACCAGGGCCCTCAGATCGTCATTGTCGGTCATTGTCTTCCGCCCCTGCCTTAATGAACATTTGTGTAAGCAGCGGCTTGCCTTTCCGCAACCATCGGATAATCTGCAACCGAGGAGAGAAATGCAATGACCAAATCTGATGTTCTGGAAAATCGGGTCATCACTCCCTTTGATGTAAGTGACGGTGCGCTCTATTCCGAAAATCGCTGGCAGGAACCTTTCGCCCGGCTGCGCCGCGAAATGCCGGTCAGCTATCTCCCCGAAAGTCCTTATGGACCCTATTGGTCAGTGGTGACCCATGATCTGGTGCAGAAAGTCGAGCTCGATCCAGAGACCTATTCTTCCTCCTATAAGGTTGGCGGCATCACCATCACCGACGGCAGTGGAGAATATGAATTTCCCAATTTCATCGCCATGGATGCCCCGACTCATACGGCGCAGCGCAAGGTGGTACAGCCATCCTTCAACCCAAGCGAGATGCTCTCTCGAGAACCGGAAATAAGAGAGCGTACCAAGGAGCTGTTCGATGCTCTTCCTGTTGGTGAGACATTTGACTGGGTAGAGGAAGTCTCGGTGAAGTTGACCATCGGCATGCTCTGCGTGCTGTTCGACTTCCCCTGGGAGCAATGGCGCGACATGAAGCGCTGGTCGGATACCGCCAGCGATGTTTCGCCTGACCAGAGCGAGGAGCGGATGCAAAATTTCTTCGCCGAAATGCACCAGATGCTGGGCAAATTCGACGAGCTGTTTGAAAAGGAACGCAAACAACCGCCCAATAACAAGATTCTCAACCGCATCATCCACAGCGAGGCCATGGGCAACATGCCCGAACTGGAGCGGCTGGCCAATATCGCGCTGCTGATCGTCGGAGGCAATGATACAACGCGCAACAGCATGAGTGGCTTTGTCCGGGCCTGCAACATGTTCCCCGATCAGTTTGAACTGCTGCGCAACACCCCTTCGCTGGTGCCCAATGCCGCGCAGGAAATCATCCGCTGGCAATCACCCGTCACCCATATGCGGCGGACCACGACCTGCGAGACGGAACTGGGCGGCCAGATCATTCCGGCGGGCGAGAAAGTCATCCTCTGGTATATCTCAGCCAATCGCGACGAGAAGCTGTTTCCCAATCCGGATGTTGTGGATTTTACGAGAGACAATGCCCGCCGCCATATCGCCTTCGGTCACGGCATCCATCGCTGCGTGGGTGCGCGGCTGGCAGAAATGCAGCTGGCGGCGCTCTTCGAAGAAATTCTCAGCCGCAATGTCCGAGTCGAGCAGGATGGTCCGCTCACCTATTCCGGCAGTTGTTTCCTGCACGAGATTGACCACATGCCGGTTAAAATTGTGCCGATCGGCTAGGCAAAGGTCTTCTGCGCCGGGAGGCTACTCTTCCGACTGTCATAAAAAAGGGGCGGCTTCCGAACCGGAAACCGCCCCTGAATTTTGCAATAAACCGTCAGGCTTATTTGAGTTCGACGGTACCGCCGGCAGCTTCGATCTTCGCTTTGATTTCTTCTGCTTCGGCTTTGTTGACGCCTTCCTTGATCGCCTTAGGCGCGCCTTCGACGAGGGCTTTCGCATCGGTCAAGCCAAGCTGGGTGATCGCACGGACTTCCTTGATCACCTGGATTTTCTTGCCGCCGTCGCCGGTCAGGATTACGTCAAATTCGGTCTGCTCTTCAGCAGCTTCGCCAGCGGCAGCCGCTGGACCAGCAACTGCAACAGCAGCGGCAGCAGAAACGCCCCACTCTTCTTCGAGTGCCTTGGACAGTTCAGCCGCTTCCATGACGGTGAGTTTCGAAAGTTCTTCGACCAGTTTTGCAATATCAGCCATTTTAAATACGCTCCAATTTTCTAAATATTTGAAAAGTTAAATTCATTCACCCGCAGCAGCATAAGCGCTGATTACGCGTGCAACACTGGTTGCCGGCTCGACAAGAACCCGTGCGATTTTCGTTTGTGGTGCGACAAGCAATCCCACAATCGTTCCGCGCAGTTCGTCAAGCGAAGGCATGGCAGCCAGGGTCTTGATGCCCGCTTCGTCAAGAAGGGTGTCGCCCATTGCGCCGCCAACGATTTCCAGTCGATCGTTGGTTTTTGCAAATTCCACTGCGATTTTTGCAGCGGCCACCGGATCATCCGATGTGGCAAGCGCGACCGGACCCGTCAGCATTTCTGCTATCTGGGCATAGTCGGTACCTTCCAGAGCCAGCTTGGCAAGGCGGTTTTTAGAGACTTTGAAGCTTGCGCCTTCGTCCCGCATTTTCGTCCGCAGCGCCGTTGATTGCGCAACAGTCAGACCCAGGTTGCGTGTCACCACGACCACCCCGGCCTGCTTGAAAATAGCGTTCAGAGCGACAACCGCTTCGGTCTTTTGACCACGATCCATATTTTGCTCCTTCACGTGGGTTTGGGTTTCTAAGGCCCGCACCCGATTCTAGTTATCGTCATCCCAGCGTCGGCTGGGATCCAAACCAATCTATCGGGCGAAACCGATAGGCGGGTTAGGCCCCTGCCTGCGCAGGGGCGACGAGCGAACGGCCTGGCTTGCACCATTCCGCATATAATCCGAAGGGGGGTTTTGGTCGCTCTGCCGCGTTAGAAAACGCTGGCTGCGTGCCCGTGTGTTGCCACACGAAAAAACTGATCCCCGTCTAGGCTGGAAATTAAGAGAGGCAAATTCCCCTCACCCGCTGTCTCGGACGGAAATTGTGATTCTTTTGACGGAAGCACAATTTGTAGAGGAGCCATTAACGGATGGGGCGGGGATGTCAAGGATTTGCAATGCAGCGCCGTGAAAACATTATTTGCAAATATTCTGAAGTTGATTGATGATCATTTCATGGATGACAGAGATTACTACTTCAGCTCGACCCCTGGCAGAACAATTGTTGGAAGCCGGTTTGTGTCAGGTGATAGGGCAATGAGGATCGCATCCCAAGTACAGGAGGGTGAGCCGGGATATCGCTTTATAACCGTAAACGACGAGTTGGTCATTAAAACCACCCCCAAAAAAAGGCAGCAAATAAAGGCAACATTTTTAGAAGATGACCGGGCAATAAAATCTATAACGATTCAACGTTACCATCCAGAGACTGGGCCTTATGAAAGAGAGCATTTTACCTTCACAGGCAATCAGATTGATTCTTTAATTAAGTTCCTTGTTGGGATTGCAACAATGAACCTTGATCACCCAGGTAAATCAAAGCTAAGTCCATCGGATCTGAAGCAACTTTTACTAAACCAATCATCAGCTAATCAGTTATTCGCTGACAATGAAGAGCTATTTGTTCAAGCAGCCCAAAACGCCAACTTGAAGAATGACGTGATCGCACTTGGTTATCGGAGATCGCAATTAGATCGGTTTGAAAGGCTGCTAGAGAGCCCAGAGCTATTTCAAAGCGAAATCGAAAAGCTAGGAGTGCGGCCCGAGCAGTTCTGGCAAGACTTTTTTGAAGCAAATACGTGGATATTCGGTTACGGGTTATCGTATCAGTTTACATCATCACTCAGTGAACAGAAACTTCAGCAAGTAGTTGGAGGTCATAGCGTCACGGGAAAAGGCAAGATTGTTGACGGATTATTGAAAACGCAAGCTCATATAAAGTCACTTTGTTTTGTTGAAATAAAGCGTCACGATTCGGCTTTGCTTGGGAGTGAATATCGAGGAGGGGTTTACCCGCCCTCGAAGCATTTAAGTGGTGGTGTTGCACAAATCCAAGCGACGGTGCACTCGGCCATGGAAAATATTGGCCGTAGGTTGGAGCCGAGATCTAACGATGGGAGTCCAACGGGAGAAGAGTTGTTTAGAGCGTTTTTCGATCATTCTGGATCATATCCACACGAACTGAAGTAGTTAGCGCATTCGTCGGGTTGAAAGATGTCGACGAGTTTGCCGATGAGGTCCCAGAGGCCGCTTACGGTTCGCTCGC